>WSSedL1CaDRAFT_10000385_pt1 | contig 31412 bp, 29 predicted proteins | sample WetSurSL1Cattail_FD_9464 | JGI IMG/M metagenome (IMG submission 9464)
CGCAAGCGTCGGGCCGCCACTCCGCGCCGAGGCTGGGCAGATGATGCCAACCGCAGAAATAGCTGCGGCACACCTCGGGCCGGGTGTCGTAAATCCCGCATCCGAACGGCGGCACCGCATGCGGACACAGCACACCCGCCAGCTTCAACGATCCGGCGAGATCGAGCATCAGCTCCTTGCAGCACACCGAACAGGCGCCGCAGCTTTTTGGGACGAGGATCATGACGCAGTCCTAGCGCGGACGAGCCAAAGGAGAAAGAGACGATCATAGGCTGTCACCTCCCTCCACCGGCGAATACCCGGCGGCAGCGCGGCGTTCGTTGAGGGTGAGGAAACTCGCCGTGGAAAGACGGTCCCACACCGCTTCGCGTTCCAGCGCCAGCGCATCGACGGCATCAGCGTCGTAACCGATGCGCAAACTCTCGCCGAAACGCGGTGCCAGCCAGGTCGTCAGGGCGCGCGCGGTGCGGGCCACCAAGGGCAACACCGTCTGGCGCCAGAACACCAGATTGGCTTCGCGATAGTTCGCATAAGTGTTGTCGCCGGGAATGCCGAGCAGCATCGGCGGCACCCCGAAGGCCAGCGCGATTTCGCGCGCCGCCACCGCCCGCGAATTGGCGAAATCGAGTTCCGACGGCGTGTAGCTCATGCTACGCCATTCGAGGCCGCCTTCCAGCACCATTGGCCGGCCGGCATTGGCAGCACCTTGATAGGAGTCTTCCAATTCGCGCTTGAGGCGGTTGAACTGTTCATCGGTCAGGGTGCCGCCATCGGGACCTTTGTAGACCAGCGCCCCAGACGGCCTTGCCGCATTGTCGAGCAGCGCTTTGACCCAGCCTGCCCCGGCATTGTGAACGTCGAGCGCGGTACCGGCAGCGGACATCGGCGACAAGCCGTAATGATCGTCGAGCGGATGAAACAAGCGGCCGTGCAGCACCGGCAGGAAACCGGACGCCTCGCGCAGCAGCCGCGTGGTGCGGCCGTCGACCTTGTAATCGTACGCGACCGGCCAGCCGCGGGAATCGGACACCACTGCAACCCGGTCAGGGCGCAGGACATAAAGCTCGCGCACCGCGTCGGAGGCGCTGACCGCTTCGAGATAGGCATCGCCGGCGCATTGCAGATAGGCGTACCAGCGCTCGAACAGCACCGAACCCTCTTCTTCCGGATTGGGCCGGGCCAGCAGCGCCAGCAGCGGGTGGGTCTCCAATTCCTTACGGCCGTCATAAATGAGCCACGGCACCGCGCTCGCACTTTCGGCGATCATCCTGACACAACGATAGGCGACCGCGTTCTTCATCACACCTTCGCGCGCCGCGGTGAAAAAATCGCGGCCACTCCAACGCGGCGCGCCCATCAGCGACAACGCAATCAAAGGTGGCGAACTGGTCTTGGTTTCGGGTGCCACGTTGTGGCGACGCTTCAGGATTTCGAACATAGGTTTCTCGCGCGTTAATGCGGTTGCTACGATCAGCAGCACGTTGGACGTACACAAAAGAACCTGCGGTTAACCGGTGCCGGTCTAAATGCAGCCCGCAAAGGGACAGCATGCGCAACGGCATTTATCGGATCTGGCTCAAAGGAGCCCAAGGCGCCACGGCCGGTGCCGTCGTTCTTAAAGACGGTGACGTCCTTGCCTGTCATCGCAGCCATGCTTTCGTGGGGCGCTATGCAATACAGTTCGAACGTCTGACCGCCGACGTGCGCTGCAAGCGGCTCAACAACCGGGCTAAAACGGTCAACATGCCCGACCTCGACGATTTCCAGATCCACGTTGAAGGCCAGACGGGCGACGAATTCGCGGTCCTCACCTGCACCGCGCCAGAAAGCCCCGGATTCCGGATGGAATTTGAGATAACTTGGTACAGCAATGCGTGACGGAATCTATAAAATTCTCTTCGAGTCGCACGGCCGCACGGGCTTCAACATCGTCGCCGCCAGTGACGGTGTCATCGCCGGCTGCGGCCATACCCATTTCACAACGGGCACCTATAAAATCGATGACAACCAGTTTAAGGCCCGTCTTCATTTGACGCGCCACAGCAAGCGCGACGATCTCATCGAGATCACCGATCAGGACGAGATCGACATCAAGATGTCCGGCATTTGCAGCCTCGGCTTCGGCGAGTTCGACGCCCGGGTGGTCGGCCGCTCCGACATCGACATCATCGCAACCTTCCAGTGGGTGTGCGATCTCTGAAGCACCGGGCGCTAACACCTGCGCACCTGCGGGTTCGCTCGTAGAGCGCCGCGGCGAACGGCAACACGGGATTAACGCCTGCCCGGCACAATGGCGCCGGCAGGAATGGATTCACGAATGCGTAACGGTCTCTACCGCGTCTGGCTCAGCGGCCCTCAGGGGCGGGAAACCGGCGCAATGGTTTTCAAAGACGGCGTCATCTTCGCCGCCGACCGGGTCTATGCCTATAACGGAACCTACCAAGAGTGCGCTGGACGGCTGACGGCCGAAGTCACCTGCACCCGGCTTCTGGCCGACCAACTGGCGATCAACCTGCCCGACATGGACACCATCACCATCAAGGTAACGGGCGCCGCAAACGGCGAGATCGCCCAGTTGAAAGGCACCATCGACAATATGCCAGGCGTCGTCCTGTCCTACGAAATAGCCTTTCTCGGCGAGGTCTGATGCGCGACGGAATTTACAAAGTCATCCTTACGTCCGGCACCATGAAAGGCCTAATCATCGGAACCTTGCACGAGGGCCTGGTGACCGGCTGCGATCAGTCCCATCACGTCACCGGCGACGTCAGCCAGCAAGGCAGCCATCTCAAAGGCACAATGGTGCTGCGCCGCCATGCGCGGCCCGAAGGTTTCATCGAAATGGCCAATCTCGATGTCATCACGGTGAATTTCTCCGGCATCTGCGGCGACAGTTTCGGCCAGTTCGATGCCAAGCTGGTCGAGAGACCCGATCTGCCGGTGAAAGCCACCTTCCAATGGATGTGCGAGTTCTAGCAGATTTGCCGCCTTCGCCCAGGCGGTCTACATTGTAAGCATATATACGTATTTCTGCGATTTTCCTCCTCACGGGAACAACGCCTTAACCCTTCACCGACACACTCGCGTCGTGGAGGAAGCGCATGCGCAACGGTATCTACCGCGTCTGGTTCAAGGGTTCGGGTGTTTACGGCACTGCCGCGCCGCTCTTGGTGGACGGCCAGTTCATAGCCTGCGACCGCACCCATACCTATCTTGGCTCCTACACCGAAGAGAACGGGAACTTCACGGCTTCCGTCGAGGTCCGCCGCCACACCATACGTCCGCAGGTCACCAACCAGCCTGATCTCGACCAATTCCATATGAATATCGAAGGCCGTTCGGCCGGAGAAATCATTGCCGGCCGCTGTACCGTTCCCGAGAAGCCGGGCTTCATGACAGACGCCGAATACATCTGGTGCAGCGAGGTTTAGCGATGCGCGACGGCATCTACCGTGTGCAGTACGAAACGGCGACTTTGTGCGCGACCGGTGTGATCGTGCTGAATAACGGTGAGCTCAACGGCTGCGACCGCTTCCATTTCATGTTCGGCGACTACCGCCAGCGCGGCAACAATCTGACCGGCAGGGTCACCTTCAAATGCCATACCGTTCGCACCGGACGACCCGCCGCCATTCCCGAACAATTTGAACTTATCTGCAAGGGAGTCGGCAGCGATAGCTTCGGTCAGTTCAATTTCCGCTGCCCGGGCACGCCGCAGATCCGCGGGCGTGCGAGCTTCACTTGGCTGGCTGACTTCACACCGGTCTAGAGTTTGCGCACCCCCGGTTTGCTGCGCCGCACCGGAAACAGATACGCCAGCGCCCAGACCAAAGCATCCATGCGGTCAGGGCTTTTGCCGCTACCGTCGTAACTCACCATCTGATCCTCCAACTCCGCAAAAGCGCCGATATGGTGGACGCGGCCTTGCTCGTAGAGCGCCGCGGCGGGCGTGGCGCGGGTACGCTTGTCGCGCGTTGCATGGACCAAGCGAACCGGCGCATTGGGCAGCGCATCGACCAGCACTTGCCGCACCATGTCGCCGCCTTGATTGGCTTCGGCCACGATGCAATCGGCCTTATACGTCTCAAAGGCTTCGGCGACACAGGCCGCCCACGCGGCTGCGGTCAGACCCGCGACCGAACAATCGGCCAGCACGTAACCGACGCCGTCTTCGCCGAGACCGGCGGCGACGATGCCGCATTCATCGCCCGCCACCGAAGCCGGCGGATCGACTGCCACGACGATGCGAACCAAGGCGGGCGCGACGCGAACCCGCGCGTTTTCGATCCAGATGCGCTTCCATAGTGCCGCGTCGTTGTCCTCGATCAGTTCGGCCTCCAATTCCTGACGGCCGAGACGGGTGCCGCCATAACGCAGCGCCAGGCCGGTAAGGAACGTCGCGGCCAGATTGGCAGCGTTCTCCCGGGTCGACGATTTGGTCTGCACCACATCGGGCATCGCCAGCAAATCCTTGAGCGGCTTGATGTTGCGCGGCGTGGTGGTGATCAGCATGCGCGGGTCATCTCCCAATCGCAGCGCCATCAGCACCATGTCGAGCGCGCCTTGCGGATCGCTCCATTTGCAGAACTCGTCGGCCCAGACGGCATCGAACTGATGGCCGCGCACGGAATCGGGTTCTTCGGCCGATACCACATCGGCAATGGCCCCGTTCGACCATTTGAGGCGCCGGTTGGCGGGCTCGAAGCGCGCCTTGGTCGCCTTCATCAGGCCGGATTCGCCTTCGATCATCACACTGCGCACGTCATGCCAAGTGGCGCCGACGATACCGATACGGCGCAGGCCGCGATTTTTGACTCCGTCCGCAACCCACTCGGCACCGGCCCGCGTCTTGCCTGACCCGCGGCCGCCGAGGAACAACCAGATACGCCAGTCGCCCGGCGGCGGTAGCTGTTCGGGATGGGCACGGAAGGGCCAATCGCCCACTGCGAAGCGGGCGGAATTAGCGGTTATGTTCTGAAGTACTGCCTTCCGAAGTTTCGGCGGCAATGATGCGATCGATCTCGCGCTTAAGTTCGTCACGGGCTTCGTCATCGCTCACCGTCACCTGAGGTTTGTTCGATTGCCGCTTCATTTCGAGTTTGCGCAGGCGTTGCATATCGGCGCGAATTTGCGACGCTAAGCGCTGATGTTGTGCGGTTTCTTTGATGATTTGTTCCGAGGTCTTGTCTTCGTCGTTCACCTTGCTTTGCGCCGTTTCGAGGCGGATCAGGTTTCGGTTCATCACCACGAATATGCGTTTCGCCATGTCGTCCATCCATCCTTGTGGAATGTCCTCGGCCTCGACGCCGATCCAATGTTTCGGATTCGTACGCGAATAGGCCGAGCCGGTTTGTTCCTGGCTCGTTGTTGGCATTGGCTTACTTTTTTGGGGATATAGCTGAAATGGGGAAACCTCCTGCATTCTTCAAGGGGGTTTTCAAAAAAATATGCGGCCTGCGACACGGGCGAAAATTTTCTTGGAAATTCAAAAACGTGTTTCGCGTCACGCGGGCAACCGACGCCAAAAATCGCTCAGAATGATTCGCAGGAAGGCAAAACGGGGCAAAAATTATTTTCGGCAGCCGCGTTTTTCGCCTTGGCCTGGCGCGCAGCCAAATCGTCTTCGAGACGGTCGAAGCGCGCTTCCCACAGCAGGGCGCCGGTCACACGGTGCGGTCGCTGGGCGCTCTATTTCTCCGGCGGCGCAAAGCGCAGAACCCGGCCGAAGAACGGCAGCACATGGTTCTGGAAACGGTCGGACACCGCGCTGACGTGATCGCCGCTGTAAAGCTCGAAACTGTTGGCAATGCCATAGCTGTCGAGAATGCGATGCAGTTCGGCGGTGTCGGTCTTCAGGCCATCCTGATCGCCGACATCGAGCGCGATGGCGCGATACTGGCGCAGATTGGTGATGTATTGGTCGATCATGGCAAGCGGCGCATTGGCGGCCCAGCGCGCCAGCACGGCAGGCTGCGCCACGCCGTCCTTGACCGGCAGATCGAGATAGAGCGGCGGGTTCTTCGGATTGGGCGACCAAGCGGCGGCGGAAGCCAGCGTGGCGCGGCTGAAGAAATCGAGCTTGGCGCTGTCGGCGGGCGAGGTGACGGCCTCAAGCGCCTTCATCATCTCGGCCGGCGGGGCGGTGCGCGCCGACAGGCAGCACGGACTCATGATGTAGAGCGCGCCGAACACATCCGGATATTTCATGCCGATACGGGTGGTGCCGTAGCCGCCCATCGAATGACCGGCGAGCCCGCGGCTGAGGCGATCGGGGAGCGTGCGGTAATGCGCGTCGATATAGGCGACGAGATCATGGGCGATGAAGCCTTCCCAATTGCCCGTGGTCGCCGAGTTCGAATACATCGAACCATTGTGCAGCGTCTGAGCGTCGGCCAGCACCACGATCATGCCGGGCGTACCCAGCGCGAAGGCGCCNTCNANNGTCTGCGGCGTGTGGATTTCGCCGGTCCATTTCTCGTTCGAGATCGAATAGCCATGCAGCGCATAAACCACGGGATAGCGCCGGTTCGGATGGGCGGCGTAATCGGGCGGCAGATAGACGATGACGCCGCGATCGGCGCTGTCGCCTTCGAGATTGCCTTCGAGCGAAACGCTATGGACTTTGACGCGCTCGACGAGCACCGGGGCAGCCCCCGCAACCGGCGGCGGTACATTGAGCGGCGCGCCGGCAAAGGCGGCCCCCGCCATCATGACCAACCCGATCACTGCTACAGCCTTCATGGCGCCTGCCCCCTGCCTGATTGTTGCCGGACAGGTTAGGCGCGCCGCCACATTTCGGCAATAAAATAGCACTTAACCGTACGGTTAACGACCAACCGGAAAGCGGCCCGTCCTGCGGCCAACGCAAGACCCAGTGTTTTCCTGAGGAATTGCGGAGTTTTCTTACACTTGACACATCCCGGGCGCACGTTCTTCCGTGCTAAGATCAATATGAGGTGTCGTTATGCGTCTTCTGTTGATCAATCCCAAAGTCCCCGAGAGTTTCTGGAGCTTCAAATGGGCGGTGAACACCATCCTGCCCGGCAAGCGCGCGCTGAACCCACCGCTGGGGCTGGCGACACTGGCGGCGCTGACCCCGAAGCATTGGGATGTCGAGATCGTCGATGAGAACGTCGAAACGGTTCCGCTCAACCCCGTGGCCGACATCATCGGTATCGGCGGCATGGGCGTACAGATCGTACGCCAGAAGGAATTGATCGCTTACTACCGCAGCCAAGGTTTTTACGTCGTAATCGGCGGCGCCGCGGCCTCGCTGTGCCCGGAGAATTACGCCGGCTTGGTCGACAGTGTGGTGTCGGGCGAAGCCGAATACATCTGGCCGGAATTCTGCCGCGATTTTGAAGCGGGCCACGCGAGGCCGCTCTACAAGGAAACCGGCACGGTGGACCTGGCGGATTCGCCGGTACCGCGCTTCGATCTCCTCAAGCTGCACTATTACGCCAACGCGACGATGCAGTATTCGCGCGGCTGCCCCTTCACCTGCGAATTTTGCGACATCATCGTGATGTTCGGCCGCAAGCCGCGGATGAAAGCGCCGGAACAGATCGGGCGCGAGCTTGATGTGCTCAAGGGCCTCGGCATCACCTCGATCTTCTTCGTCGACGACAACATGATCGGCAACAAGAAGGCGGCCAAGAAACTGTTTGCCTATATCGCCGATTGGCAGGCCAGGAACGGCAGCCCGTTCTCGTTCGGCACCGAGGTGTCGATCAACCTCAGCCAAGACGAAGAACTGATGAGCCTGATGCATGCCGCCAATTTCAACTGGGTGTTCATCGGCATCGAATCGCCCGATCCGGCATCCTTGAAAGAAACCGGCAAGTCGCAGAATTTGCGCGAAGACCTGCTGACCAGCGTGCAGCGCATCTATTCGCGCGGCATCGAGGTCTTGGCCGGGTTCATCATCGGCTTCGACAACGACACCCCGGAAACCTTTGAACTGCAATATCGCTTCATCACCGAGTCCGGCATTCAGACCGCGATGATCGGCCGGCTGGCAGCGCTGCCCAAGACGCCGCTGTATGCGCGGCTGCAACGCGAAGGGCGGCTGCGCCAAGTGGCGGACGATACCGACAACACCAGCGTCTCCAGCAACGTCATCCACAAGACGATGAGCGACGAGACCATCGCGCGGCTTTACGCCGACGTCTACCGGCGTCTCTTGACCGACAACGGCATCGCCACCCGCATCGCCAACAAGCTCAAATACATGGGCAAGACCGGCTATCGCGGCGGCTATACGGTGACCGAGACCTTGGGCGTGTTCGGGCGGCTGATCACCCAAGGCCTGCTTCCCGGCGGCCCCAGCCGCATCTGGCATTTCCTGCGCACCTGGCCGGTCACGCGCCCAGATCTGGTGGCGATCATGGTCGCCGATTGGATCGCCGGTCTATCAATGCGCAAGTACGCCGCCGAAAACCTGTGGTGCACCTTCGGCGATGATTTGAAATTGATCGAGAACGCGCGCGCCGCCATCGCCCGCACCTTGCGCCACGGCGAAGTGTGGATCGGCCGCCAATATGCCGGACTTCCCAGCCTCAATATCCGCCTCGGCGACGCCCTCAGCTTTACCGCCATCGCCAAGGCGGCGCCGCAGTTGAAAAAGCTGATGCGGCAGTCGCAGACCCGCATCCTGCTCGCTGCCGATACGCTGCCGGTGGAATGCCTCGACGACCTCGAAAAGCTGCTGACCCGGCTGCGCAAATACGGCGACCGCGTCTTCATCCAGATCTCGGAAGCGGCCCGCGAGAATCTCACCATCGACCTCTCGGCGTTCCAGCTCGTGCTGGTGCCGGTCGCGGCACCGGCCGCCGTGCGCTAAGGATCGCCGTCATTCCGGACGCGCAAAACCAGCGCTGCGCGACGAACTGCAATTGTGCGCCGGTCGGTCGATGCGGCGCGCCCGGAACGACAGGCAGAATTTATCGCACCATATGCGACCAGTTCACCGAGATGGTACGGGTGAAGACGGCGGGAAGATCGTCGTGATCGGCGACTAGATGGACCACGCATTTGGTGGCGTTGGCATCGGCCTTGGAACCAGCCGACTGTATGATCTTGGTTTGAACCTCGCCTGAGGACAGACGTGCCACCGCAACCAGCGTGATCGGCTGACCGGGGAGATCAAAATTCTTGTCGATCGGATAGAGCCTCTGGCAGCGCCGGTCGGCATCGCGTTCGAGCAGCGCAAAGGCCTTGCGCTCGCCGGCCATGTCGGCCAAGCGGCCCCAGTGATAATCAAAGGTGGTGAAAGCCGCGACCGCCACGCCGTTATGGGTGGCCGGCGTGTAAGTGTACTTCGCCACGCATTTGGCGGCGCGTTCGTCGGAGCCGGCATCGCCGCTCGACTCGGCAATTTTCACATCCACCACCGCACCGGTTTCGGTGACCTTGAAAGCAAGCTTTACCCGCCCGGTCTCGGGTACGCGCGGCGGATCGCATTCCTTGAGACCGGTCAGCACCGGCTTGGTGTCGGTATCGGCATAAGCGGCCCCCGCCGCGACTACGGCGTACGCCAGCGCCAGCGTCATCCTGTTCAACATGATCCCCCTCGTCTTCGCAACCACGAACTTTGTCCTCCGCAAAGTTGCCAGATTGATGACAATCCGTCACCCCTCCTCCGCCGCAAGCGCGACGATTATAGTGTGAGGTGCGAATCGAGGACGGCACGGCATGAACATGGTCTCTGGGGACTGGGCCGAAGTGGCGCTGAAGCTGGGCGTGGCGGTGGTGCTCGGCGCCGCGATCGGACTGGATCGTGAACTGCGTCACAAATCGGCTGGCGTGCGCACCATCGGCCTTGTCACGCTCGGCGCGGCACTGGCGGTGATGACGGTCAGCGGGACCGCTGGGGACCTGGCGGCGGCGTCGCGCGTATTGCAAGGCACCCTGGCCGGTATCGGTTTTCTCGGTGCCGGCGTGATCATGCATCACGGTCGCTCGATCGAAGGGCTGACCACCGCAGCATCCATCTGGACGGCCGCAGCCTTGGGCGCGGCGTGCGGCTTGGGCGCGTGGCAACCGGTGATCATCGGCAGCGCTCTGGTGCTGTTGCTTCTGGTGGTGGCAGGCCGGATCGAAAAAAGCATCAGCCGACCGGCGGACGAAGACTCGAACGTCCGCTGACCGGCCAGCGTGGGATCAGCTTGGCTTCCGCTATTCCCGAATAGCGCTCGCAATCGACTCCGGCAGGTTAGCATCTTGACCCAGCGTCGGCGATTTTCTTTCCCCCTTTTAATCCGGAAACAGAACGGAAATCCTTTAGTTTGTGCGCTTAAATACTGCGGAGTTGGAGCGTTCTGTCATGCTGGCATTGGTCGTGGCATTGGTGGCGACGGTGGAGGGAGGCAACGGCAATATGGCCGCGTTCTACGGCAACACCCTGATCACCACCGACGGCGGCATCGAGAGCCACTTCTATTACAAGTCCGATCACAGCTTCACCGGCAGCGTGCCGCAATACCATTTTGACCTCAAAGGACGCTGGCACGAAATGCCGGACGGCACCATCTGCCGCGTCTTCGATCCGCCGCTGCCGCGGGTGAAAAATCCCGACTGCGGCCCGATGCTGGTGCATACGCTCGGCGAACACCAAACCTTCGACAACGGCGACAGCCAGACGCTGGTGCCAGGGATCAAATAGCCAGCCCGCGAAGACTTTGACGGCGGCGTCAATACCCAAAGCGGCGAAGGTCGCTGGACGTGCAGGGCAAAAGTAAACCGAAGGTAAAAAGCGGGGCTTTCGCGCCGGTTAAACTTTTGCGGGTAGGGTACGGAGCCGAAAACCGTCAACGTCTTGGGGGCGCGGATGCAAACAACTCGCAGAGCAAATCTGGCCGTGCCGGACAGCGAAGGCCGTTGCTATACCTTAGCCTATGCCGCCATCGCGGGCCTTTTCGCTCTCTGGGGACTGATGCAGTGGGATTTCGGCATTTTGCTGTTCCGCTTCGCCGCGTTTTTCGGTCTGACCCCGTGGCAGTCGTCGCTGATCGGCGCCGTATTCAGCATTACCTATTTCGCGCTGGCGATTCCGGCGTCGCTGCTTCACCGGCGTTTCGGCTTCAAGCTCGGCGTCATCTTTGCCCTGTCGGTCTCCGCGCTCGGCCCCTTCCTGATCTATCCCTCGATCACCGAACATGGCTGCGGATATTTCCTCGGCGCGGTCGCCGTGATGGGCGTGAGTTGGCCCTTGCTCGAAACCAGTCTCAATCCGCTGGCCGCCGCCGTAGGTCCGCGCCGGACGGCCGTGCGCCGGGTCAATCTGGTGCAGGCGTTCAGTTCCGTCGGCCTGGCGGCAGGTTATTTTGTCGGTGAATGGCTGATCCCGGCCCATTTCGAATGGTCCATCAAGACTCTGGCGACGTCGACCGCGCTTCCGTTCGTTGCGGTGGGCTTGGCGATTTTGGTCCTCGCGTTCCTGATCGACAAAGTCCCGTTCCCGGCAAACCCCGTGCATGGGCGCCTGCGCGACGAGATTTCGGCACTTTGGCGCGACCGGTTCTTCCGGCTCTTCGTTCTTGCCATATTCCTGTTTCAGCTGGCGCAGTCCATCGTCTGGAGCGTGACCGTCGCCTATTCGATGCAGGAACTGCCCGGCACGACCCCGGGCTTTGGCACGAAGATGCTGGTGGTCTGCGGATTGCTCTATGCGCTCGGCCGGTTCGGTGGCGCGGCCCTGATGCCACGCATCGCGCCCGCCAAGCTGCTCGCCGCATCGCTGGCCATCGCAATCGTCCTGATATCGGCTGCGGCGTTGGGCGGGACCACCGGCCTCGGTTGCCTGGTCGCCATGAGCCTGTTCATGGCAATAACCTATCCCACGCTTTTCGGGCTTGCGGTCGGTGATCTGGGCGCGACCGCCAAGCTCGCATCCGGCGTGCTGGTCACCGCAACCGGATTGGGTGCGTTCCTGGCGCCGATCTTTCTGAACCTACCGCTGGGACCGGCGCGTTTTGCAATCCTGGCAGCGGTGCCTTGTCTTCTGGCGGTGCTGGCGTGCGCCGTCTACGTCAGCCGGACCAAGCCATAGACGCCCGCACCGCAAACACGATGCCGAGCCCGGCAAAGATCGCGGCGGCGACGTAGCGGATCGTCTTCAGCGGCAGGCGGCCGGCAAAGGCGTTGCCGAGGAACACCACCGGCGCATCGGCGATGAGCAGGCCCAGCGTCGAACCCGCCACCACGGCAACGAGGCTGTGATAGCCGGCCGCCAGCGTGGTGGTGACGATCTGAGTCTTGTCGCCGATCTCGGTCATGAAGAAAATCCACAGCGTCGCCAGAAAGACGTTGCGCGCCGAGCAATCGGGCTTGCCGCCATCCTTGTCGGGGATCAGCGTCCAGCCCGCCATGACGAGAAGGCTCACCGCCACAACCGTGTCGAGCACACGTGGCTTCAGCCAATCAGCGAGCAGGATGCCGACGGCACCCGCCGCCAGATGGTTGACCAGCGTCGCCGCCACGATCCCGGCCAGGATCGGCCACGGCTTGCGGTAACAGGCCGCCAGCATCAGCGCCAGAAGCTGGGTGCGATCGCCGATTTCGGCGATGGCGACGGCGCCAAAGGTGACAAGAAAGGCTTCCATAAGGGGAGATGGCCTTGCTGCCAGGAAAAGTGCAAGCGGCGGGTGGTCGCGCGGGAGGAATGGGCACCTTGCAATCAGCGGCAAAGACCGTCACCACAGCGCCGTCATGGTGGCTTCGCTCGACCGGCTGATGCAGCGTTTGCACAACCGCATCTTCGCCCAATGGGGCGTGGTGCTGGTGCTGTCGCTCGTCTTTCTCACAGTGCTGGAAGCGTTCCGGCTGCCGGCGGCACTGCTGCTCGCGCCGATGATTGCGGGGATTCTGTTTTCGGCGGCAGGCGGCACGGTGAAGGTGCCGGACTTCTTCTACGCCGGGGCGCAAGGCGTGGTTGGCGTCATGATCGCCAAAAGCCTGCCGCTGTCGAACCTCACCGAGGCGGTACGCGATTGGCCGGTATTCCTCGGCGGCGTCGGCTCGACGGTGGTGACAGCAGCCCTGCTCGGCTGGCTGCTTACCCGCTGGCGCGTGCTTCCAGGCACCACGGCGATTTGGGGCTCGTCGCCCGGCGCCGCTTCGACCATGACGGTGATGGCGGAAGCCTTCGGTGCCGACGTGCGGCTGGTTGCCTTCATGCAATACCTCAGGGTGATGTGCGTGGCAGGCGCGGCGAGCATCATCGCCAGTGTGGTGATGACGGGCGCCGGTCATCCGTTGCCACCGGTCGACTGGTTTCCCGCGATCAAGCCCGCCGCGCTCGCGGCCACACTCGCCATTGCGTTGGTAGGTGCATTGCTCGGCAAAGTGCTCCGGGTGCCCGCCGGGGCCTTGCTGGTGCCGCTGGTGGCGACCAGCGTTTTGACCTGGACCGGCGCCGTCGCGATCCAATTGCCGTCCTGGCTGCTGGCGATTTCCTATGCGCTGTTCGGTTGGAGCATCGGCCTCAAGTTCACGCGCGAGACGTTCCTTTACGCCGCCCGCGCCACGCCGCGCCTGCTCGCGTCCATCATCACGTTGATTGCGATCTGTGGCGGCTTTGGCATGATACTGTCGTGGGCGGTGGGCGTCGATCCGCTCACGGCCTATCTCGCCACCTCGCCGGGCGGCGCGGATTCAGTCGCCATCATCGCCGCCTCGTCGAAAGTGGATGTGCCCTTCGTCATGACGATGCAGATGACACGCTTCCTGGTCGTGCTGGTCACCGGACCAGCTCTGGCGCGGTTTCTGGCGGGGCGTGCCGCTACGTGAAATTGGGTTAACCTGAGAAGTCTTGAATCCGCCCTAAAGATGCGCCACGTAAGCGGCTCTCAGGGGGAAAACGCATGGGCCGGATATGGGATGGGTTCCTGCGCGGTGTTGACGCCTTTGGAGGCTGGATCATCGCTCATAACAAGCTCCTGTTGAAGATTGGCGTCTGGGCGGTCGGTCTTATCACGGTACCGCTGCTCGGCCTCTTCATCTTGCCGAGTTTTCTGGCGCTGATCGCCCCGCCGCTCGATTTGAAGCAGGACCTTTACGCCCTCAACCGGCCGGTGGCCTTCACCTTCCTCGACGCCAAGGGGGCCGTGGTCGGACGGCGCGGCGCCTCGGTTGGCGACCGCCTCAGCCTCAGCGAGATGCCCGTGTATCTGCCGGCCGCCTTCATCGCCATGGAGGACCGGCGCTTCTACGATCATCACGGTGTCGATCCGCGCGGTATTTTGCGCGCGATGGCAGCAAACTTGCGCGCCCGCCACACGGTCGCCGGCGGCTCCACCATCACCGAACAGACGGCAAAAATTCTCTTCACCAACCAGGAACGCACCTTCACCCGGCGCCTCAAAACCGAGATGGATGCGGCGGTGCTGGAAAAATCGCTGTCGAAGAAACAGATCCTCGAACTTTATCTCAACCGCATCTATCTCGGCTCTGCCGCGTACGGCGTCGACGGCGCGGCGCGCGTCTATTTCGGCAAGTCGGCGCGCGAGCTGACGCTCGGCGAAGCCGCGATGCTGGCGACCTTGACCCGCGCGCCCAGCGTGTTCTCGCCGCGGCGTGATTTGGCGGCGGCGCAGCAGCGCGCCGACGTGGTGCTGGCGACCATGGTCGAGACCGGCGCAATCACCACGGCGGAAGCCAAAGACGCCCACGATCATCCCGCCAAGGTGATTGACCGCGCTGCCGTCGATGCCCGCAACTATTATCTCGATGCGGCCCGCGACGAGGCGCTGCGATTGGCCTCTAGCAACGGCCAGCGTCCGCTCTCCGGCGACATGACCGTGCATACCACGCTGGAACCCAAGCTGCAGGAAACCGCCCGCAAGACGGCGCGCGACGTGATCGCGTCCAAACAAGCGGTCAAGGCCAATGTCCACGAAGCCGCGGTGGTGGTGATGAAACCGGACGGCGCCGTGGTCGCCATGATCGGCGGCACCGACTACACCGAATCCACCTTCAACCGCGCCATCCAGGCCCATCGTCAGCCGGGCTCGGCGTTCAAGCCGTTCGTTTATCTGGCGGCGCTGGAATCCGGCCTGACGCCTTGGGAGACTCGCGAAGATCAGCCGGTATGGATCAATGGCTGGGCGCCAACCAATTTCGGCGGCCGTTCCTATGGCACGATCACGCTGGCCGACGCCATGGCCCATTCGGTCAACACCATCGCGGTGCAAGTGGCGCAGGAAGTCGGCATCGACGCCGTGGTGGAAGCAGCCAAGCGCTGCGGCATCACCTCCAAACTGGTGCCCAATGCTTCGCTGGCGCTGGGCACCAGCGAAGTGACGCCGCTCGAACTGACCAGTGCTTACGCCGTGTTCGCTTCGGGCGGCCTCAAAGTCACTCCTTTCCTGGTGACCGAAGTGGATGGTGCCGACGGCCGTATTCTTTATCAGAGGAAAACGCGCGAACCCGAACGCGTGGTGGCGAGCCACGTCAACCGCGACCTCACCGCCATGCTGTTCGGCGTCGTCAGCCACGGCACCGGTTTTTCGGCCAATCTCTACGATCGCGAAGCAGCCGGTAAAACCGGCACCACTCAGGATTATCACGACGCCTGGTTCGTCGGCTTTACCGCCGATTACGTCACCGGGGTTTGGGTCGGCAACGATGATTCCGCGCCGATGAAAGGCGTCACCGGCGGCACGCTTCCGGCAACCATCTGGAAGACGGTGATGAAGGCGGCGGAAAAGGACTTGCCCGCGCGCGGTCTCGACCGCTCGCCGCCAGAGGAAGCCATCGACGAAGACCAGCTCTTATCGTCCGGCACCGGCGGACTTTCTGCCGACGACGAAGCGGCGATCAACAATACCCCGCACCTCGAGCAGCAAGAACAGCGTCAGGAAAAGAAGAAGAACCCGGTCGGCGGCTTCCTCAACTGGCTGTTCGGCAGCGACGACGAAAAGCCGCCCAAGAACGCATCGCCGCCGGGCGAGAACGGGCAGTAGCGTTGCACTGCGCGATCACACCGAACGCGGCTTTCGCCACAACGACAGATATCCCAGCACCACCGCCGCCGCGATGGGGACCGCCCCGGCGAAAATGAACACCAGATCGCCCGGCATCCGCATCCATTCCAGCGTGCGCGCCAGAGGCGAGGCGGTGTAGGCCAGACTGCGCGCGTGCCAGTAGCCGTTGGCGATCACGTCGGCCACCTGCATGACGCCGCCGGGGAAAAGGCTGAGCGCCACCATCATCGCAAGGCCCCCATTGAGGCCCCAGAAGCCGACGCGGACGAGCCTCTCAAGTTTTGGCCACATGGGTTCGGACACTGCCTCGCGCAGCACGAACACCATCAGCGCCACGCCCAGCATGCCGAACACGCCCATCATCGCAGCATGGCCGTGATTGGGCGTGAGAATGGTTCCGATTTCGTAATAGCTGACGATCGGCATGTTGATGAGGAAGCCAAAAACCCCGGCGCCCAGGAAGTTCCAAAATCCCACCGCCATCAGAAAGAAGAAGGTCCAGCGGTGACGGTGCACGATACTCGCGTCGCCGCGTGTCACCTTGACGAAATCCCAAGCATCGAGCGTGATCAATGTCAGCGGCACCACTTCCAGCGCCGAAAACACGGCGGAGACCGCCATGTTCAATTCGGTCTGTCCCGTCCAATACCAATGATGGCCGGTACCGATCAGCCCACCGCCGAAATAGAGGATGGCGTCGAGATAGATCGTGCGCAGGGCCGAGATGCGCTTCACCAGCCCCATCTCGTAGAAAATGATCGCGACGATAACAGTGACGAAGAACTCAAAAAAACCTTCGACCCACAGATGAATGATCCAGAAACGCCAGGCATCGACAATGGTGTAATTGGTATGGGCGCCGAAAAAGAGCGCCGGCAGATAGAACAAGGGAATGGCGAAGGCTGCGATCAGGAAGAAGTTGGCGAAGCCGCGCTTGGCGGGATCGTGCCGGGCGGGTGCTACCGCGCGCCACACCAGGAAGAACCAGAAGAGCAGACCGATGGCCAACAGGATCTGCCAGAAGCGGCCAATCTCGAGATACTCCCAGCCTTGATCGCCGAGCCAGAACCAGGATTTCGGTAACCAGCCCATCAAGCTGGCCCATTCTCCCATCAAGCTGCCGACCGCCACCACCAGAATGGCCCCGAAGAGGAGATGGATTCCGAGGCGCTGGTGGCGCGGACTGACGCCGCCCAAGAGTTCGGCGACGAACAAGGCGCCCGCAACATAGGAAGTTGCGATCCAGAAAATCGCCGTCTGCAGATGCCAGGCCCGCAACAGATTGCTGGGAAAGATCGCCGACAGATCGAGGCCGTAAAACGATCCCGGCTCGGCGCGATAATGGGCCACCCCGGCACCGACCAGCGTTTGAGCCAGGAACAACAGCACCGCCACCGCCATGAATTTCAAGGTGGCCACTTGCGCGCCGCTCAGCGTCCAACGTTCGCGCCCCGACGGCAAGCCATGCCAGCCGAGATAATCGAACTTGCCGAAGGCAAGCAGCACCAGCGCGGTGCCGCCGAGAAGCGCGATCAAGCTGGCGGCGCTCCAGATGAGGGCTGCGCTGCTGGGATGATTGCCCGCCAAGGGGTCATAGGGAAAATTGTTGGTATAGGAGTGGGTGGTGCCGGGGCGCGCGGCGACCGAACTCCAGGCCGCCCAGGCAAAAAAGGCGGTAAGGTCGTGCAGCTCTTGCGGGTCACGCACTGCGCGCACCGGCAAGCCGCCATTGAGGGCGGGATTTTCGAAATAGCGCTGCCAAACGCCAATCTCGTTTTTAAAGGTCTCGGCGCCGGCTGGTAACAAGGTCAGCGTATCACTGGCCGCGTCATAGCGATTGGTCTTGAGCAGTGCGCCGACTTCGCCGTCTACGCTCGCCCGTTCGCCAGAATCGAGATCGGCATAGGGTTTCGAAAAACGCGTTTCGGCGGTGCGCCCCGCCACATCCAAGGCCCAGTTGTGCAACACCGCCGCGCCGAAATCGGGCCCGAGATAACCGCCATGGCCCCAAATGGTGCCGTTGTCCATCAGGCCGTACTTGAGGAACACCTCCTGGCCGCGGCGCACATCGTCGCCGGTGTAGACGACAGTTCCGGACGGATCGACCACGCTTGCCGCCACCGGCGGCGCATTCTGATAGGCCTTGACGGTCAGAAGAATAAGAACGGCGAATCCCAGTACGAAGGTGACGCCGACGGCGCGGCCCCACCACGGCGAGAGTTGTTCGACTTCGGCCAAGGGTTGGGACATCGCGATCGTCTCCCCGTTTCGGATGGTGAAGAAATGCGGCAACGGTTGTGCCGGCGACTCGCACCCTGCGCGGCGTAACAACATGCACAAAAAATACTTCTTTTGCGATTCATTCCTAACTCACTTCCCCTGCGTCAATCCGTCATTTCGTGTGCATCATTTAACGGGCGTATATTTCCTTAAAAGAAGTACGGACAATACTACATTACCTCAGGGAGACGACCATGTTCTGCTATCAATGTGAGCAAACCCAATTCGACGACGGCAAGTTCGGCTGCTCCGGCACTCGCGGTGCTTGCGGCAAGGACGCGCCGACGTCCGACTTGCAAGATGTGCTGATCCATCTGTGCAAAGGCATCGCCCAATATGCCGTCAAGGCGCGGGCGCTGGGCGCCAGCGACGTGGAAGCCGACCGCTTCGTGCTGTTCGCCGTGTTCACGACGCTAACCAATGTGAATTTCGACGCCGCCAAATTCGTCACCTGGATCGGCGACGCGGTGCGCCTTCGCGTGAAAATGAAGATGCTGTACGAAACTGCGGCGCGCGCGAAGGGCCAAACGCCCGAGGTGCTGAGCGGCCCCGCCGTGTTCTCGCCCGCCGCCGACCAGACCGGCATTCTGGCGCAAGCCAAGGAAGCGGGCGTCAAGTTCGGCGTCGAGACGCTGGGCGAAGATGCCACCGGTCTGCGCGCGCTGTTGCTTTATGCCGTGAAAGGCGCCGCCGCATACGGTCATCATGCCAGCGTGCTCGGCGAAGAACGCGAGGCGGTATTTGCCGGTATCGAACGCGCCCTCGACAGACTGGCGGACAGCGACGCCGATCTTGGCGCGCTGCTGGAAGAAGTGCTCGAACTCGGCCGGGTGAATTTCGCCGCCATGGAAGCGCTCGACAAAGGCAACGTCACCACCTTCGGCACACCGACGCCGACCGCGGTTCGCATCACGCCGGTCAAGGGCAAAGCCATCCTGGTTTCCGGCCACGACTTGAAAGACCTGCTCGCCATCCTCAAGGCGACCGAAGGCAAAGGCATCAATGTTTATACCCATGGCGAAATGCTGCCCGGTCACGGGTATCCCGGGCTCAAGGCGTTTGCGCATCTTGCCGGCAATTACGGCGGCGCTTGGCAGGATCAGCAAATCGAATTCGCCGAATTCCCCGGACCGGTGGTGTTGACGTCGAATTGCCTGATCAAGCCGCAGAAGAGCTACAGCGAGCGGCTGTGGACGCTGGGACCGGTGGGCTGGCCGGGCATTCGCCATCTGGAAGGTGACGATTTTTCGCCGATCGTCGAACAAGCACTGGCACTGCCGGGCTTCGAAGAAGACGGTGACGACAAAACCATCCTGGTCGGCTTCGGCCGCGAAGCCGTGCTCGGGGTTGCCGACAAGGTGATCGGCGCGGTCAAGAGCGGCGCCATCAAGCACTTCTTCCTGGTCGGTGGCTGCGACGGCGCCAAATCGGGCCGCAACTATTTCACCGACTTCGCCGACAACGCCCCCAAAGACACGGTCATCATGACCCTTGGTTGCGGCAAATACCGTTTCAACAAACACGATTTCGGCACCATCGGCGGGCTGCCGCGCCTGCTCGACATCGGCCAATGCAACGACGCTTATTCGGCGCTGATCATCGCCACCAAACTGGCGGAAGCCTTCGGTTGCGGCGTCAACGAACTGCCGCTGAGCCTGATCGTATCGTGGTTCGAGCAGAAAGCGGCGGCGATCCTGTGCACGCTCTTGGCGCTCGGCGTGCGCCACATCAAACTCGGCCCGACGTTACCGGCATTCCTGACGCCTGCACTGGTCAACGTGCTGGTGGAGAAATTCGGCATCGCCCCGGTCGGCGAAGACGCCAAAGCCGACATCGCTGAGTGCCTGGCGCGAGTGGCGTAACCAATTCGGTCATGGCCGGGCTGAACATCAAGCCCGGCCATGATGATTTGGATTATTCCTTCGCCGCTGCGATCGCGGATTGCGCCGCAAGGATATAACCAGACGCACCCGCCACCGTGGCTTCGTTCTCGAACCACAAGAACGGCCAGGCATCCATCTGCTCGGGATAATCCGGCTTGATGACCAGAACGCCCGGCGTCAGCGCGCCTGGAACGAACGAGAAATCGGCGCGGTTGTGGCCGTACATGATCTGCTTCGAACGCGCGCCGACGCCCGTCACCAGCGACAGATTGTGCACCGGATGGCGGCCCAAAAGATAATCGATGGCGGCAAGCGTGTATTGCTTGCCGATGATCTCCGGGAAGGTCTTGTGCAACAGATACATGGTGCTGCCGAACATGGCGACCTGACCCGATCCCGCCCAGGTCCCGAGCCCAACCGGAACACCAAAGGGCGTCTTGGCCAGATCGGCATCGAGCTTGGCTTTGGCCTGCTTCACCAGGGCGGCCAGGGTCTCGCGATAGGCCGCATCCATATAAGGAATGGCCACCACCGCCGCGCCGCCCATAAAGGCGAAATGCTCCTTGATCACCGGCAGCAGGCTTTGCAGTTTTGCCGTGTACAGAGGATCACCCTTGGTGGCGAGGATCATCTCCGCGGTGGCACCGACCGCCGCCGCATCAAGCCAATCGGGCATATCATCGCGGCCAGGGCGGCGCCCACGGTCACCGATATTTTGTTGATTGGCCCATAACACCTTGGCCGCCGCCAAAGCCTCAGCCGCCAGCGCCGGATCGGAGTCTTTCAACGCGCGCGAGGCCGCCGCCAGACCGCCCGCCACGGCATAATCATTGGCCGGAACATCGGTGGTGAAGGCCCAGCGGTCATCTGGCGTGCCCGAGCGGCCGTCCTTGATTTCGTAAGGCGCCAATGACGGATCGTAAAGCATCCGGTCGGTCTGCGAGCCGGCATCGCCGAGATGGGTGTATTGCTTTAGCGTCGGATCGATGATGCCGACAATGGCATGGCCGAAGGCCTTGTATTGGGCGAGCAATTGGAAGGTGCCGTGACGGATCTGCTGGAGGGCGTCCGACACACCATCGGGTTTGCGGATTTCGACAGTCCGCGCTTTTTCGTTGATGCTGGTTTCGTCCCAGTCGAGCCCGAAGAGTTCGCGCGCCCAGGTCAGATCGCGCACCACTTCGGCATTTTGCGGCGTCTGGATGTCGTAATCGCCCGCATCCTGCCAGCCGCCGATATTCAGGCCCGGAATGTGCTCCCCCGGCTTGAACGGCGAATCCAGATGGGGCCCCATCTTGTAGCCGTCGAAATGGGTGATGTTGGGCGGCGCCTGACGGGCGTCGTCCATATGCGAAAGCCCCGACCACACCCGATACTGCTCGCGGATTGTCATGTGATCCATCTGCTCGGGGATATAGGTGTCGAGCGAAGCCTGCCAGATGTGGTCATAGGCATCGGCGGCGATGCGGAACGGATTGGTCGTATGTCCCGCATAGGAGATCGCATAGATACCAGGTTCGCGCACGGACGAGAAATCGAAGCTGGCGTAAGTATAGCGAGTCCATTTGCCCCAAGGTTTGATCTTGGCAGAGAGCACCGGCTGCGCCACGCCATCATTGCCGATCTTGACCAGCACCGCCTCAGCGGGCGCCTTAGCGAGCGGATCGAGTTCGATCAGCGCCACCTTCTCGCGCCCGGGCGTATAACCCGCTTGGTTGAAGGAGACGACGGGCGATCGTGTCCAACCTGGAATCACATTGGGCTTCACATGCCAGACCACCGCGTTCTTGGTGACCCCGGCAGGGATCAAAGCCCGCACCACGAACCAGCCATTCTGCGCCCGGTTCCGCGCATCATAGAGGGCGAGCGGCGCGCTATCGGAGGTGATGGAGACACGAGTCCGTGCATCTTCCGGTGCCAGCGTGAGGGTCTTGCCTCCTTGCGCCAAGGGCAAAGGATCACCCGAGCCGTCTTTGGCCATGGGCCCGGCGGGCGCGCGCGGGAACAGCCCGGGCGCGCCGTTCATCACATAGGTTTTGCCGAAATAGCTGGTGGGCAGAAAATCGAGATTGAATCCTGCCTTGCCTTCCAGCGCTTTGGGCAAAGGCTTGTCGAGATTGACCGTGATGCGGAAGCCGCCCTCTTCGGCGGTCACTTCGGTCTTATAGGTCAGACCTTTGTCGGCATAGCCCGATTTCACCACAAGCTGATTGGGTGCTTTGCCCCGTGTCCGCGAGACGAAGACCGGAATCGGGTTCCACTGCTCCGGCGTCGGATTGAGGCGCACTTCACCATCGGTGGCAATGCGTTCGCCATGCAAGACGAGCTGAAGAGCAGCATTTTTTTCGTCGAAGAAGATCGGATGAAATGTGTTCTGGTGAACAAAGACACTGAGGCCTTGTTCCTCCAGCGTGTCGTTAGCACCGAGTGTTAATCCGGCGGCCATGCACGGCATCGTCAGACACAATGCGACGATGCCGCTTGCTATTGTTTTGTGCGGCATGCGTTCTCTCCCTGATAACGCTACCATATCCTCCTTCTATTCCGCTGCAACACACCGTTTCGTGAAATCACACGCAAGAGGCGAAGGTACGCTTGGACTTTGCCCTCTAGTATTTTACGTGGAAATTAAGTTGTTTGAAATTATTTACACAAAACATTCTGTAAAGACTTGCTTTGGTGGAGCAGAGATGGGAGCTTACCCCCATGGCACAATCGCTTACTGCAAACCGCTTGATCGACGGTGTCGTGCTGTATTGGCGCGGCGGTGACTGGGTGGAAACTCTCGCCGAAGCCGACGTCTTCGCCGAGCCCCAAACGGCCGACGCTGCGTTCGCCGCCGCCAAAGATTTCGTGGCGCGCAATGTGGTGGTCAATCCCTATCTGTTCGAGGTCAAGGACGGCCGCCCGGTGAGCGAGCGCGAGATCATCCGCGCCGCCGGCCCGAGCGTGCGCCAGGATGTCGGAAAGCAGGCCGATGTATAGATACGACGAGTTCGACGCGGCGTTCGTGCGGGAACGCACCGAGCAATTCCGCTTCCAGGTCGAACGGCGGCTGAAGGGCGAACTCAACGAAGATCAGTTCAAGCCGTTCCGGCTGATGAACGGACTTTATCTGCAGCTGCACGCCTACATGCTGCGCGTCGCGGTGCCGTATGGAACCTTGTCGGCGCCCCAGCTTCGCATGCTGGCGCATATCGCGCGCAAATATGATAAGGGCTACGGCCATTTCACCACCCGCCAGAACATCCAATACAACTGGCCGAAGCTGAAGGATGTGCCCGACATCCTCGCCGAGCTGGCGACGGTGGAAATGCATGCCATTCAAACCAGCGGCAACTGCATCCGCAACGTCACGTCCGACCATTTTGCCGGTGCCGCCGCCGAAGAAGTGGAAGACCCGCGCCCGGTCGCCGAATTGATCCGGCAATGGTCGAGCCTGCATCCCGAATTCAGCTTCCTGGGCCGCAAGTTCAAGATCGCGGTGACGGCCAGCCCGCACGACCGCACCGCGCTGCGCTATCACGATGCCGGGGTCGAGATCGTGCAGAACGGCGACGGCCGCATCGGTTATCGCATTTCCGTCGGCGGCGGCATGGGGCGCACGCCCTATCTCAGCTATGTGGTGGCCGAGTTTATCGAAAAGCCGGACCTGCTGGCGTATCTCGAAGCGATCTTGCGCGTTTTCAACGAAAGCGGCCGGCGCGACAACATCTATAAGGCCCGCATCAAAATCCTGGCGCATACCCTGGGCGCAACCGCGATGCGCGAACGTATCGAGCGCGAGTTTGGGGAGATCAAAGCGGCAGGTTCCCTTGATGTGCCGGAAACAGAACGCGCCCGCATCGAAGCCTATTTCGCCCCGCCTGCGTTCGAGGATTTGCCCGATATGGCGCTGCCACAGGGCGGCGCGCTCGGCGACTGGGTGACATCCAACACCCACCCCCATCGCGTCCGCGGTTATCGCATTGTCACGATTTCGCTGAAGCCGATCGGTGGCGTACCGGGCGATATCAGCCACGAACAGCTCGACGGCGTCGCGGAGTTGCTCGATGATTTTGCCTTGGACGAACTGCGCGCCAGCCACGAACAGAATCTGGTGCTGCCGCATGTGCGAATCGAAGACCTGCCAGCGATCTTCGAACGGTTGACGGTGCTGGGGCTGGCAACACCCAACGCGGGGCTGATCACCGACCTGATCTGCTGCCCGGGACTCGATTATTGCGATCTTGCCAATGCGCGCTCGATCACGATTGCGCAGGAGATTTCCAAGCGCTTTGCCGATCTGGCGCGCCAGCACGACATCGGCGACCTCAAGATCAAGATCAGCGGCTGCATCAATGCTTGCGGCCATCATCACGCCGGGCACATCGGCATTCTCGGCGTCGATAAGAAGGGCGTCGAATACTACCAGCTTTTGCTCGGCGGTTCGGCAGCGGAAGATGCCTCCATCGGCGAGATCCTCGGCCCCGGGTTCGGCGAACACGAAATCGTCGATGCCGTCGAGCGCGTGGTGGAAGCCTATCTGACATTGCGCCAGCCCGGCGAACGCTTCCTCGCCACCACAAGGCGCCTGGGACTGGAGCCGTTCCGGAGCGCCGCTTACGAGGAGCAACGCCATGGCGCTGATTAAGAACGGCGCCGTCGCCGACGATCCCTATACCGACGTGGCCGATGACGCAGTGCTGCCGGACGGACCGGTGATCGTATCGCTGCAACGCTTTCGTGTTGATCGCGACGGGCTGTTGGCGCGCAATACGCCGGTCGGTGTGCGGCTGGCACCGGACCAATCCCCCGAAGCGCTGGCGGGCGACCAGGGCCGCCTCGCGCTGGTGGTGCTGGAATTTGCCAAGTTTCGCGACGGGCGGCCGTTCTCCTGGGCGCGCCTGCTCCGCACCCGGCTGACGTTCGCTGGCGAAATCCGCGCCAGCGGCGATTTTCTCTACGACCAGATTGCCTTCCTAGTGCGCGTCGGTTTCGACGCCTTCGCGCTGCCGCCCGCGATCACGCCGAAGCTGTTCCAGCGCGCCCTTGGCGAGATGACCAACGTTTATCAACCGAGCGCCGACGGCAAGACGACGATCCGCCAATTGCGCGGATAACCTGCCCCTTGCGGGGTCGCGTCACGCCATTACGCCGAATTCAGACGCCGCCGAGACGGAACCCCAGATCGGGGTCGTTGAATCTTCCGACAACACCTCGGGAGAACCCCATGAAGTTCATCGCTGCCCTGCCAGTTCTGGCCGCTTTGGCCCTGACCGCGCCGGCTCTGGCCCAGCAAGAAGCCCCGCCACCGGATCGCGCCGCCATGATGGCCAAGCACCATTCCGAAATGTGCACCAATCACTATGCCCATGCCGTCGGCGAGATGGCGGAGATCGAAGTCCGTTTCGCCCTGACCCCGGCCCAGAAAGCGCCGTTCGAGCGCTGGAAAGAGATCAAACTCCGTCACGCCAAGGCGCAAAGTGCCAAATGCGCCGATTTCGCCCCGCTCGGCCGCGATGCCTCGATCATCGACCGCCGCGAGCGCCAAATTGCCCAGCTTCAGACGCGCCTCGACAATTTGAAGGCCGAAGAGCCTGCCCTTGTGGCGTTGGTCAAAGTGCTGACCCCGCAGCAGCAGGAGGTCCTGAAACGCGCCGCCCATGAAGCGATGGGCGACCGCATGATGATGATGCATCGCTTTGAAGACGGCCGCGGCGGCCCGATGGCGCCGCACCGCATGGAGATGCGCGATCAAGCGCCAGTGAAATAACGAATCCGCACGCGATCGATTGCGGGTCGCGCACGTGGATCCTGCTCGCTTCACCCCCCCGCGCAGCGAGCAGGCGGGGACCTGGGGGAATGGCACGACATCTTCCCCCCCGTACCCATCCCGGGCCCCCCCCCTTACCAAACATCACTTGACCCCTCCCCCCCTCTGTCCCATGTAACGGTTGATTTTATAGGGCCGTGCCGATGGATGCGCCGATCCGGTGCTTTTCCTGCGTCGAAGATGTCATTGCCGAGCTGAAGCCGATCGAGCCGGTTTATGTGCTGCAACCCGCCAAGTTCAGAGCCGCGGCCAAGCGCTTTCTCGACGGTTTTCCCGGCGATCCCATGTATGCGGTGAAAGCCAATCCGGCGCCGCTGGTGGTCGATCTCGTCTGGGAGTCGGGCATCCGTCATTTCGACACCGCGTCGCTCGGCGAAGTACGGATGATCAAGACGCGCTATCCGGGCGCGATCTGCCATTTCATGGCGCCGGTGCGCCTGACCGGCCACGCCAAAGCGGCATTCGAAGACTTCGGCGTGACCGATTACGTGGTCGATTCCGATTACGAACTCGACAAGCTGCTGAAAGAAATTTCCGATCCTGCGAAAATCCGCATCTTCGTGCGGCTGGCGGCGGCACTCGGCGGCGCGCTCTTGGAACTGTCGAGCAAGTTCGGCACCAATCCCGACGAAGGCGCCCGGCTCTTGAAGCGCGTCGTCATGGCCGGTGCCAAACCCGCCATCACCTTTCACGTCGGCAGCCAGTGCCTGTCGGCGTTCTCCTATGCCCAGGCGGTCGAGATCGCGCGCCGCACGCTCGACAAATCCGGCGTCAAGATCACCGCCCTCGACATCGGCGGCGGCTTTCCGGCGCCTTACATCAACAGCGAAATACCGCCCTATCTCTGGTATTTCGACACCATCCGCGAATCGATCGAAACCCTGGAAATCCCGGGCCTGCCGCTGCTTTGCGAGCCGGGGCGCGCGCTGGTGGCCGAAGGCCTGTCCCTGATCACCCAGGTGGTGTCGCGCAAACACGACCGGCTTTATCTCAACGACGGCACCTATGGCTCATTCGACGAGCTGACCCTGCCCGGCTTCGACGTCGATTATCCCAATCGGGTGTTTACCTTGGACGCGCGCGGCCATGTGCGAGGGCTGGCGGGAACTGCCAAACCGTTCCGCGTCTATGGGCCGACCTGCGACACCCTCGATGTGTTGCCGCGGCCGCAAATGTTACCGGAAGGCATCAGCCCGGGCGACTTCATCGTGTTCGACGCCATGGGCGCCTATACGGTGGCGGTGCGAACCACTTTCAACGGGTTCTATCCCGATACCTGGGTGCAACTGGGCGAATAGGGGATTTGCCCTAGGGGGCCATTCGCATTTCGCAAACAAAACCTTAACGCCTGATGCTATATTCTCACCCGGGTAAGGGGTGAGAGATGCTTGCGGCAAAAGACCGGCTAAGCCAGTTGCTGGCATTGGCGGCGGAGCGGCGGTGGTCGCCACTGGCGCGCGAGCTCGGTGATCTTGTCCTCTACTGGCCGGCTGACTGGCCCGACGCCATGCATCCGCCGGTGGTGGCGCTGTTCGAAACCACGTTGCGCGAAGCCGACGCCGAAACCCAACTCCTGATGGCCGACCGGATGGCGGGCAAAGCCGAAATCCCGCTGCGCCTGTTAAACGCGCTTTATCTCGCCGCCACCGCGCCGCAGCGCCGCGAAATCCTGATGCGCAACGAACTCGAAGGCGCCGAACCGGCACCGCTGTTCGCCGATGGGACCGCGATCCTTGCTGCCGCCCGCAACAAAAGCTGCGATTTCACCGGCGCGTTGGCGCGTCTCGCAGGTGTGCCGCGCCGGATGGCCGCCGCGATTTTGGCGGATACCAGCGGCGAAGCGCTGGCCGTGCTGTGCCGCGGCGTCAGCCTCGACCGCGCCACCTTCTCAGGCATCGCGCTGCTGCGCGGGGCGGAAGGAATTCCACTCGCGGTGTTCGACACCGTCGCCCCCAAAGCCGCCGCCCTCTTGGTCGCCGATTGGCGCAAAGCGATGGCCGACACCGCCCCCGAACACGTCGTGGCGGCGGAGTAGTTACCCTTCCGCTTGCACGTCGGCGCGTTCGCGGGTTTTGGCGAATTTGATTTTGGGGAATTTTTCCACCACGTAGCCGAGTTCCCATTGGCTTTTGGCCAGGAACACCGGGGCGCCGTCGCGGTCGGACGCCATGCCGCCGCGATTGCCGTCGAGGAATTTTTCCACATCGGCGGGCTCACCACTGATCCAGCGGGCGGTGTCGTAAGGGCTGGTTTCGAGATCGGCATCGAGGCTGTATTCGGCCTTGAGACGCGACTTCAAAACATCGAGCTGCAACGGGCCGACAACGCCGACGATCCATTGCGAACCGATGGCGGGCTTGAACACCTGGGTCACGCCTTCTTCGGCAAGGCTGGTGAGGGCGCGGGCCAGATGCTTCTGCCGCATCGGATCGAACAGCTTCACCCGGCGCAGGATTTCGGGGGCGAAGTTGGGAATGCCGGTGAAAACGATCTTGCCCGATTCCGACAGCGTATCGCCAACGCGCAAGACGCCGTGGTTGGGAATGCCGATGATGTCGCCGGGATAGGCCTCGTCCACCGTTTCGCGCTGCTGGGCGAAGAACAGGATCGGATTGTAGATGCCGATCTGCTTGCCGGTACCGCTTTGCGTCAGCTTCATGCCGCGCTTGAACTCGCCCGACGCCAGCCGCACGAAAGCGACGCGGTCGCGATGATTGGGGTCCATGTTGGCTTGAACCTTGAACACGAAACCGGACACTTCCTCATCGGCGGGTTTGACGATGCGATCTTTGGCGGTTTGCGCGCGCGGGCTGGGAGCATATCTGGCCAGATGCGCCAGCAGATCCTGCACCGCGAATTTCTTCAGCGCCGAGCCGAAAAAGATCGGCGTCAGGCGGCCGGCGCGGTATTCGGCTTCATCGAAACGGGCGAGCCCGGCGGTGACGAGATCGACCTCTTCCATCAGCTTGAGCTTTTCGTCGACGGAGAGATGGGCTTCCACCGCCGGTCCGCCCAGGCGGCTGCCGCCGAACACCGAGAATTCGTCCGCATAAAGATCATAGACGCCGCGAAAATTGAGGCCTTGACCGACCGGCCAGCTCATCGGCGCGACATCGAGCTGAAGCTGATCGGAAATCTCGTCCACCAGTTCGAAGGGATCGCGCGCTTCGCGGTCCATCTTGTTGATGAAGGTCATGATCGGGATGTCGCGCAAGCGGCAAACCTCGAACAGCTTGCGGGTCTGGCTTTCGATGCCCTTGGCGGCGTCGATCACCATCACGGCGCTGTCGGCCGCGGTGAGCGTGCGATAGGTGTCTTCGGAAAAGTCTTCGTGGCCGGGGGTGTCGAGCAAATTGAAGATCGCGCCTTCGTATTCGAAGGTCATGACGGCGCTGGTCACCGAGATGCCGCGCTCCTGCTCGATCTTCATCCAGTCGGAGCGCGCCCGCCGCGCCTCGCCGCGCGCCTTGACGCGGCCGGCTTCGTGAATGGCACCGCCGAGGAGCAGCAGATGTTCGGTCAACGTGGTCTTACCGGCGTCGGGGTGCGAAATGATCGCGAAGGTGCGGCGCCGCCGCGCTTGCGCCGCAAGCGGAGTCAAATTTGATTCTTCAGTGGCTAAGGTCATGGCGGGCGGGGAGTTAGCAGACCGAGCCAGAAATGTCATCCCCGGCGGGTTTTACACGATTTTCTCGTCGACGAAGGCGCGGCCCTCGCGGTCTTCAATTTCCACGATCCAAAGATCGGGATCGTATTTCCGCTGCCGCTCGAAATAGGCTGACGCCTTGGCCTCGTCGCAAACCTCCCCCAACGGACGGGCCCAAACGCGCGCCCCGTCGCCCGCCACCGACTGATTGAGCACCAAACAGGTGCCATCGAGACGCGAGATTTTCAGGAATACCGCACCGGCTTCCTCGGACCCCTTTTTGACGACAAAGCCTTGCGCCCCCGCCACCTCGGCGCGGCGGATCAAGGCGCGAACGAATATCCCGGCTTTGAGGCGAGGTGGCATGGGGGCGGTGTAGCAGAAAGGGCGAAGTGCGAATAGCGCCCTTCGAGACGCTCACTTCACGCCGCGCGGAACGGAACGATCTTGCCGTCTTCGGGTTGCACGCGTTCACCGTTTTCGCCGACGGCGGCGTAAGGCAGACGCACGCGCACCGTGGTGCCGATGCCGAGGGTAGATTCGATCACCGCCTCGCCGCCATGCATCGCCGTCAGGGCTTTCACCAGCGACAGGCCGAGGCCAGTGCCTTCCTTCTTCTTCACATGCTCGCCTTCGACCTGCTCAAACGGCTGGCCGAGACGGAGGAGGTCCTTTTCCGGAATGCCGACGCCGGTGTCGGTGACGGCGATCTCGATGCCTTTGGCGTCAAGCCCGGCGAAGATGGTCACCTCGCCGCCCTTGGGCGTGAACTTGACGCCGTTGGACAAGAGATTGACCAGGATCTGCTTGACCGCCCGCTTGTCGGCGAAGATGAACCCTGCAGGCGGCGACACCGCGGTCTTCAGTGCCACGCCGGAACGCTCGGCAGCGAGCTTGATGAAGCGCACCGAGGCTTCGGCGACGGCCGACAGATCGAACACTTCTTCCGAAAGCTCAAACTTGCCCGCCTCGATCTTCGACATGTCGAGGATGCCGTTGATGAGTTCGAGCAGATGGTTTCCCGATTCGTGGATCAGACCGGAATATTCGACGTAGCGCGGGGTGCCGAGACTGCCGAACATCTCCTGCATCATCACTTCCGAGAAACCGATGATGGCGTTCAAGGGCGTGCGCAGTTCATGGCTCATGTTGGCGAGGAAGCGCGATTTGGCACGATTGGCTTCTTCGGCAAGATCGCGCGCTTCGATGAGCTGGCGCTCATAGGCCTTGCGCTCGGAGATGTCGCGCGTCACCGCCACGATGTCCGACCCCAAACCGTCGGGATGAGGCGCCGGACGGCAGCGGATTTCGGCCCAGACATAGGACCCGCCCGCTTTCTTCATCCGCACCTCGGCTGAGGCTGGACGGCCGAAATAGGCGGCGTCCATAAACGCGACCTGCATCGCCTTCAGATCGTCGGCATGGCACAGCGCCGACGGCGCCAGACCGACGAGACTTTCGGGCGCCATACCCAGCAACGCCAATGCGGACGGACTGGCGTAAGCGATGCGGCCATCAGAGGAATGGCGCGTGATCAGGTCCATCGCGTTGTCGGCGAGGAAGCGGTACATCGCGGCGCCCGCAGCGGCGGCGGCATCGGCAGTACGCTGGCGGTCCTGCGCGGCGGCGGCGACCAGGCCGGCATGGACGATGGCGATCAGGATGCTGACGGCATAAATTTCCCACGCTGGCAAAGCGAGGCGCGAGCCCGGCAACAGCTGCAGCGCTCCGAGCACCACCACCACGGCGAGCGAAAGCGCGGCGGCCGCAGTGGCGCGGAGCACGGCGGGGCGCTCGCCCGCCAG
>WSSedL1CaDRAFT_10000386_pt1 | contig 31295 bp, 28 predicted proteins | sample WetSurSL1Cattail_FD_9464 | JGI IMG/M metagenome (IMG submission 9464)
TTCAAGCCTCTGTCCATAATGAAGCAAATAATACAACCAGATTTATTGTGATATCCAATAAAAAAGTGTTTATCAAGGGAGCGAAGCGTACCAGTTTGTGTATTGCACTTCCGCACAAGAGCGGTTCCTTGTATCATGCACTATCCCATTTTATCTACAATAATATCAATATGACCAAAATTGAATCCAGACCGATTTTGGGGAAGGCCTTTGCATATCGCTTCTTCGTGGATATTGAAGGAAGTCTTGATGAACCGTCAGTAAAGAATGCTCTTCATTGTATCAAAGAAGAAGCAATCGAAATGAAAATTCTGGGCTGTTATATACCCGTACAGTAGAGATATGATATATCTTCTTCATCATTATTTCAAAATCTAATCACAAAGAAGACATAATTAATTGTTAAACTATTCTTATCAAAAGGAAAAAACGTTACAGTTCAGCCTAGCAAGTATCGTGACAAGACAGGGAAAGAAATGTTTCCATATAGGAGCCGCTTTCGCTAAGTTGCATTACGTAGCGGTACATAAGGCTCTATAGGACAGAGCCAAAGTATCGACGAATGCAAATACTTCTATATGGAAATCATTTTTTTCCCAGTCCGGATATATCTCTTTGAAGGCTGAATTGTAACGAAAAGCAGATTTTCATCTGATTAAGAGTAGTCTGGTGTAATTTTGAAAGGAGAGTTTTTACATGAGTGAAGAATTTAAAAGTAATAAACTGGGTGATGATGATATTGTGAACAACATGGACATAGAGCACAAGGATGCGATGCCCCATTTTAATCAAAATGATGCTACTGAAAGCGTGTCAGAACAGGATGATAGGTCAGTGGACAATATTAACCTAGAAGCAAATAAGGAAGTAACAAATGAAATTACACAAGAAATAAATAAGGAAGTAAATCAGGAAGTAATTCATGATTACAATACAGCACAGAGTAATGAACAGAGCTTTAATCATGTAGGCAATACAGTACAGATGAATTCACAACCACCTTATAGCAATCCAGGGCAGTTGAATGCACAACCTCCATACAGCAATCCAGGGCAGTTGAATGCACAACCTCCATACGGCAATCAGGTGCAGATGAATACGCAACCTCCTTACGGTAATCAGGGTCAGATGAATGCACAGCCGGTATATGGCTATCCAGGTCCGGTGAATGCACAACCTCCTTTCGGTAATCAATATCAGGGATATCCTATTCCACAGATTCATCTTAAGAAGGTGAAAAAGAAGAGAAAGGTGCCCGGTGCCTTAAAGCTTACCGCAGCGGCCTTAGCTTTTGGCATTATCGCAGCAGTCTCTTTTCAGGGATTTTATTATATCATGGATGCCACAGGTAATTCCTTTGAGAATGATAGTGATCAAGACGTTAAGGTAACACAAGTAACCCAGGCGGCTGGTGACAATGATACGATAGTACCGGCAGCTGAAACTTCCGGGGATTCCGTAGTTACAGATGTCTCTGATATTGTAGAAAAAGCAATGCCCTCAATTGTAGTAATTAATGCGAATGTAACCACCACAGCCAGTGATTTCTTTGGAAGATCCTATTCTCAGGAAGCACAAAGCAGCGGCTCCGGTATTATCATTGCACAGAATGACTCCCAGCTTTTAATTGTTACGAATAATCATGTTATTGATGGTGCAAGCTCAGTAGAAATAGTATTTGCTGACGGTAAAGAAGCTACGGCAGAGATTAAGGGAGCAGATTCAGGTGCTGATCTGGCAGTACTTTCTGTTGATATGAAGGATTTAACCGAGGTCACGATTAAAGCAATAAAGGTTGCTACACTCGGAGATTCTGATACGGTTCAGGCAGGTGATATGGCAATAGCGATCGGTAATGCTCTTGGTTACGGACAATCAGTTACGGTAGGTTATATCAGTGCAGTGAATAGGGAAATAACCCTTGAAGATAAAACAATGACTTTACTCCAGACGGATGCAGCCATCAATCCCGGTAACAGTGGTGGTGCATTACTTAATACGCAGGGTCAGGTAATCGGAATTAATTCTGTAAAATATGCATCCACAGACGTTGAAGGTATGGGATATGCAATCCCGATATCTACTGCCATCCCGATGATTGATGAATTAATGAACCGCCAGGTGGTAGTGGCGGGTGAACAAGGTTACCTTGGAATCAATGCATCAACTGCAGAGAATGTAACCTCGGATTATGCGGAACGCTTTAATATGCCGGTTGGTGTTTACGTGAACGATGTAATCGAGGATTCTCCTGCTGAAAACGCAGGTTTGATACGCGGTGACATAATCGTTGGTGTTGATAGTATTAAGGTTGAGACAATTGATGATCTGATCAATGTATTAAGCTTCAAGAAGTCCGGAGAAGAAATTACACTTAAGATAGAAACGAAGGAAAGTGGAGCATATACGGAGAAAACCTTAAATATTACACTTGGACATAAATAATAATATCTTTTGGTAAAAATATTCCCTAATATCGGAAACATAAAAGTAATCTGTACGGAGGTAATCCTGACAGATTACTTTTTTAACTTATAGGAGCGTGTCCTATAAGTTAAAAAGCACTCCGTGCAGGATGCACACCTCAGCGGATAACGCATAAATGAATTTATGCGTTTGGTAGTTTATTGCTTCGCAATTCGCTTGGGCGCAAAAGTGTCGTAAGCTGGCACTTTAATCCATAAAATATTTGGAATACAGCATTAATCAGAAGAATATGCTGTAATTTGTAAAGAAGTATTTATAGGGGGCTTTATGAGCAAGAAATCGATCAATCTAGTGACTGTAATCTGCATATTTGCATGGATGCTATCGGGATGTAGCGGTAACAGTAAAGGTTTGACTACAATAAAGCTAAACGAATCCACGCATTCGGTTTTCTATGCACCTTTGTATGTTGCAATCGAGAAGGGTTATTTTAAGGAAGAAGGGTTGAAAGTTAATTTGGAGAACGGCTCAGGATCCGATCAGTCGATGAAAGCACTGCTTGGAGGCGACTGCAATATCAGTCTTTTGGGTCCGGAGACATCAATCTATGGATATAACGGAGGAACCAAGGATTATGCAATTGACTTTGCCCAGCTTACGCAGCATGCGGGAAATTTTCTGGTATCCAGGGATATGAACGAGGAATTCTCATGGGATAATCTGAAGGGAAAGACTGTACTTGGTGGTAAGGAAGATGGTATGCCTGAGATGGTGTTTCAATATATCCTAAAGAAGCATGGGATTGATCCGATGACAGATCTTGCGATTGTAAAGGATATTGATTTTGGAGCGACATCGCAGGTATTCGCTTCCGGTAAGGGAGATTATACATTGGAATTTGAGTCTGATGCCTCGGAACTTGAGAAAAAGGGCTTGGGTAAGGTGGTTGCTTCCTTGGGAGAAGATAGCGGTCAGATACCTTTTGCGGTATTTGCAGCAAAGAAAAGCTTACTTACAAAGAATCCGAAGCTTATCCAAAGCTTTACGAATGCGCTGCAAAGAGGACTGGATTATGTAATGAAGCAAACTCCCGAAGAGACTGCCAAAACCATACAGCCGCGATTTGCAGGCACGGATAGCAAAGACTTAGTTCAGATGGTAACTACATACTATAATCAGGATACGTGGAAGAATAATCTGATTTTTGAAGAAGGCAGTCTGGTACTGTTACAAGATCTTATGAAAGATGCTGGTGAATTATCAGAAATGGTATCCTATGAGAATATCGTTAATACCGAATTTGCCAAAAATGCTTCCAAGTAATAAGTGAATTAAAAAATATACATGACAAGTAAACATAATAAGAGCTGCAGTCATCAAATCAAATGATTATGGGTAGTATACCATAACCAAAATAAAAATGATTACTGCAGCTTTAAATGATCTTCGCTAGGTTAATACTGCGCCGCAACTCCTGTAAGATTAACTTTCAGAGGCATCAGTTGTTTTGTTGTCTTCAGAGGTATCTTCGGTATCATCCTCATAATCATCGAAGTCATCATCAAAATCTTCAAGATAATCCGGATTCATATAACGGTATACAGCATAGGCGATTGCTGCAACAGCAGCAACAGCACCGATAATTGCAAGTACACATATAATAACATGTTTTCTTTTTTCTCCCGGACATTCTTTCCTGTGTAATAATTCTCCTAATCTCATTGTATCCAAAAGCTCCTCAATCTTATTGCCCATGATTACACTTCCCTTCTTACATAATGATAAATATAAAACCATATTCTTAATATGCCATTTTTAGTATACCACAATACATTAATTTTTACTAATTTATTTAATTTATTACCAATTTTTCCGACTAATTAAGCTTTTGTAAGTTAGCAAAGGTGGACAGTAGCTTTTTGATTCCAAAGTTAGGGAAGTCAACCGTTACTTCATAATCTTTACCGCCCTTCGTGATAGCTGCTACGATTCCGACTCCGAATTTGATATGCTTTACGCTATCGCCTACTCCGTAATCCAGTGAACCCATCTGATTACCTTCAAACTGTTTGGCCGAAGGAGTAATGAAGGGTTTATAGGAGGATTGGTTAAATTGATTACTGCCGGATACCGGTTTGTTAAAATTTATGCTGTCTTCATAGGACTGTCCGGGGGAATATTCATTTTTTGCGGGAATGCTGTTCTCGGAAAAAGTAAACCTATGCTTGGACGGAGCAGATGCTTCCATTTTCAATAGGTACCTGGGTATTTCATTGATGAAGCGTGAAGGCTTGTTCATCTGAGTTTCCCCACGCAGCATACGCTGTTTGGCAGCCGTCAGATACAGTCGTTTCATTGCTCTCGTGAAACCAACATAACAAAGTCGGCGCTCTTCTTCAATTTCATCCTTCGGATTATCTGCAAAAATCGATTGATACCCCGGAAAAACACCTTCCTCTAAGCCACATAAGAATACATAGGGAAATTCAAGACCCTTAGCACTGTGAAGAGTCATGAGAGTGATGCTGTCGGCATTTTCATCCAGATTATCAATTTCGGCAACAAGGGCGACCTCTTCAAGAAAGCCACTTAGAGTAGGTGTGTCCTGTGCATTTTCTTCATAGGTTACCAGCTTATTGACAAGTTCATTGATATTACCGATACGATCCTCTGCTTCTTCGTCATCATCTTCCTTCAATTCCCTCAAATAACCGGTTGCATCCAGAATATCATCAATTAATTCTCGTAAGGCATAGCCCTCCTGATTTACTCTTGACTTTAATCCTTCCATCAGACTGAGGAAGGGAGTGAGCTTTGAAGCCGATCTCTCAAGTCCCGGAATGTAATGGGCACGGGTCAACGCATCGTAGAAGCTGATATCATTCGTGATGGCATAATCATTTACTTTGTCAACGGTAGCGAGGCCGATTCCACGCTTTGGCACATTGATGATTCGCTTCACTGCAATATTATCGAGACCATTATCAATGGTCTTTAAGTAAGCAAGGATATCCTTAATTTCCCTACGAGCATAGAAATGTACTCCGCCTATCAGTTTATAGGGAATGTTTTTCTTGATACAACGTTCTTCAAATAAGCGGGATTGGGCATTGGTACGATAAAGAATTGCAAAATCATGGCAGCAGGCATCCCCGTTATCTACCATTTGTTTTATCTCCGAGGTGATGGCGTCTGCTTCTGTTATATCGGTGTCATATTGGGTAAAGCTTACCGTATCGCCATCCTCATTATCTGTCCACATGGATTTGTCCTTGCGGCCCTTGTTATTACAGATAACTTCATTGGCAGCATTTAGAATGTTCTTAGTGGAACGATAATTTTGCTCAAGCTTGATAACCTGCGTATTTGGAAATGCTTTCTCAAAATTAAGAATATTATAAATATTTGCACCGCGGAACTTATAGATCGACTGGTCATCATCACCAACGACACAGAGATTGTAATCGCGTTCCCCATAGGAATTCATTCCCGAGGCAAGTTGATGAATCAATTTAAACTGAGCCGTATTGGTATCTTGATATTCATCCACCAGAATGTAACGAAAGCGCTTCTGATAATAGGAGAGAGCTTCCTCATGACTTTGAAATAGCTCTACAGTCTTTACAATCAGATCGTCAAAGTCCATGGCGTTACTTGCTTTTAGGCGCTTCTGGTATTCCGCATATGCCTGGGCATATTTATTTTGTTGATTATCACCATTAGCATTTCTTGCAAAATCCTCCGGTGTAATAAGCTCGTCCTTCGCCTTGGATATTACTGACATGATGCTGCGTTCATTGGTTTTCTTTGTATCGATATTCAAGTACTTGCAGATTTCACGCATCAGAGTCTTCTGGTCATCTGTATCATATATCGTAAAATTACGAGAATAACCGAGGGCATCTGCATACCTTCGTAGGATTCTCACACAGGTAGAGTGAAAGGTACTGACCCAAATATCCTCGGAACCATTACCAATGATTTTATCCACCCGCGCGCGCATTTCCTTGGCTGCCTTATTCGTAAAGGTGATGGCCAGTATGCTATATGGATTAACACCTCTTTCTTCGATGAGATAGGCGATGCGATGGGTAAGAACCCTTGTTTTACCGGAGCCGGCTCCGGCAAGGATAAGAATAGGTCCGTTATCATGGAAAACCGCACGTTTTTGTTCGGGGTTGAGTGTGTCATATATGCTCATATTAAATTACCTACCTGTCCTATGTAATCATTTAGTGTGTTCAAAGGTCATATCAGACCACAAACGTATGTTTATTATAGCATGCAAAAGGAGCAGATTCAATCATTCAATTTGCAGGGCTCTGAAACAGTCCCTTTTTAGGTAGCTGATACCCTAATTATACACCTTTATTCATGTTAAGACTATGAAAGAAACTATTTCAGTGCCTTCTTTACAAGGGTGGTAAACAATAAAGAATACTTAATTATGTTATGAATTCAGTGGAATTAAATGGTAATTTTTGCTTCTCATCTATATATTTTGTCTTTGACATCTAGTTTCTGATACTATATAATGAAGAAGAGGTGATTGGAGTGGAAATGACGAAAGAGGAGTATATTAAGGGCTTGATTGACAGCCTGAAGGATGTCAAATACATCATGCCGGATGATATACCGAATATTGATTTATATATGGATCAGGTTACGACGTTTATGGACAAGCATTTAAAATCCTCTAAACGTTACAGCGAGGACAAGCTCCTGACCAAGACAATGATTAATAATTATACGAAGAATGAATTATTGCCTCCGCCGAGTAGGAAAAAATATACAAAGGAGCATATGTTTCTTCTTATTTTCATTTATTATTTTAAGAACATATTATCCATTAACGACATACAGAGCATATTCAATCCCCTAACAGAGCGCTATTATAAGGATAATGCCAGTGTTAAGCTGGAAACAATCTATGAGGAGATATTTCGACTTGAGAAGGAACAGACAGATACACTGACTAAGGACATGGTTCGCAAAATGACAAAGGCGAAGGAATCCTTTGCCAATGTAAAAAATCAGGAGGATCATGATTTTCTTACTACCTTTTCCTTTATCAGCATGCTTTGCTTTGATGTTTACATGAGAAAACATATGATTGAAAAGATGATAGATGATTCCTTGATGGGCACCAGTAAAAGGGTTACGCCGGAGGATAAAGTCAAAAAAGCTGCGAAGCAGGAGAAGAAACCCACTCCCAAAGCAGACACTCCCAACGCAGAAACTTCCAAAAATGAAGAATAGTCACAGGATGCTAATAGGTATACTTCTGTAAACAAAATGGGCGTCTGTCAGATATAATTATTATATCTGACAGACGCCTTTTATTCGTGTAATGAAACAGATTACTCTTTTTTTGTATTGTCGCATCGTTCCGTTATGGAACCCGGTAGTCTGGCAAAAACCATGTCATATCCGTCATTGCCATAGTTCAGGGAGCGGTTGACACGGCTAATAGTAGCAGTGGAAGCACCTGTCTTTTCTGCAATCTCAAGATAAGTGTTATGACTACGTAACATACGAGCCACTTCAAATCTCTGGGATAGGGATAATAGTTCGTTGACGGTACAAATATCTTCAAAAAATATATAGCATTCCTCCGAATTCTTTAAGCTTAAAATAGCTTCAAATAAATGATCAACAGCAGTTGTTCTGATATTCTTACTCATCGGCAGGACTCCTTTCGTTCATTTGCAAATCAATTTTCACACAGTACAATTTTAGCACTATAGAGTGTTAAAGTAAAGCGCTTTTCCTTTTTCAAAGCTTGAAAAATTTATGAATTTCTGTAGCAGGATGTTTTCTACTATTGATGAAGAATAGAATTCTTACATTTGAAGATAATGAATCTCACGGAGGTGATAAGAATGAAAGTCGGTAATCAAATTGCACCGCGCGAAGCACTTGAATTGCATGAGCTTCTGACGTTTAAAAATGTTTGCGCAACCAAAGCAGTATCCATGGTATCCTTAGTGAAGGATGAAGAGTTGAAAAGTATCCTGCAGCAGGATTTCACAAGTAGTAAAGAGCATATTAAAGAATTAAATGAGTTGATGGTGGGTGCAAGTACTGCATTCAGTACTTCCTCAAAGGCAACTGTTGGATAATTCATTTATATAATGAAAGGGTGATAATAATGGCCGGTATTATTCAAAATATGGCTGGAATGGCTGATATGACAGAGCAAATAATCGCTACTGATTTATTAATATCTTCAAAAAATGCGATAAAAAACTATGCAGCTGCAATTACTGAGACCACGACACCGGAGGTTACAAGTATACTCCGCAGACAATTGGACGATGCATTTGATACACATGAAAAAATATCCTCTTATATGATGAATAAGGGTTATTATAATGCCTTCGAACCTCAGGCTCAGATGAGTATAGATCGTCAGGCATCAGAAAAGATTCTGAATATGAATTAATCAGCTGGGAAATAATACCATTGATTTATTGGAATTAAACGTTGACTTACGGTTACGGTGATATTATAATGGTGAAAATGAATATTGTCGGGAGCTTGTATACAGGCTGAGAGGAAACATTAGTTTCGACCGTACCTGATTTGGGTAATGCCAACGTAGGGAATAACATGGATGATAATAAATTTGTGGGATGCACCTTCTTGGTGCATCCCTTTTTTCATTAAAATATTAACTAATTAAAAGGAGAGTAAAAGCATGTCAGTCAAAAAATTATCGTTAGCAGGTGTTCTCGTGGCAGTGGGAGTAGCATGTTCCACATTCTATATTCCGGTTGGGGTATCTAAGGTATTTCCGGTACAGCATTTCATTAATGTATTAGCAGCGGTTATGCTAGGGCCGGTATATGGTGTCGGGATGGCGTTTTCAACCTCATTACTTCGCAATTTCATGGGAACGGGAAGTCTTCTGGCATTTCCGGGAAGTATGTGCGGTGCCTTAATCAGTGGGGTATTGTATCAATATACAAAAAAACTCGGTGCAGCATTTATTGGTGAAGTGGCAGGAACAGGAATTCTTGGCGCACTGATCGCATATCCGGTAGCTGTACAATTCTTATCGAGTAAAGCAGCCTTTTATGGATTTATTATTCCGTTTAGCATTAGTTCTTTCGCGGGGGCATTACTGTCTCTATCATTATTGCTGGCGTTAAAGAAAGCAGGGATTCTTAAGAAGCTGATTCGTGGAGAAATTGTGTAAAAATAGTCTCGCAAAAATCATGCGGGCCATCAGTAATATACTAATGAATTCCATTGGAAATTCATTGTTATATTTACAGGCGTTCATCAGCATTTGCAGCCACTATGTGGCTATGCTGGGTTTGCGTAATCCTCGGGCCAAACTAATTCGAAGGATAGGCATGCTAAGCTAGTCTGCATAAAACATATGGAAAGAATAGAGGAAGTTAAGGAATGAATTATAAAACACAGATGGAAGCAGCGAGAAAAGGAATTATCACGAAGGAAATGCAGATAGTTGCAGAGAAGGAAGGAATGGATGTCACAATACTCAGAGAACGAATCGCTGAGGGTCATATTGTAATTCCGGCAAATATTTTGCATACCTCCTTAAAGCCGGAGGGCGTCGGAGAGGGTTTAAGAACAAAGATTAACGTTAATCTCGGAGTCTCCGGGGATTGCGCCGATTACGAAAAGGAATTTGAGAAGGTAAAGCTATCCATCGAATTGGGAGCAGAAGCAATTATGGATTTAAGCAATTACGGAAAGACGAATACCTTCCGTAAACAATTAATTGAATATTCATCCGCAATGATCGGAACCGTTCCAATCTATGATGCAATCGGATATCTTGAGAAAGATTTGATGAATATCACGGCAAAGGATTTTCTGAAGGTTGTAGAGGTACATGCAAAGCAGGGAGTTGATTTTATGACAATTCATGCCGGTATTAATAAAAGGGCTGTACAAAGCTTTCGAGCTTCAAACCGTCTGACCAATATCGTATCGCGTGGCGGATCGTTACTGTTCGCCTGGATGGAGATGACCGGAAATGAAAATCCGTTCTATGAATTCTATGATGAGGTATTGGACATTTTGTATGAATACGATGTGACAATTAGTCTTGGAGATGCGCTTCGCCCCGGAAGTATTCATGACAGCAGTGATGCCGGACAGCTAGCGGAACTCATAGAGCTCGGGCATCTGACGAAAAGAGCCTGGGAGAAAAATGTTCAGGTTATGGTTGAGGGACCGGGCCATATGGCTTTGAATGAAATTGCCGCGAATATGACCATTCAAAAGAGGCTGTGCCACGGAGCACCCTTCTATGTACTTGGACCGTTGGTTACCGATATTGCACCGGGCTATGACCATATTACCTCAGCAATCGGAGGAGCAATTGCAGCTGCAAGCGGAGCAGATTTCCTGTGTTATGTAACTCCTGCGGAACACCTGAGATTGCCGAATCTGTCTGATGTGAAAGAGGGCATCATAGCATCGAGGATTGCAGCACATGCAGGAGATATCGCTAAAGGAATCCCCGGAGCAAGGGAGATTGATAATAAGATGAGTGACGCCAGAAGACGAATTGATTGGGAGGAGATGTTTTCCTATGCGATTGATCCGAAGAAGGCAAGAGAATATTTTGAGAGTGCACCACCGACAGAGAAGAACAGCTGCACCATGTGCGGTAAAATGTGTGCCATGAGAACTACGAATATGATATTGAACGGAGAAAAGGTTGATTTCTTATAGAGAAAAGATGAAATCTATTAGAGAAGAGGGTAAGTGTGAAAGATTTTTCAAATCTTTCACTCGCAAAGTTTGTGCCTGCGTAACCAAAGTGTGCAAACACACTAGGCGCAAACTTATATGCGCAGAAAGCATGCGCAGGAATGGAGAAAAACATGTTAGAAAACATATTCAGTAACACAAGAGATAAGGCTCCATATGTCCATAATATAACGAACTATGTAACAGTAAATGACTGTGCCAACATTATCTTAGCCTGTGGTGCTTCTCCAATCATGGCAGATGACATCGCTGAGGTAGCGGAGATAACCTCCATTTGTAATGCGCTGGTGATTAACATCGGTACGTTAAATGAGAGAACAATACCGGCAATGCTTGCAGCCGGGAAGAAGGCGAATGAACTTAAGATACCTGTGATTCTTGACCCGGTCGGGGTGGGGGCATCAAAGCTTCGGACAGAAACCGCATTACATCTGATGAAGGAAGTAAATTTTTCCGTGATTAGGGGTAATGCATCTGAGATCAAGACACTATATCTTGGAAACGGAATAACAAAGGGCGTGGATGTGAACGATGCGGATAAGATCACAGAATATAATTCGGCGCAGGCCATAACAATGGCGCAGGAATTCCACAAGCACACCGGAGCAGTAATAGCGATTACAGGGGAAATCGACATAGTTGCAGGTTATGACAAATTCTATCTCATACGAAACGGTCATCCCATGATGAGTAGAATTACAGGCACCGGATGTATGTTAACCGCTGTTATCGGAGCCCTATGTGCTGCGAATCCGGACAGAATACTTGAGGCGACAGTCGCAGGCGTCTGTGCAATGGGTATCTGCGGGGAGCTTGCATATAGTAAGGTTACAAGTCAAGGACAAGGGACTGCTTCATTTCGGATATACCTGCTGGATGCCATGAGTAATATGGATGACGACATGGTTATGACGAGAAAAAATCTGGAGACTCTGATGTAGGGGAGGGAGAAATGATGCAAATAAGGAAAGAAGATTTGCGGCTATACGTCGTAACAGATCGCACTTGGTTGGGAGAACGAAGTCTTGCAAGCCAGGTAGAGAAAATTCTTGGAGTAGGTGCTACCTTGCTGCAATTACGAGAAAAAGATATGCCCTATGATGAATTTGTAAACGAAGCAAAGGAAATCAAACGTATCACAGATCGCTATCATATTCCACTGATTATTAATGACTGCATTGATGTGGCTGTTTCGGTAGATGCCGATGGTGTTCATCTGGGTCAAGAGGATGAACAATTACAAAGTGCCAGAGAAATTCTCGGAGAGGATAAGATTATTGGAATATCGGTACATACAGTAGAGGAAGCGATTACTGCCCAGAATTATGGGGCAGATTATATTGGGGTAGGTGCTGTATTTAATACCTCCACGAAGAAGGATGCGGGTGCGTTGTCCTTTGATACCTTAACAAATATTTGTAAGGCAGTTACTCTTCCGGTGGTAGCAATCGGTGGTATCACGCGGGATAATATTATGAAATTATCAGGAAGCGGTATTGATGGAGTTGCTGTAATCTCGGCCATTTTTGCTCAGAGGGATATCAGCAGTGCCACCAAGGAAATGCTCACGCTGGCGAATAAAATGATTGGGAAAAAATTGATTTAAGCGAAGCGAAGAAACGAGGAATTTATGAATAAGGTACTTTCAATCGCAGGTTCTGACTGCAGTGGGGGAGCCGGAATACAGGCCGATATTAAGACGATTACGGTGCACAAGATGTACGCCATGAGTGTGATTACGGCACTTACTGCACAAAATACTACCGGAATCAGAAGTGTATATGAGGTGAGTCCGCATTTCGTATCGGAACAGCTGGATATGATATGCTCGGATATTCGTCCCGATGCCGTCAAAATCGGCATGGTTTCAGACCCTGCAATCATTGAAGTAATTGCAGAGAAGTTAATACTGTACGAACTTATGAATATTGTATTAGATCCGGTCATGATATCCACCAGCGGAAAGAAGCTTTTGAAGGAGGAGGCCTCTCAGGTATTAGTCAGTAAATTAATACCCCTTGCCTCCGTTATCACACCAAATCTATCCGAAGCCGAATTCTTAAGTGGTGTAAAGATACAAAGTAAGGAAGATATGATACAAGCAGCAAAAGAGATAGCACTATGGTATGACGGAAGTATACTGATTAAGGGAGGACATCTTGAGGGCAGCAGTGACGACCTATTATATGAAAAGGGTGATCTCATCTGGTTTGAACAGGTGAATATAGATAATCCGAACACCCACGGAACCGGTTGTACTCTATCCTCAGCCATTGCTTGCAATATTTCTGAAGGAAAGGACATGGCTCAGAGCGTTGCCTTAGCGAAAGAGTTCATAACCGGAGCTATACAAGCGGGCCTTAGTATTGGAAATGGTAACGGGCCTTTAAATCATTGCTGGCGCTTGTAATTCTAATCTCATTCTAATCCTTGCGGTGATGAATCATGGTATAATTAGGAAACCAAAACAAGGGGGATTAGAGAATGTATCGTGGACTTAATGAGCAATTGGAAGCTGTACAGCAAGATATATTGAGACTTCAGAAGATTAATTCAAAGCTGGAGGAACGAAAGAAACAGAGTGAAGCCTTGAAGGACAAAACGGCAGAACTTAAGAAGATATTAGAGAAAGAGAATGTCGATGTAGAAAAGCTGGAGGAAAGAAGTCTTTCACATATCTTTCATTCGATTCTTGGCAACTTAAATGATCGACTGGATAAGGAACGACAAGAGGCTCTGGCCGCCCGGCTCAAATATGATCAGGCTGTGTGTGATCTAGAGAATGCCAATGCTGAGATTTATAAGCTTTTATCAGAAAGAATACAGTATAAAGACAGTGAACGTAACTATAAAGAATTATGTAATCAGAAGAAGGAATTGTTACTTCAGGCAAACTCAGAGACAGCGGAACGAATTCTTCAGCTGACACAACAGCTCGGACAGTCGCAGAATTACAGGAAAGAAATCAAAGAAGCAATCGATGTCGGTAACATTGTAATTGATCATATCAATATAGCCGCCAACTGCTTGGACAGTGCGGAAGGGTGGGGTACATGGGATTTGCTCGGAGGCGGTCTGATTTCCGATCTGATGAAACATTCCCATATCGATGATGCAAAGAGCGAGGTCGAAAGTGTGCAGGCAGAGTTGTCGCATTTTAGAACGGAGCTTGCCGATATCAAAATATCCAAGGATATCGATATTCAGACGGATGGCTTCGGAAAGTTTGCAGATTTCTTCTTCGATGGTCTGATTGCCGATTGGTGTATGCAGTCCAAAATTAATGAATCACAGGAAAGTGTCAATAATACCAAAGCGCAGGTTCAAAAAGTACTGAATAAGCTGAAGCAAATGGAAAAAGAACAGACAGCAAGGGCGGTTCAACTAGAGCAGGAGATAAGTACACTCGTTACGCAGGCGTCGTAATAATGAGAATATGCTATAAAACCATTAAGTCATAAAGCCATTATTACATGTGGGGAGAACAGGATTTCCCGTGTTGCCATAATGGCTTTATTTATAAACTCTAAACTCTAATCTCTAAACTTTAATTCATAATTCATAGTTCATGTTCATAGTTTTATTCGTGGATTATTCATATTACGTTTAGTTTCAGCTTATAGTTTCACTTCCGGTAGCGAAAGATTCCTTGTATAGACAAATCATTTTATTATCATTATAATGTTACGGTATGAAACAATGAATAAGAAAGGATAGGAGTTCTGCTACCTTTATTATCGTAGTGGATATTCCGGTGTAATAGATGAAAAAAGGTCAGGTTTATGAAGGCATTGTAACAAGAGTTGATTTCCCGAACAAAGGCATTGTCCAGGTAGATGGGGAGAAGGTAATCATTAAGAACTGTATGCCTGAGCAAAAGATCAGCTTTGCAGTAAATAAAGTCAGAAAAGGTAAATCGGAAGGAACACGAATTGAACTACTTGAGAAATCACCGCTCGAAGTCAGAGAAAAGGCCTGCAAGGGTTTTGGCGAATGTGGGGGCTGTAGCTATCAGACAATGTCATATGAGAGCCAGACCAAGATGAAGATGGGACAGGTACAACGCATACTTGATCAAGTATGTAAGGACTATATTTTTGAGGAAATAAAAGAAAGCCCGGTAGAGTGGGGTTATCGTAATAAGATGGAATTCTCCTTCGGAGATGAATTTAAGGATGGTCCGCTGGCTCTTGGACTCCATAAAAAAGGGAGCTTTTATGATATCATCACAGTAGATGACTGTAAGATTGTTGACAAAGATTATAACCTTATCTTAAGCAGTGTATTAGCTTATGCAACGGAGCTTGAAGCAACATATTTTCATAAGCTGACGCATTTGGGATATCTGAGACACCTACTTATTCGGAAAGCTGTCAAATCAGGAGAAATACTGATTAACATTATTACAACCTCACAGGAGGAAGAGATAAGAGCAGAATTGATTTCAGATGATGCTACTTGTGAAAAAAGGATTGGTAAGGAAGATGTAACACAGGGTGACATCTTCACGGAATTGGCCAACAGACTCAGGGAGTTACCGCTTGCCGGAACGATTGTAGGGATTCTTCACACCTATAATGACAGTCTTGCTGATGTTGTGAAAAGTGATAAGACAGTGTCGCTTTACGGAAGAGATTATATCTTCGAAGAATTACTGGGGCTTAAATTTAAGATCTCCACTTTTTCCTTCTTTCAGACAAACTCTCTGGGAGCGGAAGTTCTATATACGAAGGTAAGAGAATATGTCGGTGAAACGAAAGACAAGAAGATATTTGATTTATACAGCGGAACCGGTACCATCGCACAGCTCCTGGCTCCTGTCGCAAGGAAAGTAACCGGTGTAGAAATTGTGGAGGAAGCGATTGAGGCAGCAAGAGTGAATGCAGCGTCAAACGGTCTGGTCAACTGCGAATTCATCGCCGGAGATGTGCTAAAGGTAATAGATTCATTGGAGGACAAGCCGGATATCATTGTCCTTGATCCGCCAAGAGACGGCATTCATCCGAAGGCGCTGGATAAAATCATTGATTTTGGTGTGGAACGGATTGTTTATATTTCCTGTAAGCCAACCTCATTGATAAGGGATCTGGAAGTGTTTCAGGCGAAGGGTTATAAAGTAGAGAAGGCATGTGCTGTGGATATGTTCCCGGAGACGGTGCATGTGGAGACCGTCTGTTGTCTACAAAGGGTGAATATGTAGAAATCCTTGAATTTACGCACTTTGCGAGGGTTTTTAAGTTCACTGGGAAATCGAATTTTGGAAGAAAAAAAGAGATTTCCAATGAGATTAAAGTCTCGGTAGTTATAGAACTGGTATGAGTGGACACAAAAATATATCGTTCATAAATCGGATGATTTCAGTAAAATAAACCATCAACAATTTCATAAAAAAAAAAGTCGAAAGACCGCTTGTTTTCAACATCTTTGATGTGAAAGCAGGCGGTCTTCTTTTTTTGCCAGTTTTCACATGACACCTACAACAATAGGAGGATTGAGAAGATGAAGAAATCAAAGGAAATGTGTTCATTATGGAACAACGAACAGGAATTACAGACGGGAAACGTCAGAATCAGTGAATTGCACGAGTTTAAAGGGCATCCATTTCGGGTAGAGCATAATATGCAGCTATTTGAATTATCCAAAAGTATTGAAGAAAAGGGCATATTGGTTCCTCTGATTGTTAGACCGAATCCTGATGGAGAGGGGTATGAGATTATTGCAGGTCATAGAAGAAAGGCTGCCTGTGCATGGGCAGGCATTGATACAGTTCCTATTATTGTCATGCAGATGGATGATGCAGAAGCCACAATAGCCATGATCGATAGCAATCTTCAAAGAGAGCATATAAGACCTAGTGAAAAGGCGTTTGCTTACAAGATGAAGATGGAGGCAATGAAGCAACAGGGGAAGAGAAATGATTTGTTTTACGATGGAACTTTGTCTCCAGTGGGGACGAAGTTAGATAATCCTACTTTGGAACTGAATCAATTGGTTTGTTCTTATGATGATTCAGGGAAATGGCAATTAGGCAGTCAACCATTAGAAAAAGAGTTACCAAGAGTACGGACAGATGAAATGCTGGCGAGACAAATTGGAGAAAGCAGAAATCAGATTGCAAGATATATTCGCCTTACCAATCTGATACCTAAGATTTTGGATATGGTAGATGAAGAAAAACTTGCTTTTCGTTCTGCAGTAGAACTGTCTTATCTGTCAGAAGAAGAACAATATGAGCTTCATGCAGTTATGGAATTGGAGCAGGTCATTCCGTCCTTATCTCAGGCAAATCGAATGAAACGGATGAGCCAGTCAGGGAAGTTAGATATGGATATGCTTTATGAAATTCTTGGAGAAGAAAAACCAAATCAGAGGGAAAAGCTAAAGATTTATGCAGATTCATTAGAAGGATATTTTCCATCTGATTTTACACCAAAACAGAAAGTGGAACTGATTGAAAGGCTTGTGAAAGAATGGAGCCTAAATCAAACCAAGACAAAGACAATGGAGAAGAAGGGAAGGTAATTATTATGAATAAAGAGAAATCATTATTTGAATCCATGGGAATTCGTTATGAAGAACAAGAAGGATTATTTTATCCAGTAATTGCAGAGACGGAAATTCAAGAGCCAATTCATGTTGGAAAGTATGGACATCTTTGGATGAATTTTATGAAAGAGAATCATCCAGATTGTTATCGTCATTTATTTCGATTTGGAAAACTAATGACAAAAGCAACAGAGATCGATGAGGAAGCTTATCAACTTTTGGATTCGACTACTGAGAAGTATTTAAAGAGTCATTCGCCTAGAGATTCCAGTTCCACTATGGAGATGTGGAGACTTCGAGAGGAAGCGAAAAGAATAGCAGAAGAAGTTATTTTTCAAGATATTGTTAATCAGTTTCACTAACGGGAGGAATTGTATTTATGAGTGATAACACAAGAATAACGAGAAATCAGAATTATTTTATGGGAATACCAAAGCAAACAGAAACTACAACAACACCGAATGGTAAAGGAGAAGAACAAATGAGAGATTATAATATGAATGGAACTTTAATTATTGGTTGTGACCATGGGTATGGCAACATTAAGACAGCGCATTTTTGCTTCAGAGCATCCGCCGAAGCAAGTGAAACAGCACCGATTTTTAGTAAGGATTATGTGAAATATGAAGATAAATATTATGTAATATCAGAAGGGCACAAGAGTTTTCTGGCAGACAAGATTGCAGATGATGATTATTATATTCTGACGCTGGCGGCAATTGCAAAGGAATTGGAACTTCGAGGATTGCATGAGGCAAAGATTCATCTGGCAGTAGGACTGCCACTGAAATGGGTAAAGGCACAGAGAGAGTCTTTTAAGTCCTACTTGCTTCGCAATCGCTATGTAGATTTTGAATATCGGGAGAAGAAATATCTAGTTGAGATTGCAGATTGTACGGTAATGCCACAGTGCTATTCTGCGGTGGCTGAGACTTTAAAAGAATTTACTGGAATTAATATGCTCGTTGATATTGGAAACGGAACCATGAACATCATGTATCTCAATGACAGAAGAGCAATGGAGAATAAATCTTGGACAGAGAAATTCGGAGTCAATCAGTGTGCGATTCGAATTCGCAACAAAGTACTGGATGAAACAGGCACCAATCTTATGGATGATGTGATTGAGCGATTTCTTAGAACGGGAATAACGAAGGTAGATGAACCTTATAATTCCTTGATCATAAACGCAGCTGCAGAGTATGTGGCTGAAATATTTGCTAAGCTGAAGGATTATGAATATAACGACAAGCTCATGAATCTGTATGTGATGGGTGGCGGTTATAAGCTGGTAGAAACGGTTGGACAGTATAATCCAGATAAGACATTTTTTATTACAGATATCTGTGCTACAGCAAAAGGTTACGAGTATTACTGTTATATGGGACTTCGCAGACAAAACCAGAATCGTTAATCAGTAAGATTAATGATAGATTGATATGGTTAAAATCTTGCGAGAAAGGAGGTTTCAATGATTAGGAATACAAATATTCGATTCTATGAGGAAGAAGATGAAGATAAAAGGGCATGGGAAATCTTACATGCCCTTGATAAGAAGCAATTCAAGTCTCAGAGCAAATTCGTAGTACTTGCCATACTGGATTATTACGAGAAATGCATAAGGCAGGAGGAAGATCCCTATTTTGAGACAAGGGAAAAGGAAGAGGCTTTTTCGGACAGAATCGTAAGGTCTGTGGAAGAAAAGGTGTTAGGTAATCTTCCTGCTCTGATTGGAAATTATGTAATGTGTATGCAACAGATTCCGTTGCAGAATGCTTCTATAGTTGGACAATCAGCAGTAATAAATTCTACAGGAATACTTCCTACAACAATTGCTACTGGTGCAATAAATCCATCGGGAGTAGAAGCAGGAAGTGAATCTAGTGATTTTAGTAAGGAATCCGTTTTTGAGGTAGAGGAAAATGAGTTCCTTGATTTTGGAATGATGGAATAGGTTAGGTTACAGAAGTGTTATCAGAAATTGATGAATGGCTACAATTGAGGGTAATTTTGATAGCAGATTTTTATAGGGATAATAATAGAACGGATGTGGTTACAAATTGCTATAGATTTGTAACCATATTTAGCATATTGGGTGCAAAAGAGACAGACGGCAAATTTCATGCGGTTCTGTCTTTTTTTGTACCTTTTTTTACAGACTTTGGCTGGTAAATATACCAGGGTCTTAGGGGTGGAAGCCCTAACAAGATAAGGGTGCGTCAGTACCCGATAGGATTTCGCAATGCGAAATCCGTATCTTGCAAAAAATCCCGGCAATTATCTTTAGGTCAAAGTGTAAAGGACGTAAGGCACGTAAAAAAAATTCAAAGGAGGAGATTTAAGTATGGGAAAGAAGAAAGTAAGTATAGCGAGGCAGAATAGAACATTTCGTTTATCGGAATCGGAACTACAGAAATTAGAGGAGGGGGCAAAGGCGGCAGGAATGTCGGAAAGTGAATATGTCAGACATTTAATTTTGCATGGTGGTGTTGACGTAGATTATATTCGTGACAGACAGAATATTATTAGACAGATAACAGGAGTTGCTACGAATGTAAATCAGGCTGCAAAGTGGGCAAATGAAAATAAGTATATTCCACAAAGCAGAATTGATCAGATGTGTATGCAATTAGGTGTGATTTTAAGTTTGTTAAAGGAGCTGATTCAATTATGGCGATAACCAAGATTATGAATATAGGAGCTGGAAAGAAGGGTAAAATCACAAATCATCTGAAAAATGCTTTGGACTATATTATGAATGATGCAAAGACAGAAAGCGGAGTACTGGTGGGCGGGTGGAATTGTGTTCCAAATCTTGCTTTTGAACAGATGGTGGGAACGAAAGAATTGTATGGAAAGACAGGTGGAAGGCAGGGATATCATATTGTTATATCCTGTCCGCCGGAAGAGGGAACTCCAGAGCAGTTATTGGAATTGATGAAGGAGTTTGCACAGGAGTTTTTAGGGGATGATTATGAAGCGGTGTATAGTGTCCATGTTGATAAAGAGCATAATCACGGACATTTGGTATTTAATAGTGTAAATATGAATACAGGTAAGAAATATGAGTATAAAAAAGGTGATTGGAAATATGAGATTCAGCCGATTACCAATCGCCTTTGTGAGAAACGTGGATTATCTATAATGCCAGCAGAGTATAGTAAAGATCCAGTAAATATGAATCGAAAGCAGTGGGAAAAGGAACAGTCCTGGAGTGGTTTTATCGAAGCAGATGTGAAATACTGTCGTGGAGTGGCAGACGATTATGAACATTTTCTTTATCTGTTGGAAGAATTGGGTTATGAGGTGAAACAGGGTGCTCATTTGGCGGTAAAAGCAGAGAAGATGAAGCGTTTTCGTAGACTGGATACGATTAATGAAGAATATTCCAAAGAAAATCTGGAAGCGTTCTTTGCCAAGGGAAGTTTTGCTTTTGAAACACCAAGAGTATTAACACCTGACGTAAAATATCTGCTTAAGCCAAAGAATTCATATCAGCAGAAGTTCTATGCCAAGCTCTACCGTATGCGTGTGGTTGAAAAGTGTCGCTTTCAATATAAGTCAGCTAGATTTAAAGAGGATTTGGAGCGGATGCATATGTTGCAAGAGGAGTATCTTTTTCTGAGAAGAAAAGACATTAATGGTGTTGCGGATATTGTAACTAAAATCGGGTTAGCAGAATTGGATATTAAAAACCTAAGCGAGAAGCAGAAAACATTGTATCAGGAGCGAGCAGATTTAAAACGAAAATGTGTGAATGATAATAATATTTTAGATTTTTATGCTTCTGAACCGGAATATCGAAAGCAGTTGGAAGATATTAAATTGGAAAAGAAGAAACTTCAAGGTGAAAAACATGTAGCGGAACGATGCTTGAAAGAAAGTCTTTATGTGGGTCTATTAGTTCCAGAGAATATAGAAATTGGAAATATTTACGAGATTGATGTGCCGAAGAAACCTTGGTATTTGAGACAAGAGGAAAGTAGAATGCCAGAAGTAATAAGAGAGGTTGAAGTTGCTGCTATTGTTGAGGAAGAAACGGTAGATTCTTTTGATATGAATTCTTTCGATATGGAATTTGAGTCTGATGAAATTATTTTTCCTCACAATGAAACGGTAGAGGCTGTAGAAGAAACAAAAGTATTTGATATTAAAGGTATATCAATATTTGATGAAATTGAGAAAGCGGTTTACGGGGATGCCGAACCACAGATGAAAGTCGTTACCAAGGAATGTTACGAAACTATGACAGATAAGGAAAAAGCTGAATGGGTTGGTATAGATGGAAATGACGTTTATGGGTCGATGAAACGATTTCATGAAAAAATGACATCGATTGGTATCTCTTATCAATACAGTTCTGATGAAACAGAAGAGTTCTGTAGATTAGAAGAAATTTGTAGAAAGGAATTAGATAGGTCGAGAGTTTATAGGAATCAGGAGAAAACGAGATAAGTTTTAGGGGATAAGGGTTAAATGAAAAACTAAATTCCAGTTTCAACTGGAAAAAGTATGGAATTTAGTTTTTCACTTTACGGTTAGGGGATAAGTTTTACGATAGAAAAGCGGCCTAAAACTATTCTACTCAAAGGAATTAGTCCTATAAATGCAGTCCTAAAGATTGTAATCAAGTTTTTAACATGATATAATCTGAATATTGAGGGCTTATTCTGATAATTAAAAATCTCAAAATAAGCCCAGTAATAAACTATTAATTAATATTCTATGAAATATGGAGACAAAACAATGGCAGTAAGCTATAAAAAACTTTGGAAATTACTTATTGATAAAGAAATGAATAAGCAAGATTTGAGAGAAAAAACAAAGATAAGCAAAGCTACCATTACCAAGATGGGTAAAAATGAAAATGTGAATCTTGATGTATTATCAAAGATTTGTAGTTCATTACATTGCGATATTGGTGATATCGTAGAAATTGTACCAGAAGCAATTATTGAGGAGGAAATAGATAATGGCACAGAATAAGAATAATACCGCAGAGATAGGGTTTGAAAAAGAAATATGGGATGCAGCATGTATTTTAAGAGGTAACCTAGATGCGGCAGAATATAAACAAGTAGTTTTAGGATTGATATTTCTGAAATATATATCTGACAGATTCGAAGAGAAGTATAATGCGCTCGTAGAAGAGGGTGATGGGTTTGAAGAAGATATCGATGAATATACATCAGAAGGAATTTTCTTTGTTCCACCATCTGCAAGATGGAGTGTTATTGCAGAAAATGCACACACACTTGAAATAGGAACAATCATAGATGATGCGATGCGTAGCATTGAAAAAGAGAACAAAAGATTAAAGGACATTTTGCCTAAAAATTTTGCAAGACCAGAACTTGATAAGCGAAGATTGGGTGATGTTGTAGATTTATTTACAAATAATATTCAAATGGCAGGACATGGAAATCATAGAGATATTCTTGGAAGAACCTATGAATACTGTTTGTCAAAATTTGCAGAACAAGAAGGAAAATTAGCAGGAGAATTTTTTACACCAGCCTGTGTGGTAAAGACTCTTGTCGAAGTATTAGAACCTTATAAAGGAAGAGTGTACGATCCAGCTTGTGGATCTGGCGGTATGTTCGTGCAATCAGCAAAATTTATTGAAAACCATAGTGGAAACATAAATGATATTGCAGTATATGGTCAAGACTCTAATCCTACTACATGGAAATTAGCACAAATGAATCTGGCAATTCGTGGTATAGAAGCTGATTTGGGAAAATTTAATGCGGACACATTTTTTAATGATTGCCATCCAACATTAAAAGCAGACTTTGTTATGGCTAATCCACCTTTTAACTTATCGGACTGGGGAGCGGATAAATTACAAGACGATGTTAGATGGAAATATGGAATGCCACCAGCAGGAAATGCAAATTTTGCATGGCTTCAACATATGATTCATCACCTTGCACCAAATGGAAAAATTGGTATGGTTTTGGCAAATGGTTCCTTATCTTCGCAGTCTGGTGGAGAAGGTGAAATTCGTAAAAATATAATTGAAGCAGATCTCGTAGATTGCATCGTTGCTATGCCAACTCAATTATTTTATACAACACAGATCTCGGTATCTTTATGGTTTTTGAGTAAAAATAAAAAACAAAAAGGGAATACGCTTTTTATAGATGCAAGTAGAATGGGAAGGATGGTTTCTAAAAAAACAAGAGAATTGACTGATGGATTAGAAGATGATAATGATATCAAGAAAATTGCTGACACGTATCATGCCTTTGTATCTGGGAATCTAGAAGAAGTTAAAGGATTTTGTGCGGTGGCATCAATAGAGGATATTTCTAAGCAAGATTATTTTCTGACACCAGGAAGATATGTTGGGTTCGAAGAGCAAGAAAATGATGGAGTATCATTTGATAAAAAGATGTTGCAGTTAACAACAGAACTTTCGGACTTATTTAAAAAATCGTCAGAGCTACAGGAAGATATTAAACAGAAATTGGGGGCGATAGGGTATGAAATCTGAGTGGATTACTGTGAAATTATCTGAAATAACCTCGATTATAGGGGATGGACTACATGGTACTCCTCAATATGATGAAAATGGCGAGTACTATTTTATTAATGGTAACAATCTTAAAGATGGAAAAATAGTCATTAAAGAGGATACAAAAAGAGTTTCATTTGAAGAGTATTTAAAATATAAAAAAGACTTAAATGATAGAACTTTATTTGTGTCTATTAATGGAACAATAGGAAATATTGGCGCTTACAACGGAGAAAAAATAATATTAGGTAAAAGCGCATGTTACTTTAATGTAAACCTTGAAAACGATAAGGATTTTATACAATATGTAGTTACAAACAAAAGTTTTCAAAATTACATACAACTTAATGCAACGGGTACAACTATAAAAAATGTATCATTGAAACTTATGAGAGATTATGAATTTTTATTGCCTCCAATTGATGTACAGAAGAAAATATCTTCAATTTTAAGAGCAATTGATAATAAAATAGACTGTAATAATGAGATGAACGATAATTTAGAGCAGCAAGCTCAAGCTATGTTTCAATACCTTTTTATTGAAAATTCAAGCCCAGAGTGGCCAATGGGTACAATTTTAGACATTGGAACCGTTATTGGTGGTAGTACACCATCAAAGTCAAAACCTGAATACTACAGTAGTAAAGGAATAGCATGGATAACCCCAAAAGATTTGTCTAATAACAAGTCAAAGTTTATCACTAGAGGGGAAAATGATATTACTGAGCTTGGGCTAAAAAACAGTAGTGCGATGATAATGCCAAAAGGTACAGTTCTTTTTAGTTCTCGTGCACCAATTGGCTATATAGCAATAGCTAATGGAGAGGTGACGACTAATCAGGGATTCAAGTCAGTTGTTCCGCATGATCATATCGGAACAGCATTTGTCTATTATTTTTTAAAACACAATTTGCAAATAATCGAGAATATGGCTTCTGGATCGACTTTCAAGGAAATATCAGGTGGTGTGATGAAATCTGTTCCTGCACAAATTCCTGATAATGAAACACTAAAACACTTTACACATTTTTGCACTGCAATTTTTAATCAGCAAGAACATCTTGAGTATGAAAGTGCTATTTTAGCTATGTTAAGGGATTCTCTGTTGGCTAAATTAATGTCCAGAGAATTGGATGTCTCTGACATTGACATTTAAGTTTATAAATTAATGTTTATATTATGGAGGTAAGAAATTGGAAGAATTTACTGAAGAGTATATATCAATAGAAATAAAAGATGTTTCGGCATATTTAAATTACATAAAGGATATTCGCAATAAAAGTGAGTTTAGTAATAGTTCAGTCCAAATGTTTTTTCGTGGCCAGGAAGATTCATCATGGCCAGTTGAACCCAGTATATTTAGAAAAAATATGATAAGTATTGAACATTTACTCATACAAAAATCATTACAGCGAAATCCGTTTGAATTCAAAAATATGACGGATACATTTGAAATCCTTACAAAATTACAACATTATGGTATGTGTACAAGACTTTTGGATGTAACGACTAATCCATTAGTAGCGTTGTTTTTTGCTTGTCAAAAGTGTAAGGAAAATGACTCTATTCAGATATGTACTGATTCGAACCAAGAGTTTGAAGAGAAAAAAGGTATAGTTCTTTTTCGACAAACATATACAACAACACCAGATGATACATATGTGAGAATAATTTCAGCATTAACAAAAATGGACTTATATAAGGAAAATGATCTGATGAGCATTTGCAGAAAGTTATATTCAGAACGAATTATTGATAAGAGTAAGTCGGAATCATATCAGAATGAAGAATTTGAAAAATTTCTACAAATAATTCAAAAAAATCATTTTGTATCTCCAGATTTTAGTAACGAGAGATTAATAAAGCAAAGTGGGGCCTTTCTGCTTCCTGGATCTTTTTTTGTTAGTGTGGATCATGATAAAAAGAAAAGTTTGATAACAAAAGCTAAACAGAATTTAAGAGAAGAATTTGACGTAACACAATTTGTTATTAACGAAGAAGATAAAGAAGACTTATTAAAAGAGCTAGATTTTTATAATATTAATGAGTCAACATTATTTCCAGAATTGGAACATCAATTAAGCTATATAAAGCATTATAATTCTCAGTATGCTAGAGAGGTGGCATATTTTGTTAAATTAAATAATCTGGAAACTGATATAAAAAGAGTATTTGAGGACATTGATGAAAATAGTGTAGAAAATATATTAGATGATGTCTTTAATGAAAAATTAAAGGCTTATGGATTGTCTGATGAACTTATAATTGGAATTATGGATGTTTTGGAAAAAAATTCTGTTGTTGATTGGTATAAAAAGGAGCAGGTTTTAAGTAAAATAAGACTAGAATGGGCTGAATTAATAGCATCTAATTTACATAAATCTAAAAATGATGCAAAACATCAGGCGAATCAAATATTAGACTGCGCCTTAGAATTATTGAAGAACCATGAATAGTTAAAGAGGGGTGAAACAATGGCAAAATGCTATACAGAATCCGATTATGAGAATGCTGTCTTAGAACTCATGACGGATGGATTGGGTTATGAATACCTGTATGGACCAGATATCGTAAGAGATTATCATAGTCCACTATATGATGAAGTTTTAGAAAGTAGTCTTCAGAGCATCAACCGGAAATTACCGGAAGATGCTATTTCGGATGCACTTTTTAAGCTACGCAATTTTGAAAATGGGGAGATGGTTCAGAAAAATACAACGTTTATGGACTATTTGCAAAATGGGATTCCGGTAAAGTATTTTGAAAAAGGGGAAGAGCGTGCAAGTATTGCTTATCTTATAGACTATACAAATACTGAGAGAAATACATTTCAGGTAGTTAATCAATGGACATATATAGAAAATAGTGAGAAACGTCCAGATGTAATTTTATTTGTAAACGGTCTGCCATTAGTTTTAATAGAACTGAAATCTCCTTCACGTGAGGAAACTGACGCATCATCAGCATATAGACAGCTTCGTAACTACATGCATGAAGTTCCCTCCCTGTTCAATTATAATGCGGTTTGTGTTATGAGTGATCAACTTACCACAAAGGCAGGAACGATTACATCTGGCGAAGATCGTTTTATGGAATGGAAAACAACAGATGGAAGCTATGAAAATACTCAATATGCAGCGTTTGATATCTTTTTCGAAGGAATGTTTGAGAAAAACAGATTCTTGGACATTATAAAAAATTACACCTGTTTCTCTAATGATGGAAAAAATAGGGTCAAAATTTTAGCAGGATATCATCAGTATTTTGCTGTAAACAAAGCTATCAAATCAACGGTTCATGCTACTGAAACAGATGGAAAAGGTGGTGTTTTTTGGCATACCCAAGGATCTGGAAAATCATTATCTATGGTATTTTATGCACATAGATTACAGGATGCATTAAATAGTCCTACTATTGTTGTTATCACAGACAGAAACGATTTGGATGATCAGCTGTTTGGACAGTTTGCAAAGTGCCAGGATTTCTTGAGACAGACGCCAGTACAAGCACAGAGCCGAGAAAATTTAAAAGAGTTATTAGCAGGTAGACAGGCTAATGGAATTATTTTTACTACTATGCAGAAGTTTGAAGAGTCAGACGATGCTTTATCGGATAGACGAAACATTGTTGTTATGGCAGATGAAGCGCATCGTGGACAATATGGCATGGATGAAAAAATTAAGATGGTAAAAAATGAGGCGGGACAGGAAGAAGCCAAGGTTGTAATAGGAACTGCTAGAATTATTCGAAATAGTCTTCCAAATGCCACTTATATTGGCTTTACAGGAACTCCAATATCTTCAAAAGATAGAAGCACCAGAGAAGTTTTTGGTGATTACATAGATATTTATGATATGACTCAAGCTGTAGAAGATGGTGCTACAAGACCGGTTTATTATGAAAGTAGGGTCATCAAACTGAATTTGGATGAGAAAGTATTGAAGTTAATTGACAGTGAATATGATCTTATGGCAGATGCCGCAGATACCAATACTATAGAAAAGAGTAAACATGAACTAGGGAAAATGGATGCCATCTTAGGTGCTGACCAGACAATCAACTCCTTGGTGTCTGATATCCTGGAACATTATGAAAATTATCGAGAAAATGAATTGACAGGTAAAGCAATGATAGTGGCATATTCACGCCCGATTGCAATGAAAATTTACCGCAAGATACTAGAACTTAGACCAAATTGGAATGAAAAAATTGCAGTAGTTATGACCTCCGGTAATAATGATCCAGAAGACTGGAGAGAGATTATTGGTAATAAGACTAAAAAAGATGAATTGGCAAGAAAATTTAAAGATAATGAAGATTCACTAAAGATAGCAATTGTTGTAGATATGTGGCTTACTGGATTTGATGTACCATCCCTTGCCACAATGTATGTTTATAAACCAATGGCAGGACATAATCTGATGCAGGCGATTGCAAGGGTAAATCGTGTATTTCAAAATAAAGAAGGTGGCTTAGTGGTTGATTATGTTGGGATTGCATCAGCACTGAAGCAGGCAATGAACGATTATACCAATCGAGATAAGAAAAACTATGAAAATACAGACATCAGCAAAGCAGCTTATCCGAAGTTCTTAGAAAAATTGTCAATTTGCAGAGATATGTTTCACCATTATGATTACTCCAGATTTATTGATGGAACTGATCTTGAAAGAGCAAGAACCATTAGTGGAGCGGTGAACTTTATTATTGGTCGTGAGAATGAAGACTGGAAGATGGATTTCATAAGAGAAGCATTAATGTTAAAGCAATCACTTTCTCTTTGTAGCAGTTTGGTTGGTAAAGATGATAGATTTGAAGCGGCATTTTTTGAATCGGTTAGAACTTTAGTTGTCCGATTATCTGAACAGGGTGGAGGTAAGAAAATTTCCTTGCCGGAAATTAATGAAAGGATTAATAATCTCCTTAAACAAAGTATAAAAAGTGATGGTGTCATTAATTTATTCAGTGATGTGAAAAAAGAATTTTCATTATTTGACCCAGAGTTTCTTGAGGAAATATCCAAAATGAAAGAAAAAAATCTGGCGTTAGAGTTATTAAAGAAATTGATTGCAGAGCAAGTTCGCATATACCAACGAACTAATGTGGTAAAATCAGAGCAATTTTCAGCCATTTTACAGCGTTCAGTTAATGCTTATCTAAATGGAATGAAGACCAATGAAGAAGTAATAGAAGAACTGCTTCAATTGGCAATGTCTATAACAAATGCAGCTAAGGAAGGTGAAAACCTTGGACTCTCAGCAGAGGAGTTGGCTTTTTATGATGCATTGACTAGACCGGAAGCAATTAAGGATTTCTATGAAAATGATGAGTTAGTTGCAATAACTAAAGAGTTGGCAGAAATGCTTCGGAAAAATAGAACGATTGACTGGCAGAAAAAAGAAACAGCGCGCGCTGGTATGCGAAAAATGATAAAAAGATTGCTGAAAATTCACAGATATCCACCAGAAGGTATGGAAGATGCTATTGCCATTGTTATGAGACAGTGTGAGATGTGGACGGATAATACAGAATTAGATAGATATTTAAGTCGTGAGGGAAACAAAGCTTTAATATATTCGATGCATGATCATAAATTTGATATGGTGGCTGAAGAACCACATGATTATGGCAACTAAAATTAAAGGCTAGGGGTGAGGTGAGATATGAAGTTTGATTTGAATTTTGTAGATTTTTTAAAGCTACCGACAAAGATCATGGCGGCATTAGCAATGTCTTCTGGACTTATAATTTTTCTACCAGATTTTTTTGTTGGTAAAATGTACTTATCAGATTTTAGAGATAAATATGGATTTATAATCGGACTAGTTTTTTTGATCTCTTTTTCTATCTTGTCTGTAAGCTTGGTTCTTAGTATTTATAAGTATTATACGGGGAAACATGCAAGAAAAAAATTTATAGCAGAAGGAAACAAAAGATTGAGAAATCTAGATATATACAAAAAAGCAATAGTTTACTATTTATATTCAGAAGATAATCATACTGGGGAACTTCCCTTGCACGATGGTGCTGTAAATGTTCTTGAGCATAATCTTGTGATAGGAAAAGCTACAACACAATATTTTATAGAGGATCTTAATAATGCTGTTTTTCCATATATGTTACAACCATGGGTTATTGAAGAATTACAAAAAGATAGTAATTTGGAAATGATTTTTAAGCAGGCGGCTGATGAGCAGCTTGCAAAAGAAAGAGGACATTTGAATAATTCTAGTCAGTGGAATGATTTTATTAATAAGGAAATCAATAATTAAGGGTATATTATCCTGATCAATATATTTACTAATATAGTGGAGAGTGGTGGTCTTATGGGAGAAAAATCTATATCATATACGAAATGTAAGACAGAAAATAAGGTGAGTATTGAATTTCTTAAAAAGGAAATGGCTCAGTATTTACAAATTGACAATTTGAATTTTCTATTTGGTGCTGGATGTTCAAGTTATATTGAAGATGGCATAGAAATGGGCATACCTGGAATGGCTGCGTTGTACAATCAATTTTTTGAGGATAATCCTGATTTTGAAGTGGCTGGGAAAAAGGTAAAAGGTGATTTTGAGCACAATCTCGAAAAAATGCTTGAAGTGATGGGGGCAGTACAAGTTGCTAATCAAATAAATACAATTGACCCTAGTATTGATGATAATATTAAATTATTACAAAAGTTTATCCGTAATCAAATAAAAGCAGGTTTGTCTGGGGAAAAGGTATTAGAGTTATTTCGTGATTTTTATTTAAAAACAGTTAGAAAAGGAAGAAAGTCTCCAATTAATATTTTTACAACTAATTATGATCTATATAATGAAATGGCACTAGATGCTTTGGGGTTTCCATATAATAATGGATTTGTTGGGACATACAATAGGCAGTTTAATCCACTTAGTTATAAATATGCATTTGTTGAAAATATGAATCTGTCAAGAGATGTTTGGGAACGAGTACCGAGTTTTTATAATCTGTACAAATTGCATGGTTCTATTTCTTGGTTAAAAAAAGACGAGCAAATATGGGAAACAAATTATGATTTCAT
>WSSedL1CaDRAFT_10000387_pt1 | contig 31275 bp, 29 predicted proteins | sample WetSurSL1Cattail_FD_9464 | JGI IMG/M metagenome (IMG submission 9464)
AAGCCACACCTATTGGTCGCGGACGTGGTTATCGCTACGGATTGCCCAATCAGGAATACTATTATAAGTCTGGGGAAGAGATGAAAAATCTTTTTGCCGATTTACCAGAAGCTATTATTAACATCCAAGAAATTGTTGATAAGGTCGAAATTTACTCGTTGTACCGAGATGTATTGCTTCCTAAATATGATATTCCATCGGAATTTGTTGACCCTGAAGATGAAAAAGATAATGGAGTACGAGGGGAAAATGCGTATTTGAGGGACCTTACGATGACAGGCGCGAAAAAAAGGTATGGCGAAATCACTGCTGATATTCAAGAACGATTGGATTTTGAATTACTCACGATTTCGAATTCCGGTTATCCAGGTTATTTCTTGATTGTACAAGATTTCATTGCCGAAGCGCGAAAAATGGATGTTTCGGTTGGTCCCGGTCGTGGATCAGCGGCGGGNTCTGCCGTGGCTTATTGTTTGGGAATTACCAATATTGATCCCATTAAGTACGATTTGCTTTTTGAGCGTTTCTTGAATCCTGATCGTGTGTCCATGCCCGATATTGATATCGATTTTGATGATGAAGGTCGTGGTCGAGTAATGGATTATGTAATCAAAAAATACGGAGCCAATCAGGTGGCACAGATTATCACTTATGGTAAAATGGCAACCAAATCGGCTATTCGTGATACAGCTCGTGTGCTGGACTTGCCACTTTTTGAAGCCGACAGAATAGCCAAGTTGATTCCCGCCATGATGCCAGGTAAATGGAATCTGGCTCGTTTCCTTTCGGAATCAGAAGATGATGTTAAAAAAGCATTAAAAGGTGCTGATGAATTTGAACTTGTAAAAGAATTAATTGCCATTGCCAATGAAGGCGATTTGGCTGGAGAAACAATTCAGCAAGCAAAAATTCTGGAAGGTTCGATGCGAAACACGGGTATTCATGCCTGCGGAGTAATTATTACACCCTCGGATATTACGAATTATGTTCCGGTAACTACTGCTAAGGATTCTGATTTATATGTAACACAGTTTGATAACTCGGTTGCTGAAAGTGCAGGATTGTTGAAGATGGATTTCTTAGGTTTGAAGACCCTTACTTTGATCAAAGATACCGTGAAATTGGTAAAATACCGTAACGGAATCACACTTGATCCCGATACTTTTCCTATTGATGATGTTAAGACTTATGAGTTGTTTCAGCGTGGAGAAACGGTTGGTATTTTTCAATACGAGTCGCCTGGAATGCAAAAATACATGAAGGATTTGAAGCCTACTGTTTTTGGGGATTTAATTGCAATGAATGCATTATATCGTCCAGGACCAATAGAGTATATTCCTTCCTTCGTTCGAAGAAAAAATGGAGAAGAAGAAATCAAATACGATTTAGATGCCTGCGAAGAATATTTAGGAGAAACCTACGGAATTACCGTTTACCAAGAACAGGTGATGCTTTTGTCTCAATCTTTAGCTGGATTTTCAAAAGGTGATGCCGATGTTTTGCGTAAGGCAATGGGTAAAAAGCAGATTGAGGTTCTAGATAAAATGAAACCAAAGTTTGTCGAGCAAGCTTCGGCAAAAGGTCATGATGCTAAAATTTTAGAGAAAATTTGGAAAGACTGGGAAGCTTTTGCGAGTTATGCCTTTAATAAATCGCACTCTACTTGTTATGCTTGGATTGCGTATCAAACGGCTTATTTAAAAGCACACTATCCAGCCGAATATATGGCGGCGGTGCTTTCGAATAATATGAATGATATTAAGCAAGTTTCCTTTTTTATGGAGGAATGTAAGCGAATGGGCTTGCAGGTTTTAGGGCCTTGTGTGAATGAGTCTTTTTATAAATTTACGGTTAACGATGAGTATGCGGTGCGTTTTGGGATGGGAGCCATTAAAGGTGTAGGTTCTGGAGCTGTAGCAACTATTGTTGAAAACAGAAAAAATGGAAAATACAAATCGATTTTTGATTTGGCTAAGCGAATTGATTTGCGTGCCGCCAATAAAAAAGCGATTGAAAATTTGGCTTTAGCAGGTGGTTTTGATGCTTTTGAAGGGACAACCAGAGCGCAATATTTTCATGATGAAGGTGATGGAGTTACTTTCTACGAAAAAGCGATTCGTTATGGTTCTAAATTCCAAGAAAACGAAAATTCATCTCAGGTTAGCTTGTTTGGTGAAGCCAGTGAAGTTCAAATTGCAGAACCTGTTGTTCCGCCTTGTGAAGACTGGAGCACGATGGAAAAACTGGCGAAAGAGAAAGAAGTGGTTGGGATTTATATTTCAGGACATCCGCTGGATGATTTTAGATTTGAAATGAAATATTTCTGTAATGCCAAATTGGAAGCGCTTAAAACTTTAGAGGCTTATGTTGGTAAAACTTTGACTTTTGGCGGAATTATTAATAATGTGCAGCATCGTGTGGCAAAGAATGGAAAAGGTTGGGCAATGTTTTCTCTGGAAGGATATGATGAGAGTTTTGAGTTCCGAATTTTTGGTGAAGAATATTTAAAATTTCGTCATTTCTTGATTCAGAACAATTTTACTTTTATGAAACTAACGGTAAAAGAAGGTTGGATGAACCAAGATACAGGTAAAAAAGGCGATCCAAGAATGCAATTTGTGGAACTAAAACAGCTGCAAGATGTATTAGAATCTTTTGCTAAAAAGTTGATTGTATTGTTGAATATTAAAGATTTGCAGCCTGAGTTTATCCATAAATTGAGTTCGCTTTTTAATACGAATAAAGGCGATCATCAGGTAGCTTTTGAAGTTATGGAAATTGAAAAAATAAAGAAACTGGTGGAAACGGCAGCAATTGTTGAAGAAAATGAAGAAGTAGTTTTTGAGAATGAAAATGAGGATATGGAAGCTTCGGAGATGTCAGAAAACAAAGCCGTTCAGGTTACTGAGGTGGAAGAAGTGAAAGTAGTAACCAAATTAAGTATGCCAAGCAGAAGGTTGAAAATTAATATTTCTCATGAATTATTAATTGAATTAGAGAAAATGCAGATTAATTTCAAGTTGAATTAAACCGCAAAATGTTTAGCCCTGATGGGAGCGGCATCCTTTAATGCCAGGGTTTGGCATTAAAGATAGAGCGGACAGCGGGAATAGCTACTAATAATAATTAACAATACATTAATAGCCAAAACTAATTTTGGAATGGTGTTTTGTTGGTTTTTAATTTCTAAATTTGCATAGTGTTTAAGGAATTAAAGACTTTAAATTTATAAACTTTAAATAAAGAAATATGGCATTAGCAATAACAGACGCTACTTTTGAAGAGGTAGTATTGAAATCAGATAAACCGGTAATGGTAGATTTTTGGGCAGCATGGTGTGGACCTTGTAGAATGGTTGGTCCAATCATTGACGAATTGAGTACTGAATACGACGGAAAAGTTGTTATAGGGAAAGTTGACGTTGATGCAAACCAAGAATTTGCTGCAAAATACGGAGTGAGAAACATACCTACGGTATTGGTTTTTCATAACGGAGAAGTCGTAGGGAAACAAGTAGGAGTTGCTCCGAAACAAACTTATGCGGATAGTTTAGACGCTTTGTTGTAATCGTAAGATTATGATTTATATGAAGAAAAGGTTTGGCGTAAGTCAAGCCTTTTCTTATTTTTAGCCCATAAAACTTTTATAATGAGATTATTCAACTATTTATTTTGTTTGATGACTTTTGTGGTTTCTTCGCAAAATATTCCTTCTGCAACTCAATTAGCTCAACAAGGTGTTTCTAAAGAATTAGCTGTTTTTAGAAAACAACAACTTTCGGATATTGTCTATACGCTATCCTTTAGTATTCCAAAAAGTAAAGTTGAACCGATAATTTCAAAACTAAAGCTTGAATTACAGCTTTCAGATATAACTGAGCCTTTGTATTTGGATTTCAATGAGAAAAAAGAAAATTTAAAGTCGGTTCAAATCAATGGAAAATTAATTTCAGTTGTTCATGAAAATGGACACCTTATTGTTTCAAAAGAGTTTTTAAAGCTTGGTGTAAATAGAATTGAAATTGATTTTGTTGCTGGGAATTTATCCTTAAATAGAAATGATGATTTTCTTTATTTGTTGTTGGTTCCAGATAGAGCAAGTACCTTGTTTCCTTGTTTTGATCAGCCTGATTTGAAAGCAAAGTATGTTTTGACTATAACTGCTCCTAAAGAATGGGAAGTGTTAACAGCTGCTGCTGTTGAAAAACAACTAATTAATGGAGATTTTGCAACCTATAAATTTAAGGAATCAGATAAGATGAGTACTTATTTGTTTTCTTTTGTGGTGGGTAAATTTTATAAAGTAGCAAAGAATCCAGGACATTTTAATATGACGATGTTGTATCGGGAGACAGATACTGCAAAAATTAATTTAAGTTTGACTACTATTTTTGATTTGCATGAAAAATCATTGTCTTTTTTAGAAAAATATACCAATCGCCTTTTTCCTTTTCAAAAGTTTGACTTTGTAGCAATTCCGTCTCATCCTTTTGGAGGAATGGAGCATGTAGGAGCCATTCAGTACAAAGAGTCTTCTTTGTTTTTGGATAACAGTGCTACTAGTTCTGAAAAACTAAATAGAGCTAAATTAATTGCGCATGAAACGGCTCACACTTGGTTTGGGAATTTAGTCACCATGAAATGGTTTGATGATGTTTGGATGAAGGAAGTTTTTGCCAATTTTATGGCAGATAAAATTGTGAATCCTGCTTTTCCAGAAATTAATCATGACTTGAAATTTATGATTTCTCATTATCCTTCGGCATACAATGAAGATCGTTCTTTAGGAACACATCCGATAAAACAAAAACTCGAGAATCTTAAAAATGCAGGTTCGCTTTACGGAGGCATTATTTATGATAAAGCACCTATCATGATGCGTCAGTTAGAAACGATGATGGGAACAATTGCATTCAAAAAAGGCATTCAAAAATACATTCAGAAATACGCAAACAGCAATGCCGATTGGGAGCAGTTAGTTGAAATTTTAGACCAACAAACTCCTATCGACTTGAAGCAATGGAGTAAAGTTTGGGTAAATGAATCGGGGAGATCTATTATAAGTAGTCAGCTTGAATATGATGGCAATAATCATATAAAAAAGTTCGAAATAAGCCAAAAAGCCGAAGACGGATCTTCTAATATATGGCCGCAAATTTTCGAAATTGGTTTGGTGTATCCTGATGAAGTGAAAACAATGAAGGTTGTTTTAGATGGTAAAATGATTTCTATTGATTCGCTAAAAGGGAGGGAGAAACCAATTTCAATTATATATAATTATAATGGCTATGGCTATGGTGTTTTTCCTGTTGATGAGGCAGAAATTAATAAAATAGCTGTGATTTCGAATGAAGTTGCTCGTGCTTCAAGTTATATCAATTTATATGAAAATGTGCTCGTTGGTAATTTGGCTCCTGTTACAGCTCTAGAAACGCTTTTAAAAGCTATTGATAACGAAAAAAATGAACTTATAGTACAATTGATAGCAGGTCATATTCGTACTTTGTATTGGGATTACCTTACGAAAAATCAACAAAAAAAGTATCAACCCATTATAGAGGAATCTAGTTATTTGTTTTTACAAACAGAACAGCCTTCAAACATTAAGAAAATTGTATTTAATTTATTCTCTTCTGTTGCTTATTCTAAAACGGGAAAAGAACGTTTGTATTCCATTTGGAGTAAAACTAAGAATATTCAAGATTTGAAATTAAATGAGGATGACTATGAAAAAATGGCCATGCTTTTAGCCTTGTATCAACATCCAAAAGCGACTGAAATTTTAAATCAAACTTTAGCAAATACTAGAAATCCTGATAAACAAAAACGTTTGCAGTTTTTATTACCAGCCTTGTCTAATGATGTTGTTGTTCGTGATGCTTTTATGCAATCTTTAAAAGAAGAAAAAAACCGAGTTCATGGTACTTGGGTAATTACAGCTTTGAGTTTTATGAATCATCCACTTCGTCAGGAAACCGCTCAAAAAAATCTAAGATTGTGTTTGGATTTGGTAGAGGAAACGCAGCGTACAGGCGATATTTTCTTTCCTAAGAATTGGTTGAATGCAACAATTGGGAATTATACCTCTTCTTATGCATTTCAAGTAGTGCAGACTTTCTTGAAAGAAAATCCTAACTTTAGTCCGATGCTTAAAAGAAAATTGCTGCAAGCTACAGACGGCTTGTATAGAGCTCAGGAAATAAAAAAAGAAACCAAATGAACATCGAATTGCAAATAGAGAAAATATCCAGTTTTCAGCATTTAGAGTTGTTGGCTAATCAGGTGGTGGAAGGTTTTATTTCGGGCATGCATAAAAGTCCGTTTCATGGATTTTCGGCTGAATTTGCGGAACACAAAGTGTATAATGTAGGCGAAAGTACCAAGCATATTGATTGGAAGCTTTTTGCAAAAACAGATCGATTGTACACGAAGCAATTTGAGGAAGAAACCAATTTGCGTTGTCATATTATTATTGATAATTCGTCGTCAATGCATTATCCAAAATTAAAAGGGAATCAAAAATTTTATGAAAATAAAATTGGTTTTTCGGTTTTGGCTTCGGCAGTTTTGATGAATTTATTAAAGAAACAAAGAGATGCTGTGGGACTGAGTGTGTTTTCGGATACTTATGAGTATTATGCTCCCGAAAAAGGAAGTGATAGGCACCATCGCATGATTTTGAATGCACTTGAAAATGTTTTAAAAGAAACTGCGGTCAAAAAAAGTACCGATACCATTACTTTTTTGCATCAAATAGCGGAGAAAATGCATCGTCGTTCGATGGTAGTTTTGTTTACAGATATGTTTCAAACGGGTGATGAAGAAAAATTATTGAGTGCTTTGCAGCATTTAAAACACAACAAACACAAAGTAGTTTTGTTTCATGTTTTTGATGGAAAAACGGAATTTAATTTTGATTTTGATAATGCGCCAAGGAAATTTATTGATGTGGAAACAGGGGAGGAGATTTCAGTTTTTGCAGAGAATGTAAAGTCAGCATATGAGAAACAAGCTTCGGAATACTTTAAAAAACTAGCATTGAGTTGTGCTCAGAATAAAATTAAGTATGTTCCAGTAAGTACAAGAGAAGATTTTGAAAAAATAATGTTGACATATTTAACTGAAAAACAAAACTTTGGATAGTATAGAAGAAAAAATATTGTTATTTTTAGTAAAAACACTTGCGTAAACAGAAATCTATTGTATCTTTGCCACCGCAATAAAGCAGAGGTTTGGTAGTTCAGTTGGTTAGAATACATGCCTGTCACGCATGGGGTCGCGGGTTCGAGTCCCGTCCAGACCGCTAATATTGGGAAAGCCTTTCTTAACGGAAAGGCTTTTTTTTCCACTATACGGTATCTAAAGCTAGTTGTGTTGTTTGGTTAGCATTTGTAACGCTAACCGTGGTTTAGTAGTTAGACCAATGAAAAGCTTTTCACTTAATTGTGAATGGCTTTTTTGATTTAAAGGCATGAATTTAAAAATAGAATACTTTTTTATTTTGTGCTTGTTTTTAAAGAAAATTATATCGTATATTTGCACTCGCAATAAAGCAGAGGTTTGGTAGTTCAGTTGGTTAGAATACATGCCTGTCACGCATGGGGTCGCGGGTTCGAGTCCCGTCCAGACCGCAAATTTTGCAAGAAGCCTTTCTTAACGGAAAGGCTTTTTTTATTCCAATAATCCATTAAAAAGGCAAAAACTATTTCCTGCTTTCTTTTTATTTTAGAAAAATCAAAAAATGATTGTATTTTTATAAAATATTAGTTCAATTCAAAAACAAAACATTGAAGCACTATTACTTTTTATTACTTTTCATTCTATTCACTTCCTGTCAATACTTCGAGAAGCAGGTACCGTCTGAGAAAGAATTATTGCAAAAGGAATTGAAAGCCATTAATTGGAAAGAAGTAGATGAATATCCTTCTTTTGTAGATTGCGACAAACTTGAAGATAAAGCCCAACGTCAACAATGTTTTTTTACTTTTTTAACGCAGCTCATACAGGAGAAGTTACAAGTAGATACACTTTCTGTTTTGTATCCTGAATTGGATACTATTGAGGTAAAAGTGACTGTTTTTCCTGATTGCAGAATGCAATTTGAACCGCAGTTCCCTAAAGATTCCGTTGCTTATGATACGATTAAAATAGATAGTATTTTACACGCCCGATTAGTTGATTTTCCTAAAGTGAATCCAGCTATTAAACAAGGGATTCCAGTAAAAACGCAATTTATTCTTCCTGTAATCATTAAAGTGGAATAAGGTGCCATTTACTTTCTCACATCCAGCTATCGTTCTTCCTTTTTTAAAAAATAAGAATCTATCAGCAACAGCTTTAATTGTAGGTTCGATTTCTCCCGATTTAGAATATTTTTTCAGGATGAAAATGCAAAGCGAGATTAGTCATACTTTGTTAGGGATTTTTCTAATTGATTTTCCGCTGGGATTTATCGTTATTTTTGCTTTTCACACAATCATCAAAAAGCCCTTAATTGCTAATTTGCCCTATTTTTTTCAATCCAGAATGCAGTTGCTAAAGGATTCTAATTGGTTACATTATTTCAAAAACAATATTTTAGTAGTATTGCTATCCTTCTTTTTAGGAACTCTATCCCATATTTTTTGGGATTCGATGACGCACTGGGATGGTTATGTGGTAGAAAGAATTGCTTTTTTTAATGAAGTGTTTTTTGGTTTCCCAGTTTATAAAATCGCACAATATGGTAGTTCAATTATTGGCTTAATTTTAATTTTATACTACATCTACAAACAACCTTCAGAAGTGGAAAACACTGATAAAATAAATAGAAACTATTGGTTTGTTTCTTTTGGAATTACTGCTGTTTTATTAGGAATTCGTTTTACATTTGGTTTGGATGTTTCAGAGATTGGGAGTGTTATTGTAAGCGTATTTTTTTCTATGATGGTGGCTTTGACCATTTCTGGAATTCTTTTTAGGAAAAAAAAGTTTATTTAGAGAAGAGACGCCCTTTCCATTCGTATTTTCCAAATAAGGAATACAAAACTACACAAACACTAAAGAAAGGATAGAGCAAACTGCTTAACAAAAAAGAAAGTGTTTTGGTTTTTAAAAATTGGTTTGTTTTGTGAATCAGAATAAAGTCAACACTTAATTTTGATGCTAAAAGCAAGAATAAATAGTGATTTTGGTTTCCAAATAACCAAAAATAAATAGCCAATAGAAAAGCAATATTGCCAGCAAAAACGAGCAATCCTAATGCTTTCCCGAATGTACTTTGATACGAAGTTGTTTTAGATGCCCAGCGTACTCTTTGATGGAAAAGGGATTTCCAATCGTCCAATGCTTTTGTGCTAATAATGTTGTTTTCAGATTTTAGATAATGCACTTTTTCTGGGAACTTCTCGATTGCTTTTTGCAAAAGAAAGACATCGTCGCCGCTGGCAATTGTATTATTTCCTTGAAAGCCATTTAAATCTTGGAAAAAAGTTTTGGCATAAGCCAAATTAGCGCCATTGCACATAAAACCTTTTCCAATTCCGAAACTACCGATGGTTGCTCCTTGCAAGCTTGCTAAATCCAATTTTTGAAAATGATGCAAAAAGGAATCATTAGTTTCATAAGTCACCGCTCCAGCAATCATTTTTACATCATGATTTTGAATATAATTGTCTAAGCTCAAAAGCCAGTTTTCTGGAACTACGCAATCAGCATCGGTGGTGATGATCCAGTCGTTTTTTGCAATTTGCATGGCGGTGGTTATCGCATCTTTCTTTGGGGAATTTGATTTTCTAATGTTTTCAATCAGCTGAACACTGAACAGTGAATACTGAACACTGAACACTTCTTCGGAATCGTCATCCACTAAAATCACTTCAAATAAATCCATTGAGTAATTCATTTTCGAAATACTTTCTAGAAGGATAGGTAAGTTTGTGGTTTCATTCCTGAAAGGAACTACAATCGTGAAGGTAGTTTTTGGCTTTAAGCCAATGGAATCATACTTTTTTACTTTGGTAAAACCATAAATTAAAAGCAATATCGTTGCAAAATAGAGGCTCAATATGATGATTATAAAAAACATCATGCGATTTTTTCGGATTTGAAATTCAACACATAATAACTTCCAATGATAACGGGAATCACCACATTAAGAAACCACATCAAGGTGGATATGAAAACCACAATCCATTCGTTTACGCCTAAAATTCCAAAGAAATAAATGGCGACGCTTCCTTTTACGGCAAAATCCAAAAATTGAAAAGTAGGTAAGGAAGAAGCTAGAAAGTAAACGCTGGCAATAGTTGCAATAAGTGTTAGGTAAGGCAATTGAACTTCAAAAGCCAAAAACAAAAAATAATATTGATGAGAAAAAACTAAATAACGACAAATTCCAAGCATAATATTTCGTTGGTGAATACTTTTTGGGATTTCGTTAATCTTATGAATCAGTTTTTCGATGGAATACCCTTTAATTGTGATTTTTTTTATCGAAAAAAGAAATGCAAAAACAGCAATCAAAATACCGAAAAGAATCAAAACCGTTTTTGGACTAATGACATTGAACTTTGCATTGAAATACAATAAACCAAAGAAACCAAAAATAACAGTCAAAACCATTTGGATTCCGTTGCAAATTAAGTTTAGGAAAACTACTTTTTTGGTTTCTGTTTTTTTAAAAAAAAGTGCTTTTCCAGCATATTCGCCAACGCCGTTTGGTGTAAATAATCCTGCTGTTAAAGCTGCCAGCACTTGTTGAGTTGATTCGGATACTGAGATTTTACGAATGTTTTGTGCCAAATTTTGCCATTTTAAAATTTCAAAATAACGATTCAAAACACTCAACGATAAAATAAATACGATTCCTGAAACCGACTGATTTTTTTGGAATAAAGCAATGAATTTCTGCCAATCAAGTTGATCGTTATTCGCTAGTTGGTTGTAAATAAAATAAAAGGCGCCACCTACTATCAAAACTTTGATTAGAAGTACGAGGAATTGCTTAGTTTTGTGAGGAATTGAAATCATAACGAAGAACTATTGCGCAAAGAAACGCAAAGAGTCACAGAGTTTTGCAAAGAATTTTAAATTTTTACAAGAACAAAAAAACTTCGTGCATCTCTGTGTTAGCTTCGTGAAACTTTGTGAAACAAAAAAATGACAAAAGAACGCATCATATTAGGTATTGATCCAGGAACGACCATCATGGGCTTTGGTTTGATACGCGTTATCAATAAAAAAATGGAATTTGTACAATTGAACGAATTGCAATTGTCTAAGTACGATAACCATTATCAAAAGTTAAAAATTATTTTTGAGCGCACTATTGAATTAATCGATACGCATCACCCCGACGAAATAGCTATTGAAGCGCCATTTTTTGGTAAAAATGTACAATCGATGTTGAAGTTGGGTCGCGCACAAGGAGTTGCCATGGCCGCGGGACTTTCGAGAGACATTCCTATTACCGAATACGAACCTAAGAAAATAAAAATGGCGATTACCGGTAATGGAAACGCGAGTAAAGAACAGGTTGCCAAAATGCTACAACAGCTTTTAGGTTTAAAAGAATTGCCCAAGAATCTGGATTCGACAGATGGATTAGCAGCTGCTGTTTGTCACTTTTTCAATTCTGGGAAAGTGGTTGGAGAAAAAAGTTATTCTGGTTGGGATGCTTTTGTAAAACAAAATGAAGAACGAATTAAAAAGTGATTAGTATTCAGTATTCAGTTGACAGAACTGAACGCTGAACACCGACCACTGACCACTTAAATATGTCAGGAATCTACATCCATATCCCTTTTTGTAAGCAAGCGTGCAACTATTGCGACTTTCATTTTTCGACTTCAATGAAAAAGAAAGACGAAATGGTTTTGGCTATTGCCAAAGAAATTGCAATGCGAAAAAACGAGTTTGCCAATCAAACGGTTGAGACGATTTATTTTGGAGGAGGAACGCCCAGTAGATTGCAGATTGCAGATTTGAGATTGCAGATTGATACAATTTATGAAAATTACACAGTTGCTCAAAATCCTGAAATTACCTTAGAAGCTAATCCGGATGATTTATCAGAGGAGTATTTGATAGCACTTTCAGAAATTAGGATTAATCGTCTTTCGATTGGAATTCAATCTTTTTTTGAAGACGATTTGCAAATGATGAATCGCGCTCACAATTCGGCGGAAGCCAAAAAATGTTTGGAAATTGCCACACAATATTTTGATAATATTTCCCTTGATTTGATTTATGGCGTTCCTGGAATGAGCAACGAAAAATGGAGGCAAAATATTGAAACTGCTTTGAGTTTTGGGATTCCGCATATTTCCAGTTATGCATTGACGGTGGAGCCAAAAACAGCTTTGAGTAAATTAATTCAAACAGGCGAAATTGCAGCTCCTAAAGATGAAGTGGCTTCGGAACATTTTATGATTTTGGTAGAAATATTGGAAAAGAATGGATTTGTTCATTACGAATTATCCAATTTTGGAAAGCTAAATTTCTTTTCAAAAAATAATTCGGCGTATTGGTTGGGCAAAAAATACATCGGAATTGGTCCTTCGGCACACAGTTATGATGGGGTTTCCAGAAGTTGGAATATAGCGAATAATGGATTGTATCTCAAGTCTATTCAAGAGAATCAATTGCCTTTGGAAACCGAAATTCTTTCTGTTGAAGACCGTTACAACGAATATATCATGACAGGATTGCGAACGATTTGGGGTGTATCTTTGGAAAGAATTCAAACTGAATTTGGGCAAACTTATTTGGATTATTTGCTAAAACAAGCCGAGAAATTCTTGAATGATGATTTACTTTTTATAGAAGACAACATCTTAAAACCAACTAAAAAAGGAAAGTTTTTGACGGATGGAATTGCATCAGACTTATTTTACTTAAATTTGGAATGATTGTTTAACCGCGAGGCTCGCAAAGATTTTACGCAAAGTATAAAAAGTAAAGCTCTGCTAACTTTGCGAAAATCTTAATAAACTTTGCGGTAAAAAGGGGTAAAAAAAATGAAAGCACAAATCAACAACTTCGAAGTCGATTTATCAAAACCCATTGATATTTCTATTCCGTTAACCAATACTGATGCGAATCCGATTGCTTGGTATATTGAAAAACCTGAAATAAATCCGGTTGTTTTTGGCGATTGGATAGGAAGTGTCAAAGAAGGTGCTTCGACAAACTTTAATAACATTTTTTTTAATCCGCATGGTCACGGCACTCACACGGAATGTTTGGGTCACATTACCAAAGAATTTTATAGCATCAATCAATGTTTGAAGCAGTTTTTCTTTTTGGCAGAATTGATTTCGATTCAACCAGAAATGCAGGGAGAAGATTTGGTAATTACAAAAAATCAGATAGAGAAAGCATTAGCTGGAAAAACTACAGAAGCTTTAGTTATTCGAACTTTACCCAATTTAGAAGCCAAGAAATTATTGAAATATTCGAATACTAATCCGCCTTATCTCGATGAAGAGGCTGCGATTTTCATTCGCGAAAGCGGGATTCAACACTTATTGATTGATTTACCAAGTGTGGATAAGGAACATGATGACGGGAAATTAGTTTCGCACAAAGCATTTTGGAATGTAAAGTACATTAATGATCTCAACGCTGATGCACGATTGAATTGTACCATCACCGAGATGATTTTTGTTGCTGATGATATAGTAGATGGCAGTTATTTGTTGAATTTACAAATAGCTTCTTTTGAAAATGATGCGAGTCCTAGTAAACCCATTTTGTATAAAATATGATTAGCGTTTCTACCGATAAAGAAAAATTAGACGTGGCTTTTATTCAAAATTTTTTGAAGGATATCTATTGGGCAGCAGGTCGTACACTAGAGGAAGTACAAACAACAATCGAAAATTCTTTTTGTTTTGGAATTTATCTAGACGATCAACAAATAGGTTTTGCACGAGTGATTACTGATTATGTGGTTTTTGCTTATTTGATGGATGTTTTTATTGATGAAAAACACCGAGGAAAAGGCTATTCTTCTATTTTGATTGATGCTATGATGAAAGAACCCCAACTTCAGCAAGTGAAAATATGGCGATTAGCTACAACAGATGCTCATTTTTTATATGAAAAATTTGGATTTAAATTGTTAGCGCATCCTGAAAAATTAATGGAAAAAATAGTACTATGAAGTTAATACTTAAATTAGAAGAGTTAGGCTTATTGATTTTGGGAATTTACCTTTTTAGTCTTTTGGATTATCAATGGTGGTGGTTTTTAGTTTTGATTTTAGCCCCCGATTTTTCTATGATAGGCTATATTTTTGGAAATAAAGTTGGAGCAATAAGTTATAACCTATTTCATCATAAAGGAATTGCAATTGCGATTTATTTAGTGGGAATTTATTATCAGCAACAAGAAGTGCAACTGGCTGGTGTAATTTTATTTTCACATTCCTCGTTGGATAGATTATTAGGTTATGGACTTAAATACGAAACGGGTTTTAAGTATACTCATTTAGGAATAATAGGAAAAGAATAAATTATGAACTTAGAAACTTTTTACGAATATTGTCTTTCTAAAAAAGGAGTGACAGAACATTTTCCGTTCGATCAAGATACTTTAGTTTTTAAAGTGGGAGGTAAGATATTTGCACTTTCGTCTTTAAATCGATGGGAGTTAGGAGAACCAGCGGTTAATTTAAAGTGTAATCCTGATTTAGCAAAAGAGTGGAGACTGCAGTTTGAGGCTATTCAACCTGGTTTTCACATGAATAAAAATCATTGGAATACGGTTGCTATTAATCCTGAAATTTCTGTTTTATTTTTAAAAGAAATGATTGATCATTCCTATGATTTGGTTTTTAGGAGTTTGAGTAAAAAAGTGCAACAGGAACTATTGGCTTAGGCTAGTTTGCGGTTGTTGTTGTTTAAGTTTAATTGTTTTTTATTTGGTATTAGTTAGAATAGAAAAACAAAAGAGAGTAAAATTTGTTTTTTAAATTTTATATATTCATATTTGTATTGTAAACGTTTACATTTGTTAAATAATGTCAAATCTAAAAGCAGTAGCAGAGCATTCAAAGGTTTCTATAGCCACGGTATCTAGGGTGATTAATAATGATCCTAAGGTAAGTAAAGATACTGTGCGTAAAGTTCAAGCATCTATCGCGGCTTTAGAGTACAAGCCCAATCGTGTTGCGCAAAGGCTAAGAAGTTCTAATGGTAAAACCAAATTATTAGGTTTGATTATTCCTGATATTCAAAACCCTTTTTTCGTAGATGTAGTAAGAGGTGTTGAGGATTATGCTTATCAGCATAATTTTGCTGTTATGATTGGGAATTTTGGTCAAGATGAGAAGAAAGAAAAATTATATTTGGATATTTTTCAGTCTGAAAATATTGATGGATTGATAGTGGCTCCAATTCATGGCAAGGACAAAGGAATTGAGAATTTGGTTAAGAAAAATATTCCTGTTGTTTGTATTGATAGAGGTTTGACCGAGATTGATGTGGATGTTGTAAAAGTAGATAATGAAAATGGTGCTTTTAATGCTATCGATCATTTGTTGAGCAACGGTCATACAAGAATTGCTTTTATCTCAGGAAATTTTACGATTCCTACATACATAGAACGTTTGTCAGGTTATAAAAAAGCACTAAGTAAATATGGAATTCCTTATGACGAGAGTTTGGTTTTTGCAAGAAATTCCGATTATAAGAGTGGATTTGAAATTGCTAATAAAATTTTAGAGTTGGAAGAACGACCAACAGCTATTTTTTCGGGAAATAATCTATTGACTTTGGGTGCTCTAGAAGCTATACATGCTCAAAACATTAGGATTCCAGAAGAAATTTCGATTATTGGTTTTGATGATATGCCTTGGTCTATTTCACTAAATCCGCCATTAACTGCTGTTCGTCAGCCGGGATTTGATATGGGAAGAAAAGCAGCTGAGATGCTATACGAAAGGATGGTCAATCCAGAGAAGAAAAAAGAAAATGTTATTTTGAAAACAGAATTAATGCTAAGGAAGTCTACTACTCGCATAGAGTAGTTTTTTTTAAGCACAAAATGTAAACGTTTACATTTGTAATTTAAGTTTGTTGTTGTAGAGTGATTTATGTTAAAAGAAAAAGAATGAAAGAAATTGTAATTTTAAATCCTAATCGTGTTGTTTTCGGGGAGGGAAGTATGCAGCGGTTTGTTGATGATTTTATTGAAAAAGGTTTTAAGCGAATGTTCCTGTTGAGTATAGCGGAACTTAGAACTGCTTTGGCTCCTTTTTTAGAACAATTGAAATCACAAGGAGTTGAAATTAGTATTGATGAATCTATTGTGGGCGAACCTACATTTGATGATTTTGGTGCGGTATTGCTTAAAGCAAAAGATTTTATCGCGGATAGCGTTGTTGGTATTGGTGGAGGAAGTGTGTTGGATGTGGCTAAATTAGTTGCGGCTCAATTAAAAAATTCGCAAACCTTAAATGAAATTAAAGGAATTGGGAATCTTAAAGAAAGAAAAATTTATGTGGCTTGTATTCCAACAACTTCTGGAACAGGAAGTGAGGTTTCGCCTAATGCCATTTTTGTAAATAATCAAGGAGAAAAAGTAGGGATTATAAGTCCGTATTTGGTTCCAGATGCTGCTTATATCGACCCTGTGTTGACTGTTTCTTTGCCAAAAAGTGTTACGGCTGCAACAGGAATTGATGCTTTAACGCATTGTTTAGAAGCTTATACTAATAAATTTGCACATCCTTTTGTGGATTTGTATGCTTTGGAGGGAGTTCGGCTTATTGCTAAATATTTGAAAATAGCTTGCGATGATGGAACCGATTTAGAAGCAAGAAGCCAAGTCGCATTAGGAAGTGTGTATGGAGGAATGTGTCTTGGACCAGTAAATACAGCAGCAGTACATGCTTTGTCGTATCCATTGGGGGTAGAATATCATATACCGCATGGATTATCAAATGCCTTGTTGTTGCCTTATGTTATGGAATATAATATTGAAGCCGATTCTAAAAAATATGAAAGAATAGCAGAAGTTTTAGGAGCAGAAAAGAAAAGTACTTCGAGAGAAACTGCTCTGGAAGGAGTGAAAATCATGAAGCAATTGATAGCCGATTGTGGTTTGCCGACTACTTTATCTCAAGCAGGAGTAACAGAAGAATCTATTCCTCTGTTGGCAGAAGGAGCGATTAAAGTACAACGATTGTTAAAGAATAATATTAGAAAAATAGGGGTTGATGATGCAGTTGCCATTTATAAAGCCGCTTTTTAGTTAGATAAAAATGAAGAATATAAAAAAATATAAAGGGGTAGTGGTGCCAATGGTAACACCATTGCATGCTGATACGAGTATTGATTTAGATGCAGTAAGTACTTTAGTGAATCATTTAATTGAAGGTGGTTGTCATCCTTTTGTATTAGGAACTACGGGTGAATCGAGTTCTATTACTGTTGAAAATAAAGTAGCATTAGTCAAAAAAACGGTCGAAGTTGCTAAAGGGAAAGCGATGATTTATGCTGGGATTTCAGGGAATAGTTTCCAAGAATCTCTAGATCAAGCTAAAATTTTTGCCGATTTAGGAGTCGATGTTTTGGTAGCTCACGTGCCTTACTATTATCCTCTGAATCAAAATCATATTTTAAATTATTATCAGCAATTAGCTTCGGCGGTTTCGTTGCCATTAATTGTTTATAATATGCCAATGACAACCAATATGTCTATTGATTTGGAAACGGCTGATGAGTTAAGTAAACACCCGAATATTGTTGGTTACAAAGAATCTGAAAGAGGTGAAGAACGTATGGAGAAAGCCATTGGACTTTGGAAGGACCGTGAAGATTTCTCTTATTTATTAGGTTGGGCAGCCAAATCTTTTGAAGCAATGCAGCTTGGAGCAGATGGTTTAGTGCCAAGTACAGGAAACCTAACACCACAATTGTACAGTACTATTTATGAGGGTGTTTTGGCAGGAAATAAAGAAGCGGCACAAAAAGCACAAGAAAAAAGTGATGCGATTTCTAAAGTGTACCAAGAAAATCAAATTTTATGCAATGCTATTCCAATTCTAAAATGCTTGTTGGCAAATTATAAGCTTTGTTCAAAAGCAGTTTTGTTGCCAATGATTGAAGTGAATGAAACAGAAGAGAAAATTGCATTAGAAAAAATAAACCAATTCGGAAACGATTTAAAAAGCATAAACGGTATTTAATAATGGAAAATAGAAAGCCAATATTAGGGATAACAATGGGAGATCCCGCAAGTATAGGACCTGAAGTAGCTGTAAAAGCATTATTAGATCCTAAAGTTTATGAGGTAAGCCGACCGGTTTTGGTTGGGGAAGCCGATGTTTTTGAACAGGCCATTGCGTTTTGTGGTTTAGATTTAAAAATCAATAGAATTTCTAAAATTGCAGATGCTAAATTCGAAAAAGGTATAGTTGATGTTTTTGATTTAAATTATATGAATATCGCCGATTTAAAGATGGGCGAAATTACTGCCGAAGCGGGTGATGTTGCTTTTAGAACTGTTGTTAAAAATATCGAATTGGCCTTGGCTGGTGAAATTGACGGAACCGTTACAGGACCAATCAATAAAGAATCGATTCAAAAAGCAGGTCATGTTTTTGCAGGTCATACGGAAATATATGCCCATTATACCAATACGAAAAAATACGGAATGTTATTGGTTGAAGAAAATCTAAGAGTAATTCACGTATCGACTCACGTTTCTCTAAGACAAGCTTGCGATTTGGTTAAAAAAGATAGAATCCTAGATACTATTTCTCTTATTGATGATGCTTGCAAAAAACTAGGAGTAGCGAATCCTAAAATTGGAGTTGCTGGATTGAATCCACATGCGAGTGATGGAGGACTATTTGGTTGGGAAGAAGAACAAGAAATACTTCCTGCAGTTCAAGAAGCACTAAAAAGAGGTTTCAATGTTGAAGGGCCAATTCCTGCCGATACTTTGTTTCCAAAAGCAATTGGTGGTGTTTATGATGGTTGTGTGGCTATGTATCACGACCAAGGGCACATTCCTTTTAAAACAGTTGGATTCAGTTGGGATCAATCTAAAGGGCAAATGAAAAGTGTAAGAGGAGTGAATATAACCTTGGGATTACCCATTATTAGAACCTCTGTAGATCACGGTACTGCTATGGAAATTGCAGGAAGAGGAATTGCTAGTCCTGATGCTATGGTGCTTGCCATAGAATATGCTGCTAGATTACATAAAAATAAACAAGACAATAGATAGGAGATGATAGCGGTTATATCAGATGATTTTACAGGTGCTGCCGAAATAGGCGGAATTGCGCTCCGTAATGGTTTTAGCGTTACGATAGATACAAGCGTAAATGCAAATTACAGCTGTGATGTTTTGGTAATAGCAACAAATACGAGGTCTTTGTGTAAAATTGAAGCTCAAAAAGAAATCAAAGAGGTTACGGAAGAATTACTTAAATTACATCCCGATTTTATTTATAAGAAAACCGATTCCTTGTTACGTGGAAAAATTGGAGATGAATTAGACGTTCAATTAGCTGTTTCGGGAAAGAAAAAAGTATTGTTAGTTCCTGCTAATCCTTCGATGAATAGAACTATTGTCGATGGTATTTATTATATCAATAAAATCCCTTTGATGGAATCTAATTTTTTTGGAGATGATTTTGATAAAGGAACCACTTCGAATGTTTTAGATATGATTGGTAATGATTATAAAGACCAATCTTTTTCCATTTCTTTGGGACAAAAAATACCTCAAGAAGGTTTTATTATTGGTAATACGCCCACGAATGAAGATTTGATGGGTTGGGCAAATGTTATTGATGATAGTATGTTGCCAGCTGGTGGTGCTAGTTTTTTTAATGCCATTTTGAAGAAAATTAAAAAAGAAAAAAACGAAACTACAAAAACCTTATTGTTTGGTAAAAAAGCTTTGTACGTATGTGGAAGTAATCATTTGCCAAGCAGAGAAGTGGTGAGAAAAGTACAAGAAGCTGGCGGAAGTGTTTTGTATATGCCAAAATCTATTTTCTGCGTAGAGAATTATTCAGGAATTATTCAGGATTGGGCTAAGAAAATTATTTTAGAAATAGAAAAAGCTGATAAGGTAATTATTGCTATTGACAGTCTAGAATGTGATGGAGTAGATAATATTCCATTTCGAATTAAAGAAATATTTGCTATAGCGGTGAAAAAAGTACTTGAAAAAGTATGTTTGGATGAATTATTGATAGAAGGAGGAGCGACAGCTTACTCTATAATCGAACACTTAGAATATAAAAAGTTTTACCCTGAACAAGAATTAGCGCAAGGGGTAATAAGAATGAGCATAGAAGAAGTAAAAGAAATGCATTTAACCCTAAAACCAGGAAGTTATCAATGGACTGAGTCTATCTGGAAATTTTAATTTTTTTAAGTTATGAATGGAGCTTCGTTACATTTTATTGATTATCTGATTATTGCTTTGTCATTGGTACTTACCTTTTGGGTTGGTATTCGATTTTCTAAAAAAAACACCAATACACAGCAATATTTTGCCGCTAGTGGAAGTGTTCCTGCTTGGGCAATTGGGATGTCTATATTTGCAACTTTAATCAGTAGCGTAACTTTTTTAGCCTATCCAGGAGAAGGTTATAAATCCAATTGGATTCTTTTGGTACAAGGCTTTATGGTTCCTTTAGTACTTCTTTTTTCCATTCGATTTATTGTACCCTTGTATCGCAATGTTATTGGCTTGAGTGCTTATGAATATTTTGAAAAAAGATTTGGTTATCTAGCCAGAGTCTATGGCTCAGTAGGATTTATTTTTGCTCATTTTTCTAAAATGGGTTCAGTATTGTTTCTTTTGGGCTTAGCCTTGTCTTCAATGGCTGGAATAGACGCGTTAACAATTATATGGGTTATAGGTATCGCAATCATATTTATTACTCTTTTTGGAGGAATGGAAGCGGTAATTTGGTTAGACGTTATTCAAGGCTTTTTATTGATTTTAGGAGGTTTGTTAGCTATTGGAGTTATTATTTTTAAAACAGATGGTGGTCTTGGCGAAATTGTAACCTATGCAGTCGATCATGATAAAATTGGTTTTGGGCCCTATGATTTTGATTTTGTTAATCTTACTTTTTGGGTTATGGTTATCAATGGTATTTTTTATGCTATTCAGAAATATGGTGCCGATCAAACCATTGTACAACGGTATCTTACTGCTAAAACGGATAAGGATGCTATTAGAGCTTCGATAATGGGGATTGCGATAACAGTGCCTGTATGGACGGTTTTTATGTTCATTGGCACGGCTTTGTTCTCTTTTTATGCTTTAAATCCAGGATTAGCATTGCCTGAGGGAATTAAACCAGATGCTGTTTTTCCTTATTTTATAACTACACAATTGCCTCCGGGATTAGTAGGTTTAATCTTGTCGGCGCTTATTGCAGCAGCCATTTCGAGTTTAGATGCCGATTTAAATTGTTTAGCCGCAGTAGGAGTAGATGATTATTACAAAAGAATCAAGCCTAATAGTTCAGGAATGCAACAACTCCGAATGGGGAAGATACTAGTTGTTGCAGCAGGATTAGCTTCTATTTTAGTGGCTACTGTTTATGTATATTCTGGAGAAAATACAGGGATTTTATCAACGGTTTTTATGCTTTATGCTATATTTTCTGGAGGAATTGCAGGTATGCTGTTACTTGGGCTTTTTGTAAACAGAGCCAATAGACAAGGTTTAAATGTTGGAATTCTTGCTTGTGTATTATTTACTGGATATGCTTTATTGACATCGACATCAACTGGCTCAGGTGAAGATAAACAGCTGCTTTTAGATATGGGAGCATATAATTTTACACAACATAAATACATGCTAGGAGTTTATAGTCATGTGGTGTTGTTCTTTGTAGGTTGGATTGCTAGTTATTTCTTTCCAAAAGTTGATGTACCTGCTAACCTTACGTATTATGGTTATTTAGACAAAAAGAGAAAAGGATTGATTTAAAATATAAAGATCAAGTTTAGAGAAAAGCTTTAGTTATTTATAGAAAATAACTAAAGCTTTTTTGTTTAATTTTGTCAAAAATAATTAACTCCTATTTGTGAAATTAGGTATTACTTTTGTAGAGTAAAAAATGACTATTCAATCAATAGCAAAATAAATTGAGTCTAAAATGAAAGAACAAATCAAGAAGTTTTTAAACGAGGAGCAAGATCCTAAAGCCATTGAAAAAATCACTTCAAAGCTGAATGATTTATTGATGAAGAATGAAGAAATAGGATATATAGGAGTACAAAAAAAACCAGCACTTACGGTTTTTCCAGATAGTATTGTTTTGACTAATAAAAGAATCATCATCTGTCAGCCTAAAAACTTAGGGCTATCCATGGATTTTATCGATTATACTTGGGATCAAATTGAAGGCACTTTTGTAAAAGAAAATATTTTAGGTTCTGAATTTTCTTTTTCGACCAAAACAGATATGACGGTTTCTATTGATTATATTCCAAAAATTCAAGCTAGAAAGATTTTTACTTATGCTAAAGAACAATTGGATATTTTAAAACAAGGTGCTCTTCCAAATACTCCGGCAGCTTCTGAAGCAGCGGTTGAAGAAATAGAAGAAATGGAAACCGAAGAGGTAACTAACTATGCTGAGATTATGCCAGCAGTTCCTTCTTATACTGAGCCTGTTCAAGAAAACACTGCTCACGCTGTAGAAAAACCAACAAGCGAATTGACACAGGATGAGCTTTTTGCCAAACTACAGAATTATAAAAAATTATTGGATAACGGATTGATTCTTCAAGGGGAATATGATGCGTTTAAGAAAGAGATTTTGAGTTTGATGTAAATCACTTTCTTTTAAAATTACAACAAAGCCTTAAGGAGTTATTTCTTAAGGCTTTGTTGTTTTTAGTTCCAGTTTCTAATTTTTATAATGTTAAGTTTTTGTAAAATAAGTAAGATTTACTGCGGTTAATGGTAACGGTATCTTAATTTTTATAAGAACTTAGCTTAATACAACGAAGGTAGTTTTGCATCATAAAAATTAAAACAACGATGAAAAAAAATTATTTAGTAGTATTTCTTTTTTTAGTAACCCTAATGGGGTATGCGCAAAAAGGAATTGTTTCCGGAAAAATTTTAGACGCAGCAGATAAATTTCCTTTACCAGGAGCAATGATTCAAATTACGGGTCAAAATAAATACACTATTTCAGATAGTAATGGTAGATATGAATTTCTAAATGTATCTCCAGGTGCTTACCAAATTGAAATTAGTTACATTGGATACAGCCCAGCTACCGATAAGGTTACTATTGTGGAAGGAAAAAATACAGTAGTAAATTTCAATCTTAAAACTGCAGGAACCGAATTGAACGAAGTAGTTGTTGGAGATGTTTTGAAAGGACAAGCAAAAGCATTGAATCAACAAAAAACCAATAAAAACATTGGTAATATTATTTCTTCAGATCAAGTAGGTCGTTTTCCAGATGCCAATGTTGGAGATGCTTTGAAAAGAGTTCCTGGAATCACAATGCAAAATGACCAAGGGGAAGCTAGAAATATTATCATTAGAGGTTTAGCACCTTCCTTAAACTCAGTTACTTTAAACGGAGATCGAATTCCATCGGCTGAAGGAGACAATAGAAACGTACAAATGGATTTAATTCCATCGGATATGGTTTCTACAATCGAGGTGAATAAAACTTTGACACCTGATATGGATGCAGATGCTATTGGAGGTTCGGTAAATTTAGTAACAAGAGCTACTCCAAATAGAGAAAGAATTTCGGCTACTTTAGCGGGAGGTTATTTGCCTATACGCGATAAAGCCTCTTATACTGCAGGTTTGGTTTACGGAAATCGTTTTCTAGACAGTAAATTAGGAATGGTAGTAAGCGGTTCTTACAACAACAACGATTACGGATCGGATAACATTGAAAACGTTTGGTCAAAAGACGAATTTGGAAATGATTATTTGAGTAAAGCAGAAATCAGACAATACGATGTACAACGTATTCGTAGAAGTGCTGCTGTAGCATTAGATTATAAATTTAATGACAACAATACCATTTTTGCTAATGCCATGTACAACTGGAGAGACGATAGAGAGAATCGTTACAGAGTAACTTATGATAATATCGAGCCTATTTATGCTGGCGAAAGTATTACAGGATATACGGCTAGAGTAAAACGTCAAACTAAAGGTGGTGTCGATAATGACCGTAATAAAAACAGAAGATTAGAAGACCAACGCGTGCAAAACTATGCTTTGCGTGGAGAGCATTTACTTAGTTCTGAATTGGATTTAGACTGGTCTGTTAATTATTCTACAGCAAGAGAATACCGTCCAGGTGAGCGTTATGTAGAATACCGTCAAAAAGGGGTAGCAGCAACTCAAGATTTGTCTGATGAAAGATTGCCATTGCTAACTACAACTGGAGAAGCTTTGGATAAATTCAAATTTGATTCTGTTACTGAAAATACTAATGATACTGACGAAAGTGAATTAGGAGCAAAGGTTAATATTCGTTTTCCATTTTCTATTATTCCATCAGAGAAAGGACGTATTAGAACTGGTCTTCGTATGAGATTAAAAGAGAAATCAAGAAACAACAACTTCTTTTCTTATACTCCAATAAACAATGATATGGTTACATTGGCTACTGTTCCAACGGTTGCTTTTGATGGAAATGGTTTTAATCCAGGCAATAAATATGTAGCAGGAACTTTTGCTTCAGCAGCATATTTAGGAGGTTTGGATTTAAATAATGCTACATTGTTTGACGGTCAAGCAGAACCATCTGAATTTTTATCCGTAAACTACAATGCTAAAGAAAATATTTTTGCTACTTACGTAAGATGGGATCAGGATTTTAATGATAAGTTATCGATGATTTTTGGTTTCCGTGTAGAGAATACGCGTATTGATTACACCGGAAATCGTGTATTAGACGAATCAGAATTGGAAACTCAAATTAGCAATGACAACTCCTATACTAATGTAATGCCGGGTATTTCATTTAAGTACAATGCTACTGAAAATTTAATTGTAAGAGCAGCGGCTACTACAGCATTGGCACGTCCTAATTATTATGACTTAGCGCCTTATGTAAACAATATTGCTTCGGATAGAGAAATTTCTGCAGGTAATCCTGACTTGAAAGCAACGTATTCTTATAACTATGATTTGATGGTAGAGAATTATTTCAAATCGGTAGGATTGATTTCTGGAGGAGCTTTCTACAAAAACTTAAATGATTTTGTTTACAAATACAGTACAAATCAATTTTCGAATGCTAATTTTGCTGCTAATTTTCCAAACCAAATCAACCCAATCCCTGCGGGAGAAGAATGGAAATTTGTACAATCTAAAAATGGAAATAAGGTAGATGTATATGGTTTTGAAGTAGCCTTACAACGTCAGTTGGATTTCTTACCAGGGAAATTCTTAAAAGGTTTCGGAGTGTATTTGAACTATACCTACACTAAATCAAAAGCGAAAGGAATTGCTGATGAAGATGGAAATGAAAGAAAAAATGTAACATTACCTGGAACGGCTCCACACATGTTTAATGGTTCTTTGTCATGGGAAAACAAACGTTTCTCTGCTAGAGTTTCTACTAATTTCACAGCTGATTATATCGATGTTTTAGGTGCTGATGCATCAGAAGACAGTTATTATGACAAACAATTTTTTGTAGATGCTAATGCAGCTTTCAAGATTACAAGAAACTTGCGTCTTTTTGCTGAAGCAAACAACATTACTAATCAACCATTGCGTTACTACCAAGGAGTAAAAGCGCATACACAACAACTGGAATATTACCAAGGACGTTACAATTTCGGATTGAAATTAGACTTTTAATAACATACTATAATTTAAGATAAAGAGGGCAGGATATTTTTATCCTGTCACTTTTTCGTTTACAAAACATGAGAAATAAAATATACAGCTTATTCTTTTTACTCCTTGCAATAGTTGGTACAGCACAGCAAAAAGAAGAAATTGAATTATCAGGATATCAAGGCGGTTACATTCCCGAATTGCAAACCTTAAGCAAGAGTTTGAATTTCCTATTAATGGGAGATTTTGGTCGTTACGGACAGTTCTTCCAAAAAGATGTTGCGCTTCAAATGGGAAAAGCAGCGGCTACCATCGAATCGGATTTTGTAGTTGCGGTAGGAGATAATTTTTATCCTAATGGCGTGCAAAGCACTCAGGATTATTCTTGGATTGCTTCTTTCGAGAATGTATATACCGATTATAATTTGCAAAATCCTTGGTATGTAGCTTTGGGCAATCATGATTACCGTGGCAACATTCAAGCACAAATTGATTACTCTAAAATCAGTCGTCGTTGGCACATGCCTTCGCCTTACTTTTCTAAAACTTTCGAATTAAAAGATGGAAATAAAGTATTGATGGTTGTTATGGATACTTCGCCATTTATTGATAGTTATCACGAGAAAGGCTCGGATATGTATGAGAATATTATTGCTCAAGATACCCTGGCGCAACGCAAATGGATAGAAAAAGAATTGGCTACAACAGATGCCTCCATCAAATGGAAAATTGTAGTAGGGCATCATCCTTTATACAGCGGCGGAAAACGAAAAAATAGTGCTGATACTAAAAGCTTCGAAACCAAGTTTGCCAATCTATTTGACAAGTACAAAGTAGATGCTTATTTCTGCGGACACGAACACGATTTGCAAATTATAAAACCAAAAGGACGTTATACCACACAGTTCTTATCGGGAGCCGCTTGTGAAGTTCGCCCAACAGGCAACAGAGAAGGAACTTTATTCTCTGCACAAACAGCAGGATTTATGACTTTCTCCTTAAATAATACTAATTTACTAGCGCAGGTAGTAGATGCTAACGGCAAAATAATTTTTAGCACCACAATTGAAAAAAAATAACAACATGAAAAACAATTATATAGTACTGGCTTTATTAGGGCTTACACTAGCTTCTTGCGGCAGTAAACTTGCAGCAGTGCGCAAAGATGCATTAAAACCTTTAACTGTAACCCAACAAACAGCTCATGATACCGATGATCCTGCTATTTGGATTAATCCAACGGATGCTAGCAAAAGCATCATCATTGGTACTGATAAAGATACCGATGGCAGATTGTATGCCTTTGATTTGCAAGGAAAAATCATCAAGAAATCCATCCCTTTGCAAAGACCCAACAATGTGGATATTGCGTATGGATTGATGGTTAATGGCAAAAAAATAGACGTAGCGGTTACTACCGAAAGAGAAACCAACAGTATTCGTGTTTTTAGTTTGCCTGATTTAGAACCGATTGACAATGGCGGAATTGCTGTTTTTGAAGGCGAAGAAATGCGTGGTCCAATGGGAATTGCATTGTACACTCGCCCAAGCGACCATAAAATATTTGCCGTAGTAGGTAGAAAAAACGGACCTTCGGGCAGTTATTTATGGCAATACGAATTGACCGATGCAGGCAATGGCGCTGTTGGCGGGACCTTAGTGCGTAAATTTGGTGCTTACAGCGGTAAAAAAGAAATTGAAGCCATTGCGGTGGACAATGAGTTGGGTACAATACTCTATTGCGACGAGCAATTCGGAATTAGAAAGTACAAAGCCAATCCAGCAGAAAATGACAATAACGAAGTGGTTCTTTTTGGTCAAGGCGAGTTTAAGTCGGATAATGAAGGGATTGCTATTTATAAAAAGTCGGCTACCGAAGGCTATATTTTGGTGTCCAATCAGCAAGACAATACCTTTATGGTGTATCCAAGAGAAGGAGCGAATGGGAATCCAAATAGCTATCCGTTATTAGCCGAAATCCCAACGTCAACTATAGAATGTGATGGTGCCGATGTAACGAATGTCAATTTAGGCGGTGCTTATAAAAACGGACTTTTTGTAGCCATGAGCAACGGAATGACCTTTCAGTATTACAGCTGGGATAGCATTCAGGAATTGATTGATGCCGCTAAAAAGTAAATTATTTTTAGCCACAGTAAAGGATTAAAAAGATTTCAAGCTAGAAAAAAATAATCTGTGCTAATCTGTGTAATCCGTGGCTATTTATCGTTTCAAAAATTAAAGTTACCAAAAGCTTTAGCCCAAATCTACATCAAGATTAGGCTAAAGCTTTTTTGTTTTATGGATTGTTCAGTTTGGTCAACCCTTTCAGAGTTTTAAATCTGAAAGGGTTTTACTAATTTAACTAAACCCCTTTGTAATGGGATACTTATAATAAAAATAAAAAAAGAACTAAAAAAACTACAAACCAATTCAAAAATAATGTAGCTTTGATCGTATAATCTTTTAACAATCAACCATTAAAACCATTATTTATGTCAAATTTGCTCAACAATCGTGTCAATGCTACGGCAACCGCAGCGCAACTAACGGCAGTAAAAGCCGCATTTCAAACCATTTTGACCAATCTTCCTTTTCTGGTGGGGCTTACTGCCGACGAAAGGAAATCGCTCAACGCCATTGATGTCAACAACAAAGCCTTTGCCGAAGATGCCCTCACGGCAGCGTTAAACAATCCTACGCTGGTTCCAGCCTATCTTTCGGTACCGAACATGCAAAGTGATCTAACACTTTTTACCCAAATGGATGAAATATCAGGATTAGCTAACCAACTGTGCGAACGCATCGAGGATACCCGAATGCTTGCCGGTAGCGAAGCCTATACTATGGCAGTTTCACTCTACAAATCCTTTGGCGCTGCTGCCGATGCTGGTGTACTGGGCGCTGACAGTATTGTGGATAAACTCAAGACGCGTTTTGCTACTAGTAAAGGAAACACGGTAACAGATCCACCAGTAATGCCTACAGAGTAATTGAACAATTAGTAAAAAGCAACTACAATCGCTTCTTTTTAAAAGAGGCGATTTTTTTGTCACCCTTTTAAATACTAAAAAGTAATAAAGCATGTAGTTCGAACCTGCTTTATTGGTTCGTCGAACCAATAGAACATCTAGTTCGAACCAATAGTATATGTAGTTCGAACCAATAGAACACCTAGTTTGAACCAATAGAACATCTAGTTCGAACCAATAGAACATCTAGTTCGAACCAATAGTATATGTAGTTCGAACCAATAGAACATCTAGTTTGAACCAATAGTATATGTAGTTCGAACCAATAGAACACCTAGTTTGAACCAATAGTATATGTAGTTCGAACCAATACTATTAGTGTTTAGTACTAGTTTTTAAGGAAAATAGAATAAGTCAATAACAGAAAGCAAATAAAGATGATATCCACCAGCAACAAATACAAGAATGGAAAAGGGGACAAGTACCCCTTGATAGGCAATTTTATCCATTATCACATTGTGCATCATAAAATTAAGAAAGCCGATGTAGCCAGACAACTCGGAATACTTCCCACAGGGCTGAATCAATATTTCAAGAAAGAGTCCTTGCAGTTTGCCATTTTATGGAAGTTAAGTTTAGCCCTCAAGCATAATTTTATAGCGCAACTGGGTGAATACGTTCCTTTTCCATACGAAAGCAAACGCGAAAAAGCCCTAAAAGAAGAACTAGCGGAGAAAAATGCACAGCTCCAGAAACTAGAAATCCAGCTCGAAACCCTAAGAGAAATGTTACGGAAATAGTGTGTTTTGTACCATTTATTTATATATTTGAGAAATACAAAAATAGGCACATAACATACCAATTACCCATAAAACTAGTTTAGTTTATGAGCTAATAAAATAGTTATACGCAATTTTTACACCCAATTTTATGGAGAACTTTCCTTTTGAAGAATACAAGAATGACTTTATCATTAAAACGATTGTTCAAGAAAAACAATATGAACAGTGGCTAAAAGCATTTTTCTTTCTTAATAATGAACTAACTAACGAATACGACTTTGTGTATCAAGACGCTTTTTATGTAAAATTCTATGAGCTGTTTACTGAAGGTCTTATATATGCAAATCGAATTTTAACTTCTTTGAAAAAAGGAAATAATTCTGAAAAACTTAATTGGTATTTAAAGTTTGTAGATGGACTTAATTCTCTCAGAGCGGAGCTTAGTGATTCTGAATTCTTATACATAGAATACAGAAGACATAGCGCATCACATATTTTTCAGAATAGTTACGAGCATATTCAGGAAAACTTGCGAATTAAGAAAGAAAGGAATGGAAAAAAGTTGGAAGAAATAAAAACTGAGATAGAAAATTTAATTCTAAAATACGGAAGTGACAAAAATGTGGATAAGCATATAAACTCCAAATTACAGCTAAAAATAAGTGAACTTCATAAACAATTGACTTAAAAAAATGCCCCTGCTCGCGCAAGCGTCCCGCTTGTGCCCGTAACAAAAAATATTGAATCATCAATGTGGATACAAGCGACATGCTTGCACTAGCTGTGAGATAAGGTTGGTGTTGATTTTATGAAAAACACGATAGAAATAAAATTTGAAACAAAATTGAAATGGAAAAATGGTTTAGCGAAGTTATATTAGAGACAAATAATATAAAACTTCTTCCAATTGAAATGACTCACAAAGCAGATTTGATAAATGCTGCTGCTGAAGGAAATCTATCAGATTTGTGGTTTACTTCCGTTCCAACTATAGATACTATTGACAATTATATAGGTAAAGCCATTGAAGATTTCAAACAGGACAAAGGTTTAGCATTTGTTGTGGTTGATAAAAAAACAAACAATATAATTGGAACTACACGATATACAAACGCAACACCAGAACATAGAAGGTTAGAAATTGGATATACCTGGTATTCAAAGTCTTTTCAAAAAACGTATGCAAACTCTGAATGCAAACTACTTTTATTGTCTTACGCATTTGAAAATTTGAAAGCAATAGCAGTAGAATTTAGAACAAATTGGTATAATTTTCCATCGAGAAATGCCATTGCAAGACTTGGAGCCAAACAAGATGGAGTTCTAAGAAATCATCAAATTATGTCAGATGGTTCTTTAAGAGATACAGTGATTTTTTCAATTATTGAAAGCGAATGGAAAAGCTGCAAACGCTCTTTACTATTTAAAATTAACCAAATATACGATAAACACTAATATTGCAAGCATACCGCTTGTGCCCGTAACAAAAATATTGAATTATCAATGTCTTGTACAAGCGAGACGTTTGTACTAGCTGTGAGAGATGAAATTGAGAGATGCTAATCTTTTCGCGTTCGCAACATTATAAAAACATAGCATTTAATACTATTATTTAGTCACTCCTTTAAAAATATATAATCATTTAATTACCAGTATTTTGATGTTAAAAATAGTTTAAAAATGATGAGAATAATTGCCAAAAAGTGTATATTT
>WSSedL1CaDRAFT_10000388_pt1 | contig 31219 bp, 19 predicted proteins | sample WetSurSL1Cattail_FD_9464 | JGI IMG/M metagenome (IMG submission 9464)
TCACGATGATCGGGAAACGCTCCATCAACTTGATCATCAATGTGCTGCCAAACACCACCAGCGGGATGCTGATGGCCAGGCCAATGATCAGCAGCATGGTGCTGCCTTGGGCGGCAGCCGCCACGGCAATGACGTTGTCCAGGCTCATCACGATGTCCGCAATCAGGATGGTGCGGATGGCCGCCAGCAGCGTGCCGTTGGCTTTGACTGCGCCTTCGCCATGTTCATCGTCACCCAGCAATTGCAGGCCAATCCACAGCAGCAGCAGGCCACCCACAATTTGCAGGTAGGGCAGTTTCAACAGTTGCACCGCCACCACCGTCAACAAGATACGCAGGATCACCGCTGCACCGGCACCAAACAGAACCGCTTTCTTTTGTTGTTCCACCGGCACGGCACGCGCCGCTAGGGCGATCACCACCGCGTTGTCACCTGACAGGATGATGTTGATCCAAATAATTTTGATCAGATTGATCCAGAAGTCCGCACTTTGCAGCAATTCCATCTACTTTTCTCCAAGGTTGAGCCTACCAACACGAATAGAAGAATATTGTCGCAGAACAAAACGACGTTTCAATTTTTTAAAAGTTTGTGAAAAAAATAGCCATTTGCCCTTTGTTTATAAGGAGAATAAGCTATATATATCGCAGCAACTCAGGTGGTAACGGGTGCTTCCAGGCTATCCACCACGGCTTGGGCCGCCAGTTCGTCGGTAACCAGCATCGTGGCGTGCCGACCCTGCAGCGCAGCGCGGATGGCGGGTGCCTTGGCGACACCGCCGCTGACACAGATGCGCACCGGAATGTGATCAATTTCGTCGAGTGTCAGGCCAATCATGCGGTCATCCAGCGGGCCGAGGATGGCTTGGCCTGCGGCATTGAAATAGCGCCCGGCAATCACACCCACAGCGCCTTGTGCCAAATACGGTTGGATGGCGTCGGGTGTGACCGCGCCAGAGGCAAAAATTGTGCTGTCATGCCCGACATGACCCAGACCAAAAACGATCTTGGTGCAGGTTTGCAGCAGCTCCAGTTGGGGGATCAAAGCGGGTTCTTGGTACAGCAGATCGCGGATCTCGGCGCGCGACACCAGCGCGGGTGCGTGCAGGTTGATACAACGCGCGCCAAAACGGTCAGCAATGTTGGAGGTGCACAACTCGGGCGAAAACTCAAAGGTGGCCAGCATGCTGCCTGTGATCTGAATCACCGACAGGCCAGGCACACGATGTGGTGACACCGCCTGCGACAGCGCCAGCACCGTGCGACCCCAGGCCACGCCCAGCATGTCGCCGGCAGTCACTAGGCTTGACAACAACTGCGCCCCGGCTTCACCCACGCGCACCTCCGCCGGGCGGCGGCCCTGGTCTTCCGGAATGACGATGCAACGCTCCAGTCCATAGTGCCGACTCAAACGCCGGGCCAGACGCATGGCGTTGAAATGTTCGCTGTCCAGCGTGATCTTGACAATACCCAGGCGGCGGGCTTCGTGCAGGTAAGTGATGACCGAGGCCCGTGACACACCGAGTACCTCGGCAATGTCGCTTTGTGTCAGCTGGTCTCCGTAATACAGCCAGGCGGCCGACAACATCGGGTCCAGGCTGGGGGCGTTGCCACTGGCCAACCCCTTGCCACCTGCGGCTGGTTTGGGCGCTTTGGATGTACTCATGAAGGATCCTTCTTGGCTTGGCCGTTGAGGGGTTTTGAGGCAAGCCGACGTGTTTTTGTGAACACATGGGGCAGGTTGCTAACAGATGTCAGCATGACATATGTTAAAAATCAACGACTTATGTTACTTCTTTTTGAAAACCTGTATGACCGTTTGTGGTGTGATGTGGACGCTGAGACGTATGCAGACACATACGCCGTGCACCGTGTGCTGCATTGCGTGGTCAATCTGCTGCTCATCCAGGCGCGGTCTGCAAAGCCATCAAGCGTACCAAGCTTGGTTAGGTGATGGGATGAAAATTGGTCTCAACCCCTTTGTTGAAAAGGACATATAGCTATCAATATCAATGCATCTCAGGCGAATCAGAGGATGTGAGTGAAGGGGGCGATCAGGCGTCAGGGGAAACTTTTTCATCACAACGCGCCGGTCTAAGTTCTAAAGGTGAAACTTGGTTCGTCGTTGTCCGGCGACAGTTTGTGCAATTGGCGCAGTTGCCGCAGTTCGGTGATCAATTGCTGGCTCAAATCGGTCATTTCGGCCAGCTCTTGCACAGTTTGCTCGGTCGGATGCTCAGCCCGTTGTTTGAGCAATGCTGCGCTGCGCTCATGCAAGGTTTGGTGCAAGGCCTCCAAACGGGCAAAACCCACGTAGCGTTCCAGCTTGAGCCGGGTGCTGGGTTTGTTCAGCCACACCGCAAAGCGACAGCATGGGCCGTCGCCAACCGGAGGCGGTCGGCGTGAATGGGCGGCCAACACCATCACGTCCTTGAACCAGGCGCGGTGTTCGGTTTCGGCCAGCAACATGGCAATGCCGCGTGAGCCGACTGACTCGGACGCGGCCCAGCTGGCTGGCACGCGCCACTGGGCCAGCCAGTCCGGCACCTGGGCCGCCGGCATGGGTTTAGCAATGGCATAACCCTGACCAAACTCACAGCCGAACTCAATCAGCGCGCAACCATGGGCTACGGTTTCGACCCCCTCGGCCAGGGCGATGCGGTCAAAGTTGCGCGCCAGCCCCAGCACACTGTTGACGATGGAGGCGTCTTCCACGTCGTCGAGCATGCCGCGCACAAAACTCTGGTCGATTTTCAACGTGTGTGCTGTCAGTTGTTTCAGAAAAGTCAGCGATGAATACCCGGTGCCAAAGTCGTCCAATGCACAGTTCAACCCCATGCTTTGCAGATGGGCGATCAGAGCCGACACCTGGGAGATGTTGCCCAGAGCGCCGGTTTCCAGAATCTCCAGCTCGAGTTGATGGGGTTTGAGTGTGGGTTGCTGGTTCAGTTGGCGCTGCAGCCGGTCGGCAAACTCGGGGTCGAGCAGCTGCTGGGCGTCGATGTTGACACTGACGGTGGTGCTCAACCCCTGGGCTTGCCAGCTTGCCAACTGTGCGAGCGCGGTTTCGATGACCCAATCGCCCAGCTTCACCGCCATCGGGTGCTGTTCCAGCAGGCCGATGAAGGCGTAGGGGGGTAGCAGGCCAAGCTCAGGGTGTTGCCAGCGGATCAGCGCCTCAAAACCAATCACTTCACCGGTGTGCAGGCGCACCTTGGGTTGGTAAAACAACACGAACTCCCGCCGGGTGAGGGCGTGCCCGACCTCGTCGATACGGGTCAGACGGGTGCGTGTGATTTCATCCTTGATCGGATCAAAGTGGTGATAGCGGTTTTTGCCAGCCTGCTTGGCCAGATACATCGCCTGACTGGCCTGGCGCAGTAGCTGTTCGGCATCAATATGGTCATGCGGGCTGAGCTGCGCGATGCCGATGCTGGCGGTCAACGACAGGGTCTGTACCTGTTCCGCCACTTGCAGTGGCTGGGCCAGCACAGCCAGTAGGTTTTCCACCAGGCGAAGGCAGTCGTCGGGTCGTTCCAGATGGCTGAACATCACAGCGAACTCGTCGCCACCAATGTGGGCCAGCAGTTGCTGGCTTTGCAGGGTATTGGACAGCCGGTGGCTCACTGCCAAGATCAGCTGGTTGCCAATTTCGGGCCCATAGGACAGGTTGAGCGCGGCAAAATTGTCCAAATCGATGTAGGCCACGGCCAACTGTTGCGACGTCATGTGTTCGGTCATGCTGGCAGTCAGCAGTTCAACAAACAGCTTGCGGTTGGGCAGGCCGGTCAGGGCATCGTGGTGGGTGATGTAGTCGATCTGCTCGTGGTGGCTTTTTTGTTCGCTGATGTCGATGGTGATGCCGGACACCAGCACCGGCTGGCCGTTGGCATCACGCTGTATCACCCGTCCCAGGGTGCGGCACCAGACCCAATGGCCATCCTTGTGACACATGCGCAGCTCCAGCTCAAAGCTGGGTGACTCGCCCTGCAGGTGTTGTGCCATCAGGCGCTGCTGGCGCGGCTTGTCGTCGGGGTGAATCCACGAAATGTACAGCCGGTATGGACCCTGGCGCTGCTTGAGTCCGGGGTAACCCAGCATGGCTGAGCTGCGTTCACTGAAACGGATGAGATCGGCGCGAATGTCCCACTCCCAGGTGCCAGCCTGGGCGGCATCCACGGCGTTTTGCAGTTGCAGGCGCTCGGTTTCCAGTGCGGCGGTGATGGTCTGGCGTTCGGTGATGTCGTGGGCGACGCCCAACACCCCTTGCAATTGACCGCTGCCGTCACGCAGCGCCACCTTGGTGGTCTCCATCAACGCGGGCTGGCCGGTTTCTGGCCGGATAACCCATTCCTCGTAGACCAGGGGCTGCGCCATCGCGCTGGCCCGCTGGTCGCTGGATCGGAAGGGGTCAGCGAGGTCTTTGGTAAACAACGCTAGGTCAGTTTTACCGACGATGGCCGCCTTTGGCCGGTCCAGAAAGCGCTCAAACGCGGTGTTGCACGACAGGTAAACACCGGCTGCATCTTTGAGCCAAACCTGGTCGGGCAGGGTGTCCACCAGGGTCTGCAAATGGGCTTCGCTGGCTTTGAGCGCCTGCTCTGCACAGTTTCGGTTGGTCACATCGGTGAAGATGGCCAGGATACTGGTGCGCCCGGCCAGTGTCATGGGCAGGCGCTCAATCTCGGCCATGAAGCTGCTGCCATCCTTGCACCGCGTGGTGATCACCCGCGAGGCTTTGATGGTGCCCAAAAGCATGGCCTCGAAGTCGTCCTCTACCTCGGGCATGATCTCGGCCGGGTGGATGTCGGCCAGACCCATGTTCAGCAATTCATCCAGCTGGTAACCCAGCAACTGGCAAAACCAGGGGTTGGCGAACACAAAACGGCGTGTGATGGCATCGGTCACCACCAGCCCGGTGGGGGCGTGGTCGATCACGCTGCGCAGGTTCTTCTCCAGTGGCGAGATGGCCGTCGGCGCGCGCCCGGCGGGGCCATCGAGCAAAAACTGCCAGCGCTGCTGGCTGCTCGACAGCGCATCTTCGACCTGCCTGCGCGCCACTTTCTCTTGCATCAGTTCCAGCGCCTGGGCCGACACCGTCCGGTACATCGCCAGCACTCCTTGCAGCAGCACGAGCGTGGCCTCGCACTTCTGTGCCATGGCTTGGTGTTGCGCTGCTTCCAGGCTGAGCCCGGTCTTGACGCCGATTACCATCTGCGCCAGGTGTTTGTCGTGGTCCAGGATATGGCAGGCCAGCCACTGGGTCAGGTAGGCAAACAGCTCGTCCAGAATCGGCTGGAAGGGGGGGTGGGCGGCTTGTAGCTTCACCACGTGGTCGACAAAACGCTGGTGCTCGTGCAGGTGGTCGTCAAGCGCGGTATGGCCCGCGAGCGAGGCATGCCAGATGCCTTCCTCGGTGCGGAAATGCGCATCGGCGTAGTCGGTCAGCTCAGCCAGACTGGTATTGAGGTCAAGCTCGCTGGCGCCCTGCACATGTTGCTGCGCCAATCGGTTGATCAGCTGCACCAGCACCTGATGCTGCTCATCGATCAAGGCAATTCCGGTTTCCAGGTGTGTGTTCCAGGGGAATATTTCAAATATCGGCTGATCCGGCATCAATTGTCCTGGGTAAAAAATACAACACTCATCATCAAGTCCGTCACGATAACACCCAGGCGCACTTCCGATGTTGGCAAGCAATTGCTCCAGTGTTTCGTCGAAACCGGTACACCAAGATTTGACATGATGTTCAGCGCGAACGCACTACCCCAGGCGTCAGTCTTTGTTGTGCTCGGGCGCGTGCCTCCGTGACCAGACGGATGGTCCGCTTAACGCCGAATTCTGGGTTCAATGTAGCTGCCCAGCTCGCAATCATTCTTTGTTGGTTTGTGACGGCATTTTTTTTGTGTTTATAGGGGAACCGTCATTTTTGAAAACGAAGTTGGTTATACCAATGCCAAATTGCAGCTTGCGCAAGACTTTTTTGCGCCCTCTGTACCGGCATTCGATGGATGCAACAACGCCCGTCATCGTAGAATGAATTAATGAAATTGATAGCGCGTTATGCATTTAACAAAAAGGTTGGCGTTGATTTTTTACCTTAAGTTCTGCTTGATGTTGTGCTTGTCGTTGCTGATGGGCTTGGCACGGGCCAATCCGCCCGCCGTGGCGCTTTATTACGGTGTCAATCCTCCTTGGAGTGAGCTGCAAGCCTTCGACTTGGTGGTGGTGGACCCGGATCATGTGTCCGAGCCAAAAAACCTCAACCTGCCCCATACTCGTCTGGCGGCCTACGTTGCTTTGGGAGAAGTACATCCTACCCGCACCTATAAGGCCTCCATTCCAGCGGCTTGGCTGGTGGGTGGGAACAAGGCTTGGGGCAGTCGGCTTATCGACCAGTCACAGCCACAATGGCCCCAATTTTTCACCGATCAGGTGATCGCGCCGCTTTGGGACAAAGGTTACCGCAGCTTTTTTTTGGATACCCTGGATTCTTACCAGCTGTTTGCCAAGACGCCAAGTCAGCGGGTGGCACAGGAGGCTGGTATGGTGGCCGTGATCAATACGCTCAAGCAGCGTTACCCTGAGGCCAGGTTGATCTTTAACCGGGGCTTTGAAATCTTGCCACAGGTGCACCAGCAGGTCGAGATGGTGGTAGCGGAGTCTCTATTCCAGGCGTTTGACGCCGACAAGAAGCAATACCGGGCAGTTTCGGCTGACGATCGCGATTGGCTGCTGGGTCAACTGATGCGCGCCAAGAATGAGTACAAGCTGGAGGTTGTTGCCATTGATTATGTGGATCCTGCTGACCGGGACTTGGCCCGCAGCATTGCCCGCAAGATTCTGGATCTCGGGGTGACGCCCTGGATCGCGACCCCTGATCTGGCCAGCCTGGGTGTTGGCGCTGTAGAGGTGATGCCGCGCAAAGTCTTGGTGGTGCATAGCACGCCAGACAACGAATACGCGTTGCGGTCGATTGACCCCTTGCGCTTGGGGTCGCTACCACTCAATTATCTCGGTTATGTGCCGGAGTTTGTTGATCCCAAGCATTTGCCAGGGGGTGTTCTTCCCGGCCGTTATGCGGGGGTGGTGGTGTGGCTGACCCGCGACCTCAGTGCTGACGAGGGCCGTTTGCTAACGGACTGGCTCGGCACGCAGTTGGGAATGCATCTGCCCGTTGCCATGATCAACCCGCCCAACGCTTTATTGTCCGGACGCCTGTCTAAAACCTTAGGCCTGAAGACTGGAGAGACTCCATCTGCCGCGGCCCCGGTCAAGATTGTTCAACAGAGCCCGATGCTGGGCTTTGAGGCGTCGCCTCGTCCAGACGCTGAGGGGTTATCACCAGTGTCCCTGTCGCAGGGCGAGCCTTTACTGACTCTTCAACAGGGTCAACAGAATCAGGTGGCGGTGGCGTTGACACCTTGGGGTGGCTACGCCATGAGTGGGTTTTCAGTCATCACCCTGCCGGGCGACGTGGGTGCTCGCTGGGTCATAGATCCGTTTGCCTTTTTTCAAAAGGCCCTGCGCTTGCCGGTGATGCCAGTACCGGATATCACCACCGAGTCTGGACGACGCATGTTGATGGTGCATATGGATGGCGACGGTTTCATCAGTCGTTCGGAATTGCCGGGTAACCCGATGACTGGTCAGGTGGTGCTGGACCGGGTGGTTAAGAAATATCCGCTTCCGATGACCATCTCGATCATTGAGGCGGAAACTTCTCCAAATGGCCTGTACCCCAGCCTTTCACCTGTGGCTGAAAAAATCGCTCAGGATATCTTCCGTCAGCCCAACGTGGCGATTGCCTCGCACAGCTATTCACACCCCTTCATTTGGCGCAAGGTGTCAGCCACGGATGTCCAAGAAGGATACAACCTGCGTATCCCCGGCTATCGTTTTGATCTGGATCGCGAGATCGCAGGGTCCACCGACTATATTCAAAATAGGTTGGCGCCACCGGGCAAGAAAGTGGAGATGTTTTTCTGGACTGGTGATTGTGTGCCTGGCAACGACGCGTTGGCTCTAACCCATAAGTTGGGTATGCTCAATTTGAACGGCGGAGACACAGTTGCCACCGCGTCACGTCCAACCATCACGAGTGTCGAAGGTCTTGGCGTGCCTCGAGCAGCGGGTTTTCAGGTTTTTGCTCCGAATCAGAACGAAAACGTTTATACCAATAACTGGCAAGGCCCTTTTTACGGCTTCGAACGCATCACCGAAACTTTTGCGTTTACCGACAAGCCCCGTCGGCTCAAGCCTATGGATATTTATTTCCATAGCTACATTGCCACCAGAGCTGCGGGTATGACCTCGCTGGACAAAGTTTTCTCCTATGCCTTGAAACAGGACAACACCCCAGTTCATGTGAGTGACTATGCGCGCAAAGTGCTGGATTTTCAGGAATTGGCAGTGGCCAGAACGCTGCAGGGCTGGCGTATTCGCGGGGCCAAGGATTTGCGGGAACTGCGTTTGCCCGAGGGCTCTGGTTGGCCAGATGTTGCGGCTAGCCAGTCCGTTGCAGGCTTTACCGATGCGGCTGATTCAGCTTATGTCCACCTGAGCTCCGATGCTGCTGAACTCAAGCTGATCTCAGACAAGGTAGATGTGCCGCGACTGGTGTCGGCCAATGCCCGCATCGACAGCTTCGAGGCTAGTGACCAAACGCAGCGTTGGCACCTGACGGCTTATGTGCCGCTGAAATTCACGCTGGCAAATGTTCAAGGGTGTCAGATCAGCGCTTCCGGACGCCCGGTGAAACCGATTCGTCGCGTGGGTGACACCAGTGAATTTGAGATCAAAGACCATGTTGCCAGCCCGCTCGAAGCGATATGCCAGCGTTGACGGGGAAATCCCCCGTCTGGTGCTCACCAGCCCCTGGCAATTGATTTTGATTGCTTTGCTGGTGCTCACGCTGCTGGTGGTGATTTTTCCGCGCCGCAGGCTGGTGGACACGCTGTATGAGCAGCAGGGCTTTGACGAATTGACGCTTTCCTACATTCAAAACCTTTACCGTGCCGAGCCAAACAATTCGGACGTGGCCCTGTTGCTGGCGCGTTCGCAGCGTGGGGCACTGAACCTGTCGTCACTCGAAATGAACCTGCTCAAGCTGGTGGCGCAGGGTACACCACGTCAGCAGCAGGAGGCTACGCAGATCTTGTTTGAAGCCTACAGCCAACGACTGGCCTCTGCAAAAATTGGCAATGAACGTGTGAACATGCGCGCGCGATTGGTTGCCCTGATGGAACAAGCAAGTTATCACCTTTGGCCAGAGGTCATGGCGCAAGAGTTTGCCGCCAAAGCCTTTGAGCTGGATTTACCCAACTTGGGGCTGACCTACCTGCAACAGGTCAGTCAGGTCAAGCCTATGCAGGCACTGGAAGAATATGGTAATGAGCTGCTTGGTCGTGGTCAATACGCAGAGGCGGCTTCCAGTTTTTTGATGGCACGTGATCGTGCTATCAACCTCGTTGACGCGCGTCGCCTATTTCAAAAAGGCATTCAGACTTACATGGCCGACAGCCTGTTCAAACAAGCCATGCAAGCAGGCCGAGAGCACTTGGGAGATTTGAAATATGACTTGCCAACCCTGCGTTTTCTGGCACGCAGTGCGATGGCGGTTGGCGAGCCGGTATTGGCTGCTGAATATGCGGGCCAATTGGTTTTCCACACTGAACCGAGTGTGTCACCATGATACTCAGTCGCATGACTTCATGGCTATCCTGTCTGGTGGCAATACCTGTCAGCGCAGCCATGGGCGGCACGTTGGAGCAGGCAGTCACAGAGCCATGGCCGGTGGCTGACGTGACACCAGACACTACCGTTGAAGCACCTTTTGCCATGCCAGCCAAGGCCGCAGCGGCACGTTCTGCTGTGAAACCGCCAACCGACAGGCTGCGTCCCTTTGATGACGAGGATTACACATTGGCGTTTGACTCACTGCTCGGCGCGGGAGATCTGCAGCGTGCCTTCCTGATCGCACAAAAAGCGGTGCAGTCGGTGCCCGGTGATCGCGTCTGGCGGCACAAGTTGGCCAAGGTGAGTATGTGGGTGCAACGCCCGGAGGTCGGGGCAGAGCAATGGCTGTACCTGTTTCAGCAGGGGGACCACTCTGCAGAGACCGTTGCCAATCTGATTCAGCTGGCACCACTGATCAACCAGCCATGGGTGGCCCTGAAAGCCTGGACTTTTTATGTTCAGCAAAACATACCGACACCAACCCAATGGCAAGATATTTATGATTTGTATGAGACGGCTGTCCAGCCCGCGCAAGGTTCACAGTTTTTTGAGGCGCAGTTTCAGCGGACCCGCGACCCTTTGCTGCTGGACTATGCAGCACGTCTGGCGGAGCATGCCGGTGACGACGCTCGTGCCGAGCGGCTGTACATGCAGCGAGCTGATCTGTCGCCGTTTTCGCTGAACAGCGTCTTGCGTGCTGTGGTGTTTCAAATTCGTCAGGACCGTTTGGCATCGGCACTCACCTTGTTGAAAGCGCACCAGTCCGAGGTCCCTTCAGACGCAGCTGACTATTGGCGCATGTTCGGTGAGCTGGCATGGGCATTGCGTGACTATGACACCGCGAGTCAGGGCTACGACCGCTATGTCCGATTGAACTCAGCCGTTGCTGCCGACTGGTCGCGTCTGGTGTTTCTGCTACGGCGCGAGCACCCTGAGCAGGCCGCCGATCTAGCGCTGCAGGCATACCAGCGCTTTGGTTCGGTTGACCAACTGCTGCTTGCTTTGGACATTTATGCCGAATTGGGTGATATACCGGCCCAACTGCGCCTCTTTGCGTCACTGGGTAAACAGGCCGAGATCTTGGCAGGTCAAAACACGCGTTTTCTGGTACTGCGTGCCCAGTTCTATCAAAAGCAGAAAAAGACCGATCTGGCCTGGGCGGATCTGAAGCGTGCGCTGAAGTTGACGCCGCAGGACCCAGACCTGGTGCTGACCAGCTTGTGGCTGTTGATTGACGCCAACCGTGTCTCAGCGCTGCCAGGTTTTTTGAGCACGTACGTCGGGATGGCATCGGCCGAGGCGAGACTCTGGCCAGCCTATGGGGCAGCGAATCAGTTGCTGGAGCGGCACCGTGATGCGGTGCAGTGGTACCGCAAGATGATTGCCGCCAACACGTTGAATCCATTGATGTTGTTGAATTACGCCGACGCGCTGGAGCGAACTGCGCAGACAGGCTTGGCCGACCGAGTGCGACGCCACGCCTGGTTGCAACTCAAGTCCAGCGTCAAGGATCCGCTTGCATTGCTGCAGTCGGGGCAAACATCTGATCAGCTGTTTGCGCTGGCGCGGCTCAGTCTGATGAATCAGCCGGGTGACCCTGGGATGGCGCTGGTTCGCCAGTTGGTGAGCCAACTCCGTGGCGTGCCAGAGGCGCAGCAGGACGAGCGGACGCTGGCGCTGGTTTTGGGTTGGGCTCTTCTGAAAGAACAGCATGGCAATGCGCAGTTGTGGATGTGGCGTAGTTACGCCCGTCAGGCGCAGCGAGAAGTGCCGTTGTGGGGCCAGGCACAGGTCTCCTTGCAACAGGGGGATACTTTGACGATGAACCCGTTGCTGGGGCAACATGCACAGGCCTTGCCGATCTACAACCGTTACGACATTGCCTACGCATTGGGTGATGTGCAGCAGGCGCAAGACATCGCCTTTCAAGGCATGATGGTGCAAGACGACGAGTCGTTGTACGACCGGTATCGCCAGCATGTGCCCCTGCAATCCAATTACATACAGATTGAAAATTGGGTTGCTCATGGCAGCTTGCTGAATGACCATGGTCTGCGTATTGAGACCGGCTTGCGTATCACGCCCGAGCTGCAGCTGGTATTGAGTGGTTCGCACACGCAGCAGGCCTCGGATGATCCTGTACTGGGTGCCTTGGCCCCCTCGGTTGACCGACTGGCCAAGGCAGAACTGTTCTGGCAAAACGCTCACGGTCAGACCAGCATGGGGCTCTATGGTCACGATGAACTGGCCGGTGTGAGCGGTTGGCATTTGGGGCAAACCTATCAGTGGGGCGGACGCCTGAGTCTTGATGCCAATCTGGATTACCGTGCGCCATCCCTGATCAGTGAGCCAATGCGGGTGGCAGGCTATGAAAACACGCTTTCAGGCAGCCTCAACTACAACCTTGGGCGGCGCGAATACCTCAGGATGGCACCCCGCTTCTCGCGGTACTACACCCAGTTTGGCGATGATCTTGGCCGTGGTCAGGCGCTTGAGCTTGAAGCCGGCTATCGCTTCAAGCTCGAATATCCGGACTGGCGCGCCCGGATTTACACCAATCGTCAGAACTTTTCTGCTGCTGCTGGGTTGGATGCACAGGCACAGGCGCGGTTGCCCCTGGCGGTGCAAACCGCCATCTCAAGCGGTGAGATCGATCCGATAACCTATTTCATCCCGAGCAGCAGCAGCAGCTGGGGTGCCTGTCTGAGCATGGGCGACAACATCGGTGGACAAAGCCTGCAAGCGACTTATTCACGCGCCTGGCGTCCCTTTCTGGACGTCTGCCTGAACCATAATGATTTGACAAGTTCAAGCGTCAGTGGTGTCTTGGGTGTAGCTGGATCGGTCACCGGCGAGGATCAGCTGCGCTTGCAATTGGAAAGCAGTGACAGTAGCACCACGGGCGGTACGACCACCAACACGCTGTCTGTTCGTTACCGGCATTATTTTTAGGATGAAAATTATGAACTTATTGAAAACTTGGGGTCTGGGTTTGTTGTTGGCGTCTCTGGTCGCCTGTTCTACGACAGTAGAGTCCACCGCCAAACAGGAAGTCCTGGATGGACAGGTCCAGTGGGCGCTGCTGCCAATAACCAACAATACCGACACCCCACAAGCGGGTTTGTCGGCGGAAGACATGGTAGAACATCAATTGCGCCGTCACGGGATTGCCAAGCTGTTGCGTTACCCGGCCAGCCTGTCGCGTGACAGCCTGTTCGAACCCACAGAACGAAAAGTTAGCGAAGAAGCGCTGAAGTGGGCCAAGGATCAAGGCGTACATTTTGCCGTGCTGGGTAGTGTGCAGGAGTGGCGTTACAAGGTAGGTATCGACGGTGAACCGGCCGTGGGTGTCACCTTGCAGGTGCTAGACCTCTCCGACGAGCGTGTTGTCTGGAGTGCTTCAGCTGCCAAAAGCGGTTGGAGCCGTGAGGCGCTCTCAGCCGTGGCACAAAAGCTACTGACCGACATGTTGAACGGTCTGCAACTGGCACTGCCCAAAGTAGCAGATTGACCACCCATCATGATTCGACTGAAACTGGCTAACCGGCTGAAGGTGCTTTTCAGCGAGCAAGGCTTTGCGCCGCAAGAGCTGGCCACGGTCGGGCAGTGGGTTGAGGTAGCGACCATGTCGATTGGTGCCGTGGCACTGGCATGGTATCTGCGGCCACAGGATCCGACGCTGACGCAGGTGGCATTTCCCTGGTTGTGGCTGGTGTCTGTATTGGTCGCCTTGCGCTATGGCGTGTTGCCGGGCCTGCTCAGCGGTGCGGTGCTGATTGGCAACGAATGGCTGGCCTTGCATTTGGGCCGACTATCCGGGGTTGTGTCAGTCAACAGCCTCTTTGGTGGTGGTTTATTGGTGTTGATTTGTGGTGAGTTCAGTGATGTCTGGCGTGACCGCAATCGGCGTATGGAAGAAACCTATTTATATGTCACCGAGCGTTTGTCGCGTTTGACCAAACGCCACCTTTTGTTGAATTTATCCCACGACCGGCTGGAGCAGGAAATGCTGGTGCGCCCTGGTTCGATGCGTGATGCACTGATGCGCTTGCGCAGCCTGTCGATGAACAGCCAGCAAACAGGTCAGATCCTGCCGGGCGCAGCTGCTTTGCTGCAACTGCTGTCCCAATACGTCAACATCGAATCAGCGGCGATCTACACCCTCAAAGAACAGGATGGCTCCTCTGTTTTGGGTACTTTGGTGGCTAGCTCAGGTGAACCCGAGCCGCTGACAGCTGATGACGAATTGCTGGCGCTGGTATTGGAGACTGGCACTCTGGCACACATTGCCAGCCAAGACATCAGCATGCAGCGCCATACCTCGCAATTGGTGGTGGCACCGCTGGTGTCGGGAGACAGTCATCTGATCGGTGTGCTTGCGGTTACGCGTATGCCGTTTTTCTCCCTGAATGTCGAGAACCTGCAAATGATGTTGGTGTTGCTGGGGTATTACGCTGACAACTTGGGCTCTGCTGACAGCGTCAACGCGATACAGAGTCGGCTGCCCGCCATGCCTGTGCTGTTTGCCCAAGAGCTGGCTCGCATGATGAGTTTGTCTGCCAAGTTTCACATCATCAGTCACTTGGTGGTGATGCGTTTTGAGAATAACCGTGGCGAAGAGATGGTGGCCGACTTTCTGAGCGTCAAGCGCGGCTTGGACCTGTATTGGCAAGCCGTGCTCAATAACGTGCCAACGCTGGTTGTCCTGATGCCTTTTGCGTCGGTGTCGGCCAAGAATGGGTTTCAGCAGCGCATTGAGGGCTGGCTGGAGAGTCGTTTCCAAGGGAACTCGATTTCACTAGGGGTGCATCTGAAGATGATCAGTCTGGAAGTACCGGACGCTCTAGGTGCTCTGGCTCAGGAAATGAACACGCGATGAATCCACTGCATTGGACTTGGGCGGCCATCGTGGCTGATATCGGCTTGCTGTTCAGTCCAGCCATGCTGTCGACTGGCTTGCTGGCCTTCTGGTGCGTGTTGTTAGCTCACACCACCATTTCAGCGCTGGTGGCCGTGAGTACCTATTTGCTGTTGCCGCGCCGCTTTCGTCAGCCGCGCACTTTTGTCACAGGGCTGATGTTCTGCTTTGCGTTCATTGCGCCGGTGGTGGGCGCGATCGGCCTATTGATCATCATTCGCAGGGTTTTGCAGAAAACTCACGATGAGTCCATTTTTGCCGTGCCGGTGCCGGTGGAATTGCCGGTGTATGACATGACGTCCAAGGATGTGCATCGCGGCAGCAGCCAAGGGGCGATTCGCTCACGGCTTGGTCATGAAGTGCCTAGTCATTTGCGCATGCAGTCGCTGTTGACGCTGCAGGCGGTACCCAGCCGGGTATCCAACCCAATTCTTGAAGAGTTGCTGGGCGATGACACGGACGATGTGCGACTAGTTGCTTTTGGCATGCTGGATACTGAAGAAAAGAAGATATCCAGCGAGATACGTCAGCAATCCGAGCGTCTGGAACAAGCTCAGACGCTGGAGGTGCGTTTTGGGTGCCTGCGCCAATTGGCAGAGCTGAACTGGGAGTTGGTGTATGCCTGTCTGGCCCAGGGTGAACTGCGTCGTCACATCCTGACACAGGCCGCGCGGTTCGCTGACGAAGCGCTGGCCCTGGATGTGAGCTCAGGCTCGGGGCTGGTTTTTTTGCGTGGTCGCATCTGGCTGGAGCAAGGTGATTTGGACGCAGCAAAGCTGGCCATAGAACAGGCAGTGGCACAAGGTCAACCCAGAACGTCAGCCTGGCCCTATCTAGCGGAAATCGCCTTTCGCCGGCGCGATTTCATTGCTGTGCGCCAATACATGCAGCAACTGTCCAAACTGAATCTGGCATCACGCACCCAGATGGTAGAAGACTTCTGGGTAAGCCGCCCCAAAGAGATCAATTTCCGTGACTACACCTACCTCCCCCACATCTGACAATGCGTTTCCTCACGCTCAAGAGGTAGACATCCTGCTGTTGCTGGAAGGCACCTTCCCGTTCGTCGCAGGGGGGGTTTCCAGCTGGGTTAACCAAATCATTCGCGGTTTTCCAGAATTGCGCTTCGGCGCCGTCTTTATTGGTAGCAGGCCGCAAGACTATGGTCCTATGCGGTATGCACTGCCCGACAACTTGGTGCATCTGGAGACGGTCTACATCTACGAAGACCAGCAGAACCCGCCGGTCAAGCCAGCACGTGCCGACCCGGATGCCATGGCCTTGGTGGAGCAGGTGCATTCGCGTTTTGAGAATGATCTGAAAGCCCCTGACTGCCCGCACCTGTTTGCCAGTCTAATGGACGAGGCCGGACCAGATGGCAAGCTTAGCCATGAGACCTTTCTATACAGCCAGGCTTCTTGGGACTACATCAAGAAAAGTTACAAACGCCGCAGCACCGACCCCTCGTTTGTGGACTACTTCTGGACCATTCGTACCATCCACACGCCATTCTGGCGTCTGCGCGACACGGCACTGCGTTGCCCCTCCGCCAGGATTTACCATGCCGTCTCGACCGGTTATGCCGGCATTTTGGGGGTGCTTCTCAAGCATCGGTACAAGCGTCCGTTCATGCTCAGTGAACATGGTATCTACGTCAAGGAACGCAAGATTGACCTGTACCAAGCGCAATGGCTCAAGGACAACCGCAGTGTTTTTGAGAGGGACCCGTCCCGGGTCAGCTATTTCCGCCAACTCTGGATTCGCTTTTTCGAGCACCTGGGTTATGTGACCTACCAAGCGGCCGACGACATCATCGCCCTGTACGAAGCCAACCGGCAGCGCCAGTTGCACGACGGCGCACCGCCTGGGCGCACCGTCAACATTCCCAACGGCATTGACGTTGCCAAATTTTCTCCTTTGCGCACCCAACGGCCTGTGCAGATTCCGCAGGTGCTGTGCCTCATAGGCCGTGTGGTTCCGATCAAGGACATCAAGACCTTCATTCGCGCCATGCGCATGGTGGTCAACCATCTGCCAGACGCTGAGGCCTGGATTGCCGGCCCGGAGGATGAATCACCGGAATACGCCCAGGAGTGCCGTGAATTGGCACAACAGCTTGACCTGGTCGACAAGGTCAAATTCCTGGGTTTCCAAAAGCTCACCGAATTACTGCCCAAGGTGGGGTTGGTGGTGCTCAGTTCCATCAGTGAGTCGTTGCCGTTGGTGATTCTGGAGGGCTACGCCGCTGGTGTACCTGCGTTGTCAACAGATGTGGGCTCATGCCGTCAACTGGTGTATGGCCTGTCGGGTGAGGACGCCGACTTGGGGGTGTCTGGGAGGGTGGTCCGCATTGCTGATCCGCAGGCGCTGGCACAGGCAGCGCTGGAGTTGCTGGGGGACGCCGAAGCTTGGCAGCAGGCCAGTGAGGCCGCCGTGCGACGTGTCGAAAAGTATTACTCCCAAGACATGTTGTTTACCCGTTACCGTGCACTGTACGAGAAAAATTTCCAATGGCAGGCATAGGTTTCGAGCTTCGTAAATTGCTGAAAAAGCAGACCTATATGGGTCTGCTGCAGGCCTACACATTTGCTGGGGTAATCAGCTCAGGGCCGTGGGTGCTGTCGATCATTGGCATCATGCTGATCGGTCTGTTCAGTCTGGGTGCGGTATTCCCCAAAGAGGCCATCACCCAGTTTCAGGTGACGATCACTTACCTGTTCCTGATCTCCCTCATCGGCACCGGTGTCGTGCAACTGTCGTTTACCCGGTTTGTGGCCGACCGAATTTTCGGGAAAGAAGACGCCACCATCTTGCCCAATTTCAACGGTCTGATTCTGACTGCGTCGGCGGTCAGTGTGGTGTTGGCACTGCCTGTAGCGGCCTTTCTGTTTCCTGAACAAACGGTGTTGTATCGGATGCTGTTTGTCATGGGTCTGGGCATCATGTCGTCAATCTGGATCGCCACGGTATTCCTGACTGGCATGAAGCACTACCGCGCCATCGTGCTGATCTTCTTCGTTGGTTACAGCGCCACTTTTGCATTTGCCATGATCTTCAAATCCATGCTTGGAATGGACGGACTGCTGTTGGGCTTTGTGCTGGGCCACTACCTGTTGCTCATGGGCATGATTTGGCTGGTCTACAAAAATTACCATTCGGATCAGTTCATTGCTTTTGACATCTGGAAGCGCGGTGCGATGTATGGAAGCCTGATGGCCACTGGTTTCTTCTTCAACCTAGGAGCCTGGGTCGATAAATTGATGTTCTGGTATTACCCTGGTACGGGGCAGCAGGTGATTGGGCCGCTGAATGCCTCGGTGATTTACGACTTCCCGATTTTCCTGTCCTACTTATCGGTTATCCCAGGCATGGCTGTGTTTTTGGTGCGCATCGAAACCGACTTTGTCGAGTACTACGACAAGTTTTACAACGCAGTGCGTGAGGGGGCGACACTCGATCATATTGAGCGCATGCGCAATCAGATGGTCCATCATGTGCGACGTGGTTTGTTTGATATCGCCAAAATCCAAACCATTGCAGTTCTGGTGACGCTTGCGCTGGGTGGAGCCTTGCTGGACTGGATTGGTATTTCGCGGCTGTACCTGCCACTGCTGTATGTGGATGTGGTGGGGGCCGCCCTGCAGGTGGTGCTGCTGGGCATACTGAATGTGTTGTTCTACTTGGACCAGCGTCGGCTGGTGCTGGGGCTCACAATCCTGTTGCCAGTGGCCAATGTGATCTTGACGGCGGTGTCACTGCAGCTCGGCGCCGTCTGGTTTGGTTACGGCTTTGCACTGGCCATGCTGTTGACTGTGCTGGTGGGTGTGTGGATGCTGTCCCAAAAATTGGAGCAATTGGAGTTCCAGACTTTCATGCTTCAGTAAGCGGATCTTTTCCCTGTTCTTCGGACTCCTTCAATTGTCTCGGGTAAAAAAGACCAGGCTCATCACCAAGCCTGTCACGATCACACCCAGCCGAACCCACTGCGCGGGCAAGCGTCTGGCCCAGCGTGCGCCGAGGAAGCCTCCCGCCGTGGCAGCCACCATCATCAACAGGCCCTCGCGCCAGGCAATGGCACCGGCCAGCACAAAGGCCGCCACCGACAACCACGACAGCACCAGCGAATTTAGGTTCTTCAGGGCGTTGGCGGTGTGGATGTGTGACTCACCGGTGACCGCGTACAAGGTCATCAGCAAGATGCCCAGGCCGCCGTTGAAATAACCGCCGTAAATGGCCGCCGCCAGCAAACCGGGTTCGCGCCAGGCGTCCAGCGTGTGTGAAGTCGCCATGGTCCGCCGCGCCAAGGTCGGCCCGGCGGCAAACAAGCACGTGGCAAACAGCAGCAACCAGGGCACGATGCCCGAGAACACCTTGGCCGGGGTCACCAGCAGCAAGCAGGCGCCAGCGACGCCGCCTAGAGCGGAAATGGCCATTTCACGTTTCAGGCGTCTGGCTGGTACACGGCGCAATTCATCCCGAAAACCGAGTGTGCTGCCGAGGTAACCCGGGCTCACCGCCAGCGCGCTGGTGGCGTTGGCCATGATCGGTGGCACACCCACAAACACCAACGCCGGCAAGGTCAGGAAACTGCCGCCGCCGGCCACGGCGTTGAGCACACCGGCTGCAAAAGCAGCGCCAACCAGTAGCAAGGGGAGGGTCCAGACATCCAAAAACATGCAGCCATTGTCACCCGCTTAAGCACCTTTTTTTGTGCGTTGGGGCGGGGGTTAACCACAGCTTGTGTGTTCAGGCTGGCACGGCAAAGCGTTGGTTCAGGTAGCTGATGATGACACCTGAGTCCTTGATCCACTGCACCTGGCCGGTGGCGTCGGTGACCTTGAGGCAAGGCACTTGGTCGTGTCCGCTGCCCTGCAGCAGCTCGGTTTTGTTGTGGATATCGTGCTGAGCGTCTCGCTGCTCGACCGGCAGCGCCAGACGGTGTATTTCCTGGCGCACCTTGAGGCAAAACGGACAGGTCTTGAACTGGTAGAGCACCAGGCTGCGGCAATCCTGATCCACCTGCGCCTGCAACGCAGGTGCACGCACCACGGATCGAGGGCGGCTGAGCACTTCCCAAAGCAGCAAAAACGGGCCCAGCACAATACGCAAGGTGCGGAAAAAGAGTCGGATCAAAGGTTTCATCAAGGCGGTCGGTGAGTGGCTTTTGATCATACGGCAAGCGCTCTGAAACGCTGCTTACGAGGTCTTGTCAGGCTTTACCCAGGCTTCACACGGCTGCAACCACTGCTTACAAACAGTGCCTAAACTGGGCACCAGGCCATCGGTCGATGTTGCAAGCCAGCACCCGAAGGCCAATTCACCCAAAGGAGCCAAGCTATGACTGAGCAACTCACACCTGGTGACCATTTGCCGCAATCGCCAGAGATACCGATTGACCAGCTGTTGGTCGAGGTCTACACCAGTGCCGCGCCAGCGGTGCAATCAAGCATGTTGTCCAAACTCGTCGGCAAGGTGTATCAAAGTGTTGCACCTGATGAGCGTGGTTTGTTGATTCGGCTGCTGATGCAGCCACTGGGCATCCTGTCGTTGTTGGCGGTGGCCAATGGGGTGTTTGCCAGACTGCGGCTGCAGGGCATGTCGTCGCGGCTGGAGGACGTCCAGGTAGATGATGTGGTCGAGCTCGCCAGTTTTGCTCAGCAGGTGAGTGAACAAGCCTTGCACAGCGTGGTTCAGTGGCTGAGTGCCTCACCGGTGCTGGTCAGCTCGGCTGCTGCGGCGATCCTGGTCAAAATCCTGATGGACCGCGCCGCCCAGCGCCACGAAGGCGATCGACGATCTCTGGCAAGAATATAAGACAAATTGGCCTCTAGCCCTTTTATTATCAGGGCTAGTAGCTATCAAATTTATAAATCAAAAATTTTCCCCGGGTTCAAAATGTTGTCCGGGTCGAGGGCGTTTTTGATGGCGCGCATCATCGCCACGGCGCCGGAGCCGGTTTCCTCCAGCAAAAAACCCTTCTTGTGCAGGCCCACGCCGTGTTCACCGGTGCAGGTGCCGCCCAGCGCCAGCGCGCGCCGCACCATCTGAGCGTTAAGTTGTTCGGCCAGTTCGCGCTCTCTGGGGTCGTCCGGGTTGATCAAATAACCCATGTGGAAGTTGCCATCACCCACATGGCCGACCATGAAGTACGGAATGCCGCTGGCCTGCGTCTCGGCCACCGAATCCAGCAGCGCGTCGGCCAGCCGTGAGATTGGCACACAGGCGTCGGTCGAGATGACTTTGCAGCCCGGGCGCGACTGCACCCCGGCAAAATAGGCGTTGTGCCGCGCTGTCCACAACCGGGTGCGCTCCTCAGGGGTGTGCGCCCACTCAAAAGTGTCACCACCAAACTCGGTGGCAATGGCCTGTACCGTTTCCACCTGTTCCTGCACACCGGCAGGTGAACCGTGGAACTCCATCAGCAGCAACGCGCTTTCAGGCAGACTCAGTTTGGAATGGGTGTTGACCATGCGCACGGTGACGGCATCGAGCAGCTCGCAGCGGGCAATCGGCACCCCCATCTGAATGATCTGGATGGTGGTGTTGACTGCATCGGCCAGACTGGCAAAACTGCAAGTGGCGGCCATCACCGCTTCGGGCAGCGGATAGAGCTTGAGTGTGATCTCGGTCAGGATGCCCAGCGTGCCCTCGCTGCCCACCATCAGGCGCGTCAGGTCGTAGCCGGCGCTGCTTTTTTTGGCGCGGGTGCCGGTGTGGATCAGCTCGCCGCTGGCGGTGACCACGTCGAGTGCCAGCACGTTGTCACGCATGGTGCCGTAACGCACGGCGTTGGTGCCGCTGGCGCGGGTGGCGCACATGCCGCCAATGCTGGCGTCGGCACCAGGATCGATCGGGAAAAACAGGCCGGTGGATTTGACCGCTTCGTTCAAGGCCTTGCGTGTCACACCGGGCTGCACCGTCACCGTCAGGTCCTCGGCGTGGATGGCCAGCACCTGGTTCATACGGCTCACATCAATGCTGATGCCGCCTTGCACCGCCAGCAAATGCCCCTCCACTGATGAGCCTGCGCCAAACGGGATCACCGGCACCTTGTACTGCGCGGCCAGCTTCACCGCGTCACTCACGTCCTGGGTCGATTCGGCAAATACCACCGCGTCGGGCGGCGGCACGCTGAAGGCCGACTCGTCACGTCCGTGTTGTTCACGCACCACCTGCGCCAGTGACAAGCGACTACCAAAGCGCTGGCTCAAGGCCGCAATCAAAACGTCGGGCAGCGGGCGGGTTTGGACAACTGGGCGCAGGTGGTCGCCGGGCAAGGAAGCGTTCATGGGGTCTCCGTGGTGGAAGGCGATTATCTGCAATCGCGGGTGCGATTCAACGTGGTGTGTTGGCGCAGACCGCCTTGCAGCCTACGCACTCTCTTGGAGGTCTTGGGGGATACGTCCGGGGCATTGAGCAAGCCGTATCGATGCACGGCGCGGCGACTGGGTCAGGCGCATGCGGTTTTGGGGTGAAAGCACGCGCGGGGATACGCAGCAGTATTTGAGAAACCCAGGGCGCGCGCATTTCACCCCAAAGCCCGGTCACCTGACCCAGCCACCACGCCTTAGGGGCTTTTGAGGCCGTGCAGGGTCAGAAGAAATCCGAGCAACACAGGCGACACGGGTAAACACGCTTCTTTTTCAATAGCTTTTAGCCCTTATTTGATAAGGGATAGCGTTTGTTTTTCACAGAATCCGTTAAAGCCGACACTGTTGAGACAGGGTGATTGGGTCAGGCGACCGGGCTTTGGGGCCAAAGGCGCGCGTCTCAGGGCTTGGTGTACTGATTGACACCGCCCGCGCGTGATTTGGCTCCAAAACCGCATGCGACTGGCCCAGTCGCCCTGGCGTGCCCAGAGAAGGTTTTCTATCAGCAAACATCAGTTTGAATCGCACCCGGCAATCACCACCACGTCTTGCGTGGGTGACAATCTGCCAGCAGCCGCTGGGCGCTGTGTACCCCTGATATCAAAGGTGACCCCGATGGAGATCCAACAGGCCCTGTCCCAAGAGTGGGCCACCCTGCAAAACAACCACGAAGCCCAGGAGCGCAACGCTCTGTGGCTCAAGCTGGCGGCCATTCTGCTGGTGGCGGGCAGCTGGATGACTGGGCTGGAGCCCTTGCTGGCTGCGGTGCTGGTGCTGGTGTTGTGGCTGCAGGAAGCCATCCTGAAAACCTGGCAACACCGGTTGGCCGAGCGCCTGCTGGTGATTGAGGCGATGTTCACGCATGGTCCGCAAGGCACGGACGCACCGTTTCAGCTGCATTCGCAGTGGCTGGCCCAACGCCCCGGTCTGAGTGGCCTGCTGGCTGAATATGGTCGCAGTGCTCTGCGCCCCACGGTGGCCTATCCGTATGCGCTGTTGTGCCTACTTGCGCTGCTGGTGTAAGGCGCTGTTGCACTGCTGGTGTTGGGGCCATTTGTCAGGCATCGTGCGACTGTGGCCTCACGCCCAGATAATCATCAGCTATCTTTAAAGTAGCAGGATATTCCCCATGGGCAAGAGACTGACACAAATCGCCACCCGCACTGGTGACAACGGCAGCACCGGCCTGGGCGACAACACCCGCGTGTCCAAAAACAGCCTGCGTGTACACGCCATGGGCGACGTGGATGAACTCAATTCCCACATCGGCTTGCTGCTGTGTGAACCAATGCCAGACGAGGTACGTGAGTTGCTGGGCAGCATCCAGCACCAGCTGTTCAACCTGGGCGGTGAATTGTCCATCCCCGGCTTCGAGTTGCTCAAGCAGGACGCCCTGCTGGCGCTCGAAGACGCCCTGGCGCAGCACAACGCGGCTTTGCCGGCCCTGCAGGAGTTCATCCTGCCCGCAGGCAGCCGTGCGGCTGCGCAGGCGCATGTGTGCCGCACCGTGGCGCGCCGAGCCGAACGTGCGGTGGTGGCATTGGCCAACCAGGACGCACTCAAGCCCAGGCCGCAGCAGTACCTCAACCGCCTGTCGGACCTGATGTTTGTGCTGGCGCGTGTGCTCAACCGCTACCGGCCCGACGGCAGCGTGGGTGACGATGTCTACTGGCGCAGTGAACGCCTGAAACAATCTGCCGCAGACTGACCCTCGCGCCATCTTTACCAGAACTTTGCAGGCCACTTGGGTGGTCCAGTGCGCCTGTCATAACCCTGATTTATCATGGGCCATGAACTTTTTCCGCCCGCATTTCACCACCGCCTGCACTTTGTCTGTGCTGGCTGGACTGGCCCTTTCGGGCTGTTCTGACAAACCCGCTGTACCGGCTGTTTCCGCCGCAACCCTGGCTGCGAGTGCCCCCGCAGCCACCCCGGGCAGTGGTGCCGGTGCCGCCTCACCCCCGGTGTCGGTGTCCATCGTGCACGCCAAACAGCGTGACATGGCGGTCAAGCTCAATGCCACTGGCACGGTGGTGCCACTGACCAGCGTGGATGTCCGGTCACAGGTCACCAGCACCATCCGGCAGGTGCATTTCAAGGAAGGCCAGTTTGTCAAGGCTGGACAACTGTTGTTCACGCTGGATGCACGCGCGGATGAGGCCAACGTTGCCAAGGCGCGTGCCCAACTGGCCAAAGACCAGGCGAGCCTGGCCGAAGCCAAACGCCAGTGGGAGCGTTCCAGGCAATTGCTGGCGCAAAATTTTGTCTCGCAAGGTGCGGTCGACACCGCGCAGGCGCAGGTTGACGGTTGGGTCGCTACCATCGCGGCCGATCAGGCGGCCATTGCCGCCAGCAACGTGGCCTTGTCATATGCCCGCATCACCGCACCCAACAGCGGCCGCGCCGGTGCCGTCAATGTGTTTGCTGGCAGTGCCGTGCTGGCGAATCAGACCGCGCTGGTCACCATCACCCAGTTGGACCCGATTGGTGTCGCGTTCACCATCACCCAGCGTGACTTGTCCAGCGCTCTGACGGCCCTGCAGGGGGGGGGCGCCAAGGTGACGGCTACCCTGGCCGACGGTGGCGGCACATTTGACGGGCGGCTGCAATTTTTGGACAACTTGGTGGACGCCAACTCGGGCGCGGTCAAGGCCAAGGCGGTGTTTGCCAACCCGGCCAGCAAGTTGTGGCCGGGCGCTTTTGTCGAGGTACAGCAAACCGTCGCCACCCTGAAAGACGCGGTGGTGGTGCCTCAAGCCTGCATCATCCAGAGCCCGCGTGGAACCATCGTGTATGTGATCGAGAACGGTGTGGCGATGCCGCGCCCGATCAAACTGTTACACGCCGAAGATGGTGAGGCAGCGGTCAGTGGTGTCCAGCCCGGTGAGGTCGTGGCGCTGGAAGGCCACCAAAACCTTCGGCCCCAAGCCAGGGTGGTGGTGCGTTCTCCCGACAAAGGCACCTCGGGCACAGGCCAGGGCAAGGGCGCTGGTAACGGTGCCGCCGCGCCAGCTGCCAAAACGTCGAGCCAGTCATGAAGTTGTCGGAGTTGTTCATTCGCCGTCCGGTGATGACGGTGCTGTTGAATCTGGCGATTGTGCTGGCCGGTGTGATTGCGTTCAGAAGCATCCCGATCGCCGCCTTGCCCAGTTATGACACGCCGGTGATCAGTGTCAGCGCCAGTTTGCCCGGCGCCAGCCCCGAGACCATGGCGATCTCGGTCGCCTTGCCGCTGGAGAAACAGTTCCAGACCGTGCCGGGGCTGACCACCATCAGCTCCACCAGTACCCTGGGCAGCACCTCGCTGACGCTTGAATTTGACGAGAGTCGCAGCATCGACTCCGCAGCGGTGGACGTGCAGGCGGCGCTGTTGCGTGCGCAACGTGCCCTGCCGGTCGAGATGACCACCCAGCCCTCGTACCGCAAGGTGAACCCGGCCGATGCGCCGGTGTTGTTGATTTCCTTGCGCTCACCCTCGCTGGCCCCGGCTGATCTGCAGGACTATGCCGAGCATCTGATCACCCCCACGCTCTCCACCCTGAGCGGTGTGGCGCAGGTAAATATTTATGGTGCCAAGCGTTATGCGGTGCGGGTGCGGGTGCAGCCCGATGCGCTGGCTGCGCGCAACATTGGCCTGGATGAACTCAGCGCCGCGCTCAAGTCGGCCAATGTCAACACACCGGTCGGCACCTTGGAAGGCCCGCGCCAGACATTGGTGTTACAGGCCAATAAGCAATTAAAAAACGCTGCTGAATTCGGTGAGTTGATCATCAGCACCCGTGGTGGCAACCCGGTGCGGCTCAAGGATGTGGCCAGTGTCGAAGACAGCCTGGAAACCCTGAAAAGCTGGGCTACCTTCAATGGTGAACCCACCATCACGCTGGCGGTGCAGCGTCAGCCCGGTGCCAACACGGTACAGGTGGTGGATGCGGTGCGTGCGTCTTTACCGGCGCTGCAGGCGCAGATGCCCAAGTCGGTGTCGCTGACCCCGATCAATGACCGCTCGTTGTCGGTGCGCGAGGCGCTGCACGATGTGACGCTGACCCTGCTGGGCACCATCGTGCTGGTGGTGCTGGTGATCTTTTTGTTCCTGCGCCGTTTTGTCGCCACCATCATCCCGGCGATGTCGCTGCCAGTGTCGTTGATTGGCGCAGTGGCGCTGCTGTGGGGCCTGTCTTACAGCCTGGACAACATCTCGCTCTTGGGTCTGACCTTGGCGGTAGGTTTGGTTGTGGACGACGCGATTGTGGTGCTGGAGAACATCATCCGCCATGTTGAGCATGGCGAGAATCCGTTTCAGGCGGCGCTGCGTGGCTCGCGCGAGGTGGGTTTCACCATCATCTCGATTTCGATTTCGTTGATTGCGGTGTTTATCCCGATCTTTTTCATGCCCGGGGTGATCGGCCTGCTGTTCCATGAGTTTGCCGTGGTGGTGGGCTTGTCGATTATGGTGTCGGCCTTTGTCTCGCTGACCCTGGTGCCGATGTTGGCCAGCCGCTTTTTGAGTGATGAAGCGCATAAAAAACCGCCAGGTGCCGTGGTGCAGCTGTTTGAGCGTGGTTTTGATCGCATGCTGGCGTTCTACACCCGTTGGCTGGACCGGGCGCTGGCGCACCGTGTTCTGATTCTGGGTGTGGCCACCGTCACCATCGTGGCCACCGTCGCTTTGGCGATGGTCATCCCCAAAGGCTTTTTCCCCGAAGAAGATTTGGGCCAGATATCGGTCAGCACCGAGGCTGGTGAAGACACCTCGTTTACCGCCATGGTGCAGTTGCAAGAGCGTGCCGCTGAGATCATCCGCCTGGACCCGGCGGTGGCCGCGGTCAACTCTTTTAACGGTGGCAGCGGTGCACAAAACACGGGCCGCATGTTCATCACCCTCAAGCCGCTGGGCCAGCGTCCGCCGATGAAACAGGTGGTGGAAGGACTGCGCAAAAAAGTCAACGCGGTGCCAGGCATCAAGATTTTTTTCCGGCCGACACAAAACCTGCAGCTCGGCGGGCGCCAGAGCAAGGCGCAGTTCCAGTACATCCTGCAAAGTGTGCGCGCTGACCAGCTCAACGACTGGGCCAACAAGCTGCAGGACCGCCTGCGCAACAACCCCATGTTCCGTGACGTGACCAGCGACGCACAGTTTCGCGCTCTGCAGGCCCAGCTGCGGATCGACCGCGACCGTGCCAACGCACTGGGGGTGTCCATGGAAACGGTGCGCAGCGCACTCTACAGCGCTTATGGTGAACGCCAGGTCTCCACCATCTACCTGCCGACCGACAGCTACCAGGTGATTTTGGAAGTGACCCCCGAGGACAAGCAGGACGAGAGCGCCATTGCCAAGATGTATGTGCGCTCCTCCACCGGCACGCTGGTGCCGCTGTCGAGCTTCACCACGGTGGTGCGTACGGTAGGGCCGACCTCGATCAACCACGTTGGCCAATTGCAGGCGGTCACGGTGTCGTTCAACCTGGCCCCTGGCGCCGCGCTGGGCGATGCCACTGCCGCCATCGACGCCGCCCGCGAGGCGATCCAAATGCCCGCCGAAATTATCAGCAGCTACGGTGGTGACGCGGCGGTGTTCAAAAGTTCGCAGGGCAGCCAGCTGGTGCTGGTGTTGGCCGCGCTGCTGGTGATTTATGTGCTGCTGGGCGTGCTGTATGAGAGCTACATCCACCCGCTCACCATCCTGGCCGGGCTGCCATCAGCTGCAGTGGGGGCGCTGGCCACCTTGATGCTGTTTGGCCAGGACCTGACGCTGATTGCCACCATTGGCATCGTGCTCTTGATTGGCATCGTGAAGAAGAACGCGATCATGATGATCGACTTTGCGCTGGACGCGCAGCGCCATCAGGGCATGGACCCGGCGCACGCCATCCGCGAGGCCTGTATTTTGCGGTTCCGCCCGATCATGATGACCACCATGGCGGCGCTGATGGGCGCCTTGCCGATTGCGCTCGGTATTGGCGCCGGGGCCGAGCTGCGCCAGCCGCTAGGTCTGGCGGTGGTTGGCGGGCTGGTGTTTTCACAGGCCATCACACTGTTCATCACCCCGGTGATCTACCTGACGCTGGAGCGTTTCAGTGGCCGCGGCCCGGTGCTCACACCCGAGGTGCCAGTGGGGCAGGACAACACGGTGACAGACCCGGCTTGACCCTTGTGCTCAAGGGCGTGGCGTGGTTTCTTAAAAAAGATAGCTGCTAGCCCTTTTCCTGATTGGGTTGGAGGCACATAAAGCTTCAAACTCCGGGAGCGCGCGATGTGTCACCCGTGCGGGGTGCTGTGTTTCACATTGCCGATGTTTGATGCCGCAAACGTCAGGCGCTGGGGTGACGACCTGCCATCAACAGGCTCTCAAACGCCGCCAATGGCACTGGTTTGCTGAACAAGTACCCTTGGTATTCGCGGCAGCCGTGTTCGGCCAGGAACGCCAGTTGGTCCTCGGTCTCGACCCCTTCGGCAATCACGGCCAGGCCCAGGCTGTTGCCCAAAGCCACAATGGTTTTGACGATGGCCGCGTCGTTGGCATCGGTCAGCAGATCCCGCACAAAAGACTGATCGATCTTGAGTTGCGCCAGCGGCAGGCGCTTCAGATAGGTCAGGGAGGAATACCCCGTGCCGAAGTCGTCCAGCGAGAACCGAATGCCCAAGGCCTGCAGCTCCTCCATGCGTCTGACAACGGCATCGGCATCTTCGATCAAGGTGCTTTCTGTCAACTCCAGCTTGAGTTTGTTGGCCGGCGCGCCGGTACTGGCCAGCAGCTGTTGCACCTGGTCGGTGAACGTGAGCTGGCGGAACTGGCACGCGCTGACGTTGACCGCCAGACTGAGATGGGCCATCTCGGGGCGTGTTGACCAGACAGCCAGTTGGCGACACGCGGTCTCAAGCACCCAGGCACCCAGCGGCACGATCAGGCCGGTGTCTTCTGCCAGCGCGATAAAACTGGCCGGCGCAATCATGCCTTTGTCGGGGTGCCGCCAGCGCAGCAGGGTTTCAGCACCGGTGGGTCGGCGCTGCTCGTCCATCTGCACCTGGTAGTGGAGTTCAAACTGGCCCAGCCCAAGCGCTTCATGCAGGTCGGCGTTCATGGCTGAGCGTGCGGCAGCGGCGGCCTGCATCGCCGGGTCAAAAAAACACAGGGTATTGCGCCCGGCCGCCTTGGCCTGGTACATGGCGGTATCAACCCGGCGCAGCAGTTCTGTGGCCGTGATGTCCACATCACCAAAAAGGGCGACACCGATGCTGGCTGAGCAGTGGTAGGTGATGACGCCGTCCTGCGGTCCAGCGGCCAGATAAAACGGCTGGTTGAATTCGTCCCTGATTTGGTTGGTAATGGTGGCGGCCTGGGCCGGGTTGCCTGGTGCACCACCGAGGTCTTCGAGGATCACCACAAACTCATCACCACCCAGGCGGGCCGTGGTATCCCCTTGACGGATGCTGCGGCTCAGGCGCGCTGCCACTTCCACCAGCAGCCAGTCGCCCGCGGTGTGGCCATGGGTGTCGTTGAGTTCCTTGAAGTGGTCCAGGTCGATCATCAGCAAGGCACCCATGCGGTGGTGTCGGGCGCCGCTGGCCAGCGCATGCTCCAGCCGGTCAAACATCAGCCGCCGGTTAGGCAGTTGGGTCAGCGGGTCAAAAAAAGCCAGCTGGTGGATCCGTTCCTCGTGGCGTTTGCGCTCGGTGATGTCTTGACTGAAACCCACAATGCCAACGATGTTGCCTGCGACTTTGATCGGTGCCAGCAGGATGTGAAAAATGCGCAAATCACCGCTGGCTGTGGCGCGTGAGGTGTGTTCAACGTCCACCACCTCACCCGCATAGGCGCGCCGGTTGTGCTCTTGCCAGGCGATCAGATCGTCGGCATCCAGACCAGATTCCTCGAGGGTTTTGCCAAGCTGGCTACCTACAAACGTGACCACCATGGCGTTTTCCATGATGCAACGCCCGTCCAGGTCGCGCGCCCAGTAGGCCACCGGTGTGTTGTCCACCATGGCGCGCAACATGGACTCACTTTCTTGCAGGGCCTGTTCTGCCAGTTTGCGTTGTGTGATGTGTCTGGAGAGTGCAATAAAACGGGGCGGCTCGTTGCCAATGGGGGCCTTTTGCGCCACCGACAGCTCGAACCACTCCGGGCCCTGTTCCAGATCAAGCCTGAACTGGTGGCCGATCGAGAAGCCGTGTGCCAACGCATCCTTCAGCGCCTGGTGGCAGGTCCTGGCGGCCAGCGGTGGCAGCACTTCCCAAATTGTTTGCCCAAGCAGGGTCGAGGCGCTGACTGTCATTAAATCGTCCCGAGGCACATGGTGGGCGTGATAACGGCCTTCCAGGTCTAGTTCAAACATCAGATCGGGAATCGCCTGAAGTGTGGCGGCAAACTGGTTTTTCAGGGCGATGAGTTCGTTTTCGTGGCGTTTGCGTTCATCAATATCAATCGTGATGCCCGCCACCGCGTTAACCTGCCCTGCCTCGTCAAACAGCGGTTGTTTGAGGCTCAGGAAACACCGCATACCGTCCAGCTCGGTGTTTGGCAGATAAGTCTCCAGGGTGGCTGACTGGCCGCTGGTGATCACGTGCTGGTCATGGCTTTTGATGATGTCAGCCGTGTCTTTTGGAAACAGGTCTGCGTCGCGTTTGCCAATCACCTGCGAGCGTGGCAGGTTGCGCATGGCACAGGCCACATCATTGGCGTAGATGTAGCGTCCGTCCAAATCCTTGATGTAGATCGGCGTGTGCATGCTGTCGATGGCAGCCCTCAACTGTGTGTTGTCATCGCTCATGTCTTGCCTTCCGGTAGTTGCGCCTGTTTGCTGGACCTCGCGCACGGCGTATTGTGGTGTACCGAGGATCAGAGTGGCGGCGCAGCGCTGTTTCAGCTCAGGCTTGCAGGTATCCACCCGCAGCCACAAGCAGAGCATAAATGAACAACGGTCCTAGCGAAAGACGCCGCACTGGGCTTGGCGCCAGCAACCCCTCACGATCAGATTCATCAGAATGGGTGGTGCCACTCTGCTCAAGGGGTGCTGGCGCACAGTTCAGACGGCGCCCGGGGCGCAGCATCTGCTGTGTGTTTCGCCACCCGGCCTACGTCAAGAGGTACCTTGACAAACCACGCTTCGGACCCATATGAAGAACACCATGTCTACCAAGTCAAAGATCCTTCTTGTGATGGTGTTGGTACTTAGTTTGGGTGCGGCTTTTGCCTT
>WSSedL1CaDRAFT_10000389_pt1 | contig 31217 bp, 31 predicted proteins | sample WetSurSL1Cattail_FD_9464 | JGI IMG/M metagenome (IMG submission 9464)
AACCGGAGCAACAGGAGCAACGGGAGCAACGGGAGCAACAGGAGCTACAGGAGCAACAGGAGCAACAGGAGCAACGGGAGCAACAGGAGCAACGGGAGCAACCGGAGCCACGGGAGCAACCGGAGCCACGGGAGCAACCGGAGCCACTGGCCCAACCGGCCCAACATGATCATAATTTACTACAGGAAAAGATTATCAGGGATGCCTTCCGAAAGGTGGGCATCCCACTTGTTACTTTCAACTTACCTATTTCTACTTTAAAGGGGAGGAAGGATGAGATGATCACCATCAGTTTATGTATGATTGTGAAAAACGAAGAAGCGTTACTTGCGCGCTGTCTCGATACAGCTAAAGATATCGTTGACGAGATCAATATCGTCGATACCGGTTCATCGGACAGAACAAAAGAAATAGCGGCACAATATACGGACCGCATTTTCGACTTCGAATGGATCAACAGCTTCGCGGCAGCAAGAAATGAATCCTTCAAATATGCGACAAAGGAGTATATTCTATATTTGGATGCAGATGATGTACTTCTGGAACCGGACCGAATCAAACTGAAAGAACTAAAAGAGACGCTGGATCCGTCTGTCGACGCCGTGTCCATGTACTATGACGCGGGCACGGATGAATACGGCAATGTTACACTGAGATACCGGCGACACCGGCTGCTGAAGAGAGAAAAAAATTATAGATGGCAGGGAGATTGCCATCAATATCTGAACGTATCCGGGAAGGTCATCAATTCAGATGTTTCTGTAACCCATAAAAAGGTTCATCATGCTGTCGGCCGTACCATTTCCATTTATGAAGGAAAGATTGAGCGGGGAGATACGTTCTCGGCAAGAGACTGTTTTTACTACGGAAATGAACTAAGAGAAAACGGTCATTATGAAAAAGCGATAGAAAGCTATAACAAGAACATATCCATGAAAGAAGGCTGGGTGGAGGATAAAATATTCGCCTGCATCTTTAAGGCGGACTGTTACCGTTATCTTAACGATATGGACAACGAAATGTTATCCTTATACGAATCGTTTCGTTTCTCCGCTCCCAGAGCTGAGGCCTGCAGCCGCATAGGCTACATCTTTCACCGGAAGAGAGATTTCAGGACAGCTGCCTTCTGGTATGAATTAGCTGCTTCACAGATCCCTGACCCGGATCGCTGGAGTTTTATCTATATTGCCTATTATACCTGGTATCCGCATTTGCAGCTATGCGTATGTTACTATAATCTTGGTGAGTATCAAAAAGCATATGATCACAATGAGGAAGCCAGAAAGTACCGGCCCGAAGATAAGAGTGTGCTGCAAAACAAACCATTACTCGAAAAGCTGTTGGGTATTGGTATTGCAGGCGATTCCCAGCCGCAGTAGTATCAGTTGTTTCTGCTTTTATTCAGGTAGAAAGGGTAGAAAAGCTGTCATGAAGTAAATGGCAGCTTTTCGCCAGTGTTAGGCGGTTAAAACCGGCGCTGGTATATTGTAACATCTAAATGCTTGTCATTCTGAGTGCAGCAAAGAATCCTGGCCGGCTAAGATCCCTCGTTAATGCTCAGGATGACATTGTAAGCTGTTTATAAATGATTTAGAGTTTACAGCGTACTAGACCTGATGAAATTTGATTGGCTTCGCCGGCACCCCTACCGCAGTACAGTTCTCAGGGATATCTTTCACTACCACGGCTCCAGCGCCTAAGATACTCCAGCTGCCAACGGATCTCTGCGGTATTACTGCTGATTTTGAACCAATCTCACAGCCCTCGTTTATGGTAACATTGCCGGACAGTGTCACGTCCCAATAGAGCGTGGCGTAATCTTTAATGACGGTGTCATGCCCGATTCCGCATCCCGGATTGATTGAGACATGGTTTCCTATCCTGATATTGACGGATAAAAAGCTTCCCCAGCAGATAATGTTGCCGTAACCGATCTGGATATAATCGTTTGTTACCACACCTGGGTGTATCAGGTTTGGAAATTCTATATTGTAATTGCTGATTTTGTTTAGCAGGTTGAACTTGTCTTTTGGGTTTCCGATAGCACAAATGGCACAGATCTTGTTTCCTATATTCTTTTCAAGCCATTCCCGGCCACCGAGAACAGGAGTGTTATTAAAAACGGCATCGTGTTTTTCAGAGGTCTCATCAATATATCCCAAAAGGTTCCACTGGAGCTTATCCTGATTGATATCTCTTACGAGTTGTGCAACTTCCCTGCCGAAGTTTCCGGCTCCAATAATCAATAAATCCTTCATCACTTAGATCCCCACCTATAATCAATTCCTGTTCCTATTCCCCGAAATACATGCTTTTGGATGGTCGGCTCATTACGACATGATGATCTTCTACATCAAAGCATACAATGGATCCCATTGCCACTTTACAACGTCTTCCCAGGTTCTTTTTTTCCATGATGATGCAGCCCGAGCCAAGCAGAGAGCAATCCTTTATCTGTACCCCGCCTGCAATAACGCAGTTTACCAGGCAGGAACAGAAATCCTGGATCACAGTATCATGACCTACGACTGTCCGCATGTTTAAAAAGACATGCCTTCCGATTTCCACATTTGTTGATACGATACAGTCGATCCCGATAATGGAGCCTTCACCGATTTGTGCATTTCCAGCTACCCTGGCTGATGGATGAATAAGAACCGGAAACCTTATATTACAGTCTTTGATTTTTTCAAAAATGCTTTCTTTTGCAGCAGGATCACTTATTGCAATAACAACATAAGTGGTTTCGGTCAAATCCATTAATATTTCACCAGCGCCTAAAATTCTGTAACCATGAAGCACCTCGCCGCAGTTTCCTTTGATGTCATCGATGTAACCTTTGATATTCCAACGGGGTTCCACTTTATTGATATCTTCAATAAGCTCAACAACTTCTCTGGCCATTCCACCAGAGCCGTATAAAATTATATCTTCCATGTAATATCACTCACATTTTCGTTATATGTCTTAATATACAGCAAATCTTTTCAATATCCTCGTTGCCCAACCTTCCATACAGGGGCAGCGCAAGTACCTGTTCCGCCATTTTCACGGCTGTGGGCAGGTTGAGGCTGTTTGCCGAAGGCAGATCCCTGTAACAATTAAAGTCACTGCAAAGCGGATAGAAATACTTCCTTGAAAAAATATTATATTCCTTGAGCTTTATTTGAAGCTCATCGCGGTCAACTCCGCATTCATTCTTATTGATTCTGATAATAAAATATGGATAGTTATGCCTGACCCCGTCCATATCGCTGCTGATGCCCAACCCGGGAATACCCTGCAGCAATTTGCGGTACAGGCAGGTTTTCTCCCTTCTATTTTCAATTTCCTGCTGAACCAGCTTTAATAGCAGTACCCCCATTGCCGCCTGAATCTCATTCAATTTTCCGTTCATACCGGGTTCCATGATTTCTTCTTCAGTGATAATCCCGAAATTTCGGAGTTCATCTGCCCTTTTTTTCAGCCAGGGATTGTTGAAGGCCAGTGCTCCGCCCTCTATGGTGTGATAAATCTTTGTTGCATGCAGACTGAACATGGATATATCTCCAAAGGAACCGACAGGTATCCCGTTGACTTCGACACCGAAAGCATGAGCAGCGTCGTAAATTACCTTGAGGCCGTGCTTGTCAGCGATTTCCCGGATCTTATCCACACGGCACGGGTTGCCGTAGACATGCACCGGCAGAATGGCTGTCGTTTCCGGTGTGATCAATTCCTCTATTTTATCCGGATTTATCGTATAAGTGTTTTCTTCAATATCACAAAATACCGGCTTGAGATTATTCCAATAAAGTGCGTGAGTCGTTGCTGCAAATGTAAAGGGTGTTGTTATTACTTCACCATGCAGTCTCAGCACTCTGCAAGCCAGCTGTAAAGCTGTCGTTCCATTGGAGAACAGTGACAGGTGTTCAACACGAAGAAAGGAAGCCAGCTCCGCTTCCAGCCTTTTTGCCATTATACCGTTATTGGTAAGCTGTCTGCTTTCCCATACGGACTCAAGCAGGCTCATATATTCCGTCAGATCGGGAAGTAGCGGCTGCGTGATGTATACAGGCTTTTGAAAGGGGTCCGTCATACTCACAAAATTCACTCCTTTGGCAGTTGTCTTTTCCTTTTGGCATATTGCTTTTATCAGCAATCAATTTGCATTTTCCACATAATATCTAAAGTTCTCTTCTGCCGAATGTCTGTTGTAGCTGCACCTCTTCATTGCCTGGCTGTCGTGTATGGAAGCGCAGTAGGCTGTGCTTTTTTTATCTTCCAGTTCTTTCGCATACTTATTGAATTTCCATGCGTACATTTCCCTGAATTGAGGATTTCTGTATTTCTCCCTGTGAAGCTCAAAACAGCTTTTACCGTGATTCTTAAGCGTACAAATGTCCTTCACTCCGCATTTACCGCATGGAATGAACTGAAGCTGATCAAGCTCTATAGCTGGGAGGAAACCGGCTTTATACGAAGTGTGATCACAGATTCTGCGGCAAATTTCCATGTCACCCATGCAACATTCTTCATTCCAGTATCCTATCTCTTCCAGAAGGTCAGGCTGCAGGCACTGGCAGCAGCCTTCAACAAAGCCTTTGCAGATTTGCAGATAACAGGCTCCGTTTATTTCCTTTTTAACAAGAGGCAGCCTGTTTTTGCTCAGATACTCATCACTCACAGCACCCAGAAGGCCAACCTCCGGAAATGCTCGGAACGTCTCAAGAAATTTGCTGATCCAGTCAGTGGTGTGTATATTTACATCACTGTCAACCGTAATGAAATATTGCCTGCTTTTTCTTTTCGACAAATGATAATTGCCTGCATATACCGGTCCCCGGTTGGCATCAAATCTTGTCATCGACTTTATTCTGGGGTCCTTCAGTTCCTGCAGATACTCCCAGGTGCCGTCCCTGGAATTGTTGTCTGCCAGATAAAGCTCGAAGTCATCGGCAGTTTGAAGCAGAGCCTTGAGATTTCTGTCTGTGAGTCCGAGTCTATTCCATGTTATGAAGCTTACCAGCGGAGGTATCATATCGTTCCGCCCTTCTTACAATAAAAATTATTGTCCATCTTTAACAGTTATTTGAGCTAATTTGCATTCGTTATATAGAAGTTGAAATTGTCCTGTGCCCAACCGGCATTGTACACATGTGTCAGCACGGATACCGGGTCGTGGACGGAGGCGCAGTAGACCGTTCTTTTGCCTTGTTGGAGTTCATTGAAATACTCGATATACTTCCAGTAATTTTGATCAACAAAGGCTTCGTTTTTATATCTGCTGTCACGGGCGCTGAAACAGGTATTATAAACTTTGTCCAGACTGCAAGACCCTTTTGCTTCACACGAGTCACAGGGGATGGATTGTTCCATACTTATGCTTATATTTGTAGTGAATCCGGCTTTATACGGGGTGTAATTGTTTATTCTTACCGATATGTCAGCATCCCCAAAATAGTTTTCTTCACTCCAGTACCCGATCAGTTTAATCAATTCAGGCCGTAAACACTGGCAATGACCAGGTACAAAATCAAGTGAAGCACCAACCTTTCCATCTCTCAATTGAAAGTAGCAGATTCCATCCTTTGCCATTGGAATGATTGGTGGTAAATAACTTGGGTAAGGATAAGTTTTGGGCACGCCCAACATCCCGACCTCAGGGAATTTTTCGAATACCTGCATAAAGCGTGTTATCCAGTCAGGCGATAGTAATAAAACATCGCTATCCAGTGCGATAAAATATTGATCGGGTTTTCTTTTTGAAAGATTGTAATTCACCGCATAAATAGGTCCCTGATTTAAAGGGAGCCTGGTTTTGGATTTGATACGGCTGTCATTCAGACTCTGAAGGTAATCCCAGGTATTATCCTGGGAATTGCTGTCCACGATATGAAGTTCAAAGTCATCTGTTGTTTTTAAAAGAGCATGAAGATTTCGTGCGGTCAACCCCAATCTATTGAATGTGATATAGCTAACAAATGGTAAAGCCATTTTTAGTGACCTCCTAAGGATATTTCTCCAAATCGTAAGTTTTGCATTTGTATATATTATGTAAATCATAATGGAGTGTTGCATATAAAAAGAACCTTTTTGATGTTTTGAAAATATATTGGAGTAGACATAATTTGAAACTAAAAGAGGGTATTTTATGAAAGCGCTTATTTTAAGTGGAGGGACCGGCACAAGATTGAGACCGCTGACTTATTCCAATGCCAAACAGCTATTACCCGTTGCCAATAAACCTATTCTTTTTTACATTATTGAAAAAATTGTTTCTGCAGGAATAACTGATATCGGAATCATCGTCGGTGATACGCATAAGGATATAGAAGCTGCTGTTGGGAATGGAAGCCAATGGGGCATTGATGTAGCGTATATCTGCCAGCCCGAGCCTCTTGGACTCGCACATGCCGTAAAAACGGCAGCAGGTTTTTTAAAGGATGAAGATTTCCTGATGATCCTGGGCGACAATCTGTTTCAAATGGAGCTGGGTGCAGTCATAAAAGAATTCAGCGAAAAAGCTGTTAATGCTTTGATTGTGCTGCACGAATCCGATAATCCCTCAAAATATGGTGTTGCTGTGGTTGATGGAGAGCATGTGCTTCAACTGGTGGAAAAGCCGAAAATCCCGCCGAGCAATCTGATCATAACAGGAATTTATCTTTTTAATCATTCAATATTTGCTGCTATAGACAGGACGGTGCCGTCACCCAGGGGCGAACTGGAAATAACAGATGCCATACAGAAGCTGCTGGACATGGGAGGCAGCGTTGCATACAAGCTGACAGAGGGGTGGTGGAAGGATACAGGCAGCCTTGAAGACATACTGGAAGCAAACAGGTTGGTCCTAGGCAAACCGGTATCCGGAAGCATGGGCGAGCAGATGACGCAGTCAACGATCAGCCCAGGTTGCATACTGGAGGGCCAAATCCAGGCGGGGAGTAATGTGTCAATTCTGGACAGCTCTCTTAAAGGACCGATCATTTTAGGCAGCGACATTTCCATAAAAGGCTGCCAGCTGGGACCCTTCATCGCTGTTGGCGATCATGCTGAATTGTCGGGATGTAAAATTGAAGACAGTATTATACTTGAAGGTTGTATAATTAGGAATATCAGTCAGACAATCACCTCCAGCCTGATAGGGAAGGGCTCCAGAATAGAAGGATGGGGGGGAGCGTCAGAGGGAGCATCAGGAGAAGTGCCTGAGAGAGTTCCCGAAGATAAACTGCAGAAGATATGTTTTTTTATCGGTAATGACAGCAAAATAATTCAACAGGGGGAGCAAAAATAATGAAGACAATACTTGTTACCGGCGGTGCAGGATTTATTGGAAGCAACTTCATCAACTGGTTTTTGGAGAACTATAAAGACTTTACTTTAGTCAACATCGATAAGCTGACTTATGCAGGAAACATTGACAATCTGAAGAAGGTTGAAAATTCACAAGGATACCGGTTCATTAAAGGAGATATCTGTGACAACAAATTGGTCAATGAGGTCATTGAACAGTACAAACCGGACTATATCGTCAATTTTGCCGCGGAGTCCCATGTTGACAGAAGCATCAGCAACCCTTTGATCTTTGCTGAAACGAATATTATCGGAGTAGCTGTGTTGCTTGATGCGGCGCACCGCTTATGGGCAAAGTCCGGATTTAATGGGAAATGTTTTGTTCAGGTTTCGACCGATGAGGTTTATGGCAGCATCGGACAGGAAGGGACCCCCTTCTCCGAAGAATCGCCGCTGCAGCCAAATAGTCCGTATTCCGCGTCCAAGGCAAGTGCCGACCTTATGGTAAGGGCTTTCGTAAAAACATACGATTTCCCGGCGATCATAACCCGATGCTGTAACAATTACGGCCCCTGTCAGTACACGGAAAAGTTTATTCCCACCTGCATCACAAACGCGCTCATGAACAAGCCCTTACCGATTTACGGAAACGGGACAAATATCAGGGAATGGATTCATGTGCTTGACCATTGTGAGGGGATCGCCAGAGTTCTTTTTGAGGGTAAACCAGGTGAGATATACAATATTGGTTCGGGAGAAGAAATATCCAATATTGAACTGGCGAAAATCATATTGAAGTGTATGAACAAACCCGAGGACCTTTTAAAAATGGTAACCGACAGGCCAGGGCACGATTTCAGATATGCTCTCAATAATGGAAAAATCAAAAGGTTCCTGGGCTGGTCATGTAAATATAAATTCGATGAGGGTATTCAGGAAACAATAAATTGGTATAAAAATAATTAGAAGTCAATTTCCTGGTAGATGCATCCATTTGGAGACATATATTCCTGGTACACTTTACAGCCTGGAAGTCCGGACCTTCTAATGATATTTATAGCCTGCGGATATTGGTTTTCCGTAAATCTGATACCCAGGTTGCAGTGGTCTTTCATGATTTCTCTCGGCATATAAGTCAATTCACAAGGGGTGCCCTCAAGTGTGAACTTGTGTCCGAGAACCAGGGCATGTGTCCTTGACTGAAGCAGCGTATAATATAGTATCATCTGTTTCACCCTTACTTAATAATGTAGTAGGGAACTGCATGATTACATGCAGTTCCCGATATGTGTGCCGTTTACAGAATAGATCCGTCCAAACCCCGGGGACGTTGATCCTCTGGTTTGGGGTGGCTTTTGCCGAGCTTACTCAGCGGTAGTTTCTTCCACCCTCAGATCCAGCAGATTCGGTTTTTGATCCGGGTAGAATTGTGTCGGGAATGGTGTGATTCTCCTGTTGTTAAATGTGTTGCAGTTCTGGGATGCCACATTCTGTTGTTCAGGCGGAACAGGGCAGTAGCCGTATGCCGGTATCAGCAGCTGTACGATACACTCACACTTAATAAGGAAAAATACGCCAATATCAAGAGTCAGAAGGCCGGTAGCAGGATTTATGCAGTCATTGAAAGCTTCTGCAATAGCTTCGACCTTGATGAATAGACCATCGGCATCGATTGTGTCAGACACAGTATCCGAAGGATAACGTATTACGCCGATTTGTGCAAGGCAACTTGGGCAATAAATATCGTTTATTGTCATGTTAAAGCCTGCTTCATCTGTTGTTGTAAGCTGGTTTACCCCATCCGTATAATGGATTGTGTATCTGATTCTTACAAACAGCTTTAGTTTTTTGAACCCTGGTTTTGTTAATGAATCTGTTTTTGAAATAACCTTTACCTCGACAATGTCGAAATCATCTGCACCTTCAAATGCAAATACCGGATTAATAACACCTGATCCGGGAATCAACGGGATAGCTCTGGTTATGCAATCCCTGAGTGATACCTGGTCAAAAACCTTGGGAACCTGGATACATACCAGTTCATTTGGTGTTGGAAATAAATTCGGATCCGCGATTTGTCCGGACTCAAATTTAGTCATAAATAATACCTCCTCATACATCACCTTGAAACAAATTTTATATCTTATGTTAAGCACCCATTTTTTGGCTTCTGTTAAAATCTTTAGTTCATTATATTTTTTTCATTCATAAAAGGTTACAAGTAATCTTAATTATGTTAAGAAAACATAGATAAAATTACGTGGTTGTATAATTTGTTAATATATTGTGGCTTTCATACCAATGCATGGTATCCGCCAGCCCCTCATCCAAATGATAACTGCCTGACCATTTCAGGTTGCATTTGGCTTTGTAACTGTTCAATCGGCATGCTTCCTCATGATGCCTGCTCCTGACAGCCGCGGGAACTCTTTCTGCAGACTTCCCTGCAATCTTTAGCAAAAGTGCCGCGAGATCAACCTCGGAAGCGCTTTCGCCTGATCCGACATTATAGATCTCTCCCGGTCTTGCAAAGAACAGCGCCCTTGTTACCGCAGAGCACATATCGGATACATGCAGCCATTCTCTCACAGGCTCTGACAGGGACAATGGCAGTTCCCTGTCGGCAGATATATTCCTTATTAAGGACGGGACCAGACACTGTGAGCTCTGCCATGGCCCATATATGTTGCAGCTCCTTAATATAACGGAGGGCATGTTGAATGCTTTATTATATGTTTCAACCATCAGGTCTGCTCCTGCTTTTATTGCCGAACATGGGTCAGAGGGAGATAGCCTGGATTCTTCATCAAAAAACTCATCACTTTTTTGAGAAAAACCATATACCGCATCTGAAGATATCTGCAAAAACCTTTTATCAACCAGGGACGATCTGGCCCAGATATAACGGGCTCCTTCCAGGAGAGAATGTGTTGCTGCGTAGCTTGAATCACTTGAAAACCGAAACCGTTTATTTTCTTTAGATTGTTCCGGTTCCGAACAGAAATTGACGATCCAGGATGGCCTGTATTTTCGCAGCACATATTCTATCAGATCCTGATTGCATACATCCCCTTTAATGTGGTGGTATCTTGGAGAGTTCTCCAATTCCGTCAATCTTCCCATATCTGATGGATAGGCCTGCTTATCTATGCTCGCTATAATGAAATTCTTGTTGCGCTTTAAAAAGTACTTTATAAAATTGCTTCCGATAAAGCCTGCTCCGCCTGTCACCAGTATTACTTTCATTATCTCCGCCTCCTCTTTGCCGCCGCTGCCGGAGAGATAACTACAGCAGTGGCATTCATTACTGATTGCAAGTTCATCCTCTGTGATTATGTTTTAAGCTTATGTCTACTAATATTCTATTAATTTTATAAAGAAGATGTGCACACAATTATCACAACTTGAATAATTTGATTCTCCTGAAAAACAGACTGCAGAAATTGGTTAACATAAGTAACATTTAGTTTAGATTATTCATAGTATATTTATAGATACACTTTTTCATGGGATAGTGTATTTATAAATATTGAATGGAGGTTTTTATATGAACCGATCTGAGGACCAGTACTATAAACCACCTGTAGATGGTGCAGTTGACGGCGGTGGTACCAAGCCGCCTGCAGAGCATGAAAAAAGCTTTTGCGGAGCAGTTTCCCCACTGTCTCTTGGAATGTGTGAGAACGTGGCATTTGCTCCTGCTCTCAGTCCCACACCCATATTGGCAAAGGTACCCGTAATACTTGCTGAAAGAACTGTTCAGGTCGATATTGAAGCGAAAATCAAGCTGGATCAGCCTGCAATTGAGATTAAACGTATTCGCAAACAACTGTTTCTCACTCAATGTAAATTGCTGCCAAGAGTTGGCAAACTGTTCCTGAGCGGATATGTAAGGAAAAATATCGAATATGCAACAGCGAAATGCGGAAAATGTGATGTTGTATCGGGCGATATCAAGCATACTACCGTCAATGTAAATTGGAGCTGTGTTACCTACATTCCGTATGAACTTGGTGCGTTCCCGGTTGTCAGCGAGAATGTCGAGTCCAGCCTGACCCAGACCTTTGATCCGAAGTTGATGGGTGCCAGCCCCTATGAGCAGGAATTTGAAAGTGTTCAGAATTTCAACGAAAAAATATTCTGTGAACTTGTAAGTGTAAGGTTTGATGAACTCGATCTCACTTATGATGATAAAAAGGAAATAAATTGCGGGTGTGGAAATGAATATGAATTTACCAAAATAACAGAGAAACTCACAATGTTAATAACCTTCAAACTCCTTCAGTACCAGCAGATACCGATTCTCGGCGCGGATAAGGCATGTGTTCCGGTAGGAACGTGATTAACGGATCACTGGTGATTAAACCGGGAAATCTCTTTAAGGCCGCATGCTTTGGCTTGTTGTATTTTCATTTGCTTAAGATCTCATAAGGGGTCTTGAGCTTTACATAACATTGTAGTAAGGAGTAAACAGATGACATCAAATGTAATCAGTTGGAGAGAAGTAATAAAACGCATGGCTGCGAAGGAAAATGAAACGGAGCCGTCCAGGAAGGAAAATGAAACGGAACCGTCTAGGAAGGAAAATGAAACGGAACCGTCTATTGAGGAAAGTGAAACGGAGCCGTTCCTGAATGAATCAAACAATACTGATGCGGAAACAGACGATCAATACTTATTGGCAACGGGGAGTGATTCAGGCAGAGGAAGTGAAGCATATAACGCTGATTTCACGCAGGATCCCTACCCATATCCCTTCCCATATCCCGGGACCGGTCAGACAATCTTATGTCAGGTAATATCCTGATAGAGTGTCTACCCTGGATAAAATGGCTATGGAATTATTACTGTATCAAAAAGTCAGCCCTCATTTACCGAAATAGTTCCTGTATTATGGAACTATTTTACTTTTTAACATACTCACTTTTTGCTTAAATTCTTCAGGAAATTGGCGGTGATTTGTGAAAATCCATTGCCGGTCATAATTGGCATATTCGTCTGCAAAACTGACCTCTTCAACTTTGCTGCCGTATTCTTAACTGATTCGCTGCCTTCACTTGCCGGATTCTGTGGCACAGATGCGGACAGGGCATCCGGAACTTCATTTTCTACATTTTTAATATTGCTTTGTGATTTCCAGGATACTTTTTCAAGCTCCTCTTTTAATTTATGTATTTCTCTGGAGGACCGTTCCTGAATATGTAACTGTCTTTCAAGTTCAGCCTGAAGCTTTTCCAGACCCGTGTCCTGATTATTTACTCTGCTTTCGATTTCTTTCAGTGAGCGCCTGGTATCTTCAATCACATTTGCCATAGCTTTTAAAGAAGTCGGTAGTGTACTGATTTCCTGCATTTTGTATGGTTCCCTTCCATATGACTTTTACCCCTGTTTTATCTGGACAAAAGTCTGCACTATTCCTTCTTCATTATATTATGAATGGACGCAAATTGTTCATCTGATCGTTGTAACTAAAGTATACCAGGCATACTATTTACAATGAAAACATATGGGACGGAATTATTTCAGGCTGCTGTAGCCCTTCAGCTTCTGGATGCTGCGGGGAAGCGCGTCCTTTGAATTGCCCCAGGGCGCATCGTTGTTGCGGTAGTCGTATTTTTTCGTGAACCAGTCAAGCTCTTTTTCGACCCTGTCCAGGTTCTCCACCTGCTGTTGCAGCATAAGGCTGACAAATATGGCACTTTCATCTGGCTTCAGGTATTTCACCGACGCTTCAGCAAGCTGTTTCAGGTGAACAAGACAGAAACCCTTCCTGCTCTCAAAAAGCTTGCGGAAATCCTCTTCGTGCAGCCAGAGGTACATGATAACATCCATATATCTGTCCATGGTGAATTTTAATCTGTCACATACAGTACAGCTGTTTTCAAGATTTGTGATCATCTCAATAAGACTTGCGGCTGGGCCTGAGCCTTCCTGGCCTTTTGAACGGAATTTGCCGGAGAGAGCGCCTATCAGCGCATTCTGGGGCTTGATGCCTTTTACTGCAGCGTCGGCGGCTTTGCTCAATTCTTTCAGCTTATCAAGCTGTTCTCTCAGATGTGTGTCTGTCTCAAGTGCAAGCCCCAGCCGATTTTCCTGCCGGTTGTACAGCATTTCAAAATGTCTGCGGCAAAATCCCTTTTTGTTCGTCTCTATTCTGCAATCCGGCTCCATGAGTGCCGGTCCAAGGTAATAATCGGAATATTCGTTTTCCAGCTTCTCTTCCAGCAGGCAGACCGGGCATTCACATTCCTGCCCGAATGCATCCGATACCGGTATGGTATAAATCTTTTCCTTCATGGTTTCCTCCTGTATTTTCCGTGTATATCGGTGCTATTTGCGGATACTTTCCTCTGAAGTATCTGTTACAATAGTGATTATAGCACCAATGAAATGGAATATATACACCACAAGGACCCAATCGGGAATTCGGAGGATGGAATGGAATTCAGAGGCTATGATATCAACTTTGATGAATACGGCGCGATTATTGAGGGAATGCGGGATTTCGACCCCATACATACATTTGAGTGCGGGCAGTGCTTCCGGTGGCACAGGGAAGCTGACGGAAGTTATACAGGCGTAGTCCGGGGCAGAGTGGCCAATGCAGTATATACGCCTGGGAAATTGATTCTGAACAATGTTTTTGCGGATGATTTCGAGCAGATATGGTTTGATTATTTTGATCTCGGAAGAGATTATAGTGAAGTCAAAAAGGCTGTGGGTATAGACGATGTCATGCTGAAGGCGGTGGAATTCGGAAGCGGCATCAGGCTGCTGAAACAGGAACCCTGGGAGGCATTGATTTCGTTCATTTTGTCGTCCAATAACAGAATTCCGCGAATCATGAAAATCATTGAGGATCTGGCAAGAATGTATGGCAGGGAACTGGGATACAGAGGCAGGAAGTACTACGCATTCCCTGATGTAAACGGCCTCGCAGCCTGCAGTCTTGAACAGCTCGAATCCTGCAGGGCGGGATACAGGTGCGGGTACATCCAGAGGACAGCTGCCGATGTCGCAGCCGGTGCGTTCGAACTGCAAAAGCTGGCCATGCTTGATACTGCGGATGCAAGGAGTTACCTGCTGCAGCTTCACGGGGTTGGATGCAAGGTGGCGGACTGTATGCTTCTTTACAGTGGCACGAAACAGGATGTATTTCCTACCGACGTTTGGGTCAGGCGAGTGATGGAAGAGTTGTATTTCAAACGCGAGGCGAGTTTTAAGAAGGTCCAGGAGTTTGCCGCGGAGAATTTTGGTAAATATTCAGGCATAGCCCAGCAATATCTTTTCTATTATGCGAGGGAGCATAAAATAGGTGTGTAAAAGAGAAGTGTTATCGTCACACTGTGTGTACGTTTTCAATAAAATAGATTATATTTTATTGGAGTGTGAAGCATATGGATGGTATTGCGATATTGGATTCCGGCAATTATGCGCTAAAGCTATGCGGTATTCTTGAAAGGAATGGATACTTTTTTGAGGTCATATCAACCCCCTGCCAGATTGCAAGAAACGGGTGCAGTTATTGTTTGAAGTTCCCGATGGAATTCAGGGACATGATTATGCAGGAAGCAAATTTGAATCATATAGCGGTTCGGGAGATTTTTAGCATGGAACGGCAGCTTACCAAAAATAAATACACAAAAGTATACTGATAACATATGTTTCAGCGTTGAAAGTGTACTGGATGGGCAATACATAGCTATTTTCCTGAATGTTCCTGAGAATGTTACCTGTTTGTTTGATTGATGCAGAGAATTGAAGGCTGGATGATTTATACGGCGTTCTAAGGCTTTAATTACGTTTATAGTTTGTTGTTAAACGTATTCAACGGTGCTATAATCAAAATACAGAAACGCGATGCAAGCACAGTGCTGGATCGCAGTAGTATGTAGGCGTACAGCCTATGATAACTGAATAGTTACGACCTGAAATGCCCGGATAAACCTATAATTTTGAACCTACATTTGACATAAGGGAGTCTGGCGTTTGGTAGATAATATCAGGCCACAAGTTAATTCCGACACACGGCTTGAACGTATGCTACGGCAGTGGAAGATTGCGTCTATCGGCAGGACACCCACCTAGCCTGGGCTAGGTGTCAAAATATAGGTGAACGGCTTTTCGGGTTTTAAATTTCGGAGGACTAGTCTTTTGGACAGTCCTCTTTTTTTTGCATTTTGCATTGTATATTCTGAAAATTCTTACTTCTAATTCGCTGCTTAGTTCAGTGTTTGGTGTGCTTCAGTCTGCATAGCCTGTGCCAGTTCGCCAAACTGAGCGATTTGTTCATCCAACCGTATAACCATCGTGTTGTAACTGGAAATCTCAGACAGGATATCATCCGTGCAGCCGTATGCTTTCTGCGAAAGCGTGGAAACCTTATCCACCAAATTCATGGATTCATTTGAAGATGCGACCAGTTCTTCCACACAGGCTGTAATCTCCTGCACCGCATAACTGATTGCGGTTGACTCTTCCTGGATGTTGCTGAAGGTACCATGGGTCGTATTCATTGCAGTACGCTGTCCGGCAAGAGCGGTGGCCGACCGGATGATTTTTTCTACCGTGTTGCTTGTACTTGATTTATTGGAAGTCACAAGGGAATCAATAGTGGCAACAGCCGTCTTTGTCTCATCAGCCAATTTGCGGACCTCATCTGCCACGACGGAGAAGCCTTTGCCCTGATCGCCTGCTCTGGCAGCCTCAATGGCCGCATTCAGGGCGAGCATATTGGTTTGCTCTGCAATACCCAGGATGGTGTCCACGATAGAAGCGATTTGACCTGAATTGTTTTCCAATTCCCTGACTGCTTCCATGATCTCCTGATTGGTTTGCTCGGAGATCTTCAGACTATCTTCCTGAGTGATTACAGCCTGGGTGCCCGTATTAATGAGATTGAGAAAATCCCTGGTTCTGGAGCTGATTCCCATGGTGTTGTTGGCCACATGATCGATTGCCGCTCCAATCTCGTTCAGTATGGTAACATTATTCTGCATATGTTCCGACTGATCCCTTGAGATTTCCTGCAACGATACGGCTTGTACCTGAATTGTCTCAAAGCTGTTCGCATTCTCGTCTGAAGTGACTTGAAGAGCGGCCGTATTGGTAAACAAATCGGACGAGATGCTCTGCACACGCCCAAGGATTATCTGTAACCGAGAAGCCATCACTGTCGCTTCATCCTCTCGTTTACCTGCGAGGGAGAATAAAGTATTGACTGCTTTCACTATAAAAGTGACTGCCAAGGCCAGCCACAAGTAGCAGAAGTATCGGATGGCAATGTCGCGGGGGACTCTGATAAAAGCATCCATCTCCTGCGGATAAGCATTCCACATTGATACGTCAATTGCGATGGAAGCTGCGAGAGCATACCATATCACCTTTATATCAAAGAAAAACACCGATGCTGCAATGAGAAAGTATCCTAATGCGTGTGTTTCAGGAGCGTCTTCCGTCGTGATCCGCATAAGGACGATCAGCCCGGTAAGTAACAGTATCATAATCCATTTGGTCCATTCCTTGTCTGAATATTTCACTTTCAGCAACATGAGGATCAAAGCGTTCATTATAACACCCAGCCATAAAGCGCTCAATAAAAGCCAGGTCATGTTAGGACTTGCCATGCCGGCAACTTTAATGCCCGAAACTGCAAGCACCATTACTGCAGACACAATTGTAACGACCCAGAAGAAATAATTCTTTGCTTTCTGATCAATCAATTTCCTGGTGCCTGATTTTACTGTCATATAAATTTCTCCTTCACTTCTGCATATTTTGGCAGGAAGGTTGCAAGTTACGCCAAATGAATAAGATGTTAATAAACTACATCAGAGGTTGTTATTGAGAACCTACTATGAATAATTATACACAATTTAACTTATTATGCAATCATGTTTATAAGTATATTGACATAAAGATTGTCAGTATAGCGGCAGTCCTCTTTCTTTACCCCTCCTGCCATTCCTCGGGCTCTTCCCATTCCTCCCATTCCTTTAGCTTGTCAGGATCGAGCGAAGCGAGCGGTGGCTTTTCAACGGGTTTTCCTGTTGTGGCGGTGGCGGCTTCCTGTTTCAATATGGTTCTCGCGCTTTCGTCAGGGACGGCCTCTTTTTGCTCAAGTGCGTTTTCTGGTTTATTTACTTCCTTTAGCGCTTTTACTTCATTACTCAATTCATCCAGCCTGCTGGTCGTTTTTTTTGCCTGACCCAGCTGGCTTTCAAGCATGTTCAGACGGATGGTGTATTTCGCAAGCTCCCGGTTGAGCTGATCATATGCGTTGGTCAGCTTTGTCAATTCTTCTTTAGTGGCGGAGGAACCTTCTCTTACCTCATCCATTCTGTGCTGCAGTTGTTTGAAGGCATCCAGCATGAGATTCCTGAGGTCATTTCCGGAAGAACCGGCTGAACCGGAAAATCCCGGCGAACCAGCCGAACTGGAAAATCCGGAAGAATTGGCTGAGCCGGAGACGCCATACCGACCTGAAGTACCTGCTGTGTTGCCCCCACCGCGGCTGCCGCCGGAAAGCCGGGAACTGTCCCCCATGTGTAAACCGCTTCCTGATCGGGAACTCTCTCCTATAACGCCGGGTTCAGCTGAATCTTCAGAGAACCCAAAAAGTTGAGAAACGTCCCCTGCACTGTCACTTGGACCAAAGGCCAGCTTCAGGCCGCTGGACAGGGTACCGGGATAAATGGAGGGTGGAAGTTGGACGGCAGGGCTGTTGTATTTATAACAGAGGCACTGCAGCTGCCTCCCGACAGGAAAGTTGAGCCGTGCAGCCTTGCCCCAGTTGTTTCCAGCCAGCGAGGAAGTATTGTAATAGATCGTTTCCTCTCTGACCCAGTAAACTGTAATATTGTCGTTTTCCAGCAGGATGGAAGCATTCTCAAAAGAGTGTACGGAAGAATGCACGATTTCCTCAACTGACCATAAATTCCGATCAGGTGTTTTTTGCTGGTAAACCATCTCAAAGAACTTGGGCGCCCGTCTTTGATAGCACAGATGAATAACACCGCTTTCATCTATCAATACATGAGGATATTCGCAGTTTCCTGCATATTTCGTGATTGGTGTGAATTCGCTCCAGCTTCTTAATGCAGTGCTGAGCTTCTTATATCCGAGCTGCAGATATTTTCCGTCATAGGACTGGTAGAAGACATACAGGTTTTGCGCCTTATCATAGCAAACCATGCAGGGAAGGCTGCTTCCGGATACATAGTCGATCACCCTTGGATTGCTTATTTTATTACTGCTCAGGATTTGATAGGCCAGCATGAAGGAATTCTCATGCTGGAGTACGTAGAAAAAGTGCACATTGTTCTTGAAAGGCGCTATGAACAGCTGCTTGTTGTAAACCGCAGGAGTTTTTGAATTCAGTACCGGTACACTTTTTATAGATTGCCCATTCAGCCTTGAATAATTGATGTTCCCGTCATTATCCTGGAAAAGAAGATGAAAGGTATCCTCCTGATCCATGTCCGCATAAAAATATTGATATGCATTTCTAATCAGTACGCTCCCATTACTCCAGGTACCACGTTTCGTAAGCGAGTTATAACAAAGATTCTGCCTTGAGTCGCAGTAGAAATTCCAGAGCTCACCGGTTGACTGCCTGAAAACATATTGCCTGTTGTGAAAATTGAACATACCCCATCACCTGCATCCTATCTGATCTGCAGCGATTACTACAGCTGCAGCACTAATCCGACCATATTATATATATGATGTTCCCAGGTGCAATTATGGCTGATACATAATAATGATGCGATAATATATCACAAAAAATTAAGTGAAACATATTATGAAAATGAGAGGGAAATCAAATTGTATAGCTTAAAATGAAGGGGGATTTAAATATGAGCTATAATCATGACAAAGTGCTTCCCGGCCTTATTTGTGAAAAAGATTTATGCAAGATAAAGGAAGCAGTTTGTATACAGGTAGAAAAGATCTATGATTCCTGTAAGGAAAAAGATTGTATTGAAGATGCCAGAGTGCTTTTTAGGGATCCCGACAAGATACGTTGGCTGATTAACCATGCGATTAATGTGAAAGCAAGGCGTGCCGAGGTTCTCAAGGTATATTCCGATGTCGAAGCCGTGCCGTTCAAAAGGGGTTTCTACACAGTTGATGTCAAATTCTTCATCAAGGTGATACTGGACTTCTTCGTGCCTAGACAAAATGGCGGTATCAGGATAATAACCGTGCCAGGACTTGTACTGTTTGACAAGAAAGTCATCCTTTTCGGTTCCGAAGGCAATGTTAAGATATTCAAATCCCATTTTGTTGAAAATGGCATAGACACACCGATGGATTCCGCATTACAGCAGGATAACCTGCCTATTTCCAAGGTGGAGGTTGCAGAGCCCATTACGTTGAATGCGAAGATTATCGAAGTGCTTGAAAATAGCAGCGACAACGACTGTGACAGGCATGTGCCGCAATCAGTTACTGCAATGCTTGAAGATGTGGATTTTGACGAGACAGACTTTAAGAAGGGTTCAAATGATGAAAGAGAGCTTGTGATCGGCAGGCAGGTAGTAGCAACGGTTGGCCTGTTCTCGATCATAAAACTTGCCAGGTTTGTTCAGCTGATGATACCAGCATTCGACTTCTGTGTACCTCACAAACATTGTATTGCTGCGACCGATGATGATCCATGCGAATTGTTTGAAACGATCGACTTCCCGATCGACGAATTCTTCCCGCCTCAAAAAGCCGATTTCCCCGGGGCGCTCGAGGATGAAAGAACCATGACAAAAGAAGAATGACCGGACGTCTTACCATGACGGACAATACATAAAGGGATGGCCCTGCCATCCCTTTATTATTCAGGCTAATTGCGTAACAAATCAGGCTAAAATCCGTTTTACTGCAGATTTTTGTTTGGTATCAGCATACTGACCAGGCCATACACGACAGCGCCAAGTATTGCGCCAATCAAGGTGACATTATAACCGGTTACAATGTACTTGACTGCGTATATAATAACTGCAGCAACGATGAAGCCTGTAATGCCTCTTCCAAAAGGTGTAGCATCAACTCCAAGAATCCTCTGTGCAAGATAATCCAAAAGAGCAATTACAGCGGCGGCTATTATCAATGACCAAATACCACTTATCGTAAATCCCGGAGTTAAAAATGCAGTTACAGCCAGCACGACTGCGCCAACCAGCGTCCTTATTATAAACTGTCCTATACTGAAACCTTGTGTTCTGTGAACATCTTCAGCCAATCAACTCACTTCCCTTCAAAGGATATTATGAAAATGCAATTTGCCGTCAATACTATTATTTAATTACTGCCAATCGTTTATACAAACACATTTGCCTTATTTGTTTACTTTACAACTAATATTTGATAAAATTGTTGTAATTTAATGTCCGATTAATATTGCTAAAAATGATGACCTGGGAAAGTAATCCGAACAGCAGCCTCAGAGAGATACCGCCACCGGCTGGAAGCGGCGTTGGTGAGTTGACGGATGAAGTGCCCCAAGCGAGTTTGAAGCCTGAATTCAGGATGTATGGGCGAGCAGCTGACATAGTCAGCGATCAAGGATGCAGCCACGTATAGGGTTTCACGGAGAAGCACCGTTATGCTGATGAGATGGCAGATATATGCGGTATCTGTGATATGGAAGTTTGGACATATCAGGTTTATTTGTCGAATTAGAGTGGAACAGCGAGTTGCTTCGCCTCTATTACAGGGGCGGGCTTTTTTTGTGTATTCCCTTTTTTGTTAATTTATATTTGGCAGGGGAAATACTATAAGATAAGATGTTTAAAAGATCTGAGGCAGTTGAACTGTTGAAAGTGAGGCGGTTATATGTTCAAAGGATTGTTGCAGGATGCCAGGCTGATAGCAAAAAGAGATCCGGCGGCAAAGAGCACTCTGGAAGTGATACTATTGTATCCAGGCTTTCAGGCGCTTTTTTACCATCGCATTGCCCACTGGTTTTTCAAGAGAAGGCTGTTTTTCCTTGCACGTTTTACATCACAGTTTTCTAGATTTTTCACCGGTATAGAAATACACCCTGGAGCTGTGATAGGAAGCGGGCTGTTCATGGATCACGGTATGGGGATCGTAATAGGAGAGACTGCCGAAATCGGTGAAAACTGCACAATCTATCATGGCGTAACATTGGGTGGTACAGGCAAGGACAAAGGGAAAAGACACCCTACCATTGGCAGTAATGTGCTTATCGGGGCAGGTGCGAAGCTGCTCGGACCGATAACCGTCGGAGACAATGCCATGATCGGTGCAGGTTCCGTAGTACTGGAAGAAGTTGAACCGGATACGACCGTGACCGGACCCAAGGCCAGGGCTGTCAAGCGGTCCGGTAAAAGGCTGGTGCCTTCCATTGAACTGGACCAGATACATTATGCCGATCCTGTATCACAGGAGTTGTGCAGGCTGCAGGTTCGGCTCGATCATCTGGAAGCGATACAGCGGGGCGAACCGTATAAGGCCGATGATATTAACAAGTGCTGTAAAAAGCCGGAAGATAAAAAAGAAAAAAATAATGGAGGATTGGATAATGAAGCTTTATAATACGCTCACCAGACAGAAGGAAGAATTCAAACCATTACAGGAAGGCCTGGTGACCATCTATTCCTGCGGACCTACGGTTTATCAGTATGCGCATATAGGCAATCTCAGGACATACGTGTTCATGGATATCCTTAGACGCGTGCTCAAATATAACGGTTTCCAGCTTAAGAATGTCATGAATATCACGGATGTCGGACACCTGGTCTCGGATGCGGACGAGGGTGAGGACAAGATGATGAAAACCGCTCTTGAAACAAAGAAATCGCCATGGGAGATCGCAGAATATTTTACTGGCGTATTCATGAATGATTGTGCTGCTCTAAATATCGAAAAGCCTGAGTTCGTGCCGAAGGCTACAGAGCATATCAAAGAAATGATTGAGTTTGTCGAGGAGCTTGTGAAGCTTGGCTATGCTTATGAGACCAGTGACGGCATCTATTTTGACATTATGAAATTTGAAGGGTACGGAAAGCTGTCAGGACTTGATCTCGAGGGCCAGATCGCAGGTGCCAGGGTGGATGTCAATACGGAGAAGAGGCATCCCGCCGATTTCGCACTCTGGAAAAAGGCACCGAAGGAACACATCATGCAGTGGCAGAGTCCTTGGGGCATGGGCTATCCCGGCTGGCACATCGAGTGCTCGGCCATGAGCAGGAAGTATCTTGGAGATGTATTTGACATACATACCGGAGGAGTGGACCATATTCCGGTACATCACGAAAATGAAATAGCCCAGAGCGAGGCGTTGCTTGGCAAGCCTGCAGTACGTTACTGGCTGCATGGAGAATTCCTGCTGGTGGACAATGGCAAAATGTCAAAAAGCATTGGCAATACCTACACAGTATCAGATTTGAGGAAGAACGGCTTAAGCCCGCTGGCTTACAGATATATGTGTCTCAATGCGAATTACAGGAGCAAGCTGAATTTTACCTGGGAGGGGATCAAGGCTGCGCAGGTTGCACTTGACAGGCTGCTGGAGGGTGTACTGGCACATAAGAATGCAGGGGAACAGGTTGAAGTCGACGCCGGTCTGATTGCGGCATTTGAAAAGGATTTTGAAGATGCGATCAACGATGACCTGAACATACCCAGAGCGCTTGGTGTAGCATGGAACATTGCACGATACGGTACGAAGTCCAACGTTTTATATAAACTGCTTGTCAAAATGGATAAGGTATTTGGGCTTGATTTTGTAACTGCTTCTAAAAAATCCAAAGCGGAAGAACCGGTTCTTGACCCGGAGGTCGAAGAGCTTGTAAACCAGAGACAGCAGGCAAGAAAGGATAAAAACTGGAAACTGGCGGACGAAATAAGGGGCAGGCTTGGTGAGATGGGGCTGCAGCTGGAGGATACCCCCCTGGGAGTTAAGGTAGTCCGGAAGCAGGAATAAAAACAGGCAAATTTTTTACATTGGGTTACGAAATGCAACATTTGCACGCATATTTAATATACTGGTTATGTAGACTATATATCAGATGTGTAAGGATGTGTTTTTATGGAAATAAATAAAATCAAATGGGATAAAAGTATGGAGGCAAGATGTCTTGGAAGACTTGTGGATATTGAAACAAAAGCTGAGTCCTGTACCGTTCCGGTTGAAGGCAAATCAACATATGATAAGCAATGGGAAGAATTTGAAAGAGCACTGGATAAGGCATTAAGATAATAGGATTACATGGGCATCCACTTTACTGTCCCCTCTTTGAATTCCGATATCGGACAATTCCATTACAGGATTAGAGGCGGGGCTCTGCTCCGTCCTCTCATTCAACAGGTAGAGCAGAACCCCACCCCTACAGAGGATATCAGACCGGGCATACTTTCTTATAACGCAGCAGGTCGCAAGCTATGCTTGCTGCTTGCCCATGTATCCAGGACGAAACATCTTCTGCCTCGTTATTTTCTTCCAAATCCTTCATAGATGAATCCCAAATCCCTGACGCAGGACGGTTTATAAACATTTCTCAGATCAATAAATACTGGCTTTCTGACAATCATCTTCAGCTTTTTGAAATCGAGGCAGGAAAATTCCGTCCAATCGGTAGCCAATACGATGCAATCGCTCTGCGTACAGGCTGAATATGCATCCATACAGTATCTTAGAGGCAGGTCGGGGTATTCCTGCTTCATATTCTCCATGGCTTTTGGGTCATAAACGCTGATGATTGCTTTATTATTCAGAAGTATTTTAATGATGGATATTGCCGGGGATTCCCGGATATCATCTGTCCCAGGCTTGAAGGATAATCCAAGAACTGCAATTTTATGGCCTTCCAGACCATTGATCGTATCGGATATCTTTATTGCCATTTTTTCAGCCTGATGATTGTTGAATTCCAAAATACTGTTCAATATCACCGGAATATACCCATGACTTTCCGCTAGTCCTTCAAGAGCCCTTACGTCTTTGGGGAAGCAGCTTCCGCCAAAACCAGGCCCGGGGTTCAGAAAATCCGGCCCGATCCTGCTGTCCATGCCCATACCTCTTGCGACTTCCATGACATCTGCACCACAGAGCTCACAGATTCCGGCTATTTCATTGATAAAGCTTATTTTTGCTGCCAGAAAGGAATTTGAAGCGTATTTGATCATCTCTGCAGTGACGATATCCGTGACTAATACCGGGGTATTGCATTGGATCTGATCCCGATACACCTCTTTGATCATTGAAATGGCATACTCACTTTCGGCGCCGATCACAATTCTCTTCGTATTGATAAAATCCTGTACTGCAGAGCCTTCTCTTAAAAATTCCGGGTTCGATACAATATCAAATTCAAGCGTTTTCTGCTGAGCCTCAAGGATCCTTCTCACCTCTTCCTTGATTTTTTGGCCTGTTCCGGGAGGTACCGTACTTTTATTCACAATGATTTTTCTGCTTGTCATACAGCCAGCTATTACACTGACAACACTAAAAACATTCCGCAGATCACAGGTGTTATCCTTCATAGTCGGGGTATTGACAGTTATAAAAAGGATATCCGAAAAGTCCGCAGTTTCTTTGATATCCGTTGTGAAACTTAGTCGTCCATGCTTTGCGCAATTGTCAAGAAGGCTGTCAAGGTTGGGTTCAAATATTGGAAGGATGCCCCTTTTCAGCTTTTCAATTTTTTCTTTATCGATATCACAACACAGTACATTCATGCCAAGTGATGAGAGGCAGATGCCTGTTACCAATCCTACATAACCGGTACCGATGATCGAAATATTCATACATTACCCTCCGGATCAGACCAGCCCTTTACCGTTGCAGATGCGGGTGTTATCAGGTTTACTGTTGTTTTTGCAGCCAGCCGGCAGTAAAGCTGCCTGGAGTTGACACTGGGCGGACCGGTTGACCGGACTTGGCCGGCACTGCAACTGCCGGTTTGGATGCAGCCTTGATCGTCGCCCAACTGACCGGCTGAGCATTAGCTTTGGAAGCGGATGGATAAACCGACTGTACGGCCGCTTTGGCAGCGAATGGATTGTACGGCTGTATGACAGCTTTTGTCGCGAACGGATTGGACGCCTGGATAGAAGTCTTGACCATAGCCGGATTGACCTGCTGAATTGTAGCCTTGACTTCCGTCGCCGGATTGGCCGGTTGAGAAGAAGTTTTGGCTGTCGTTGGATTAGCTGGTTGAGAAGAAGTTTTGATTTTCGCCGGATTGACCGGCTGGATAACAGTCTTGACTGCTTCCGGATTGACCTGCTGGATTGCGGTCCTGACTTCCGCTGCCGGACTGGCTGGCTGAGCAGTAGTCTTAGACTCAAGTGGATTATCCAACTTGATAATAGGATTGACTTCCTCCGCGGAATTTCCCGGCAGAGTAACACCCTGCGTTTTTTTCGGACTATTCATCTGAAGGTCAAACAGGACAGTTGGTGTGGTTTCTACCGCGGGAGTGACCTGTGAGCCGGACTTGACGGCAGGCTGCATGTTTGGCTTAAATGCCTGTAAAACATCGTTTGCGACCCTTTCCCAGGTATACCTCTGTTCGGCCAGTCTTCTGCCGCTGCCGCCCATCTTAAGAGCTTCCGCTTCATGGCTCAGCAGATAGGATATCTTTTGAGCCATTACAGCAGGATTCGAGTAATCATCAATTACGAAGCCATTGCCATAATCGGCCACCACTTCGGCATTCCCGCCCCTGTTCGTAGTAATGATCGGAAGTCCGGCGGCCATCGCCTCGTAATGTACCCTTGCAAGAGGCTCCATCCACTGAGAGGCACATACGAAGACATCCCCGAGCGTAAAGTACTGCGGGATTTCAGCAGGTCGTATAAATCCTGTGAAAACGATTGGTCCGGCGAGATTCGCAGAAAGACTCCGAAGGGATTTCGTATAGTCATCCTCTTCGTTTTTGCCATACCATTTGCTGCCAATTATGACCAAAGCTGTTTTTGGATTGGTGCGCATTACCTGATCCATAGCCTTTAGAAGAACGTCCACCCCTTTTTTCACACTTAGCCTTCCGACGAAAAGTACAACCTTGTGATCCTGCAGACCCAGCTTCCTCTTAAGCTGATTTCTATAGGAGAGACCTTCCGTAGACCAGACAGGTTTATAGATATTGGAATCTACACCTGAATAAACTACACGAAGCTTTTTTTCGGCGGAAGGAAACCGGGCAGTTACCGTATTAGCGATATATTTACTGACGGTGTTGATATATTCAACTCTGTCAATGCATCTTAAGGCATCGGCATCTGATATTTTCTCCGTATGGAACATTTCATTATGAAGGCTCAGCCCGAATTTCACACCCTGGAATTTTTCCATCAACTCCAGGACATACCTGGGCCGGTTGAATACATGGATGAGGTCGAAGGAATTGTCCAGTGCCGTCCTCAGGCTGTTGATGTAAACCGTGCGGCTGTTGCCCGGTATTCGGACATACTTGACACGATGAATGGTTTCACGTTCAGGCAGTCCCGTATATTGAATGCTGAATACTGTGATGTCGTGTTCCCGTGACAGATACGGGACTATGCCTTCTATATATAATTGAACCGCACCTCCGGCAATCGGTGGTACAGGAAGTTTCTCCGTACAGATCATTGCTATTTTCAAAGCTTCTCACTCCTATTTCTGAAAGGTTTTTATTATTGGCACCTTTGCTTCTTCCAGTCTTACAATTCTTTCGATTTCTGTCGCCTTTAAAGGCTTGCCTCCCTGAAACAGGTTTTTTACCAGGCCGTAAAACCAATGAGGGAATAGCAGGTCAGTATACAATGTTTCCCTTTCATCCTCGTTTTGAGGATTTACCTCTGCGTACCAGCCAAGGATTTCCCTGATACTGTTGGCATCCCACCGGCCTTTGTTTTCGGCGATCTTACCGATGATTTTTCTTAAATCCCTGGCTGGAAGGTCAAAGGTTACCCCATCCAGATCAAGGACATAAATATCACCGCCTGCAGCAATTGCATTTCCTTTTCCATAATCCTGATGGCACAGGACAATGGATGGCGAGTTTTCTCCAGTCAACTGGCCGTATTTTGACCTGTCAAGCTTTTCGATTGCCTGATTTGCCAGATTGATCATGGAATCGGAATATCTTACATAGGCAGCGAAATGGGGCTGTGAAAGATTGCCAAGAGCATTTTCTCTCCATACTGCCAGTTTGTTTTTCATAGAACCGTATTGCTCCGGCCATTTCCCCAGCTTGGTGGAAACACGTGAATCATCCTCTGGATGATAACCTTTGGATGCAATGTGAAAATGGGCAAGCCCCTGTACAGCCCGCTTTAAATCGGATGGTGTGCCGAAATTCAGATCGGTGCCATTTATCCATTCATATAGCACAAAAAGTTGGTCGTTATATTGCACGACAAGCTGCCTGCCTGTATCAGAAATGATACCTGGCACCAGTCCGCCTGAATTTTTTATATGAATCTGAGCATTCACTGAAAAGCGTGCCTTGTCTATGGTCTGCCGGAGTCTTTTAAGGCAGAGTAACCGGTTGTTTACCTTGATCTTCCAGACGGTTTTAATGGCGCCGCTTTGAATGACAGTCATGCTGTCGGGTATCAATCCGTAACGTTTAAGTACCTCCAGTGCGAGCTTTTCCAATGATTCTCCTGTGCCTTCAGTAGTGGTGTTCAAATATATTCACTCCTTCAAATATTTTATGTCATCAGGATTATAGAACTATTATAAAATATGCAACAGCGCTTATTTGGGAATAATGCTTTCAAAATGCTCCAGTACAGGCGGCAGTGTTTTTTCAAATGCAGCCATTTCCAAAATCCTCTGATGATATTTTTCTGCCGACCATTCCTTATCACGTTTATAAATATATTTGTTGACCGCACCCAGAAACAAATGCGGAAACATCAGGTCCAGCTTCACAACCCGCCATTGTGATGGTGTCAACGGATTTTTAGACTGGTAGCTGTTCAATATTGTCCTTGTAAGCTCTGTGTCCCACCTGCCGGCCTTTTTCATAATTTTGTTCAATAGTTTTCTGATATCACGTGCCGCAATATCGACTGTAATGGAGTCTGTGTCAATGACATAGATGCTGTCGGAGGTATTCATGATCAGATTTCCAGCTGCGAAATCCTGATGGCAGAGACAACCGGTACGTAGCGCTTTTGCTACCCATTCACCGTATTCCGGTTCTGACAGACCTTCAATCGCTTTACTGGCCCGTTCGTAAAAATACGGGAACTCTTTGATCAGCGTTTTTCCTATGGTGTCATGTTCTTTGAGTACCAATTCGTTCTTGTAATAGGTATTGATTTCTTCAAGCTGTGCTCTGTAGTCTTCAACCCAAAGACCCAAATGATATTTTGGCTTGCTTTCGGGTGGAATGGTGAAGCCTTCCGAAGCTTTGTGGAATTTCGCCAATTCGCATACAAGGCTGTTCAATTCCCGGGGAGAGGTGTAAGAGGGATTTTTGCCCTCTATGGCTTCTGTTAAAACATAGCATGTGCTATTGACCTTTGCATAATTACTGCCGTCTGATGTTTTGTAAACCTTCGGAATTCTGATACCATTATTTTGAAGATGATTTACTGCATACAATATGAATCTAAGCGTTTCCTCAGAATTTGAAATTTTTTTCAGAATCCTCATACCCTCATTTGTTTTGATCCACCAGACGCCTTTTTTATCCTTATAGGATTCATTGCGTATATCTAAAACCTTTACAGGGTAATTCCCCAAAACCAGATCCAGCGGTTCATTTGCCGTGATTGCCACTTTTATCCCTTCTTTCAATCAATATGTAAGGGGGCGTAACTTCCCCCTTTGGACGGAATAGTTGGCCGAATGCATATAAAACGGATATAAAGTCACTAAAAAAGAGCCCAACCGGCATTCATGTCAGTCATCAAGAGTCAGCTCTTCAGCCTCTTCCTTGTCCCAGGAAACCTTGATTGTGACAGATCCACCCTCTACATCATCGTCGTATTTTACCTTGTAGTCCAGATCAGCCTCTGCTGGAAGGGCAACAGGTGTTCCTTCTACTACGAGATTACCTGCAAATAAATCAGGGATGGCTCTCTTGATAAAATCGCCGAATTCCGCCCTTGAGCCGAGAAAAGCATCCTGATATCTCATGGTTCCACACTCCTTATATAATTAATTGTTCTTTTACATAATATTGATAAGATATACCAAGTGTTACATTCGGATGAACCGATACACTGAATTTAGTAAGGTGATAACGGTATAAGTAATAATAGGTTGGTTACGAATGTGAACATAAGATGGGATACAAGTGAGAACAAAGATAGATGTTGGCGAGAAAAAAATGAAAAATGATGAAAGTAGTGATATGTTGAAATATGTAGAACAATTGGGTATAATCTATAGGTTGGTACAAACTCAGGAGGCCTTTTTATGATAAATAGCACGCGGATAATCCGTACAAATACGAACGACCCCTGGTGGAATCTATCAGTTGAGGAATATTTGCTGGACAGGGTGGAACCTGGTCAGTGCATATTATATTTATGGCAGAATGAAAATACCGTGGTGATCGGAAGAAATCAGAACCCTTGGAGAGAATGCAAAACGGAGCAGTTTGAAAGTGAGGGCGGCAAGCTGGCCAGAAGGCTTTCAGGCGGAGGTGCGGTTTATCATGACCTGGGGAATCTGAATTTCACTTTCGTTGTCAGCCGGGAGTTGTATGACCTGGAGAAGCAAGTAAGAGTTATCCTCAATGCTGTAAACAATCTCGGAATAAAAGCGGAAATGAGCGGTAGAAACGATTTGACAGCCGATGGCCGCAAATTCTCCGGTAATGCGTTTTGTTTCCGGAAATCAGGCGCTTACCACCATGGTACGGTACTTGTCAATGCTAATTTTGGAAAGCTGTCAAATTATCTTCAGGTATCACAGGAAAAAATGAGATCGAAGGGTATAGAATCAGTTCAATCAAGGGTCGTCAACCTTTCTGAGCTGCAGTCGGCCCTGACCATTGATACGGTTTCTGATGCACTGATTGCTTCATTCAGGTCAGCTTATAATAGCGATGCGTCTGTCGAGGATGCCATCAGGGACAATCAAGCCGGTAGAGCTACGCTGGAAGAGTTGTACTGCAAATATTCATCATGGAAATGGAGATACGGTGAGGCACCCAGGTTTGATGTTGACATTGATACAAGATTCTCATGGGGAGGGATCCAGATAGGATTCAAGCTTGAGAACGGTATGGTAAGAGAAGCCGCAGTTTATTCTGATGCCATGGATGAAGAATACATATCAAGATTACCGGGTATTTTCAAAGACTGTGCCTTTTCGTCACAGATGCTTGCTCAGAGACTGCGCGGGATGTCTGGGGATGATAATGTAAATGCCGTAATGACCGAAGACATCGCTGGATGGCTTGAAAGTAAAGGGTTTTAGCGTTTATATGCATGAGAAGGTTTGTAATTATATTGCTGGTAGCAAAATACGAAAAGAATTTACACACGGATAATGAAATGATTTTTATTAGATTGAGCTCGTTTCATAAAATCATCTATCAACATGGCGTACTTCATAATTGTGAGCATACAAAGGACAGCTATTTTTTTTGAAAATAATATATGAAGGCCTGAAGAGCCTACATAGAGCTGAATTATTTCAACAGCAAACAACATAAAAAATGTGCTGAGAGTTAATATACGAGCAGTATTGCTCGTTTTTTCTTTTTTGTTCACAGTCTGGATGAAATAGTATATAATACTCGTGTTGGTAATTTAATCGGACAAGGGTTTGTGAATGAGCGAAGATATAAAAATGAGTGAAGATACGGAATTGAACGAACAAACAAAAGCGAATGAAGACACTGAATCAAGCGAGGACAGTATATTAGATGCAGACATCAATAGTTTTATCGGAGGAGAATACCCCATTAAAAAAGGGGATGTGAACCTGTTTTCTCCGCTTGTGTTTGCTTATGTCGGGGATG
>WSSedL1CaDRAFT_10000390_pt1 | contig 31204 bp, 16 predicted proteins | sample WetSurSL1Cattail_FD_9464 | JGI IMG/M metagenome (IMG submission 9464)
TGATCAAAATTTACAAAACATTTGCACTTACGTCAAGAAAAAAATATACATTTTATTAACCAGCAATTGTTTATAACTTAATCACCAAACCCTAAATTACTAAATTTCAAATCTCTAAAATCATTCAAAATCTTTTTTACAGATTTCGATGCGAAATGTTGTGTAATAAAGCGGGTATACATTACATACTTCTCAATAGAAAAAATTCCACTGTATTTTTGAATAAGTAATCCTTCATTTTCAAATAATTGATACTTTATTTCCATTCCAATAAAGTTTAAATTTTTCTAACCCCATGAGAACTAAAGTAGTAAATCTAAAGGATAATTCCAATCATTCAATGATCTACACAAATTCGAGTAAGTGACAACCATTTCAAATTAAATTTTTCGTTCTATAATCCATTGCTCATAGACTTATCATTTTTTATTTTCAGGAATAAAAACCAAGCTTCTCAAAACAAATAATTTGTCATTTGTTTTACCGGAAAACTTCAGGTAAACATCGTGCCTACCGGCTGTTTTTAATGTTTTTGCTGAAAAGGTTTTGAAAGAATTAAGGTCTGTACTTGTTATTTGACATTCAGCAATTTTTTTTCCATTATCAATCGAATCGAGCCATACCTCTATTGAACCGCCTGCTGCGCAAGAAGCAACAAATTGTACCGATTTGGCAGTTCTTAGATATTCCATATTTCCAAACTCAATGCCAGCGTATAAGGCCCAATCATTGTTGTGAATATTATCCAGATCAAAATCTTTATCAGAACCTTTTGAGCGGGAAGTTCCGAATTGATTTGCAGGACACTCTGCTAAAATAGGAGTATATGCATCACGGTAAATATACAAATCGAAATCGGCGCTGTTGCCCTGTACGTATAAACCCTGGCGATTACCGCACCATCCGTTATAATTCGTCTGAAATTGATCAAGACTTGTTATATCAATATCGTTGCCTACTTGTATCCAGGTCATACCATCGGCACTGAAAAATCCTTTAACTGAATGATTAATTCTCTCAATTTTTAACCAAACTATATTACCGATGGTATTGGGTGATTCGAAGCTGGTTTTGTTGAAACTAAAAACAAAAACATTTTGTCCCTTAACATTTAGTGTGCAAAACATTTTAACAAACAAATTTTCCATTCCGTTGATAATCCTAAGACCTGCTTCGTTTGAGGAATCCCTGGGTGCAAAATCCAGCCGGGTTATTAGCGAGTAATTATGCTCAGCATCTGTTTTAATAATGGTGTTACCTTTTTTTACGCTTTTAGGTTTCAACCGAAACCATCCCGGATGCTCGGTAAGTGACCATGTTTCCGTAGCTGTTTGACCAAGGAATGACCATTCGGGGTTTAATTTGTCGGAAGCAAAAAAATCAGATTTGGGAACCATCCAGGGTATTCCGCTGCTGGGAAGATTGGGCGCTCTGAAATACTTATTTGATGGGTAATCCGCAACCAAGTTATTGTTTTCGCTATAATGAACCTGATTTAATATGCCTTGCCGACCCTGACCAAACCATTCATTATTATTGGCTCTTGCCCAAACAGGATGTAAAACCCAACTTGTACTATCGGCAAGCATTACGGCTGCAGAGCTATGATTAGGCCCTGAAAAAATAGCATTAAGTTTTTCAGGATCATTTTCGTTAAAGAAGTTAACCGGTTCCGTCCAGGCCGATTTGTCCGATGTAAGTATTTTACTTCGCATATATTTTTGTCCACCGCTTACATCGTGTGCAAATGAATAGTAATAATAGCCATTATGTTTCCACATAACCGGGCCTTCGGCCCAACTATAAGGAAAAGCAGGTTTGGGATTCAACCAGTCCAGGTTATAAACAACGCCCGTAGGTTGACCATCGGACCCCAATTCTACTATACCTCCATTAGGTTGTCCGTTTTTTACTATCATATACCATTTACCATCATCGTCAATAAAAATGGAGTTGTCGTAGCCCAAGGTATATGGAAGTTGTGATGGGTCTTTTACTTTTACTGGCATACTCCAAGGCCCTTCAATTCTGTCGGCTGTTGTAAACCACATCCCACCGTGACTGAAATAATGCCAATATTTCTTATTGAAAAACACTACCTGGCCACCCCAGCAGCCACCGGAAGTTTTATCGCCATAAGCTTCCCATGATGCCGATACGGGTTGTGCAATTGCTTCCCAATGAACTAAATCGGTTGAATGATAAATAACAGGCGTTGGGTTAAACGATGAGCCAGTAGTATAGAAATCGGTACCAACCTGTGATAACGTACAATCAGAATGATCTCCCGGAATAACAGGATTCATATAAGTTTTAATAATTGGAGATTGACCCTGTCCGATATTATATAATCCAAAAATAAGAACTATACAAATTGCTATTCTATACCTACATGTTGTCATAAAAATTTATTTAATGTTTTAAATATTAGCCAATATATCAGATTTTTTTATTAAAATTCAAATTTTCAGCAAGTTTTTCAATTAATCTTTATAGGGTAGATAGGGTAGTAATATTTACGATATAGCAAGAACCCTTGCTTGTTGCAGCTGTAAAAGGAGATGTGTGGCAGTATAACGTTACAAAAAGCAATCGATAGTATTATTTTATTTTTGTTTTTTAATTCGTATTGCAATATATGGTTTGGCGGGTAACTCAATTAAACTCCGTCCCGAAAATTTCTTTTGCAAAGGAGTAATGGTCATGTCCCAGGTGTCAATTACTTCGACCTGATAAGTCGCATCTTTAGGCAAATCAATAACAATACTCCGTGGTTGGGCATCGTTCAAATAGCCTAGATAGTATTCATAAGGAATGCCAATGCATGAAAATGGCATCCAGGTAAACAAAGGAATAGGTCTCATTTCAGCTGGAGCATCATTGATAATGCCTCGAAGAAATTTAATCCGTTCAGGGCTCTCGCCACGCAATATTCCTCCTTTCGACCACCATAAAATATCGGACGATTCGTTCGGCAGTTTAACCGGATTTTCTGTAACATAGGTTTCGCCATGACCAACATATCCGCCATTGGTAACGCCACGCCAGAATTTTTCAGTTAACGATTGGGCTGTTAAATCGCCCCATGACCATGGGATATTGCCTTCGTAGCGACATTCATCGAACACAACGGGTTTTTTGTATTTTCTGCTGTATTCTTTTGCCTTGTAGGTATCTTCACTTTGAATGCTGGCATGGGTTATATACGGATTGGCATGATCGTAAAACCTCACTCCATTATGAATGCCAAGCATGTGATGGAATTTATCTTTTTTGCCAAATTGTTCGACATAATAATCCCAATCGCTGACCTTTTTAGCATCCATAAAATCCCACTCGTTGGCCATGCTCCACCAAACATTTTTATAAGCGGCAAAGCGGGCAATAATGTATTGAATGTACATATCTTCAGTTTCCCTGCTTAGAGAACTAAATCCCCAGCGGTCGTAGGGATGAAAAACAATTAAATCGGCCTGAATACCAAGAGAATCTAATTGCGTGATTCTTTTTTCTATGTTCCTGAAAAAGGCAGGATTTAACTTGCTATAATCCCAGTTTTTTAAAGGCTTTCCTTCGAATGGATAATATAAAGGTTCATTGTTATTCCAGTCGTAACTTTTTGGGAAAATGCACATACGCATTTTATTGAAATAGCCTTTTGACAAGGTCTTGAGGGTTAACCCAGCCAGGCTGTCGCCCTGATGAACCCAGCCATAACAGGTTGTACCGAACGAATGGTGAGGAGTACCATCGGCATATGCAAAATAGAACGTGTCCTTTACAACAACAGGTCCGTGATTGCCTTTCAGGACAGGTGTGCAAACAAAACTTCCTTTTTTGTTATCGAACTTTTTTAAATTGCTGGTTATTAGGTATATCCAATTACCTTCCTTTTGAGGCATAAACCTGATTTTATAAATGTCATTACCATCGTAAAAGCCAGACACGATAATAGTGTCGTTGTCTTTTATAAACTTGGCAAACAACTTAACCTCTTTAAAAGGGTTTCCTGCAGATGTACCATTAAGTGTTATTTCAAAAACTTTCCATTTCTCAACATTCACCTGGCCAAACAGTGAATGGCTGAAAAAAAGTAAAATGAATAAAATATTATTGAACCTCATATCTTTATAATTCGTTTTAATTTTTAACCACATACTTATCTTAATACTTTCTATGTGACTATGTGGTTTTATTCGTCCATTTTGCAGAATATTCACTTTTTAAAAGACTAATGCTTATCTTCAGCCCGCAACAACCTGACAATATAAATAGCTCCAGCTGTACTTCCTTCAAGAGCCTGAAATTTAACCCTGATATGGGTTTTTCCTTGTACCATTGAATCGGGAATCGGGTAAACTACATTTTTAAACATCGACTGGTTCCATTTATTGGAATTGTCTTCAGTTAGTAATTTTTGATCGTCAATGTAAATATCAAATTTTCGGGAACCCCATTCTGCACCCCAATAGCGTAAAAGTAAGCTAACATTGGTTTCGGACTTTGTTGCCAAATCGTAGCTAAAATAGCCTCCGCTGCGTGCCTCGCGATAAAATTCATTAAAATTGTTGCCTTTATTCGATTTTTCCAACTGCATGGCATGGTCTACTTCAGGTTGTTGCTCGCCGATAGCAACATAATCAATAGTTCGTTTTTCCAGGGCAAGCTTTTCATTTTCAATTTTTGTTAGCGAATCTGTATAATGCTTATAACCAGAGTTCGACAGAGCCAACCAATACATCATGTACCGTGAATCGTGAATTTTATAAAATGGTTCTAGCGTGAGTTCCGCAGGATTGATCATTTTAACATTTAACTTGAAATTTAATGGCTTATCCTTTACAGGTACCAATTTGTCTCCAAGGTTTTGAATATTATCTTCAATAATGATTGGAGCCTGATCAACGGGTAAAAATTTTCCACCAGCATATTGTCCCCAACGGCCATCATCGGCAATCAGGCCTTTTAAATCTTCCGTTCCGGTTTTTGCGCCAAGTAAAATGGGGCCATGCATAATAGCGATATACTCAGGCACGTTAGGCAAACGCTCAATGGTATTGTGCATTGGCAGGGTAATTTGAACCACATCGCCTTTCTTCCATTTCCTATCGATGCTTATATACGAAGCAGGAAGTGCTGAAAAGGCAACATCCTTACCGTTTACAATAATTTTTAAAGCGCCTTTGCTTACCCATGAAGGATAGCGAACCATTAATTTGAAATTCGAGGCGCCCTCTGTTATAGTCAATTTTGTTTGTTCTTCATAAGGAAAAGTTGTTTCCTGTTTGATTTTTATGCCTTTTCCCTTCCAGTTGAGTTCGGAAGCAATAAAAAGGTTGAGGAACAAAGAATCTTTTGAATGAGCATATATAAACTGGTTGTATTTACTGTGGTTTTCCATACCTGTGCCAACGCAACACCACATTGCCTCGTTAGGAGCTGAGTAAGCCCTGTAATGACGCGGACGTGCCGGTGTGAAATATACATATCCGCCATGCGCGGGATGTTGAGAGGAAAGAATATGGTTTAATATGGTGCGTTCGTAATAATCGGCATATTTGGCTGAAGGGTGAAATCTGAATAAATCTTCAGTCAATTTGAGCATGTTGTATGAATTGCACGATTCTGGCCCATCATTAACATTGATAAAATCGATACAGGATTCTTTGGCGGGAAAATGTTCCCTTCTGCTGTTTCCGCCAAAGGCGAGCGAACGATTGGTTGTAACCGTTTCCCAAAAAAAACTGCCTGCTTTATCGTATTTTGCATCATGGCCAAGCTCGGCAATTCTTTCAAAGCCAATAAATTTGGGTATCTGAGTATTGGCATGCTTGTTATCTAGCATATCAATCCCTTGCGACAATGGATCAAGAAACATTTTGTGTGAATAGCGTTTTGCGGCTATCATGTATTTTTCATTTCCTGTTATCTGGTATGCATCGGCAAGCACTTCGTCCATGCCACCGTGTTCGTTTCCGAGCATTTCTTCCATTTGCTTATCAGTTAAACCCTTGGTTATATTTATTGCCCAGTCGCAAAAATTAAGAAAAATGTTCTTTGCATCAGCATTACCTGTATATAACCATGCATCTCTCAAGCCTGCATACATCTTATGAATATTATAATATGGCGCCCAATATTTCCATATTGCACCAACTTCGCCGGCTTTAATCTTAGGCCATAATGTTGCTCCATTTGGAACTCCTCCAGCATATCCTATGCCCCAATCGGGATATTTCAGTGCATTGGCTTCCTGACAAGCTTTTAGCTCCGAAATCATATAATCCATGCGCTTTTTACATTCGGAATTTCCGGTAGCAGCATAATTCATGGCCATTGCTGACAGGTAATGACCACCCACATGCCCATCGAGGCCATCCCAGTTTGGATAACATTTTGCCTTCTCAGGTAAGCCGGCTTCTTTTCGGTACGGTGCCAGCATTCGGTCCGTATCGTATTTCAGGAGAACATCAATGTTCAAGTCCCGTGCATGTTTGAATGGTCCATCGAGCAATGTTACATCACCCAATGCAAATTCGTTGGGGTAAAATTTGTCTTGTGCAGACAAATTGAAACTGCTTATAGCCATACAACTGGCCACGATGAAAAAAATATTTAGTCTGCTCATGAGTTGATATTTTATGTTTTAATTCGATTATTCTTTTGTAAACTTCCACCAGTCAAAATTAAGCAATTTCCCTTCACCACCTTTAAATACAAAATAAAGATCGTGTACCCCGTTCACTTTGTTCACCTTACATGTTTGAGAAATCCAGTTTTGCACACCACCAGTGCTTTTTACTGTCAAAGTACCTAACAATGTTCCGTTTTGGCTGTCGATGCGGATTTCAATACTTCCACCATCCTTTGCTGAAGCTACACTGGCTTCGAACGATTTAGCCCCTTTACCAAAAGCAACACTACGAACTTTAATATAATCTCCATTGCTGATGTCAGTTACATAAATACCTATCTTCTCATCTTTTGCAGTTTCAATGCCTTCTTCCCAACCAATGGTTTCGGCTTCAACCTTCTCATATGGGTTTATATTGGAAGCACTTTCTTTAACACCTTCTTTTGTAGGTGCAATCAACGGAATTGAACCGTTGGCATTAAACTGAAACGGTTCGATACAAACAGAACGTTTAAAACCACCACCGCCGGGTAGTGCACCATTATGATAGAACAAATAAGACTTTCCTTTGAATTCTATATAACCAGGATGGTTGGTAAAGGCTCCTCCCACCTTTATCACGTGCATAATAGTGTCGCCGTAAGTCCAAGGGCCAGTAACACTTTTAGCCGTTGAATAGGCCAAATGCTCGGGAACCCCACCCGCCGGATATAGCAAATAATACAAGCTGCTACGTTTAAACAACCAGGGGCCTTCCTCATAAGCCGCTGTCCGTTTATCTATTTTCTTTGCACGGTACCCAAAATTTTCATCTTTCAGATCTTCCTTAACAATGCCGAGTTCCTGATTATAAGAAACCATATCTTCATTGAGCTTTACGTGCCAAAGGTTGGGATTTCCCCAATACAAATAGGCCTGGCCATCGTCATCGATGAAAACAGTTGGGTCGATATATCCATAACCAATCAGTAAAGGTTTTCCAATCGCATCTTTAAAAGGACCCGTTGGGTTATCGGACACCGCAACACCAATGGCATTGCCTCCGTTTTTCATATTTACCGGTAAATAGTAATAAAACTTACCGTTTCGTGGTATACACTGACCTGCCCAAGCATCGCCACGCGACCATACAAAACTCTTGTACGATAAAACTTTACCATGGTCTGTCCAGTTCACCATGTCGGTTGACGAATAGCATCGCCAGTCGTTCATGGTAAAGAAGTTCCTTACCGTTGAGTCTTCATCGTGAGAGGTATAAAGATAAACAGTACCATTGTGCACCATAGGCGCGGGATCGGCTGTATAATTGGTTTGAATAATAGGATTCTGTGCTTTCATTTCGAAAGAAAACAATACTGCCAACATAATTAATGCTATTTCAGACAGTCTGTTCAGCGTTTTTTTCTTCATAATATATTAATTTACAATACTTCGATAAAAATATACCCTAAATAACCTATTTCGCTGATGAGAATTTATAGAGAACTACCCCATGCACCGGCACTTTAAGCGCGAGTTGGCCATTTTTGGTTTCGATGTTGCTTATATCTTTCTGCCTCCAGAGGTCACGTACTTTAAACTGTCCGTTAAGTCCTAGTTTATTAAAGTCTTTATATGAAATATCGACTATATCTAAACCAAAATTACAGAAGCCAACAGCACGGCTACCGTCTTCGAGTTCTTTTACGTAAATGCGCAAATCGCCAATAGTCTGAACACAAGTAGCTTGTTTACCAAGCGGATCCTGGTTGATTTCGATAACTTCATCGTTTGTTAACAGATTCAAAGTGAAGTCATCGAGTTTCTCCATATCACAACCAATGAGCAACGGCGATGAGAAGAGGCACCATAGGCTGATGTGCAGGTATTGCTCATCGGGTTTAAGCTTACTTGGATGTGTATTTCCCCAGCCTACATGACCAACCACAAGCATATCAGGATCGTTCCAGTTACCGGGCTTAGCCCAGGCTGCCGATTTATCCTGGTCGAGGGCTATCCCTTTTACACTAACCCAGGTATCGGTAATATCGTTTGTGGTACGCCAGCTGTTGCCTCTAACTAAATCACCCCACTTACATACATCAGACATTCCGTATTGACACAAGCTATACACAATGTCGCGGGGCTGTTGGCGAAGATATTCACCCATAACCTCAAATGGTTTTATAGCAGTTGAGAGACTGTTCCCTCCCTGATATGACAATGATGAAACTTTTAAAGGATCGCTACCAGATAAACCATTGATTACGTTACCATAACTGCACCAATCGTATTTCAGATAGTCGAAGCCCCATTTGGCATAGCTTTGTGCATCCTGTTTTTCATAGCCATAACTACCAGCGCATCCGCCACAAGTCCATGGACCTGGACTGGAATAAAGCCCGATTTTTAACCCAAGGCCATGTACATAATCGGCAAGTGGTTTCATGTCGACAAAACGAGAATTGGGAATGATAAAACCTGCTTCGTCACGAAACTTGCCACGTAATGACGAGTCTTTAGAGTCACGGTGATTTTCCCAGAAATCGTCTATATTAATATACGTCCAGCCATGATTAATAAGGCCGCTTTTTACCATGGCATTGGCTGCACGTTTCACTTTATCTGCCGAAACCTCCTGTGCAAAACAATTCCAACTGTTCCAACCCATGGGTGGTGTAAGAGCAATGCGGTCGCCACAAACAATGCGTAGCTTCTTTTCTGCCTTACCTTTTGCGTTCTTAGCCACTAAGATTACTTCGAAAGTACCAGCTTTTAAAAGCTTACCAGTGATGATACCAGTTTGTGTGTCAATCTGTAAGCCTTCAGGCAAACCCGAAGCCGAAAAAGTCATTGGCCGATCGCCCGTGGCTGCTACGAGATATTGAAAAGGAGAACCCGGGCGAACACCAAAAACCTTGGCGCTATTGATTTTGGGTTCGGCAGAAGCCTTAGGTGTAAGAATATACTCCATACTTGATACCGGATTGTTTGTTTTGAAAGTGGTTACACCTGTTGCTTCAAATTTTGCGTCGACCCAATCGGCATGATCATAGTAATTGCCGTTGCCACCATCGGTCACAACCAATTCGAGTTTCTTTACTCCTGCAAGCTTAACTGAGCAAGACCTGGCTGAGTCCCCCAGATGCATTATACCGCTTGACCACAGTTTTTTACCATCACCAATTAACTCAAATTCAACAGCCGGTTGGTGACCTTTAACTTCATCGTCAATCCCCACTCGGGCGTTAAACACAGTTGCCTTTCCTTCAAGCAGGATTAACAATGAACTTACGGAATGTGTTGCAAAACCTCGTTCAAAAGTCTTGCCTGCAATGGTAAGCGTTTTCCCGTCAAGTGACTTATTCTTCATTGGAACACCGTACCCTTGGGTGGCCGTGCTGAGATCCAATTCATCGAGCCATACTTTTTGAGCAGACAACTGACATAATCCAAAAAAACCAAAAGTGATAATGATACCAGCAATGGTTCTTATTTTCATATTGCTTGTTATTTTCATAAAAACCTTTTTATTAAATATTATTTTTTGAATTTTAAAATTTAGAGTGATTATTTAATTATCAATCTGTTATTTGACATTAAATTGCTTCCAATCGAAATTAAACAAATCATTTTGGCATTTGAACGCGAAAAATAAAGTATCTATGTATTCCTCCCATATTACTGTTTTCCATCTTCCAATAATTTTATAAAAGCATTTAATGCGCCCCAATGATAAAATTTATCGCTATTTTCTACATCATCACCAACTCCGGTAACAGAGTTATTATTTTCATAAACATGATGTTCCTCATTCCATGATTTCAAAATTAATTTGGCAGATTTTTCAACCATGTCTTTTCTTGCATCAGGCACATTATAGTTCCTCATACCGCAATAAACTAAGAAATTCATAGGTGCCCAGATTCTTCCTCTCCAATAGTCGTTGTCCTTAAATGTACTATCGTTCCTTGCGATCGATGGCATTATCCACTCACCCCAAAATTCATCCGGATTATAAAAATGTTCTTTCATCATCCGTTCGGCTTGCTTTTGAGAAGCAACCCCGGTAAGTAGTGGATAAAATAATGTAGGCGATAATCTATGACTTAATTTTCCGGTTTTTAGGTTTTTGTTGAGGAATATACCTGATTTTTCATCATAAAGAGAGGCAAGTTTTTTTGAATATTTCTCAGCACGTTTTTCAAGTTCATTTTTAATATCATACTTTCCCAATTCTTTAGCAATTTTAGAAAGGTGTTGACAATCTAAAACATACATACTCATTAAACCAACATCGGCTAGCAACAATTTGTGTGTTTTTGTGTCGAATACAGCCTCATCATACATTGGTGAATTATCGAGACCAGATTCCCACATCGCTGCTTGTTTTGTATTTATCTGTTTAGATAGCGAATAAGGCATTTTTTCTGCGTAGTCCAGGTCACTGCCCCAACAGAGATAACCATCAACATCCCGTTTGCTTTCCCACCAACGGTTCCATGACAGTAGCTCATCAAACACTTCCTCAAGCAACCATTTCTCTTTATATTTTTCATAAATTTTCCAAACAATATATGAACCTACAGGAGGTTGTGAATGGTCTTCGCTTTTACCAACTCCGGCACTACAATTAGGCACAAAACCAGCTGAAGTTATGTTTTTTGTAACAGCAATAGCATTTGCATATGAAAGTTCTTTATTATCAAGTGAATACATATACGATGCAAAATAGGTATCCCAGTCAAACAATACCCAGCCATCCCACCAACCGCAGTTCCAAATGCGACTAACCGGTGAAATAACAATTTTTTGTGTTGGTTCATAAATTATGTCCCAAGCCAAAACAGATTGCATGGCATCATACAATGAACTATCAGCACCATAAACTTTTTTTGTTTCCTCAAGTTTTTTTCCTGCTATGTTCACTAATGTTTCTATCTCGCTTTCATTTTTATCAGCATAAGTTGACACGATAATCCTTCCATTTAACGGGCAAGTAATTGTAGAATCATTAAATGATATTTTATCTTTAGAGCTAATATAAAATCTTAATTCTTCGTTATTACCGCGAAATACAAATCCATCTTTTGTAACTTCAACTTTACCTTTTTTTCCCCAGATCACGTCTGGTTTTATTAAAATTACTCCTGAATTCTTCGATTTATCCGGAGAATAAACAATTGCAAGATTTTTTGAATCTGAGGCCGTTTTAACATTTATACTTATACTTTTCCAATCAACTCTTAACTCGGTATAAGAACCATTGTAAGCATGTGGACCGGGGATAACTTTTTCAACATCCACTCCACGCCTGCCTATTAATGCTTCTCTTAAGATAGTGCCCGACTTTAAATCCTGCAACTGAAAATTAATTGCAAAGTTTTCTGGTAAAAGTACCTGAGATAAAACACTGCGCGTGTTCCATGTATTCCATCCGGAAGCAAGTTTTCGCTGCATTTCATCATAGTATTCTCCCGAAGTTTTATTTTGATTATTTACTTGTGCGAATATTGTTGTGAAAGAAAAACTGAGCATTATCATTACGATCAGCACAATGATTTTCTTTTTCATTTGATTAACAGTATTTCTCATTTTTTTGCTTCTCATTTGTATTTAAAAAAATCATGGTTTCAAATCATTTTTCTGTTTTTACAATTCTTAATGCCAAATATGTCACTTACATCTTCATATTAAAACAATTATCCGCCAATACAACCTCTTTGGCAGATAGAAAACTTATTTTTTATTAGGAAGCAATTTCCACCAATCGAAATTAAACAAATCTTTTTCTCCCCTGAACACGAAGAACAGATCGTGAACCCCTATGATATTATTTACCGGGGCAGTAACCGTTTTCCAAATTTCACCTTCTCCGGAAGTATTTACATTGATTGCTCCCAATATTGGTCCATCAATTTTATCGGTATGTATTTCAATCTTTCCGCCATTCATAGAAGCTATGCTAACTTCAACCGATGCTGCTCCTTTGGAAAAATCAACGCCTTGTACCTTGATGTAATCGCCATTGTGAATAGCAGTCACAAATAACCGGTCGGCGATCTTTTTTCCTTTGTTCCACGGAACATTACGTTCCCATTCAGTGGCAAATTCAGTTTTAAGCCCTTCGCTAAAAGCCATGGTTTCGGTTTCATTGCGGTTATATGGGTTTACAGTTCCAATTTGTTTAACTCCAGATGTTGACCAGAATGGCAGCTTCTGAATGGTACCATCGGCATTGTAGGTTAGCTGTTCAACACAAATCGATCGTCTTTCGTAATGCTTAGCCATGGTTTGTTTCAGAATGGCATAATTAAAGCCAAACACGTAAGAGTTACCTTTGAAGTCGATAATTCCCGGGTGGTTTCCACTTGAGCGTTGGTCGCCATCAATTATCATCCCTTTATATTCCCAAGAGCCTATTGGGGAGTGGCTCATTGCATAACCAATCCCTTCGGGGCAGCAAGTAGAAGCATACGCCATATAATAATGCCCGTTGCGTTTCCAAGTCCATGGTCCTTCCTGATAGTGGAAAGGGTCTTTTTCACCTTTTGTTTTGACAAATTCCGGCATTTTCTTAGGCTCGCCTGAAACGGAAATCATATCCTCATTCAGTTTTACATACCACAATTCAGGATTTCCCCAATAAAGATAAGCCTGACCATCGTCGTCAATCAAAATTGTCGGGTCGATATCTTGTGGTCCATTCTTAATTAATGCCTTCCCAATAGCATCTTTGAATGGCCCATAAGGGCTATCGGAGACCAGTACTCCTATACCGACACCACTTGGCATGGGACAGTACATATAAAATTTATTGTTTCGCAAAATTACTTGGGGTGCCCAGGCTCCATTGTCAACAGTTACCCATTTAAAATCTTTCAGTGAAGCCACAACCCCGTGGTCGGTCCAATTTACCATATCGATTGATGTGAATAACAACCAATTCTGCATTTTAAAACCAAAGGCATCGTCCTCATCGTGGCCGGTATAAAGAAACACCGTGTCGTGATACACCATTGGTGCCGGGTCGGCAGTATATTTGGTTTGAATAATAGGATTTTGGGCCAGTACATGAACAGATACGATTACTGTCAAGCACGAAAGTATTAAAAACCTCGAAATTCTTTTCATAAAATCATTTTAAAATTATCAGTTGTTATTATTCATAAAATTAGTAAAATGTTCAGATTCATGCGCCATGTCCAACGCCAGTTTTTTGTGGGCATCACTATTTACTACAGAGATTGGTATTTTTGTCCAGGGTACCAAAGCATCGTCATCCATTTCGCCAAGGTCGAAACGTTCAACCATAATACGTACGATATGCTTGTTGATTTCTTCTTCAGAAATAAGACCTTTTGAAACAGCTTTAACTAAAGCACTATAAGAATAATCAGCCCAGGCACATTCCACATCTGTACCTGCCAGGACGCCTTTAGTGGCAGCATGGGTAGCATCTGACGACACTTTATGTCCATTATAAAAATCGGATATAGCATCGCAATCCGAAACAACAACGTACTTGTAACTCCACTCGTCGCGAAGTATACGTTGCAACAACCTAGAGTTTCCGCAACATGGCTCATCATCCAACCGTTGATAAGCACACATCACTTGACGCACATCAGCTTCCTGCACCAAAGTTTTAAATGCAGGAAGGTAAGTCTCCCTTAAGTCGCGTGGATTAACATTGTTAACATTTAGTGTGTGACGGCTCCATTCAGGGCCTGAATGTAATGCAAAATGTTTGGCACAGGCTAACAATTTTTTATACTTTGCATTATCAGGGCCTTGTAACCCTCTAACAACAGAAACGCCCATGCGAGAGGTTAAAAAAGGATCTTCGCCGTATGTTTCAGGTCCTCGACCCCACCTGGGATCGCGGAATATATTAATATTGGGTGTCCAAATAGCAAGACTAAGAAATCGTTCGTTCTCTTTTCCATTTTGCATTGCATTATGATATTTAGCCCTGATTTCATCGGATGTTGCGTTAAAGACCTTATAAACCAGTGAGTCGTCGAATGACGCCGCCATTCCAATTGGTTGCGGAAAAACTGTAACATTTTTATTATTGGCCAAACCATGCAGCGCTTCGCTCCACCAATTAAATTTTTTTATTCCTAATCGGGCGATAGGTTTAGATTGATCGAACAAAAGACTTATCTTCTCATCAAGTGTTAAGTTCGACACCAAATCTTTTGCCCTTTCGTCAGAGCTAAGATTTGTATTCTGAAAGGGATATTGCTGCGCCCATAGGTTAATGATAAAAAAAACAGAAGGTATGAGAATAAGAACTTTTTTCATGTGTTTATATTTTATTTTTTGTGGTCAGATGCTAAATATACCAAAAATAATCATTCGCGTTTTCTATGCAAATAATTACTTATTGAGATTTCATTTTAAAATACAGTTCTTAGTTTGTAATCACATCCACTTCTGCATAACCACATTTGTCGTTGTTGCCATCTGTGTTCTTGATTGTCTTTAGCTTTATATACCGGGCTTTTACCGGCGAAAAGTTCTTTATTTGCAATAATGGATTGTTTCTTATGTTAGGAAATTCGCCTTCGCTGGCCAAATTCCAATCTGTATTGTTGGCAGAAACATAAAACTGATAGTTGGTAATGTATGTGCATGGCCAGCGGCTTTGGTCAGGCAGATACTTGAATCCACAAAGGTTTTGTTCACTACCCAAATCAATAACCAAATCGACCGGTTGTTTCTTGTCGTTCTCCTTACACCAGTTAGTTGCCGGGTTTCCGTCCAGAACAAAACGAGCTCTTTCATCGTTAGTGTCAATAATTTTCCAATCCTTTTTCGAAATATCGAATTTCTCGCGGCCTACAGGGCTGTTTTTACCTGAAGCAGGGTCGTAGGCAATTGCTTTAACCATCAATTTTCCATCTGCGGGAAAAGGCACGGTGTAAATATTTGATTTTGTAGTAGGTTCGCTACCATCTAGCGTATAGTAAAAAATCGGGCCGATATCATTGGTAGTCAAAGTAACTTCGCCCGTTTGGTTTCTGGCAATTGATGGAGCACTGAGAAAAACCGGGGCATTATAAATTCCAATATTGGAAATAACAGGACAACTTTTAGATTCAACGATATTGAAACGGACTTTCGTTGCATTAACACTCGGGAAACGAATGATGCGTTTATAACCAATGGTTGTTGCTTTCGCCACTTCTCTCCAGTTCTCATCTACAAGGGCTTCAACCGTAAAAGCTTTTACGCGTTGTCCCAAACGTATATATTCCTGTGCCATAAAACGGTTGAACAAGGTTGGTTTTCCTAAATCTATGGTCAATGTGGCTTTTGTAACATTGTCATCAGTAGCCCAATAAGTTTCTTTATTGTTATCAACTGCCATAGATGCTCCAAATTCTTTTTTATTCCCGCGAACATTTGAAGCTTCTGCTTTCATTTTTTCGGCAAGGTTTACTGCAAATGATTCTTTCACTGCTTTGGCAAATTCAAGGGCAGCTTTTTCGTCGTTTGGATGGATCAGACCGTTTGGCATAATAGGGAAGTTGAGCAATAATGAGCCATTATGACCAATAGAATTATAATATGTTTCCATCAATTTGGGTACTGTTTTAACTTTGGCATCTTCGCTTGGATGGTAGAACCATTCGGGCCTGATGGAAGTATTCACCTCAGCTGGCACCCATGCATTGCCAGATTCCAGCCCAAAATGCAACATCCCCCACTCCACTTCGCCTGTGGCATTTAACAAACTCCAGTTGGTTTCGCCAACATAGCCTTCTTCGGTACCAACCCAGCGCAGGTCGCCACGTTCTCCGCCATCGTTCCAAATAACAATGTTGGGCTGTAACTTACGTATCATAGCATAAGTATTCTTCCAATCGTAATAGGTTGTACGATCTATTTTACGGGTTTCGTTAGCTCCACCGTAATATCCGTCACCTCCATTTGCCCCGTCGAACCATACTTCGAAAATTTCGCCATAATTGGTGAGGAGTTCAGTGAGTTGGTTCCGAAAATAAGTGATGTATTCTGGTTTCCCGTAGTCCTTGCTATTCCTGTCCCAGGGTGATAAATAAATTCCCAATTTTAAGCCGTATTCTTTACAAGCATCGGCCATTTCGCGAACCATATCGCCCTTGCCATTTTTCCAGGGAGCGTTCTTTACCGAATACTCGGTGTATTTCGATGGCCATAAACAAAATCCACAGTGGTGCTTTGCAGTAATGATGATGCCTTTCATTCCTGCATCTTTGCAAATGCGAGCCCATTGGCGACAATCAGCTTTTTCTGGATTAAACAGCTTTATATCTTCGTTCCCAAAGCCCCATGACTGGTCGGTATAAGTATTTAACGAGAAATGAACGAATGAATAATATTCCATTTCCTGCCAACGCATCTGGTTCTCATTTGGAATTGGACCATAAGGTGCAGGCGCTTTAATCTGAGCAAAGCTTATGCCTGTAGAAAAGATGGAAAGAAGGATTACACATAATAAATTTCGTATCATACTATTTAATTTTAATGGTCTATTTAAATGAATAATTAACATCTGAAATATTTTATTATTTTTAAACAACCTTATATGAAGCCCATCATGTCAAAAGCTAAAGCATACTCAACCTCATTAGGCATTAACTTCCAGGTATTCTTTTAAAACTGCGATTCCGAAGCCGCATCCTTGACCCCCTGCATGATTGCATTTATAACACTCCAGTCTCGCAAAACACCTGTATTGCGGTCAAAAAAACCTCCTGGTGTATCCCACAAGAATGGTATTATACCCTTACTGGTTGAGGATTTTACAATATATTTATGATAATAATCAACAGAAGCATCGTTACGCGTCTGATCGCATGGTGGATTGAGTTTACGCTTCCAGGCTCCATATTCTCCAATAATTACTGGTACACCCTTATCAACAAATTTTGTTTTCATCATCCCAAAATATTTTTCCACATCGCTTTCTTCACCCCAGTTTGCATTTCGGGTAGGATCTAAGGTTGAATGATTGCCTTTACCCCAATAATAAAACACTTTACCCCAGTCAGCATCTTTCTCCATAAGACAGAATTGATAAGGAGTATAATAATGAACTTCTACTATCAGGCGGTCAGCGATCTGATCTTTGGGCATAGTATTCATCAACTTATTTGTTAATTCAATATCAGCCGATGGCCCTTGCACAATAAGCGTCCGAGAACTATTATTCCCGCCGGTTGCACGAACTGCATTAATGAAAGTCTGATGATACGATAACAAAATAGCCATAGCGGTCGAGTCTTTTGCATGGGGTTCATTTGCGCTTGCAAAAAGCAAATGTTCATCATACTCTTTAAAATACTCAGCTATCTGAGTCCAGTAAGCAAGTTGCCTTGCATTTACCTTAGCTGAATCAGATGCATTGATATGGGCTTCTAACCATCCATTATCCCAATGAATATTAATAATGGTGTACAGACTATCCGTTATGCAATAGTCGACTATTTCTTTAACACGGGCAAGCCATGCTGTATTTATAATGTTGGTGTTAGTATCGGAATGGCAAAACCATGCACAAGGGAGGCGTATAGTATTAAACCCCGCAGCCTTTATTGAATCTATGATTTTTCGTGAAGTATGGCCACCCCCCCAGGCATCTTCTCCACATATTGCCTCAAGGGTATTGCCCAGGTTACAACCTACCTTCATCTTACCAACAATATATTGGGCTGTTGGCAATTGCGCTCTAATTGTTGTGGATACTAAAAACCCAAATACAACAATTTGTATAGTTCTTAAAAATAATTGTAGTTTAAAATCAGATTTCGTCTCCATTATACATAAATTTTGTAAAAACGCTTTAGAAATTTTAATATGAAATAGTTTGGACAGTTATTGGTGCATCCTGTAAACCAAATGAGCTTACCGTCAATTTTATATCACCAGCATTACGGCTACTTCTGATTACAATCAAAGCACGTCCCTTCCATGCTTTTCGATTATTGCCAACATATGAGTCGCAGTCTTTGATGTCGGCATTGCCCACTGCTGCAATAGTACCAGCGCCTTCAACTTTAAAATACAGACGGTTTGTGGCATTTGGTTGTAATATACCGTCGTTATCCGTAATTTCAATTGTAACAAAAGACAAGTCCTGTCCATTAGCCAGAATTTCTTTTCTGTCGGCTGTTAATTTTATTTTTGCAACATCGCCCGACGTTTGCAGGATGGTCGATTCCTTTTCCTTATCATTTTCTAATCCAACAGCTTTCAACTGACCAGGTACATAGGGCACTGGAAATGTGGCTTTAAACTGCTGATCGACGGTTGTTGCTTGTTCTCCAATAAGTTTATTATTGAGGTATAGCCTGACTTTAGGATATTTCGAATATACTTCAACCTGCATGTTTTTCCCTTCAAATTCGGGCCAGGTCCAGCTTTCCCAGGTTGGCCACACTGACCAAAGGGTTTCTTTAATTTCCAGGGGTTCAGGATTGGGCTCCTTTACGGCCATATAAAGCTTTTCTGTGTTATTGTATAACATGCTCCGGTAGTGCGAGATGGGTTTTCTCCATCCGGTTAAATCTATATCGCCACAATAAGCGCCATGCCAGGGGAAATAGTCATGTTCCCAATGTTCCCCGGGAATATCGCCCGAATAGTAACACCGGCCAATGGACGATTCGCCGAAGTAGTCAATTCCAGTCCAAACAAAGTCTCCGATAATGTATTTGTTATCCTGCACCAGTTTCCAGTTGGTAAAAGCGTCGCGCGGATACGATTCGGTTTGAGCGATAATTCGTGAAGGAACCCGCTGATGGTCTTCCGCAGCCCGGTGTAACTGGTAATTATACCCACAAACATCGTGCGCAGCCATGAGAGGGTCGAAGATGTTCCAATCATTGTCCCACGTGGTCATCGCTGAAGTTACCGGACGAGTTGAATCGATTTTTCTAATAGCGTTTGCAAGCATTTTAGCCGTTTCTAAGGCTCCGGGTTCCTTTCTTTCTATAATTTCGTTACCAGTGCTCCACATGATAACCGAAGGATGGTTCCGGTCGCGTAGAACCATAGCATCCACGTCGCGTTTCCACCATTTGTCGAAATACAAGGCATAATCGAACTTGTTTTTAGCAGTTCTCCAGCCATCAAATGCTTCGTCGATCACCAACAAACCTAGTTTGTCGCAAGCATTCAGAAATGCTTCCGAAGGCGGATTATGTGAAGTCCTGACAGCATTAAACCCGGCAGCTTTAAGCAGTTCAACCCGGCGTTCTTCGGCACGGTCGAATGCAGCCGCACCCAGAAAACCATTATCGTGATGCACACAGCTGCCACTTAATTTAACTGTTTTCCCGTTAAGCTGAAACCCATTTTCAGCAGTATATTTTATGGAACGAATGCCAAATGGGGTTTTAGTATCGTCAATTACTTGCTTATCCTTTAATACCTGGACTTGCACCTGATACAAATTTGGAATTTCAGGTGTCCAGAGTGAAGGGCTTGACACATTGATGGTTTGAGTGATTTCTTTTTCGCTTTTAGCGGGAAGTTCCACCTTTAATTGATTATTTCCTGCATTTTTGGAATTGGTATCCCCTAATCTGGTGTTAAGAACAATGTTTTGGGGAAATGCCGTTTCGTTCTTTACCAACGTTTTTACCTGAATAGCAGCCTTTTTTTTAGTTACCTCTGAAAATGAAATGGAGACGCCCCACTGAGCCACATGCACCGGATTGGTAGTAATCATCCAAACGTGGCGGTATATACCCGAACCACTGTACCATCGACAGTTAACCTGCTGCGAATTGTCCACCCGAACCGCAATGACATTTTCTTTGCCATAGTCCAGATAAGGCGAAAGGTCATAACTAAACGACGAATAGCCGTATGGATAGAGACCAAGCGATTTCTCGTTGATAAAAACTTCGGAATTCATGTAAACACCTTCAAAGTAAATGGAAATGCTTTTACCTTTCCAATCAGCAGGAACAGTGAACGATTTCCGGTACCAACCTATGCCTGCAGGGAAAAAACCACCCGCAATTCCAGTGGGATTTTTGTGTTCTATTTTTCCTTCAATACTCCAATCGTGGGGTAAGTCAAGGTTACGCCAGGCCATATCGTTGAAATTTCTCAATTTAGCTGAAGCAGTATCACCCAAAAAGAACTTCCAATTGTAATCGAACAATTGTTTTCGTTCAATACCGGCTTGTTTTTGGGAATAACCTGATAAACCAGTTGTTAAAAACACGAATGGCAATAACATTTGGATGAGATAACAGTTTTTGAATGAGTTTATACCGCGCATAAAGTAGGTTTTATTTTCAAAATCATTTATTATTCTTCAGTTTTCATTTGACAATTAGTGCATCAACCGCTACTTTTCCCGATCCCCGGTTTACGATACTAATAACATGTTTACCAGCAACCAGACCGGTTTCATCATATACCACCTGCTGTGGTTTTCGGCTGCCAACAATTGACAAATCGATGGTGATGCGGGTTTGTCCGTCAATCTGAATCTCAATTTCCCCTGCCCCAGCTTCTTTGGGCGCAACAACGGCGATATTATTGCCAGAAAATGTGCAACTCCAAACATCGCCGGGCGTTTCGCTGTATGTTATATCATTGTTAAAATCACCGGTTCCCTGATTGCTCTGACGAAACCAGCCGGGATATACTGCACCCGGGTCATCATCGTTAATCCAATTTTTATCGTGTGTGATGCGCAAAACACGGAACCGTTCAGACAATGCCTTATTGGTAATTTCAGGCAAAGGAAGCGCCTTTTCCTCCGGTATTAAAGTCAGTCCTTGATCATTCTGAATAAACTTTATGGGAATGTTTGAGCCAACGAGTTCTACTTTGACAACCTTACCCAACGTATTTCCGCCGGAATGGAGTGCGTTGAGCGTAACCGTACTGTCTTTCCAATTAAAAACAGTGGCATAAACAAAGCTATTATTGCGGGTATAGCTAACGGTACTGTCGCCACAGACTTCAAATGGACGCGAACCGTAAACAGCTTCGGCATTTGTTTTCAGCCAGGCGCCAACATCCTTGCAGGTTCGGATTATTTCAGGGTCAAGATCGCCACGTCCATGCTGGGTAATATTGAGCAACAAGGTGCCATTGCGGGAAATATTCTCCATCAGAAATTTAATGACTTTTGGTGCGTCCATATATTCCATTCCTGTCCGATAGTGCCAATCTGCAACACTGGCTTCGGTTTGGAATGGATAAGCCATGATTTCAGGCTCAATATAGAACTCGTTGCTTTTAACCAAAGCACGGTCAACCAATGGTAAAAGCTGAGGACTGTTACTAAAGCTGTTGTAACGCCCACCTACCCCTTTAAGGTTAATCACCGCCTCCATTTTTCCATGGTTCCATTGCAAGGACTTGTTGTAATAATTTGCAATCAGTGTGGGAGCCAAAAAGCCCAAGCCCATGTGTACACCCAGATCAATCTGCGAGTCACCTGCATGCTCGTCGAAATAAATCAAATCGGGATGGTATTTGGTGATTGCATCATCTATCCTCCACATGAACTGGTTGGCAAAAGGAGACTGCAACGGATTGGTTTTATCATGAACAGGGCCATAGAGATCAACAGGATCCATACCATCCCACCACTTTCCTTTTCCATCGAGAATTGTTTGAAGTGCATCGTAGGGAACTCCTTGTTTTGGGCCACTCTTGTCACTGGTGTAACGAACAGTCATAAACTGAGCCCATGTGCGAGCGGGAGTGTTATGAAAACCTATGCCAAAGCGCAAACCATGTTGCCGGGCTATTTTTTCCCAGGTACCAATAATGTCCAGTTTAGGGCCAACATTAACAGAATTCCAAGGCTGGTAGGCTGAATTCCAGCAATCGAAATTATCGTGATGAGCACCCATGGCCATGAAATACCGGGCACCCATTTCTACATACAGATCCATCAATGCTTCGGGATTCCATTTATCGATCACCCAATTGTGGCAAATGTCCTTATAACCATATTCCGATGGATGTCCAAAGTTTTTCACATTGAATTCGTATTGCCAATTGCCTGGCATATACATACCACGGGCATACCAATCGCCCTTTTCGGGCATCGATTGCGGATCCCAATGCGACCATGCTCCGAATTTGGCTTCGCGCCACCAGTCAGGTGCAGTGTATAGGCGGCTGATCTCTTTCCAGGCGGCTTTATATGGGCCATCAGCTATTTTTAATGGGGGAAGATTCCAGATATCTTGAGGCATTCCTAAATCGACATTTCCAATTATTATCTGATCAATGTTGAGCGCTACATCGGACGAATCGAGACGGATTTCCAAATTAGCCCCTTTGGGTATTGCTATATTAATTATTGCATGAAGGAAAGAGCCGGTAAAAGACCCCGACGAATGAACGTTCACCTTAACTGCTCGCTGTTGGTTTACAGCAACACTTATGGTACCAACATTCATTGATGCATAGCGGATTGCTAATTTTTCTGCTTCAGGAAGGTTTTCAAACCTTAACACTTGACCGAATTTGGATAGATTTACCAATTGCCCGTCGGAAGCGCTTTTGTCAGACACGGTTGAGGCTTCGCCAAGTAATTTTGCTTTTTCTGCTTCGAACAACAGTTTTTCTGTTTTTCTCTGGGCAAATGCTTGATTATAAAACATAAAGCCAAAAGAAAGAATAAAACACAATAATGTTTTTATCATATTAATTTTTTTTATCATAAGTCATAAAACTATCTGATTCAATTCATTTTATCAAAATATGCATTTAATTCACTTCCAAAACCTTCTCCTGAGGTGTTTTCAGATTCCAACCTTCGAGTTTAAACAATATTTCACCTTCTGTTACCAGCGAGGCATCTACCTGCATTTCAATAGTTCGCTTTTCACCCGGCATGAGTGCAAAATAATTATCTTGCCAGAAGACTGGTAAAATTGGCTCTCTCGTTGAAACTGACAGCACCTTAGGATTCAAGCCAAAAGCAATTGCTGATGAAGGATTCGTAAATTCAATAACAAGCTTAAGTTTGCCGTTTTCTTTTGAAATTATGCCGGGTTTGGCTGTAACTTCGACATCAGGCAATCTGGCTAAACCTGTAAAATCGGAATTATCATCTCCTTTAGCAGATAACCAATAGAAATTCGATGATATTTCCTTTCCTGTTTTATCGGTAAGGTAAAGCTTTAAAAAGTAAATATCAGTAAGCTCCTTTGGCAATTCTGGCTTGAAAAGTATTTTACTTTCATCTGCCTTAATTTCAGTAGTAATTTCTTTGGAAGAAATTACCTTTGCATTGAAATCAAACACCTTGGTGATAACTCTTAACCCTTTAAAATCCTGGTAAAAACTGTTTACAAGCTGCACAGCATTTTCCTTGTAATTGTATTGAATATGTAAAGGTTCGCAGGCTTTTTTCGCACCGTAAAAGGCGCCATTGGGCATTAAAAAATAATCGTACAACTGCCAGTAGAACTTTGGCCAGGCGCTGTTGTACATCCAGTAAATAACCCCGCTCGACTTATATTTGTTTCCGGCAAAAGCTTCAAACATCGCTTTTGTAGCCTCAAGTTGCAAAATTTGAGATTTTGAACAATAATCCTCAAGGCTAACTGGTTTTCCGTACCGTGACTCAATAGCTTTGCGCGAAAAAGGTGAAAAATGCTTACGAAGGCGCAAATCCCATGAAGTGTTGATAGGCCAGAGGTCTTTTTCGGGCATCACTTTTTTAATGGTTTCTATTGGGGGTAGCTGTTCGCCGTTTGGTCCGCACTCTGTATTGAACTCGAGCCTTGTGTACCAGAAATTCGGAGGGAGATAGCCATAAACCTGCGGCCATGGACCCATCGTAAGACCAGTGTAGCCCTCAATTTTACTAGGAGCCTGTGTAGCCGAAGAAGAATAAGGCCTAGTTCCGTCATATTGGTTAAGTACATGAATGTAACGGCTTTCCATATCTTCTGGCGGGAAATTATCACTACCGTATAGCCAGGTAAAAACGGAAGGATGCGAGCGTAGGTGTTTTATCTGGTCGCGCCAGCTATACTCGGCAATATCGGCAGTACGGGGAGTCCATTTGTCCCAGCTTTCAAAAGCAAGGCCACAGCACCAACCCACCATAACAAGGATTCCTTCTTCGTCACAACGCTCGAAAAGATAGTCGGAACCCCGAGGAGCTTCCATTCTTAGTGCATTCAAACCCATGAATTTCAAGTAACGCAAATCAGCATCAGTACGTTCGTTAGAAGAGCGTAGCATCATGTCTTCCACATACCCCCCGCCCCGGATTACGATGTTTTTACCATTTATTTGGAATACTTTGGTGCGCAATGTGTCAAACCTGTTCATCCAGGCACTTATCTCACGGACTCCGAAATGGATTTTGCGTGTATCTGACACTTTTCCATCAATCTCAAAGCTTAGATCTAAGTCGTAAAGATTTTGAGGACCAACAGTATGTGGCCACCAAAGTCGAGGGTTTTTAACCACAAGCTGAGGAAAATATTCAGGTAAAAACGTTATTTCTTTCGTCTCATTTGCATTCAAATTTACTTCTTTTGAAAATGTTATGTTTTCTATCGCACCTTTTAATACACCTTTAACGGGAGCGTTTTCAGCGTTTTTTAATTCTGCAATAACGCTAAGCTTTGCCTGATTGGTAGAAGGCAGGTTCAGTTTGGTTTTCACAAAAGGGTGGTCAATAGCTACAGAGCCACTGGTAGATAAAGTAACATCATACCAAATACCCATTCCTCGATCGGGAGGAGTTGGGTTCCAATCGACCCACGAAATGGTGAGGTCAAAAGTTTTTGGAGGATAAATCTCCAGTGCTATACAATTTTTTTTACCGGCCTCAGTGAATTGGGCTATATCAAAAGCGTACAACCGATATGCACCTTCCATCTGGGTAGAGTCTGCTACCTTATGACCGTTAACCCAAAGGTTGGCGCGGTAATTTACACTATGAAACTTTAACCAAACATGCTTACCGGAATAAGCAGAAGGAAGCTCGAATTCGCTGCGGAACCACCAAGACGATTCAAAGGGGTTGCCCTCCGGTATGTCCCACCTGCGAATACCGGGCAATTCAAAATAGTTATTCCCATAATAGGGGTCGGGATATACTTTATTTGCGACTAGCGTACCCAAAACCGTAGAGGGAACTGATGTTGGATACCAGTCTTTTGAATGGTATCCAGGCTGGGAAATAGAATTACCAACGTCTTTAACGCTTGCGGATGATCGTATTGCCCAATTATCTCGAAGGAAAATGGTACTGTCATCCGTTTTTTGCGCCCAAATATTCGATGCAAAAAGGACAGATAATAGAAATAAAGTACTTAAATATCTAGTTTTCATATATACTGTGAATCTACTAAATGTTTTTTTTGATAAAACTATTTGCTATTAAACTTCCACCAATCAAAATTGAATAAATCTTTCTCTCCCCGGAATACAAAGTACAAATCATGAACGCCTTTAATATTGTTAATTGGGCCGCTTACTGTTTTCCAAACTTCGCCTTCGCCTTTAGTGGTTATGTCCAGTGTTCCGATAAGTTGCCCATCTATTTTATCGGAATGAATTTCAATTTTACCTCCATACAACGAAGAGACACTGGCATCAACCGATGATATGCCTTTTGAGAAATCGACACCTTTAACCTGAATGTAATCGCCGTTATGAATATTGGTAACAAATAACCTGTCGGCTATTTTCTTTCCTTTATCCCATGGGACGTTGCGTTCCCATTCAGTGGCAAATTCGGTCTTTACTCCTTCACTGTAGGCCATAGTTTCGGCTTCGTTTTTTATATAAGGGTTTAAAGTTCCTATCTGAGAATTTACTGTTTCTGCCCACCATGGTAATTTTATTATTGATCCATCGGCATTGTATGTCATTTTTGCCACACAAATCGAGCGTCTTTCGTATTTCTTCGACAAGGTTTGTCGCAGGATAGCGTAATTGAAACCGAAAACATAGGAATTGCCTTTATATTCTACAATTCCGGGATGGTTTCCAGACGATCGTTCATCAGGATCCATAATAGTACCTTTGCATTTCCATGGCCCTGTAGGGCTGTCGCTCATGGCATAGCCAATTCCTTCGGGGCAGCAGCGCGATGCCCATGCCAGGTAGTAATGTTTGTTATTTTTCCATAACCAAGGGCCTTCAGTATAAGAAGCTTCCTTGGGTGTATTTGCAAAATCAATTGAGACTGTCTGTATTTCGCCTGCAAGTGAAACCATATCCTGATTAAGTTTTGCATAATAGCAGGGTCCGTTTCCACCCCAATACATATAAGCTTGTCCATCATCGTCAACAAACACGGTTGGGTCGTAATCGCCCGGGTTCGATCTGAAAATTAGTGGTTTACCAATAGCATCAACAAATGGACCATAAGGACTTGATGATACGGCTACTCCAATAGCCATCTTGCCCTGGTAAATTGTAGGGCAGTAAAAATAGAATTTCCCATTCCGGGCAACACACTGTGGAGCCCAGGCACTATGACCATCGGCCCATTTAAATGTTTTGTAAGGTTCTTTAACTCCGCCAATTATTCCACGGTCGGTCCAGTTCACCATATCTGTAGATGTGTAAAGCATCCAGTTGAACATTTCAAATCCAAAGGCATTATCTTCATCGTGGCTTGTATAAAGAAACACCGTATCGTGGTATGCCATAGGAGCCGGATCGGCTGTGTATTTGGTTTGGATTATCGGATTTTGTGCATAACCTGAAGAACCTATAATAGAAGTTACAATCAGAGTGATGCTTGCAATAAGTATTCTAATCATAATGAATGATTTTTGCATGGTTTATTATATTTAGTTAATCTTATTTAATCTTATTTATACCTTCCTTTAGCTGCCTTTCCTTTCCATTCCAAACGAAAACTCCGTTTAGATGAACAGGCAACGTAATTTCACCACTAACATGGTTTTTATTATCTTTTTGTAATTTAACATGAATACTACCAAGCTTATGCGGCAAGGTGGCATCAATATTTTTTAAACTTCCAATATTAGGTGCTATTCTTACGGTTTTAAAGCCCGGAGAAGCAGATTTGATGCCACTTACCAATGATAGAAAATAATAAAGCGGTGAAGCGCTCCAAGCATGACAATCGGAACGCGCAGGGTCGGGAGTTTCGGCAAAAGTAGACAGCCCATTTGCTATCATTTCTTTCCAAGGGGTTAATGATGCTGTAAATTGGTCGGCCTGCCCGGCTATTTCTAGCGCCTCGAACAAATAAAAATTGAAATACAATGTGCATTGCGCCAGATCTTTGTCGTTGAGAATAGCGCTCACTATTTTTGCTTTGTCCGTAGTTTCAGGAAAAGTATTGGTTAAAATTGCTAATATGTTTGCGTGCTGACTATAGGTATTCTTTTCAGGAGAATCAGCTATTAAGCCTTTTTTGGCATCGAAACACTTATCATAAACTGCTCTATTTGTTTTATTCGCTTCATTTCTATACTCGGCAGCAAGGTCGTTCATTTTGTATGCTTCGAATACCTCAGCTGCCTTTTCTAGCGTGTATACATATTGCAAGCTGAGTATTGATGAATGGCCATTGTGCGCTGCTGGCGGATTGCCATTATCCCATCCTTTTGAAATGGTCCAATCGACAAAATCCCACCATTCAACAGGGCCCAACATACCACTCGAGTCAATACGGTTTCTAAACCAATTGAGTGTTTCCTGCATTCCGGGAATCATTGATTTTACAAAAGCAGGATCATCGTTCAGCATCCAGTAATCATAAACCATGGTAACCCAAACCAACGAAAATGTTGGAATAATCTGGGTTTGGTTACTTGGAAACCGGCTTTGCGTTATGCCTGTTGGCAATTGCGAATCGTGTAAAACGGACAGGGCATTTTTTGTCAATCGCGAATCTCCTGAAACATAGGTCGATACCAATGCCTGAATGCGAGCATCGCCAATGTATTGAAGCTGCTCGTAGTAGGGACAATCAAAAAAAGTTTCGTTCGCACATAAGCGTTGGGTTCGCCAGCCAACATTCCAAATATCTTTAAGTTGAGGATTGTCACAGCTAAAGGATGCTTTTTCTTCGAGAGGATAAGCTGAAAAAATGCTTGAAAAATCATTTAATACAAGAAGTTCATCTTTGGTTTCTATTTCCATTTCGACATATCGGAAAGTTCGCCACCATAAAGTCTGGAATATTCGATTGCTCCCGCCATCGCAAATTATAACATCGGAATTGCCTATTATTTGCTTGTTTTCAATATCATTCCGGTTGCCCTTTTTACCGTTGCTGTCAAATAAGCTTTCAGCGTAAGTAAGTTTTATATTACTTCCCTTTCCTTTCGAGAAATTTAACACCGGATAGGCTGTTGTTAATGCGTGTTGGTCGAGAAGTAATTTTACTTTCAAGTTTGCTGCAATGGTGACAGGTGTTTTACCATTCAAGAACTCTTCGGAAATATTGGCAATGTCAGAACGACGTATTTTAAAGAACCGTTGATTTTTTTCTTCCATCAAAGGGATTTCTCTTTTTGAAAGTAAATGCAAAGAAGTTCCACCCCATTCACCAAAGCAACCCAAGGGTTTAGCGGTTTCAACATCTTGGGCATGTTTCCAACCTGAAGTATTGAAATCCATATCCATCCATTTCCATGGATGTTTTTCGCATTTAAATTCTTCACCTGGTCCCACAACATAATATTGGTGTATGTTAACTGGAAGAGGTTTATAGGCAATATCTTTAAACACAACCCAACTGGTATCAGAGTTAATTATACTTTCAACCTTTGTGTTTCCTTGAATAATAAAACCTGTTTGTCCTGAAATCTGTGCTACAGGACGTTGTTCGGCAAAATTCCATATCACAGAAGAGATAGTGTTTTTGCCTGCATGCAGAAAGGAGGAAATATCAATACTTTCGAAATTCCATTTGTATAAATAACTTCTGGCAGACCCGTTGCAAACATAAACACCATTCACGTAAAGCTTATAACGATTGTCGGCCGACACGTGAACAATAAATTTGTCGGGCTTTGTATGAATAAAAAAGTCCTTTCTGAATAAATAAACCCCATATTCCGAATTCGAATTATCAGGATAGGAAATCCATTTAGCAGTCCAAGGTTTGCTAAGTAATTCGGGATTTATTTCAGTTACCTGCTGAGCAAAAAGCCCAGAGCTAAACAAAAACAGCACCATCAGAATATTAAAGTATAATTTCATTTTTGTTCCACTTTAACGATTACTTCAGCGCTTTTAAGATTTTCGGAAGTAGCTTTAAGACGAATTTCGCCTGCTTGCTTGCCCGACTGAACAATTACCAAACATTTTCCTTCAAATGCTTTCCGGGTTGGTTGCTGAAAACTCTCGATACTTGTTGGGTTTGAATTACCCACGCCAACTATTTTCCCGTTCCCTTCAACACTGAACTGTATCTGGTTATTAGCCTGAGGATTCAAAACGCCATTTTTATCAGTAATTTCAACTGTAATGTAGCTCAAATCCAGGCCATCAGCTTTAATTGTAGTCCGGTCGGCCGACAAATGAATTTTGGCAGGCTTTTCAGCAGTGGTCAATTGCCATTCAGCAGTTTTCATTCCTTTGCAAAATCCGACAGCCTTCAGGGTTCCTTTTTGATAGGGTACTTGCCATGTGGCTTTAAATTCGGTTGCCCTCGACGTTAATTTGGTTCCCAATAATTTGTTATTCAGAAAAAGCTGAATGCTATCGCAGGCTGAATATGCAACAACATCCATGTTCTTACCTTCGTATCCGGGCCATGTCCAGCTTTGTTTCACATCATCCCATCCCCAGGGCGAATCGTTTTTGAATTTAAAGGAAGGAGTCGGGGAAAAGACAAAACAGGAAAGTTTATTGTCATTTTTGAACAATACATCGCGGTAATAGGAACGCGGTTTGCGGAAACCGCATAAATCGAAATCGCCCGAGTAGGTTGACATCCAAGGGAAAAGAACAGAATCTGGAGCTTCAAAACTTTCCCTAGCAGCCCAGCCTAACGATACTTCGCCAATGAAATCCCATGCTGTCCATTCAGAATTTCCCAAAACAAATTCATGGTCAATAGCCCTCATCCAATTACGGAAAGAATTTAACGGATCAATTTCTGATGAAAACATGATGCGATCTGGTAGTCGTTTATGATCTGCTTCATATTGAGCAGACTGATAACTATAACCGACAATATCCAAAGCTGCAATAAACGCATCGCAACTACGCCATTCTTCCTGTTTACAATCGTGCCAACCACCTTTAAACTGTGCCACATTTGCCGAAATCGGGCGCGTTGGGTCTAAAGACCTGGCAAAACCAGCAACTTTATAACCCAAAGCTACAACTGAACTATCATAATTATTTTTAACTTGGTTACAAATACTGTAAGTAAATATGGAAGGATGGTTTCTGTCGCGTTTTATCATACTTGTTAAATCCTTTTGCCACCAATCTTTGAAATATACATGATAATCGTCGGGCAACCAACCGAATTTCCAAACATCAAAAGCCTCATCAATAACTAACATTCCGAGCCGGTCGCAGGCATTAAGGAAAACCGTAGATGGCGGATTGTGTCCACATCGGATAGTATTAAAACCTGCATTC
>WSSedL1CaDRAFT_10000391_pt1 | contig 31110 bp, 26 predicted proteins | sample WetSurSL1Cattail_FD_9464 | JGI IMG/M metagenome (IMG submission 9464)
GGTGATCCGATATGGCGGTTAAGTTTCGGGATTATTACGAGATTTTGGGCGTAGCCAAGACGGCCGGTGAAGATGAGATTAAGAAGGCCTATCGCCGTTTGGCTCGCAAATATCACCCCGATGTCAATCCGGGCGATAAAACGGCTGAGGAGAAGTTTAAAGAGATTAATGAAGCCAATGCCGTACTATCAGACCCGGAAAAGCGTCGCAGGTATGACCAGTTAGGGTCAAATTACCGGGAGGGCAGCGATTTCACCCCGCCCCCCGGTTGGGAAAATGTACATGTCAGTTATGAGAATATGGGCGATATTTTTGGTAGTTCCGGCGCCGGTTATGATTTTAGTGACTTTTTTAATATGTTTTTTAGCGGTGCCGGACAGCGCAGGACTAATGAAGGATTTGCAGCAAAAGGCCGCGATGTTGAAGCGGAACTGCCGCTTACCTTGCGCCAAGCCCATCAAGGGGGAGCTTATTCATTTGTTATTCGAAATAAACAGGTAGAAGTCAATATCCCCGTCGGCGTGAGGAATGGAACCACAATCAGGCTGGCCGGCCTTGGGCATCCGGGTAGCGGCAGAGCCCCAGCCGGAGATCTTTATCTTAAGGTAAAATTACAGCCTGATCCGTTATTTACGATCGTCGCCGAAGATGACCTACAAATTGAGCTGCCTTTATCCCCATGGGAAGCTGTGCTTGGAGCCAAGGTGCAAGTTCCGACCTTGGATGGTACGGTGGAGATGACAGTGCCGGCCGGCTCTCAAACCGGTCAACGCTTAAGGTTAAAAGGACAAGGGTTACGAACCCGCAGCGGAGCCAGGGGTAATCAATATGTTAAATTAAAAGTGGTGGTACCCACCACGCTTTCCGACAAAGAACGGGAATTGTTTTCGCGTTTGGCGGCGGAGATTCATTTCGATCCCAGACAATCTTTTGCGAGAGGGGGATGAATATGGACCATTATGAAATTATCATCAGTAATCATTGGCGTCAGTTATGGGTCCTGGAAGATCTGGCTTTGGCCGCAGATGTCCACCCTCAACTGGTGGAATATTTTGTGGAGTATGGACTGCTTGAACCGGTCGAACGGATTGGAAACAAGTTGTTTTTTGAGAATGAAGCCATTATGCGTCTAAAAACGATTCAACGGTTGCGGTCCGATGTAGGTATCAATTTGCCGGGAATCGCCATCATCCTGGACCTTACCGGGAAAATACGGGAATTGCAACAAGAAGTGGAGTGGCTGAGATTTCGAAGCGAGAACTAATTCAGGTACGCAAACAGGTCATAATAAAGCCTAATTTTAAGGAATCGATTACTCGCGCAGGGGCGTTGCCATCAAAATGGTACAGAAGCAGAGATGGCGATTAAAGAACATGGAATGGCGCGGAGGCGCAGAGACGCAGAGCTTAGGGAAATAAATGAGGAATGGTCTGAGATAAAAATGGCTTAAGTTTGGAATATTTTAAAATCAGAGACTCATGCAAAGAAGGAGGCCGAAAGGCATAGATAAATGGAAATTCAGGTTTTCTCAGCGTCTCAGCGCCTCTGCGCGAGAATAATAATGGATCGATAGGGATCAACCATTATTAAAAACAGAGCTAAAATTTTTAACTGTCAATTTTAGTTATCAGTTGTTAATTGGTTGCAGAAGGAGGTTTTAAATCATGGATGTCAATCATATGACCGAAAAAGTGCAAGAAGCTCTGGGGACCGGGCAGCGGATGGCGGTCCGACTGGGGCATCAACAAGTTGATATAGAACATCTCCTGACCGCTTTACTGGAACAGGAGGACGGTTTGGCCGGCGGAATCATCGAGAAGGTTGGGGGAAACCCCGGCGACCTTTTAAAAAGAATTCGCACCGAATTGGACCGTTTACCGCGAGTTACTGTCAATGGTTCGTCCGCATACTCGGAACAAGTCTATATCACCGGCCGTCTAAACCGGCTGCTGGCCCAGGCTGAGGATGAAGCCAAAAGGCTCAATGATGAATATATTTCAGTGGAACATTTATTGTTGGCGATGGTGGATGACGGCGGCACGACCGGCCGGCTTTTTAAAGAATTTCATTTAAACCGGGATAGCTTATCAAAAGTTTTAAAAGAGGTTCGCGGTGGTCAAAGAGTAACCTCGGCTAATCCGGAGGCCACTTATGAGGCTTTGGAGCGTTATGGCCGTGACCTGACCAAGTATGCCAGCCAGGGCAAACTGGATCCGGTAATCGGCAGGGATGATGAGATTCGCCGGGTGATTCAGGTGTTATCGCGTCGGACTAAAAACAACCCGGTCTTAATCGGCGAGCCGGGTGTCGGTAAAACAGCGATTGTGGAGGGCTTGGCCCAACGGATCATCCGGGGTGATGTGCCGGACGGGCTCAAGAATAAACGGGTGGTTTCGCTCGATATGGGGGCCTTAATCGCCGGCGCCAAGTACCGCGGCGAATTTGAAGAACGCTTAAAGGCGGTTTTAAAAGAAGTTCAGGACTCTAGCGGCAATATTGTGCTCTTTATTGATGAATTACATACGGTAGTGGGGGCCGGCAAAGTGGAAGGGGCTATGGATGCGGGCAACCTACTGAAACCGATGTTGGCCAGGGGTGAATTGCATTGCATCGGGGCCACTACTTTGGATGAATATCACAAGCATATTGAAAAAGATGCCGCCCTGGAACGGCGTTTTCAGACGGTACTCGTCGATCAACCATCGGTTGAAGACACGATTTCCATTTTGCGGGGATTAAATGAACGTTATGAGATCCATCACGGGGTCCGGATTAAGGACACTTCGTTGGTTGCGGCGGCGGTACTTTCCAACCGTTACATCTCGGATCGCTTTTTACCCGACAAGGCCATTGACCTCGTCGATGAAGCGGCGGCCAAGTTGCGCACCGAGATCGATTCCATGCCGACTGAGTTGGATGAACAATTGCGGCGGATTATGCAACTGGAGATTGAACGGGAAGCATTAAAGAAAGAGACGGATACTGCTTCCAAAGAAAGGTTGGAAAAGCTGGAGAAAGAATTAGCCGAGCTGAAAAGTGAATCGGATGCCGTCAAAGTACGTTGGCAGGCTGAAAAGCAGGGCATTAACCGATTACGTCAACTGCGGGAAGAGATTGAAAGCACCAAAGCGGAGATCGAACAAGCGGAACTGCAATACGACCTTAACCGGGCGGCTGAATTGAAATACGGCAAACTTACCGGCCTGGATAAGAAGCTGAAAGCCGAGGAAGAACTTCTTTCCAAAAAACAAGGGACTTCCCGCCTGATCAAGGAGGAAGTGGACGAGGAGGACATTGCCGAAGTTGTCAGCCGGTGGACCGGGATTCCCATTACGAAACTGCTCGAAGGGGAAGTCCAGAAATTACTCCACTTGGAGGATGAGCTTCATAAACGGGTAGTCGGTCAGGATGAAGCGGTGACCGCAGTTTCAGAGGCAGTGTTGCGCGCGCGTTCCGGTTTGAAAGATCCCAACCGGCCGATTGGGTCCTTTATCTTTTTGGGTCCCACCGGAGTCGGCAAGACTGAACTGGCCCGGACTTTGGCTCAATTCCTTTTCGATGATCAGAGTACCATGATCCGGATCGACATGTCGGAGTATCAGGAGAAACATACCGTGGCCCGCTTGATTGGGGCTCCGCCCGGTTACGTCGGTTATGAAGAGGGCGGCCAACTGACCGAGGCGGTACGTCGCCGGCCCTATGCAGTGATATTGTTCGATGAGATCGAAAAAGCTCATTACGATGTATTCAACCTGATGCTGCAGATCCTGGATGATGGCCGGCTCACCGACGGTCAGGGCCGGACGGTGGATTTTAAGAATACTATTGTGATCATGACTTCCAATATCGGCAGCGACCGGATCCTGGATTATAAAGGTTCGTTTGCCGGAGAGTCTTATGAAAAAATCAAAAATACCGTATTGGAGGAGATGCGCCATCATTTCCGCCCCGAGTTTTTGAATCGGGTGGATGAAGTCATCGTATTCCATGCGCTTTCGGAGGAACATCTCAAAGAGATTGTGGAGATCCACTTGGATACGGTGAGACGGCGATTGGCGGAGCGACACTTGACTTTGGAACTTAGCGATGCGGCTAAAACCCATTTGGTTCAAGTCGGCTATGAACCAAATTATGGCGCGAGACCTTTAAAGCGGGCGATTCAAAAAGAGCTCGAGACTTCGCTGGGAAAATTAATCTTGCAGGGTGAAATTAGGGATGGCCAGAAGATTAAAGTTGATTATGAGAAGGAAAAGGGATTGGTTTTTGAGGCAGAATAAAGATATAAGGATAAAAGAAATTTTTAAGAGACCCGAAGCGCAAATGCTGCTCGGGTCTTTCGATTTTTCAGGGACTAACTGATATAACCCCGGATGATTCTATAAATTTAGTTTAAAACCAAGTTCATAGGCAGAAAAGCCGCTTCAACGTTGAGCCATGTCATATACGTACGCCAAGTTTCTTTTTGATGTTAGTTTTGGTTCCAATAACTTTACATTGAAATTTTGATTAGAATCGGTTATAATATCATTAGAATCGATTCTAATATTTAATGTCAAAACGGTTGTTGATAGTAACCATGCGATCTCTACTCCAAATATTCTTAATAAACAAAAGTGGCAAAATGAGGACCAAGACAATTTATTAGGAGGTGATAGACTGCAGAGATAATGCGAGGCTAAGAAAGATATTTAAAAATACAGGAGGAATAGAAATGCATCTACAACTTAAAAGGCTATTGGTAATATCGTTATTATTTCTGGTTATTATTTCTGCAGTGAATAGTCAATCACAGGCCGCTTCGCCTAAAGTTAAATTAACATACTGGTGGTGGGCGGAAGGAGATGCTCCAGGCGCCGATAAGTGGATGCTTGAAACTGCAAAACTATATAATAAGCTTCATCCCAATGTTACAATCGAAGTTGTTCCTCAATCAACGGATACTTTTATTGCTTCTTTTCAAACAGCGGCCCAAGCGAAGAGCGGTCCGGATATCGCTTGCCAATGGGCGACAATTCCCGTGCTTTCACAGGCGTGGGCCGGAGCTATCGTTCCGATAAGCGATTATATTCCGAAGACGGAGCTTAAACACTGGTTGAATCTTGATGAGAATTTGTACGGTGGAAAGATATGGGGCGGTTCCCTGTATATGATTGGTGTCCCACTGGTCTATAATAAAGCTTTATTTAAGAAAGCTGGCCTTAATCCCGAAAAGCCTCCTATAACATGGGATGAGTTTTTGGATTATTGTGCTAAATTGAAGAAGGCCGGTATCATTCCTATTGGTGGAGGAACCAAAGGTGACAGCAATTTAGGCCCTTGGATGTTCTCTGTCCTAAATATGCAATATTTGGATTCCCCAAATGATATTCTTAAACTCCTGACCGGAGAAGCTGACTTTAGCAATCCAAAATACGGCGACTGGTATAATAAGTTTTACGAATTATGTAATAAAGGTTATTATAATGATGATATTGCTTCGCTTGATTGGGGTCAAGGCGTTGATTTGTTTAGTAGAGGTAAAGTCGCATTTGAATGGGCAACGGATGGCAATATCCTACAATATGCCAAAGATATAGGCCCGGAAAACATTGGTTTAACTAGGACTCCGACAATAGCTAATGCTAAAGGAAAATTAAAAAATTGTTATAATACTACTCAATCAACCTCCCAAATGATTACCAGTTGGTGCAAAGATAAAAAGGTTGCAGCAAATTTCTTGATGTTTATGCATAGTCCGGAAAGGATGAATGCCTGGTATTTGCAGACCATGACTATTCCTGCCGATGATCGGTTTAATCAGAAACTAATTACTGATCCGATTATGAAACATATTTATGCGCTTAATACAAGTTCCAAAAATGTTTGGATGGAAAACTACATTCCTACTCAACTAGATACGAATGGTTACAGACCGGCCGGCCAGATCATTACTTCAGGATCTGGGAAACCGGCAGATGTGTATGAGATCCTGGAACGGACCTTAAAGCTTTGGAGAATGGGAAAACCCGATGAACTCGCCCGATTTAAAGGCTGGCTAGGAAGAGACTAAGGCAAAAGGACTGGAAGGCTAATAACTTTCCAGTCCTCTCTCCCTTTATAATTCTTACAGCAGCAAATATTTCAAGTATAATTTTGGGAGGGCCCTATTGAATGAAAAGTCACTCAGCAACCCCATATTTGTTTATCTTTCCCACTATGGCGGTTATTGCGCTTATTTTTGCATATCCGATCTGTGAGATTTTTAGACTTAGTTTAATCGTGCCGGGATCTGCTAAGATTTCGTTTAGTAATTTTCAATTTATTTTTTCGGATAGTGTTTTTTGGACTTCCTTAAAGCATAATCTGTCCCTATTAATATTAGTGCCAATAATCCTTGTTTTAGCCCTAATTATAGGAATCTTTTTATATGAGCGTGTGAAGGGCTGGCTATTTCATCGATCAATGGTTTTCTTGCCTTATGTTATGCCAATTGCTGTAATGGGAATTACATTTAGTTACCTATATCAGTATAATGGTTTACTTAATAATTTTTTACGTTCTGTTGGCCTCGGACAGTTTGCTTTAAATTGGCTTGGCAATCAAAATTTGGTCTTGCCTACAATTATGACAGTCATAATTTGGCAACAAACCGGTTTTGGAGTCATCCTATTTTTAGCCCGGTTGCTCTCGCTTCCTGTGGAAGTAACGGAAGCAGCAACTGTAGATGGCGTAAATTGGTTTCAGCGTAACCTTTATATTATATTACCGCAGTTAAAATCAATAATTATATTTTTTACCGTCAATGAAGCCATATCTATGCTAACTTGGGTGTTTTCATATGTATATGTTATAAGTGCTGGGGGACCAGGTTTTAGTTCCTATGTTTTGGAGCTTTATCTGTGGCAGGCTGCTTTTTCACTACGTTCGCCCGGAGTCGCTTCTGCAATAGCGGTATTTTTGTTATTGGCAGCAGTAATTTTGGTTATTTTGAGCTTCCGTTATATCGGTAGAGAGGAGGATGCGCTATGAACTCAACACCGCTTGACTTAAAACATCAAAGTAGAAAAAGGCAATTCGGGTCTTTTCTTGGTAAAATTATTACCCACATCATACTATGGTCCAGCAGTTTACTCGCTTTGTTTCCGATTTACTTCATGATTTCCGCCAGTTTTAAGAGCCGGGCTAATTTTTTGGCAAATCCAATCGGATTACCATTACCTCCTCAGCTTATTAGTTATGGGTTAGCTTTTGCTCGAGGCCCTGTACTTCGGTGGTTTTTGAACAGTTCCATTATTACAGTTGGAACTTTATTGATTTCGGTTTTTTTTAGTTGTTTGGCTGCTTATGCTATTGCCAAAATGCAATTCTTCGGAAAAAATTCGATGCTTAAGTTATTAATTGCGTTAATGATTTTACCGCCGGTAGTATTAATCGTGCCTTTATTCATTTTAATGACCAATATCCATCTTATAAACACTTATTGGTCTGCAATTATAATGTATTTAGGTATACTACTGCCTTTTTCGATATATTTATTATCCAGCTTTTTTCGAACTATCTCGGATGAACTAATTGAAGCCGCATATATTGATGGCTGTACGACTTTTCAGATATTATGGAAAATCATGGTTCCTCTTTCTATCAATGCCATACTCACGTTAGTGGTTGTCAATATGGTTTGGGTTTGGAATGAGTTAATCATTGCTTTAGTCTTTTTACAAAGTGATGAGGTCCGGACAATAATGGGAGGCCTAACTCTGTTAAAAGGGCGTTATTTTGTTAATGAACCTATGGTTTTAGCTGCCGGAACCATTGCGGCATTACCCATGATTTTAGTGTATCTCTTTGGACAACGCTATTTAGTTCGGGGCTTAACTGCAGGCTCAATTAAATAAGAATTAAATTTGAGCAATATTGGGTACTCAAGCATAGGATTTAGGCAATACGGTTCAGCCGGAGTGCATCGTAAAAGATGTGATGGAATGCTTTCATCGGTTTTAGAATTTTATAAATACTTAAATAGCTCTTCTCATCAAGGTATTGTTTATGATGAGAGAATCGGCTAGGAACCATCGGGGTGGGTTTATGGAAAAAACAAAAGTAACAATGAAAGATGTGGCTAAGTACGCCGGAGTAGCTATTGGAACCGTTGATCGAGTATTAAATAACACCGGGTTTGTCTCGGGGAAAAAACGGCAATTGGTTTTAGAGGCAATTCAGGCATTGAATTATGTGCCGAATAAAGTGGCCAGCGCCCTATCAAAGCAACAGATTATCAATATCGCTGTAGTTTATGTCTATCCCAATATTGAAAATTATTTTTGGGAACTGATCAACAAGGGTATTAAAAACGCGGAAAAGCAGTTTGAAGCGTACGGATTGAGAATCATTAGAAGATACGTAGATAGTTATAAGGTTGAGGATCAAATTGCCGTTATTAATGAACTTTTAGAAGAATATAGCCTTCATGGCCTGGCCTTTGTACCATTACACCCTGTTAAACTAAATGAATTAATTGATAATCTAACCAGCCGGGGAATTCCTGTGGTGACCTTCGATAGTGATGCCACTTTAAGTAAACGGCTCTGTTTTATCGGAGATAATGCCGTTAAAGGTGGAAGTATAGCTGGGAAATTAATGGGCCTTTTTTTGGGAGGTAAGGGTAATGTAGTCATAATGAGGGGGCAAAAGAATTTACTGCCCATTCAACAAAGGATAACCGGCTTTATGGAAAAAATAGCGGCCGAATTTCCAGATGTTAAAATAGTTGATTCTTATGACATTTATGATGATCAAGGCGGCTACGAAAAGCGAATATACAATATTATCAGCCAAATTTTTAGTGATTCTCCAGTAAAGATCGACGGAATTTTTGTTACTAATACTTTAATCGGTTTGGTCGGAAAGGCCATAAAAGATATCGGCATTCAAAATGTTAAATTGATAGGCTTTGATTATTCGGAAACAGTTGAGACATTACTGAAAGAAGATATGGTTTCCGCAACTATATGTACAGATCTGAATTTTGAAGGTTATGAGGCGATCAGGATTTTGTATGAATATATCACCGCTCAAGTAAAGCCGAAAACGGATTGTATTTTTACTAAATACGAAATCATGATCAAAGAAACTTTATAAAAAATAAAATGAACGGCTAAATCGTAAAGCTGGAGGCTGTTATGAAGATTGGCAATAAAATATATAGTAAAGCGGAACTTCAAAAAAGGATTGGCAATTTAGGTCAAATTGGTGGAGTGCGTCATTATGAACTGCTTGAAGGGAGTAATAAGGGTACTCGAGCGATTGATGTAAACACCGGTTCAGGATTTAATTTTACTATATTACCTGACAGGGGTATGGATATTTCAAGGGCGTCGTATAAAGGAATGAATCTTGTATACCAAACCCCGAACGGGGAAGTCAATCCTGCTTTTTATCAATCGCAAGGCTCCGAATGGCTGAGGACATTTTTTGCCGGCCTTCTTACGACTTGCGGCCTTACTTATTTGGGTCCTCCCGGCAAGGATGGGGATGACGATCTCGGACTTCATGGCAGGTATAGTGCCAGCCCGGCAAGACAGGTTTGCGATCTTTCCCGTTGGGAAAAAGATGAATATCGGATTGAACTTTCGGGCCATCTTGAAGAAAGTATTCTATTCGGCAGCAAAATCAGGCTTAATCGAACTATAATGTCACAAATAGGATTAAAGTCATTATATATTGAGGATATTGTTGAGAACTACGGCTCAACGGATTCCCCCTTTACAATACTATATCATATTAATATTGGCTTTCCAGTGCTGGATAAAAACTCCAAATTAGTCGTATCTTCGAACAAAATTTTTTCATATGATGAGCTTTCTAAATCAGGAATTATTAAATTTAATCAATTTTCAGAGCCGATAGCCAATTACCAAGAACAAAATTTCTTTCATGAAATGCTCGGAGATAAGGAAGGTTATGCGTATGCAGCACTAATTAATACGGAAATAGAAAATGGCATAGGGGTCTATATCAAATTTGCAATAGCCAATCTCCCCTATTTATCTGAGTGGAAGATGATGGGCGAAGTAGATTATGTAGTGGCTTTAGAACCTTGTAATACAAAATGTAAAAATCGAGGAGACCTCCGCCGGGAGGGTATACTGCCCATGATAGAACCCGGAGAGTCTAAAAAAACGGAAGTGGAGATCGGAGTACTTGTCGGCGAAAAAGAGATTAGTGATTTTGTAAGCAAAATCGATGCCATTAAAAAAAATTAAATAGGGAGGTCTATACAATGGTTGATATCAAAGATTTATATGAATGGTGTAAAATTCCGGCTGAAAAACTTGAGGGTCATCGTGATTTGAAGGTTCCTTTCAAAATGGTCAAAGACTCCGATGCAATGGGTGAACTTATGGCCAGAGAGTTTGTTGATGAGATTAAAGCAGCTAATGCGGAAGGACGAATTTTCAGAGCGATTGTTCCCTGCGGGCCTAAATCTTGGTATGCCCCATTTACTCGGATAGTTAACAAGGAAAGAGTTTCCCTCAAGAATTTAGTTGTCTTCCATATGGACGAATGTCTTGATTGGGAAGGAAAACTTTTGGCTAAAAATGATCCATATAATTTTAGAACATTTATGGAAAAATATTTCTATGGCGGGATCGACAGCGATTTAGCCGTACCTTTGGAGCAGCGTTATTTTATGGAACCCTCGAAAGCTGAATTGATTCGAAGCAAAATTCAAGCCGCTCCAATTGATCTTACACTGGGCGGTTTCGGTCAGGATGGTCACATCGCCTATAATCAATCCCGTCGACATCCATACAGCCATATTACTCTGGAGCAATTGAAGAATTGTTCCATTCGGATTCAGGATAATAATCTTGATACGATTATTGCTTTGGCCCACCGTAGTTTTGGAGGGGCTTACCAGTTCGTTCCTCCGATGTCGATTACTATGGGGGTTAAAGAGTGTTTATCGGCGAAAAAAATACGTCTTTACAGTGATACCGGCACCTGGAAGCAAACGGCTCTTAGGGTTGCTCTGTTTTCACCTACAACCGTGGAGTATCCTATTACATTATTGCAAACTCATCCTGATGCACGAATTACTACAACATATGAAACCGCCTGTCATCCATTATCATTAAATCCGGAATGGGAATTTGCGGGAGTAAATGCATGAATGTTTTAAAGCCGGTTATGGGAAATGAATTGAAGTATGACCGAATTATAGGCACGGGTGGTATTGGCGCCGGGATTTTTTTCAAACTTCATGGCGACCACACTCTTGGTCGTAATGAGAGTCGTCAGGCTGAACTGGTGCCCTATAAAGATTACTGCAAATTGCATATCATTATGCACTATATTTCGGTTATGTTGGGGGCTCAATCGGATGGAAGTTTTCGTTCCTATCCCATTGGCAAAATTGGAGCCGACGAACCCGGAAAACAGCTCCTTCAAGCAATGAAAGATATCGGAATGAATATGACCGGGGTAGAAACGGTTTCCGGTGAAAATACACTTTTTAGTGTTTGTTTTCAATATCCGGACAGTACAGGCGGTAATATTACATCGGCCAACAGTGCTTGCAGGAAAGTTACAGCGAAAGATATCGAATGCTTTTTTAACAATTTAAAACCGGACGGCCGTAAGGAAATGATTTTAGCTGTACCGGAAGTTCCCTTAGCACCCCGGCTCAAGTTATTGGAAATAGGTAGAAATCGCAGCAGTTTTAATATTGTCTCGGTACTTCCGGCTGAAATAGATGAGTTTAAAAATGGTGACGGTTTTATGCTGACAGATTTGCTGTCGATAAATATTGATGAAGCCGGCAAAATTGCCGGTCTTGAATCTGCTCCCAGTGATACTGTGATCAATGCCTGTTTGAATGTATTGACCGGAATCAATAGCAAAATGATGGTATTTATAACGGATGGGCCGAATGGAAGCTATGGATACAGCAATGGCAGGTTGGAGTTTATCCCGCCTCTTAAAACAAAGGCCATCGGGACTGGTGGGGCGGGAGATGCTTTTTTATCAGGCATAATTACCGGAGTCTGTTGCGGATTGCCTGCATTGAAAAATTACAGTGATCATTATTTTTCGGAGACGCCGCTGGCAAGTGCCGGAGAATTGGGGACATTGCTGGCATCGTTTTCGGTGACTTCACCGGATACGATACACCCATCCGCTAATGCTCAGACATTGTACGATTATGCTCTCCATAATTCAGTTTGCTTTTCCGCTGATTTTGCCCGATTATTTAATCATATTTAAAAGGAGCTGTTTAGATGTCTTATAAATTGAGGCTGACCCAACGTTTTCAAGAGCATAAGCGATCGGAATTCATCGAACTTGAGAAAAAATTTATGCAATTGGAAAGAGAAAACCCACAGTTTCCGAAAGGGAAGCGCTACTTATCGTATATTGGACGTGAGCCGGGGAATACCTTGATTTGGGAGTGTGAATTTGTTTCATTGGATGAAGTCTTGAAAACTTTGGAGTTTTTAAGAAATAACCCGGATCACGATGAGCTGTTTCAGCAACAAGTCAAATTTTTTCTGGAATCATATGTGGAAATATATCAGGCCCTGGAATAAGTATTGTAGCGGGAGGAATTATTTACCCAACAATAATGGCGTTGACCACCTCACATTATCCTGAGCGGATTGTTAAAATAACTGCTTTTATTACATTATTTATGGCTGCAGACGGTTTTGCATTTCCGGCAGGGATCGGCCGCATGGCAGATATATGGGGAATCCACATTGTTTCGTTAATAGTGTTGAATAGATCTGTTTTATTAGTTATTTGTTCGCATTAGCTTACTTTAGGGATTACAAAGAAATCTACTAGGTTCAACCAGGTCTTGATAAAGTTCGGTTTTAAAAAAGGGTTCTCTCGAAAATTGGGAGAATCTTTTATTTGTTAAGTTAATTACACCCGTAACTTCGGAAGTTAACGGGCAACCAAAAATTTCCTCGACAGGCTGCGACCGTTCTTAAAATCCGATTTCACTCCAAAACACTTACCGGGGAAAAAGTACATCACCGTGACCAGCAGCGGCGCCCCGGCAGCAGCGTTCAAATGCGACGGAATATTTAAACCAATTGTTCGGCTTCTTTAAAATGGTGAAAGCCGGCAATATTATTGCCGGTGAGTTAAATGAAATAGATGCTATTATAGGACAGCCCAAGATTTTAAAACAAGCCGAAGATCTGGGTAGGGAATTAAGGTAGCTATACCTTATATTTTATACTCACATTGACAATTCCAATTTCGCTAAAAAAAGCAATTTTTAAGAGGCCCAAAGTATCTTCGAGTCTCTTAATTTCCGACAACTATTACTATTGATCACCCCCCATGATCCTACAAATTCAGTTTAAAACCAAGTTCATAGACTTGATCATTTTCCAAGTCAGACGGTAGTTTTCCTGTTGCGTAACTGGCGAAGATCCCGCTTGGCATGGTGATGGCTGCGGCAAAATAGCCAAACCTATCCATAGAGTTTTGTTGAATCAGATTGGAAGCGCCGGGCTCCCAATAATAACGGTAGGAGGCTTCAAAGAAAATTGAATTCCTTAATGAGAGCGGAGTCCGAAATGAGGTCTCTGCCCTCCAACGGGTGAAAAAAGAGTCATCTTGATGGAGCTTTTTGACTGTCCCGGTCAACGGATCGACCATGTCGAGCCCGAACAAAACGGCCGGAATTGCAGAACCGCGCGGTGAAAAAGTGCGGTCATTATCGGATAAAAATCGGATCAAAGCGAAAGGCCAATCGAAAATATTATATTTGGCAAGTTTGGACTGGGGATTCCAGGCTTTGAGGTCCAGCCCCAACTGAATCCCGTAATAAAACTGTTTATCCGTGAAAGACTGATTTGATTCCAGACCGCCGATGGCCGAGAAATCGATGTAATATTGATCGGACATTTGGTTGCGCAGTGCCGTTGCAAAAGCTTTAAATTCGGCACTTGTCAGCAGCTGGTTTTGATCCTCGATGCTGGCCATTTTATCTTCCAACTGATTGAGCGCGGTATCGAAATCGGCCGTTATTTTGATAACACCGCCCCGGCTCTGGAAATAATGGACCGAGAAGGTGGAGTTCAAAAAATCATTCGGGTTGATATTTTTTTCGCAAGCAACATTCCCCTCCAAATCGAGGGAATAACTGAGCCCGGTTTGACGGGAATCATTATTGGTGAAGAAAAAGTGCTTGATATCTTTCGATAGCATGTAATGTAAGCCAAGGGATTGTTTACCGTCACCGGTCGTAAATACCACTAGTTTTAAATTGAGATCCTTTAAAAATCTCCCTGCGGAATCGACAGTTAACGCGCTTTGTAATTCCTTGTTGATGGTCAAGGGTTGTTCCAGCGCCTGGTCAAGAACGATTTTGGGAATAGCGGCCGATGCTGCAAAGTCAGCGATGTTGATGGAAGTTGCCGGTTCGTCGGCAAATGCCGGAACTGCCGGGATTACTATCAAGAGCAGCAAAACGCTGAGCAAGAACAATAATTTAACATGAATCAGGCAAGTGACTTTATTTAACAACTTGCCGGCTCGAGGTTTAATTTTCATGGGTGTTTTCTCCGGCCCAAAATACATAGTTGCGATCATTAAGTTCGGCTAGATCATTTACGGTTTTCTCAGCAGCAGTCAAAAGGTCGACAATGCCGCTGGTGGCCGTTTCTTTGGTGACATTGCTTTCATAGTGAGCCCCCCGAATCATGGTAAAAATATTATCCAATTGAACGGCCAAGGTATTGGCCAGTAACCGGCGTATGTCGGAACTGCCGGCCTGATTCCAAAAAGTAAAATCCTGAATTTTGATGGCGCTGGAATCGACGAAAACAGCACTGATTTGTTCCAATATAAGTAGGGTGCTCCACGTTGTCGTACAGGCCCGATTGTTTTTGCTCCAGGTAATCATTAATCTTCCTTCTTTCTGATTTTTGATTTTGGGACTCAGATTTCATTTGGGTTCATTAGGGATTCTTCATGAATCAACCATTGGGAAGGAATTTTTTACCGGACGGGGATCGATATTAATTTTATTATTTTGCGCGCGAGGTTACGCCTTTTGCAAAAAAAAACTTAATACCATTTATTGGAACGATCACCATCATTTTAATTAGGATGAAGGTTAATTTCTTAAGATATCGGGAGTGCCTTCTTTAATTAAATGATCAGTTCAAGTAGGCATGCATTGTGAAGTGTTGACATACTTTAGCAGTTAAGTCTTGGCGTAACAACTGGACCGAACTTGCAACCTTTTTTAAATATCCCCGAAAGCTGAAAAGGGCCCCCATAGTTATGGAGGCCCCAAAATGATTGCTTTTAACTTGCAATAAGGGTTTACACAAAAAAATCCGCACTACCGTTCCAAGAAGTTTCTTGATTTTATTTAATAATTCTAAGCCCCCTTTGATGCAGTTTGAGGAGCAATTGTTTTTTTTTGCGATTCTTCAAATTTGGGAAAGGAATTTTTAAACTGGATTTTTAACCAGCCTTGTAAATCGCGGTTGCCTGTCTCCCAAAGCGCTTGTAAGTATTGGAGCATTTCAATAAACTCCTCGTCGGCTAATTCTTCTTGTTTACAGGAAAGCATTGCAGCTTCTTCGTTTTGAAGTCTTAAATAAACGGTACTTTTATGAAATTCTTTCTCTCCATATAACTCAAGAATATGCCGCAAGTATACTTCAATATCTATCATCATATTACCATCACCATGAGCAATCCATTCCTTACGAATCCCATAGCGCCAACTGAGAGCCAATAATAATTGTTCCGAAGGCTTTTCTAAGCCATGCTCAATTTTAGAGACATGTGCTTGAGTAATCCCAAGTTCACGTGCAAAATTAACTTGAGATAAGTTAAAAAATTCTCTAATTTTTTTGATTTGGTTTCCGATATTCATATAAGTAACCCATATTCATAATTAAGAAAATATAACTTAATCATAATTTTCCTACAATTTTTTATAATGATAGCATAAAGAGTAAACGTTTGTCTATTGCAGATTGATTGTTGCCCTTTCACTATAAATGACTTGATTGGTTTAAGCGGGCAAAAAACATCATAATAAGTTAAGTATACGCGGTGTTTACGTTTGAGAAAAGGGGGATTGTGGAAGAAGAACGGGAACTTTTGCGATTTGTATTTTATGCCATGCTCGGGAGGTGATGATGGAGTGGAAGACCGAAACGGTAAATATTTGACATTTTCTTTGGAAAATGAGACTTATGGGATACCTATCCAAATGGCGAAAGAGATTATTGGGATGCAGGAACTTACTCATATTCCAAAGACCAAGGAGTATGCCAAAGGAGTTATGAACTTACGGGGCAAAATCATTCCCGTTGTGGATCTGCGCCTAAAATTCGGAATGAATGAAAAAGCTTATTCGGATCGTACGTGCATTATCGTGATTGAAGTCAATCAGAACACTGGCCGGCGATTGATGGGCATCATCGTCGATTCTGTCACTGAAGTGCGAAATATTCAGCAAGGGGAGTTGGAACCCCCGTGTGCGGGTACGCAAATTGAAGGCAATCTTTTATTAGCAATCGCTAAATTAAAGGATAAAGTGATTTTAATTATTGATATTGAAAAAATTATCAATCAAGAGGATGCGGTCATTTTAAACCTCGATCCGGCAAGTAAGTGACAATTTTTCTGCAATGACGTAGAAAAATTGTCCGGATCGGGTTTATTGTTTGAATCCGGCAAGTTTAAATGCGCCTAAGGTTTTTGGGGTTACTTGCCGGATTCAAGTTAAAAGAGGTCCTGCAACAATAAAAACTATGAGGAGGAAAGATGATGCAGTTTATTCAACACAAGATGAAACTAGGTACCCGAATCCAGATGGGTTTCGGCAGTTTGGTGATTCTATTCATTATTATGTCGGTTTTCGCGCTTTATAGCGTAAATTCCATTAATCGGCAGATGCAAGCGGCCAACACGTATGCAATAAAAATAAATTTATGTAATAATATGCAAAAGGCTATTTTAACGACGAGTCGAAGCATCCGTGGGATGTTGATATTTACGGATGAAAGTAACATGCGAAACGATGAACAGAATATTCAAAAGGCTCATAATCAATTTGACCAATCAATGACGACCGCAAAAAATATGGCTTTAACTCAGGCGAGGCAAGAAAAACTTAACCAGATACAAAACTTAAACGACCAGATAAGAGCGCTGGTCGATCAAATACGAGAATTGACCAGGACAAATCATAATGCCGAGGCTAAGGTCTTGGTTAGTGATAAATTTGCTCCTTTGATGAATGAATTAATTGCGCAAACGGATGGAATCATCAAAGAATATGAACAGGCGACGAAGGAAGCGATGGAGAATGCCGACGGAACAGTCCATATGACGTTGTTGGCATTAATTGTTTTGGTTGGAGCGGGATTGGCAATCGGAGGCGGTTTGGCTTATTTTATTACCCGCAGTATTACGCTGCCGATGAACTCAATTGCTTCGCGTATTAGCGAAGGAGCTGGGCAAGTGGCTGCGGCATCGGGACAATTATCCGCATCGGCTCAGCAATTGTCCCAGGGTAGTACGGAACAGGCGGCCGCTATCGAAGAGACTTCATCCACCCTTCAAGAGTCCGCTTCCATGATGGAACAAAATCTGACGAATACGAAGCAAGCGGCCGGCTTATCCGGAAATGCCAAACAATCGGCGGATAAAGGCAATGTCGAGATGCAGGAGATGCTGGACTCGATCCGGGAAATTAAAGACTCCAGCGGCCAAATTGCCAAGATTATTAAGGTCATTGACGATATAGCTTTTCAAACTAACATTCTCGCTTTAAATGCGGCCATTGAAGCGGCTAGAGCCGGGGAAGCCGGAATGGGTTTCGCAGTGGTTGCCGAAGAAGTAAGAAATTTGGCCGGACGAAGCGCGCAGGCGGCAAAAGACACGACTGCAATTATTGAGGCCAATATTGAGTTATCGGCAAATGGTGTGGCGGTAGCGGAGAAAGTCCGCCAGGCTTTGGACGAGATCACCGGCCAGTCTAAAAAGGTCAGTGAATTGATGGATGAGATCACTGCCGCCAGCCAGGAACAGGTCCAGGGAATTGACCAGGTCACCAAGGCGATGATACAGGTGGAAACCGTAACTCAGCAAAATGCAGCCAACGCTGAAGAAAGCGCCTCGGCATCCGAAGAACTCAATGCTCAAGCGGAAAATATGCGAAAGATCGTGCTGGAACTTTCTACACTTGTTAATGGAACTAAGGCAGCCATTCAAGCAGAGATGGAGCAAGCGGGCCATTCATTGCACCATTTGACCCATCAGTCTTATGGGGGCAGGATTAATCAAGGGGTAGAAGCGATTGGCGCGCTAAAGCACGAAAAAACCCAACTACAACCGGCACAGCAACATGAGCTGTTGCCGGATAAAAAGACAAAAAAGACTCAAGTGGTTTCTCCGGAAGATGTAATACCTTTGGAGAAAGATCCGCATCAATTCTAAATCATGAACCGGTGTTCGGAATTAATCAGGAGTTTTCATTAGGGAATAATGCTAAATCAATATTTAGCATTATTTTTTTTTGGGCGGGGTTAACACTCTAACTCACTTTTCTTTAGAGGAAGAAACGAAGGGTTTGACTTGGAAGTTTTTGAGTTATTATTTATTAAAATGGCGGTTGGCAACAGTTACAAATTTATTTGTTCACTAATTAATTTCATAATGAGGTTTACACCGAATTTAGCAGCGACCTCACCGATGAATTTTCCCGTTTGTTTACGAATTAAAAGCGTTTTTTCCTTATTTCCGTTTCTCGCCTCAGATGTTGCGGCGACAATCAGATCATTTTCCAACTTCCGCGGGCGTTTTGGCTAAAATGGCCATTTTATCTTTAAGTATATGTAAGTTCCATCTATGAATACCCATTCTTTGACCGTGGCATTCTCATTTAACTGCTCAAATTCATTACGAGGCCCCTTTCCTTTTAGTTTTTGTGGAGTTTACGGTATTCAGTCGGGGAGCAGTACATCAAGCGGCGGAAAATTTCCGAATAATAACTTGCACTGGCGAAACCGGTGGATTCGGAAATTTCGGTGATGTTTAACTCTTGCCCCATGAGCAAGGGAGGAACACTTTTTTGAATGCGGTATCTGAGTAAATACTCAAAAGGGCTTTGCCGCATGACTTTTTTAAAAAACCGGCAGCATTCACTCTTGCTGATATTGCAGGATAGTGCCAGCTCTTCAAGGGTCAATTTTTCCCGATAGTTTGGGTGGATATAGTTCAGGGCTTGTAAACAGGCCTGAGCATTGCCAAAAAGATGAGTGCGGTTTTAGTGGGGACTTTTGTTGTCTACCTCGGTTTTTGTTTGGCGATTAAGGCCGGCGTCGGCTTGGATGCATGGGATGCTATGTTGACGACTGTCACCGCTGTTTGGGGAATTAAAGTAGATACAATATCGATTCTTTTTAGTATCCTTTATGGATTATTTCGGGATTTACATTTTTCAAGCTATCCGCTGCAAATCATGATGGCTGTTTTTTCCTATCTGTTAATCGTGCAGGTTCATAAGAAATCCCCTGGAAGGGCTCTGCCAAGTGCTTATGGAACCGTTATTTGCATGTTGATTTTGGTCCCACGCTAGATTTTCTTAAGATCCCGATCCGGAAGGCGATGGACAAATTTTTTAAATGAATGATCAAGATAAATAAACCTCATTGGTAGGAAATTTTGTTACGATATCGAATGAATGAATAAGCATGGAAATTTGTAGCATGGTAGATAAGGGGGAGTTTTTTTGTATTGGGAAAAAGAGTGGGAAACGATGGAACGTTCGCAGTTGCAAGAGTATCAATTGAAGAAAATTAATGAATCCATTGCCAGGGCGCAAAATGCAGAGTTTTATCAACCGCTTAATTTGAAACCGGTTCATTCTTTGGCGGATGTTCCTTCATTGCCGTTCACGCATAAACAAGATCTTCGGAATAGTTTTCCTTATGGTTTTTTAACCGTAGGGCTCGATAGCATTATCAGACTTCATTCTTCTTCCGGGACCACCGGCAATCCGACAGTCGTGTTCCACACTACCGGCGATATTGACATTTGGGCCAATCTGGTGGCCCGTTGTATGTATATGACGGGGGTCAGAAAGGGTGATGTCTTCCAAAATACCATGGGTTATGGGCTTTTTACCGGAGGATTGGGGTTCCATTACGGCGCCGAAAAGTTGGGCGCTCTGACCATTCCTACCGGTCCCGGCAATAGCAAACGCCAGATCTGGTTTATGCAAAAGTTCGGGACTACCGTGATCCATATTTTACCCAGCTATGCCTTACGCTTGCATTCCAACTTTGCCGAACTTGAGCTGGACCCCAAAGAGGATCTGAAGCTAAAAATTGCTTTTATCGGTTCTGAACCGCATAGTGAAGGACTGCGCCGTCAGATCGAAGAGCTATATGGAATAAAAGCATACAATTCCTATGGCTTGTCGGAGGTTTGCGGCCCGGGAGTGGCTTTTGAATGCCCTTACCAGGACGGAATGCATATTTGGGAGGATTATTTCTATGTTGAGGTTATTGACCCGCAGACCGGTAAGGTCCTGCCCGATGGGGAAGAGGGCGAACTGGTCTTGACCACTCTCCGCAGAGAGGCCATGCCGGTCATCCGTTACCGTACCGGCGACCTAACCCGGATCCTGCCGGGAAAATGTGAGTGCGGAAGGACCCATCGCCGGATCGACCGGATCAAGGGGCGGGCCGACGATATGCTGATCATTAACGGCGTCAATATTTTCCCGGTTCAGATCGAGCAGACGATTATGAAAATTCCGGGAGTCGGTCATAATTATATGATTGAGATTCATAAAGAAAACTATATGGATAAACTAAGAGTTAAGATTGAAGTTGATAAAGAGATTTTTGAAGGCACACTGGCTGGACTTACTGGGCTTCAACATAAAATCGTCGAAGAACTTAAGACCGATTTGGTGATTTCCCCGGTGGTTGAATTGGTGGAACCGGGTAGTCTGCCTGCAGCCGAGGGAAAGGCAAAACGGGTATACGATCTGCGCGAACAATAATTAACGGGGGGGACTACTATGGCTTTTCATCTGTCAATCTTCGTTCAAAACAAACCGGGCCAGTTAGAGAAGGTTACCAAGATCTTGGCTGACAATCAGATTAATCTAAAAGCCTTCTCGGTAGCCAGTGCCGGTGAATTCGGCGTGGTTAAAGTGGTGGTCAATGATCTTGAAAAAGCATACCAGCTCTTAAAACAAGAAAATATCACGGTTTCCAAACGTAAAATTCTGATTGCCAAAGTCCCGGATCAACCGGGTGGATTGTACAATATGCTAAGCGTTCTTTCACCGCACAAGATCAACATTGAGGATTGCTATGGTTTTGTGATCGAAAACCGCCGTGAGGCGGCGATTGTGGTTGAAGTTGAAAAGTACCCACTTGCAGAGGATATTTTACGCTCCCAAGGGGTAACCATTTTATCCGATCAAGATCTGAACTTGGTTTGACAGGGGGAAATACTACATCCGGTAATACGGACAGAGGCCGCCGGTTGATAAAAGGAGAGGCTTCCGGGCGGCATTATACCCGAGTTCCATATATTTGCGGATCGCGGTAGGATGAAAAGTCGGCGATTTCTGGCTGAGGGCTTGTTCCGGCGCAATAATCCGCAGCGGAATTTTTCTGCGCCCCGGGAAGGTGCGGTTATCCTGGTTGATTGCATTTGCCAGTTGGATATCCTTGGCGGCAATGGCATTCATAGTTATCGCTATCATTTGGGATAGGTTTTTAAGCGGACCGCGATAAGGAACCCGGGGAAGGATCGGATCCAGATCGGGGCCGATGGGGTAGGTTGTGACTACGATAATTTCATCGGGATTTTCATCAAAGACCGCTCCCAGTGGAGTGATGTCTCTTAGACCGCCGTCATACCAATGCTTTCCACCAATCTGGACTGCCGGAAAATAAAAAGGAATACTGGCGCTGGCCAAAATGTAGTGTAAGAAATCTTTACGCATCTCGGGAGAGCGCGTGTCGGCATAGAAAAGTTCCCCGGTTTCCAAGGCTACCGTGGTTACATTGACCACATTGGTTGGGTCAAATAAGCAATCTAAATCAATGTTTTGCTTGAGTAGGCAGCGTAAGCCGACCGGTTCGTAGAGTGCGCGGCCGAAAAGCAGATTTACCATACCCAAAAGATTCTTGCGGTAAATCGATCGATAACCTCGAATACTCAACCAAAGATTCTTTAGTTGCTGGGTTCGGAGCTTCATTTCTTCATGATCTCTGGCCTGACCCAGAATGGAAACATTCAAGGCTCCGATACTTGTTCCGAAAAAGTAGCTGAAATCGAATCCTTCCTGATTCACCAGATAGTCCACAGCGCCTGCCTCAAAAGCCCCTCTTTCGCTGCCGCCGGATAATACTAAGGCTCGTTTCAATTTCATCACTCTACTTTTTAAAATATTAGGGTATCCCTAAATTATATTGAGAAAAAACCGAAAGGGTTACCTAACTCATGCTTTGGGCTTTTTATTTATGATAAAAGGTTTTTAGGCGTTCAATTGAGGCGTTTGCTCAAGATATACCAATGGACAAACATGAGGTTTATCGGCCTTAAATTTAGTCCGGTCGGTTCCGCCGCTTTGTTCGGGCACAGTTCCCGTTGTTCCCTAATCCCTTTCAGGGCTTTTAACAATCATTAAAATAAATACTAACTTATAGGTTTCGGAGATAATCCATTCCGACGAATGTATTTTTTAAATAGTTAGGTACCTTAATATATTTATTGAAATTCAATAAAAGTTATGGTATAGTAAAAATAAGTTAGGTACCTAAATAAATCACAAGTAAGGTTAGGAGGGATTTCGATGTTCGCTTCCACTTCGAATACGCTCTTTAATGCTTTCCAACGCCTGTCCCGTCAAATTCGGCGCGCGTCCCATCAGGCTATCCGCGAAAAAGGAGGCCTTTTTCACCGTCAGGCTTATTTACTGCATTTGGTGGCCGAAAATGGCGGCGCCAACCAAAGAGATTTGGCGGAACAGATGGATGTGCGACCTTCTTCGATGACCGAAATGCTGATGAAATTGGAACAGACCGGCTTCATTGCTCGGAACCCGGATCAGCAGGATCAGAGGGCCATGCGGATTTGTCTGACGGACATGGGTAAACGGGAGGTCGAACAATTGATAGCGATCAACGATGATTTTGCGGACTCACTTTTTAATACGTTGAGCGAGGAAGAAAAAATGCAAATGTTGACTATCATTGAGAAATTATGTTTATGTCTGAACAAAACTAATAATCCCGGCTCTTTAACCGCCGGGACGGAGGACTCTTCCGGACATGAACGGATATGGCATCATGATCATCATTGTTGAAGGGAACATCAAACATGCATTTTATGAAGAAATATATCGATAAATACTGGAAACTCTTTTGCCTCGGCGTAACGTTTTTAATGGCGGAAGCTTTTTGTGATTTACTGCAACCGACAATTATGGCTAGGATTGTAGATATCGGTGTGGCGCACCGTAACTTGCACTATGTCCTAACCATGGGCGTAGTGATGCTAGGCGTTACGGGATTGGGCGCTTTAGCCGCAGTGAGCCGGAATATTATTTCTAACAATGTATCTCAACGGTTCGGCGCGGAACTGCGCTTTGATTTGTTTACGAAGATTCAGACTTTTTCCTTTGATAATCTCGATAAGTTCGAAACCGGTTCCCTGGTTACCCGGCTTACCAATGATGTCACTCAGGTGCAGAACTTCGTAAACGGTCTGATGCGGATCTTTGTCAAGGCGCCGCTGGTTTGTATCGGCAGTATCATCATGGCAACCATGCTCGATCCTCAACTGGCCGTTATTTTAATCGTAGTGGTACCGGTGATCGCCACTCTCATGTTCATCAGTGTTCGGATTGGATATCCGTTTTTCCGTAAAGTGCAACGAAAGCTGGATGGGCTTAATACGGTGATGCGGGAGTATTTGAACGGAGTAAGGGTAGTGAAGGCATTTAACCGCTTTGACTATGAGAAAGAGCGGTTCGGAAGAGTGAATCAAGAACTGGCTTCGGTTTCCACAACTGCGATGCGGGTTATGGCCATATTTACCCCAACCATTACCTTAACTGTGAATATCGGCATCGTGGGTGTATTATGGCTGGGCGGTATTCGGGTAAACAACGGGCGGATGCATGTCGGACAGGTCATTGCCTTTGTAAACTATATGACCCAGATCTTGGCCTCGTTGATGACGATTTCCTTTGTTTTCAATATGTTCGTCAGGGCCAGGGCTTCGACGGAACGGATCGCTGAGGTAATGAATCAGGAGAATAGTATGGCGGGCATGTCCGTGGGAACCGCCGGACCTGGGAAATTTAAGGATGCCGATGGGCGGATTGAATTTAGGGATGTGGTTTTCTCCTATACCGGAAGACCGGATGAAGCGGTACTCAAAGGGATCACTTTTAGCTGTGAACATGGCGAAACTATCGCGATCATTGGTTCCACAGGCTCCGGTAAGAGCACATTGGTAAGCATGATTCCTCGTTTTTATGACGCCATCTCCGGAGTGGTAAAGGTTGACAGTGTCGATGTGAAAGATGTTGATCCTTTGGAATTACGGAAAAAGATCGCGATGGTGCCGCAGAAAACAGTTTTGTTTAGCGGTACCATTATGGATAACATCCGTTGGGGCAAGGCCGATGGGACTATTGATGAAGTGGAACAGGCAGCCCGGGTTGCCCAGGCCCATGGTTTTATCAGCACTTTTCCTGAGCAATACGGTACCTATCTTGGCCAAGGCGGAGTCAATCTCTCAGGCGGTCAGAAGCAGCGGATCTCCATCGCCAGAGCGTTGATCAAAAAACCGGAAATTTTGATTCTTGATGATAGTACCAGCGCAGTGGATATGGCTACCGAAGCTGATATCCGTAAAGGAATGCGAGAATATGCCAAGGGAATGACCTGTATCATTATTACGCAGCGGATTGTCTCGGCAATGGGAGCTGTTCGGATTATTGTCCTGGATAATGGGGAAATTGTAGGAATGGGTACCCATCAACAGTTGATGCAGTCATCTTTGGTGTACCAAGATATTTACCATTCCCAGATCGGGAAGGAGGTAATCTGAGTTGAATCGCACAGATGAACGAAAACCGCTTGATTCTTATAAGCCCGGGGGAACGGGAAATATACCGACCGGTTCGATTGGCGGATTTGGAGGTCGTGGCGGCGGGGCACGCTGGTTGGTGTCGGGAGCCAAGCCCAAGCAGTTTAGGCAAAGTTTAAAGCGGTTATGGCAGCATTTCGGCAAAGAACGCAAACTCTTGACTTTCAGCTTGTTATTGGTACTATTGGATACCGGGATCGTACTAGCCGGACCATTTTTGATCGGACGGGGGATTGATGCGCTTTCAGCCCGCCATGGCCTGGTGAATTTCAGTTTGCTCAAAATCGTAATCTTAACTTTGCTGGCCGCCTATGTTGCGGATGCAATGCTGACGTTAATTCAAGGCTGGCTAATGGCCGGAGTATCGCAACGAATTGTTCAAGGTCTGCGTCGGACCCTTTTTGCCAAACTGCAGAAATTGCCGATTTCTTTCTTTGATACCCGGACTCATGGGGATTTGATGAGCCGCTTGTCCAATGATATTGACAATATCAGCACCACCATTTCCCAGTCGACTACCCAGTTGATGTCGGCGGCTTTGATGATTTTAGGTTCACTGACGATGATGCTGCTCTTAAGCCCGTTATTAACCCTGGCCAGTCTGATCACTATCCCGTTGGTGTTCATACTGACGCGGACCATTGCCGGTCGCACCCGGATCTTGTTTAAAGAGCAACAAGCGGTGCTGGGAAAGCTGAACGGCCATATTGAAGAGACGATCTCCGGCATACATGTGGTTAAAGCATTCAGTCACGAAGAACAGGTTATCGGGGAATTTGAAGAAGTTAATGGGCAACTCTGCAAGGTAGGGATAAAAGCTCAGATTTGGTCCGGTTATATTATGCCGCTGATGAATGTGATTAACAATGTCGGCTTTGCGGCTGTAGCCGGAGTGGGGGGTGTTTTAGCCGTCAACCGCCTGATTACCGTGGGGATTATCGCGAGTTTCTTAAGCTATTCCAGGCAGTTCGGCCGGCCGCTGAACGATATCGCCAATACTTTCAATACCTTACAGACGGCTATCGCCGGAGCGGAACGGGTCTTTGAAGTCCTGGACGAAGCGGAAGAGGCCGGAGACTCGCCGGGAGCGGTATCGCTACAAAATTCCCGGGGCCATGTGGTGTTTGAAGGGGTTTGTTTCGGTTACCGGCCTGATGTTCCGATTTTAAAAGATGTTTCTTTCGAAGCCGCTTCCGGCAGCAGTACCGCCCTGGTTGGTCCCACCGGGGCTGGAAAGACTACGGTTGTCAACTTGTTGGCCAGGTTTTATGATGTTACGGCCGGCCGGATTCTAATCGACGGCAAGGATCTCCGGGAATATACCCGCGATAGTCTACGTCAAAGTTTCGGCATTGTTTTGCAGGATACTTACCTATTCAGCGGAACGATTCGTGATAATATCCGCTATGGCCGGCTGGATGCTTCGGAGCAAGAGATTCAAACGGCGGCTGCCACGGCTAATGCCGATCGGTTTATCAAACGTCTTCCCCAAGGTTATGATACGATCTTGACGGAAAGCGGCGGTAACTTGAGCCAGGGACAACGGCAGCTGCTGGCTATTGCCCGGGCGATATTGGCCAATCCGACCATCTTAATTTTGGATGAAGCCACCAGCAACGTCGATACCCGGACGGAACTTCGCATCCAGGAAGCTATGCTCAAGCTGATGGAGGGCCGGACCAGTTTCCTGATTGCCCATCGCCTGAGTACCATTCGCGATGCGGATACCATTATGGTGGTGGATGGCGGTAAGATTGTGGAGCGGGGCAACCATAACCAGCTTTTGGAGAAAAAAGGGGTTTATCATCATATGGTTTTCAGCCAGTTTGAGAATGCCGAAGGGGAATGAATTACAAGATTTCGATTTGATTGCCCCCTACTATCAAGGGCGCCCAAAATAATAAATTTTAGGGTCTAAAGGACTTTATCTCGCGCGGAGACGCGGAGACGCAGAGAAAACCTGAAACCTTATCATGATCTCCCGCAAAGGATTCCAACTTATGATATGATCATGTCATTTCATGCACGAAAAGATAAGTCGGAGGAGAAATGCAATGGCCGACCTCAATACCATCCTGTGTGAACGCCGGAGTTATCAGGAAGAACCCCAGACTCATGATCATACTTATGCTCAACTGGTCATACCGGTTGAGGGGATTTTAGCCGTTACAGTAAAAAAACGAGTGCTTAAGCATGATCAGCAGATGGTGATTTATATTCCTCCGGATGCGCCTCATTCATTTTATGCGGATGCTTCCAATCAATTTTTGGTATGGGATATTCCGACAATGTATGTCAATCATCAAGAGACGGTTTTGCCTTTGTCCCAACCCCTGGATAGTCGGTGGAATGCTGCTCGGGACCTTATATTGACGGAAGTCGGACCGGAGGGTCCCAGTTCCAATCGACGATTATCGGATTTATTCCGTTATATTTTAGGATTATTGACAGTGGGACTGGAAACCGAATCTGCCTCGCTAGCTTATATCAGCGAGCATTATAACCAGTTATTGACTATTGAACAACTTGCCGCCATTGAACATTACAATCCTACTTATTATTGTGAATGGTTTCAAAAGCAGCATGGCTTGTCACCCATGGCGTATGTCCGGAAATTGCGTTTGGAAAAAGCAAAAAGTTTGCTGGATGAGACCGACTATAGCATCGTTCAAATCGCGGAACAGGTTGGTTACAAGCACCATTCCACGTTAACCCGACTTTTTTTGGAACATATGGGCATGCTTCCTTCAGAGTACCGGATGCAAAGCCGAATACCAGTCAAGAAACTTCCACAGGAAAGTTAAGTTAAAACTATTACAACCGATTATAATGGATATATTCCGGAATATCCATTACAGGAGGTTGATTCCTTTGACAAATAAAATAAAAGGACCGTTGTATCTAGGAATGGCGGCCGGTATTTGGGGCGGAATGTATGTCGCCAGTAAATATGCACTCAACACTATCCCGCCGTTTACCCTATTATTTATCCGCTATTTTTTGGCCTCACTGATCCTACTGGGTTGGTGTCGCTGGAAACGGATAGCCCTCACTCCCCGCCAAGATGGCTGGCTTTTATTTCAAATTGGTTTTTTCGGTTATTTTCTTTCCATCGCCAGTCAATTTTTGGGAACCCGGTTATCCTCGGCTCATATGGGAGCGGTAATCACTTCCTTATCTCCGGTTTTTCAATCTCTATTTGCTATTCTTTTGCTGTCGGAGCGAATTACCTTAAAACAAGTCTTAGCTATCGGCATTTCCCTGATCGGCGTGTTCATTATTACTGGTGTAACCAGAACCAATAGTCAGGCTTTTAATCCGGGGAATCTTTATTTCCTGGCTGCAGCTGGTTTATGGGGATATTACTCGGTATTATCGAAAAAAGCAGCCGAACGGCATCAGGTCATTCAGATCACCGCCTGGGGTATACTTTGGGCCACATTATTCGCCTTGCCGGCGGCTTTCACGGAGATCGGCTCTTGGGATATCCGGGCGGCATTCTGCAGTTTGCCGGTATTGGGCAGTGTTTTATATATTGCGATCTTCGCTACTACGATAGCCTATTTTTGTTGGAACAAGGGACTGGCACTGACCAATCCCCATCAGGCCGGCTTATTCTTCTTTTTCCAGCCGGTAGTGGGAAGTGTATTGGGGTGGCTCATCTTGGGAGAGGCATTGACGGCAATCTTTTTCCTGGGGGGTCTATTGATCCTTGCCGGAGTATATTTTGCGATGCGCTCGACTTAGGCTTTCAATTGCGGGAATAACAAAGTCGCATAGAGAATGGGTACAAATTCACATCAGTACAACCTTGCATTTCATCAATAAGCAAGGTTGTACTTTTTTATTTTCATGGTTTTAAAAGGAGGTCTTTAGTTGCCGCGCCATTTTTTAACGCTACAGATTTATAAATTCTTTATACTTTTTTATAAACATTTTAAAAATGCTTTAAAGCCCTTTTATGGATGATTTTTATAATTATCCCATTAAAATCATTCAAGAAACGAAAGGGTGTTTCCAATGAAATCGGATGGGTTCAAAAAATTGTTCATCCCGGGCTTGCTGCTTGTCATCTTAGGGGGTATCGGAGGCTGGTACTGGTATACGCAGCTCCATGGCTACATTTCAACTGATGATGCCATGATCGATGGTTTTCAATCCACTATCAGTTCGAAAGTATTGGGGAGGGTCAGCCGATTATTGGTGCAGGAAAGCCAGCCGGTTCAAGCCGGACAATTGCTGGCTGAGCTCGATGATGCCGATGTCCAGGCGCAGCAGGTTCAAGACCAAGCGGCTTTTGCCAATTCCCAAGAAAATATTAATCTGGCTCAGGTCAATTTGAATAAGGCACAAACAGATTTTATGCGAGCTGAGGCGCAATTCGATAAAAATTTTATCTCCAGACAAGAGTATGACAATGCCCGACATGCTCTGGACGTCGCCAAGGTCAATCTTACTCTCGCGCTGTCGGCGGTAAAAACTTCCCAGGCTAAGCTGGGGGTAGACGATACGAATCGAAGAAATCTCCAGATTGATACACCGATTGCCGGTGTTGTTTCGAAAAGATGGGTCTTAACCGGAGATGTGGTCCAACCCGGACAATCCATATTTACCATTTATGATCTCGAGCATGTTTGGGTGACGGCCAATTTTGAGGAGACCAAATTGGAGGCTATCCGCGTAGGCGATCCAGTAGAGATCGCGGTAGATGCATATCCGGGGCTCCATTTTTACGGTAAAGTCAAAGAAATCGGTGTTAATACCGCCTCTCAATTTTCATTGATTCCGGCCAATAATGCTTCCGGAAATTTTACGAAAGTCACCCAACGGGTGCCGTTGAAGATCGGCATTGAGAATGCGGTTAGCGCTAAACCGTTATTGCCGGGGATGTCGGTGGAAGTCAAAGTGAAGGTGAAATAAAATGGGGATTTTTCAAGGGCTTCGTCATCGATTGCTGAAAAATTTTCCTTCACTGCAACCTGGACATGGATCATATCGTTGGTGGGTTCTGGCCAATATCATGATCGGCACTTTTATGGCGGTTCTGGACTCGACAATTGTCGATGTGAGTATGCCGAAAATCATGGCCACCTTTGGCACCAGTGTTGATAAGATTACCTGGATCGCTACAGCCTATATGTTGGTATTTGCAGTGATGTTGCCTACCTCCGGTTGGTTGGCCGATCGTTTCGGTTATAAACGGATCTATTTTGTAGCTTTGCTGTTGTTTACGACCGGTTCAATGCTTTGCGGGACAGCCTGGAATGAAAATGCCTTAATATTTTTCCGGGTTATTCAGGCAGTCGGCGGCGGACTAATGATGCCGGTGGGTATGGCCATTATTACCCGGGAATTTCCACCGGAGCAGCGGGGATTGGCCTTGGGCTTTTGGAGCATTGCCGGTGCAGCCTCGGTCTCCTTTGGGCCGCTCATTGGAGGTTACTTAATCGACCATCTCAGTTGGCAATCGATTTTTAGTGTAAATGTACCGGTTGGTTGTTTGGGAATTTTAGCGACTATAATTATTCAACGGGAATATAAAAGCGAAACGATACGGACCTTTGATTTTGTCGGCTTTTTGTCCATGTCGGCTTTCCTCAGCTTCTTATTAATCGCCTTGGCCGATGGTAATGCTGCTTGGAATGTGGGCGGCTGGACATCGCAGTTTAGTATTACTTGTTTTGCACTTTCATTTGTAGGATTCATTGTTTTTTTAGTCACGGAGTTTACGGTGAAAAATCCCCTGGTTGATTTGGGATTGTTGAAAGACTTTAATTTTAGCCTGGCCAATATTCTTTTGCTTATATTTGGACTGGGCATGTTCGGCAGCACTTTTATTCAACCTTTATACTTACAGAACGCTTTGGGATATACTGCTTTGCAGTCGGGCGCAGTCTTCCTCCCAGTGGGTATTATTCAAGCCGTTATGTCGCCGGTATCGGGAGGAATGGCGGA
>WSSedL1CaDRAFT_10000392_pt1 | contig 31094 bp, 26 predicted proteins | sample WetSurSL1Cattail_FD_9464 | JGI IMG/M metagenome (IMG submission 9464)
AAAACCGTATATACCGGCAGTGTTCAATGGTATGTTGATGGTTTGGACTCGAGAGTCCGGATTGTATTCCAAGTTATCGAACGGACCAGCCGGGCTAACGGGCAATTGCTTTTGGTGCCTGAGATCGAGGTAGAGACTTGGTGGACCTCGCTTACCCATTCTGAAGAAACGGTCATCGAGCTTTACCACAACCACGGCACTTGTGAACAGTTTCATAGTGAAATCAAGACTGATATGGATCTTGAACGATTGCCATCCGGCAAATTCGAGACCAATAACCTCATTTTGCATTTAGCCATTTTAGCCTGCAATATTCTGCGGTTGATGGACCAAGAAAGCTTGAAATTGAAGGATGCGCCGCTACGTAATACTGTTCAGAGGAGAAGGCTGCGCACTGTTATCCAAAATCTGATCCTAATCGCGACACGCGTAGTCACGCATGCGCGAAAAACCTATCTGAACTTGGGGTGCAGCAATGCCTGGAATCGAACATTCAAGCGAATCTATGACGCTTGGGCCTAACTGAAACAGCTGAAAACTTAGGTCATATCTCAAAAGGAGGCCTATTTGAGGTCCCGTTTTTTGGCTAATAGGTTAAATGTACTGCTGTATTGCTTTCCGGCTCGTCCGCTTTCAGCAAAAAAAATGCCGTTGGGGACCATTTCATTTGAAATAATGTCAATATATGTAAGAAATATTTTTGGAGAGATTTTTTTGTCACGGATTCAGGTCAAAACAAAAGACATGGAGAGACTTAACAAATCCCCTTCCAGACCAGCTATGAAAAGTCAAGTGCTTTTTTAAGATTGTCTCACTCGGGAGAATAAGTTTGACCAGACTTCATCAAAGCATAAATAACATATAGCATTTTACGGCAGACAGCTCCAATAGCAGTACGATGAGATTTTCCTTCGGCACGTTTCTTTTGGTAAAACTTAGACATCACTGGATCATGAAAGGCAGCCGTCACCGAAGCTAACCATACAGCTCTACGGAGATAAGGCGAACCTCTTTTAGACATATGATTTTTGGTACCCGTAAATTGACCGGATTGCTTAACTGTAGGATCAATCCCTGCAAAAGCAACCAGTTTTGCCGGTTCGGAAAACCGAGAAATATCACCAATTTCACTAATAATAATTGCACCAAGAACCTTCCCAATACCTGGGATTGAACTGATTGTAGAGTTAAAGCGCTGATAATAACATTCGATTTCAGTATCTAATTCAACTAATTGCTCTTCAAGAAATTTAACCTGGGCGATAAGTTGGCGAATTTGAAATGTTAAAGCATTTATGCCCAACTTAATCCCGAAGGAATGACGGGCAGTATTTTGAATCTCTTCGGCTTTTGAGTATCCAAGACGCCCACGGCTTGATTTGGATAATAGTTCAGCTAGTTTATCCGTATCAATGGCTAAAATCTCTTCAGGTGTAGTCAGCTCACTTAGAATATCTTTTGAAGATTGTCCGAAAATATCGGAAAACAGCGTTTCATATTCGGGAAAGATTTGGTCTAATACGGTAATGATTTTACGTTTAAGATCCGAAATGGAGTCCACTAAAGATAACCGGTATCGACAGAGTTGACGTAAAGCAAGCATGTCAGGTTCAGCCAAAGATGTCTTAGAAAACCGTCCAAATCGGATGACTTCGGCAATAATAAAAGAATCAACCGAGTCGTTTTTAGTTTGCCGGATGTAGAGACTACGCAAACTATCCGATTGAATAGGGTTAATGACTTGAACGGTATAGCCTTCAGAGATGAGTCGGGAATACAGGGCCAGCCAATAGTGACCGGTTGCCTACATCCCAAACACGACTTCCTCATTTTCTGGGTTATAACGTTTAACATGCTGAAGGAGCTTTTCAAACCCTTCGCTCGTGTTGTGAAAGGAGATGGCATTCCCTCTCTCACTTCACTTGATTGATGGACAATACTTGCTGAGTGAATACGTTTTGCAAGGTCAATGCCTACAATAATCATGTTGCACCTTCGAAACAGAGAGTTACAGACAGATAGTGATCCTCTGGCTTCCGCGAGTCACAACCTCGTGAGAAATGCGAAGTACCGGAATCCGGTCAACATCCAGCTCATTCGTGAAATCTCGCAGCCCAGAGGGATCAGTCTAAAAGACGAAGTTCAAACTTCAAGGGCTAGGACGATCACCTCTGTCCATACGAGAACATTATTACAAATAAGGTTTGCTGATGCAATTACCTTATGACTTTATTATACGAGGGTTAACGTTATGCTCGGTGCACCATGCGGAAACTGTTTGGCCACTTCTACGGCATTCAAGTATCTTTTCCGTCCATTGATTCAAGCGGTTTTGCCGGGCAACTTCCCTGGTATCCAACTCTAAACCTCCTTTGGAGTTTTTCGAGTAACTTGAAAAACTCTAATTTCCTTAGTTTAGAGTATTATCCCTCAGAGATGGGATTGTTTCAACACACTGTCTTATTGGACGCTTACGATGAAACCACGCTTCAGGTGCTGCATAAGGAAGGCAAACCCGCCCAGAGTAAGAGCTACATGTGGCTCTACCGTACCAGCGGCGCGGCGAAGCACCAGATTGTGCTGTATGACTACCAGCCAGACCGAAAGCACATCCATCCGGAAACATTTTTAAAGAATTTTTCAGATTTTCTCCATGCAGACGGCTATGACGGCTACCACAAGCTACCCGCTGAGATTACCGTTGTGGGTTGTTGGGCGCATCTGCGCCGGAAATTCGACGAAATGCTGCAAACACTGCCAAAAGATAAACGGGACTCGTCCGACGCCGCCAAAGGAGTCGACTATTGTGACAAACTGTTTCATTTGGAGAAACAGTTCGCGTTGCTGTCTCTTGAAGAACGTCTCAATGAGCGCAAACGGTTAAGCAAGCCGCTGGTTGAGGAATTTTACATCTGGGTTGGATCGCTCCGCGTTAGCTCTCGCACCGCCCGGTGTGTTGAATAGCCAGTTCTTGCGCCCCATAACAAAGGGAATAATCGAGTTTTCCGCGCGGTTGTTGCTGATTTCGAGCCGTCCATCAGCAGATACCGCTCAAGATATTCCCGCTGAGACGCCGCATAATGCTCCGCCCTGCCCATAAGGGTTTTGGACAAGACGGGTCTATTACAGTCTCATTGTTTCCGCCAAGGAAAATGGGCTTGTGCCTTTTGAATACTTGACAAAAGTTTTCACCGAGGCTCCAAATGGCGCATGTATCGAAAATCTCATGCCCTGGAAGGTGTGACCGTCGGCTTGACGGTTACATTACTCTCCGTATCGACCCAACGTTTAACCTGACACAGATACTGATATAATGGCGCCAGCAGTTGGAAATCAGCTATCAGCTGGGAAACCAACCCGCGACTAAAGAGGAGCTGGTCAATGGGATGATCTGCAATCAGCGAAAAACTTTTATATTGGCACCAATCCTGAACCCGGACCGGTTGATCGGGAAACAAACGCTTTTTATAACGCTCCCCTTCCAATACAAAGCCGTCGGGTAGCTCGTAAAATGATATTACCTTGAAAAATTGGTCCGGTTTCTCGATGATTGCCTGTCGGAACCGATCCATGAAAGTTTTTCTTAGCTGCCGCTACCGTTACTGTTACCATTGCCGGACTAAAATCTCGGCAGTCGTCATTTCAAAACCAAATTATTTAATTTTGTGGTCCACCTTGGGAGATTGTTTGTTAATCTCATTTTGTAATTTAGAATCAAACTCTGCCATGACTTTTTTGACTTGTTGATACTTTTTTAAACCGACTACCGTATTCACTCGAAGATTTACATCATCAAAACGCGGACCATTAATTGCCATCAATAACTCCTCCGTCACAGGTAATATATCATAGATATCGGTTTTATTTCAAAATAATAAATAGGACCAAAGTATCATTGCATTTTTTCAAAAATATGATGAAATAGAATTAATAGTCGGATATTGGATGGAGAAGTATGATGATCGATTTTCGCAATAATCATTTTAATCCCAAGCAGATTCCGGTTGCAATCAAGGATTCTCAGAAGCAAACCGATTCAAAGCCGAAATCCCTCCCTTCCGGGCAGATTGCTACCAAGAAGGATTCAATTCAACTTGCTCTTTCTCCGGAAGCTCAACAATCGTTGCGTGATCATGAAAAGATTGGTTCAATCAATTCTCCAAGTCGTAATCATCAAAATGACAAAATTGAAAATAGCCGTAAAGAGTCGCGCAATTCATCTGAGAACAGCCGAAAAACAGCCCATATTGATCAGGGGACTAAATCAAGAATAGCCGCCTATCAAAAATTTTTAAACCCGCCGCGCATTGGGCAATCGGTTAATAGAAGAGCTTAGCCATAATTCTTTGGGTGGGTTCTATCACTGACATGAGTCCCATTAATTATTGCTTTAAATTATTAAACGAACAGCCTGCCGGGAACTTGGTCGCCTATGTTGACCCTCTATCGAATGCATAATTCGAACACTGAGTATTAACAAACTTAAAAACAACCAACCGCCCATCAATAAAGGCCCTTGGTTCTGCCAAAAAAGTAGATCTCCCTCCGGTATCCAGGGAGAACAATACCGCGTCTGATCTTTCTCTGCCGCCAAGGCACGGATAAACTGCTTTTCTTTAGTGCCATTATGTGGATCAACCCGAGGATCTCCCAGCGCCAGATCCCCAAAATACGGTTGATCCTTACCGAACAACATCCGGAAATCTTCCGCAAACGTCTCCTCGCTGGACTCGCCCCAGGCCTTGGTATTGACGCTCCCGGGACCATGCCAAGTACCACCGCGGATCCGCAAAAATTGAGCCCATAACTTTTCACCGCGGCCATTATCTTTCGCCATAAAAGTAAAATTGACATGATGTCCAATCTCATGATACAAAGTAACCGGCAGTTGATTGCCGATTAAGTCCGCTTTCAAGTCCTGGGCACTGAGCAAAATATAACCGGATCCACCCAATCCGCTTACACCCGGTATTACATCCGGTAACAAATAAATTTTTAAATGGGCGATGAATTTGAATGGTACTTTCTCCGCTATCAGATCATTCATGGATTTAAAAACCTGAGCGTAATGATAGGGTTTATTTGCGCCGGATACTAATGGATATCCTTCCCATTGATTTAAATCATCCGTTTTCCAAACACCCCGGTTTAAATAATCTACCAGCAATGTCAATTCCTGATAACCTTTGAGCAATTGACCGGTCTCCTGCGGCGCATAAACCTTATAACCCTGAGGCCCGGTTCTGCCTAGAGTATTCTCCAAACCACGAATCATTGCAAGAGTCCGGTTAAGCTCCATCACAAGTTGGGCTTTACTTTTTACTGCAACCCCGGGTTGATCATATCCCGTTTTCATAACGGATCGATTTGTAATCGTAAGCGTGATTAGGCCCATCAATAATCCAACCATAATCAATGATGCCCAAATTTTTTTCACGGTTTAGCTCCTTTTTTAGGAACATTATAACATGCAAAGTTGCATTATGTAAACTAGAATTGTCTCGGACATTGCTTGAGGGGACAAAGGGTGCAATCGGGATGTTGCGGACGGCAATACCGTCGTCCCAAATTGAGCAGTAAAATATGAAGATCTTGTTGGAATTCCGCTGGAATTTGGTGTGATAAATATTGCTGAAGCACGGCCGGTTCGACCGGACCCGAAACCCATTTCAAACGTTTGGCGATACGATGAATATGAACATCTACTGGAAAATAAGGCAATCCCAATCCGAACAGCATGGTGCAGGCTGCTGTTTTGGGTCCTATCCCCGGTAATTGATTTAAAAACGTCCAGGCCCATTGAGGATCGTCTTTAAGCGATGCCAGTGAATATTCTTCTCCTAATTTGGCTTGCACCTCTCCTAAAACCGCTCGAATCGTTTTGCTTTTCTGGCGGCCAAGTCCACCTGAAGAAATGATACTCGATAAAACAATTTCACTGGTTTGTAACACCTGCTCCGGTCCGGTATAAGCTTTCTTAAATGCCAACCATGCCTGTAGCGCATTCTTATCTGAAGTGGCCTGGGTCAATATTGTGGCCAATAAGACCTCCAAAGCCGTTTCCGTGTAAAATAGAGGACTGCTCCGGTGAAGGTCGTCCGGATCTCCCAGGGCGGCCCGGAGTACTTCCGTGAGTTGTCGATAGTATTCGCTTGGCCGTTGCCCAACTGTTTGTTTACCAACTGTTCGTTCATTCATGATTATCATTATAACAAAATTTGATTAAAGGAACTACCAATTTCCTCTAAAAGGAAATATAAAGCGGTCAAATCCTGCGAGCTTTATTTATTTAAATAAATTATTAGCCATCCTGGCTGAAAGTTTAATGATATCGCTGAATTCCTTTACTTTTCGTTGAATATCGGTGGAGGATTATCTCAATAGAGCAAGAATTTCCCTCTAGTAATAATAAAGATTATTTTTTCATAAAGGAGCGCTTTTTATGGCAAACATCGTCATTGAACAAAATGAATCCAGCATTCAAGAGGAAATATTATTACCGCCCCAAGAAATCAAAAGACTTTATGAAATTATCCAAAAAGGCGCCTCTGAATCCATTCATTCCTTACGGGATTTTTTGGGCACCACCAATGAAATTCATTTAAATTGCTTATCTTTTCTACCTTTAGCAGTTATGATCGAACGAATTAAACTTTTTTACCCCGTTCATTTAGCATATCATCTCGGCTTCTCGGGAGAAATCAGCGGGGAGATCTTTACCTTCTTTCGCGAGAGTGACGCTATTTACCTGGTAACCAAAATAACCGGTGATAAGCACCTCAAAAATTTGCAAAACTTCAATCGGGTTGATATCTCCATATTGTCTGAATTAGTCAATATCCTATCCAACTCATTTTGGCGTTCTTTAACCGAACAAGCCTCCTTCAATTGGTGGTTTACTCCCCCGACCCGCGTAAGTGAACTTTGCCGGGCGCTCACTTATTCCGCCAAAGTATACGCCTTAGACAATCTAATCATTCATTTTGAATACTTGATCCCCGGTCTGGAAATCCGGATTCAATTATTGATGCTCCCTTCACAGAATACCATTGGAAAATTGCTAACCAAACTAAACACAGCTACCGCTACTTCTATGGCTGCAGCCGCTATCGAGTCTTAATTTAGAATATCCAGGCATAGTTTTCGTATGAACTTCCATGAAGATGGCATAATAGAAAAAAACCATCCAAGGAAGTGTTCTGATGAGAAATTTAAAGAAGGGATTATTCGCACTAGTGGTTATATTGGCCGGAATATCAGCATTAACAATTCTCTTTTGGCAGAACACTGCTGCCGCTCCCCGACAACGGAAAACTGCCATCAGCGGCAGCAGTGAATTATTGGCCCGTTTGATTCACGCTGAAGCAGGCGCCGAACCTTATACCGGCCAAGTTGCAGTAGGGGCTGTCATTTTGAATCGCATTCAAAATGTTAAATTTCCAAAAACAATAGCCGGCGTGGTCTATCAGCCTCATGCTTTTGAATCGGTTAGCAATGGACAAATTAATACGGCGCCCACTGATTCCGCTCGTAAGGCGGCTCGGGCCGCCCTTTCCGGTTGGGATCCTTCCGGTGGCGCACTTTTCTTCTATAATCCCGCTAAAGTAACCTCCCCTACTTCGTATATATGGACCCGTCGGACGATTCAAAAAATCGGCAGGCATCTTTTTGCGCTGTAATGGAAAACGATTTCCATTCCAAGTTTCTTTATGGTAAGGGTCAACGATTGGGCATCCCTTAATTCTGGATAATAATAGCAGGAGATCAAATCCCCCTCCCGAATCATACTATAGTAATCAATCGTAGGGGGAGTTTCCAAATGACATTGAAAGAACGTTTACAGGAAGATTTAAAAGCCGCTATGAAAAGCAAGGATGCTTTGCGTTTATCCGTTATCAGGCTGGCTAAAGCGGCTATCATGAATCTGGAGATAGCGCGGGGGCATGAATTAAACGACCAGGAAATTATTGAAGTGCTGGTGAAAGAGGCAAAGCAAAGAAACGATTCTTTGCCCGAATATGAGCGAGCGGGACGCAATGATATTGTCGAAGCGCTGCATCAGGAGATCAAAATTATCCATGAATATCTACCGGCTCAATTAAGCGAAGCCGAGTTGCACCAGATTATTCAGGAAGTAATTAAACAGGTTGGCGCAAGCGGTAAGCAAGATCTCAAGAAAGTAATGCCGGCACTTATGCCCAAAATAAAAGGCCGGGCCGACGGCAAATTGGTTAACCAAATTGTCAATACTTTGCTTGGTGAATAAATAAAAATAGCATTTTTCGCAAAAATAAAAGCCCCCTACTTGGGGGCTCACAGTTTTTAATCTTGACTCGGAGCGCCTACAGGACATACATCAGCGCAAGCGCCGCATTCAGTACATTTACTAGGGTCGATTACATATTTATCCGCACCTTCACTGATGGCTTCAGCCGGGCATCCGGACTGACAAGCTCCACAACTGATACAATCGTCACTAATCTTATAGCTCATAATATACCTCCTAAAAATAAATTTTGAGATAGCCTTATCATAAAATATATGACTTCAAACAAAAGTTTCGACTAAAACCCTAAAAATCCTTTTTGAAAGGCTAATTTTTTTTGTTACAACTCGGCAAAATTTAAGAATTACCATAAGCTGGGATGAACGGCGCTAAAAAAGGTCCAATTTCCTATTCATTATGGCATTCATGGTATTTTGAAAAGGGTAAACTTACCGCTTATCTGAATACTTGATTTTTTACTCTCGATAGAGTATAATATTTTGTACAATGCGGGTGTGGCTCAGTGGTAGAGCATCGGCTTCCCAAGCCGAGGACCGCGGGTTCGAATCCCGTCGCCCGCTCCAATTGTTAATGTACGATGATTATTGCCTTCTGGGTAATCCTGGAGGTTTTTTCATGCCATGGATATTTCGTTGCTTTCAGTGATGAGTCATGGTAAAATTAATATTGTTAAGCTGGCGTAGCTCAACGGCAGAGCAGCGGTATCGTAAACCGCAGGTTGCGGGTTCAATTCCCATCGCCAGCTCCATTATTCCAACTGATTCCGGGTCTCCGGAATTTTTTTATTTCCCCAACGCCGATAGGATGAGCCAGAGTAAGAAAAGCCTTTCAAAGGGGGTATATAAAATATGGATTTATACTGAATTTACTCTAACCGGCAGGGGAAACCTGGTTATCAACGAATTTAAATCAGTAACGTGTCATAAGGATTTGGTTACAATAAATGGATCGGCTATTTTGATTTATTGGTTTTTGTCCGCAACTATATATGGAGGTGGCTATGCGAATCCGCCAACTCAGTTTTTGGCTCCTTTCAATTATTCCTTTGGCCCTATCGATAACTTCCTTATCTGCTAAAAATACATCCTATCCATATGTTCCCGTTTTATGCTATCACCGCATAAACCCCAAAATCAGCAGCATCTATGATTTAACTCCGAAAAACCTCGCCGCCCATCTGCAATTCTTTAGAGACAACGGTTATCACCCTATTACCGCTTTACAATACATACAATCTCAGGAACATCCGCAGAATCTACCGAATAAGCCCGTTATCCTAACTTTTGACGACGGCAACCAAGACCATTACCTCTATGTTTTTCCCTTATTACGCCAGTTCGGATATAAGGCAACTTTTTTCGTCAATCCGGGGCCTATCCTTGAAAGAAATAAATATGTGCTGAGCTGGGATGAGCTTCTGGAAATGTCCCAGGCTGGAATGGATATCGAATCGCATACTTTTTCCCATCCTTTTCTCACGAAAACCAATACCAGACCCGATGATCCCCATTATCTCCAATGGCTGGAACATGAATTAGAGGATGCCAAGACGACACTGGAACAACGATTACATACAAAAGTGGAATTACTGGCTTATCCCTTTGGTTGGTTCAATTGCCTAATCGAAGAAAAAGCAGTAGAGGCGGGCTATCAAGGAATATTTAGCGTTAACTGGGGTGTCAATCAGGCTACCGAAAATCCTTTACGAATCAAACGAAGAGCCGTTTCCCATGATTTAAGCCTATTGGAAATGGAGCGTTACCTAACTTCCAAGCCTTTATCTATAGAAATCATTTCACCCAATGACGCTGCAATTTTGTATGAAAAACCACCGGTCCAATTCAAACTTAACGATCCGTCAATATCCAGGATTGATATCATCATCGGTAATTATAAAGGCGAAATCGCCCCTAATTCACAAGATATTTTTACTTTTACCAAATTTGAAACCCCATATTTCGGTTATTATATGATTATTGTTTCCGGCTATGATCATCAAGGTAATTTATATATCAATTCCTGGGGCTTTGATTACCAAAAACCGACGAATACGATCCAATAAATTCATTCGATGTTTGAATGCAAAGTGATATAAAGCCCATTTCGGTTGCTGCCGCTGCCGCTACCGCAAAGCATAACTGTTCAATTAACCTCTGAAAAAGCTATCAGCGGATCCAAACCATTTCGCATGCCGGCAACATCACTAATATTCTTAACATGTTGTTGAATCCGTTCCAATTGGATGATCCCAAGTTCATTCAACACAGAGACGCATTGAGGGCAAAATTGTTTACCCCTGGATTGTTGGATAATATCCAATGCGGTATCCATTTTCAGGGCCCGCCGGTAAGGCCGGTCGCTGGTCATCGCATCCAAAGCATCCGCAATCGCAAAAATCCGCGCACCTAATGGAATATATTCGCCCTTAATGCCCTTGGGATAACCACTGCCGTCATAGTGTTCATGATGGCATAAAACAATATCCGCTGCAAACTTTAAAAAATCGATCTCCCGAATCACTTCATAACCAATGGTGGGATGGCGTTTGACGTTTTCCCATTCATCCGGATCTAGAGCGGTTTTTTTCAACAATATTGAATCCGGTACCCCAATTTTGCCGATATCATGTAAGATTCCCGCCCACGCCAATTGCCGTAACGCTTGTTGCGTTAATCCAATTTTTTCAGCGATGGCCAAAGCATAACTGACTACCCGGGCCGAATGTCCCCAAGTGCCATGATCTCGTAAATCTAAAGCATAAGATAGCGCCTTCAAAGTTCCTTCGTAGGTATTATTTAATTGTTCAAGATAATTCTTTTGGATCGCTTTTTTTTCGGCAATTTCCAGATTCTTACTAACCAAAATCCGCCGTAAGAAAAGTAATAGAGAGAGCAATGCCACAATAAAAACAACCTGGAAACCAACATATAACCAATGTGAATTCATAGTATTTGATGAATTTTGACAGAAAAACAAAAGGCCCATTATATAAAATACAACTGTGACCAGGCAAAATATTGTTAATTCAAAAACGGGTAACCTTTTATTTGACATTTTTCTCCAACCTTACCCCTTTACTAATCCTCCAAAAACATCAGCATCATTTAACCAGACTTTCATTTTTATTCTGATAATTATAAGTAAATTTGGGCATCAGCTATATATAAATAAATATTCAGAAAATACTTTCTAGTTATTTATCGACAATTTGCTGGAGTTCTTTAGTTAGAATGCTTTCTTTGAGAATTATCCCCTTGAAAATCCTCTTACCCGCTGGAGATTTCATTCTTGCGTTCAAGTCGGCCTAAAAACCAAAAAATCAGCAAAAATCGCTGATTTCTTGGTTTACTTATTCGCTTTGTCACTCACGAAGATTTCAAAGATACCCAATTTTTGCAGCCGGTTTACGACATCTTTCACTGAAGACTCACCAAATTTTCTCAATATATTTCCCACATGAGTCCGGATAGTGGAGGATTCAACATGACGGAATTCGGCAATCTCGGTTTTAGTTTTCCCTTCAGCGAGCAGTCGAAGCAATCCCAATTCGGAAGGAGTTAAACGATATACAATATTGAGTGTGGCTACCAGAGAAGCCCGTTCCGAACGCATTGTCCGAAATTCATGACGGATCATCCGGGCCACCAAGGGACGAATGGGCGACATATCATAAGCCGCTGCCCTTACTGCCTCTAAAATCTCGGCGGCTGAGGAATCCTTGAGTATATAGTCAATGGCGCCGGCCTCAAATGCGGCGAAAACCGTATCATCATCACTGAAATGAGTCAATACCACACAGCGGATCCCAGGTGCGTTATCAGTCAATGTATGAATGGCTTCCACACCGGCCCGGGAAGTTTCCATCTCCAGATCCATCAATATTACATCCGGGTGTGTGTCCAAAGCCCGGCTGATTGTCTCCGCACCGGTACCTACCGCATCAACCACTTGAATATCGGCCTCATGACTTAAAACCATGCTGAGATACTCTCGAATCGGCATCATATCATCGGCGATGATTAAGCGAATAGGTGATTGTCCAGATTGTCGCTTACCATGCTGCACCTTTGACTCCTCCTCAAAACTCTCCGTGCCTATTTAGCGGAAATAATAAAGTTGGGTTTAATCAGCGGCTCGCCCATTTTGCCGGTTATTCGGTCAAAATTTAGATAAATATTCCACTCTCTTTTAATCGATGAGTTCTTCTGATAGTAAAAATCCAATTGTCGGTTCCATTCCAGATCCAATTTGCTTAATTCCTGGTGAATATCGCCGCCATGCATCAAAATATTTCTAAATATTGTGCAAGGATTATCCTTAGGCGCCTTCCAACCCGGAAGAATTGGATAAGTCGCCAAATAATCCTGGTTGAGAGTATTGGCAAAAGCCTCAAAGCCGTGAGCTTTGGGCCGATGTTTAACATATTTTTTGACGACAATCGGGTCAGGGTCAATACATTTGCCTCTTTCATACATCTTCGCCCGGACTTCATAACGATTAAACCATTTAACTACTTCCCAAGCCTCAAGCCGATGTTGGCTTTGTCCATTAATATTCCACATCCCGCCGAGCATCATCGCCCTGGGCTTACCATGAAATTTGCCGTCATAAGTTGGAATAGCGGCGACTCCCCAATCACACTTCGCCGGAAATTGATCATTTAAAACGCCAACGTCCCAAAATTCTCCCATAAACATACCGATCCGGCCTTCGGCAAATTGTGCCCGTAAAGCATCATTGGTTAAAACCGCTGTTCCTGGAAATAAAGACCCATCTTTATTTATATCCAGTAACATTTGAAAAACACGATCATAACCTTCCATGGCCCAACGACCTCGCTTCCAATCCCAGTATGCCGGATCACCGTTGGCCTCAGCCCATTGGCTCGGTAGCCATTCCATCGGCCATGATTCGCCGCCGCAATATGCAAAACCATAAAACCGGCCATGCCCATATTTACTGATTTTCCGTGCTGCATCCCTTAACTCTTGATAGGAACGAGGCGGATGATTGGGGTCAAGTCCCACTGTTCGGAATAAATCCTTATTATAAATCAATCTGGAATTAAACACCTGACCGGGTATAGCAAACACATGTCCTTGATAAGTAGTCATTCCTTCAACCCAATACCAGGATGGCCATTTACTTTTCCATTGTCTAAAATCGTTAAATTCATCAAACCACATTTGAGCTCCGGCCTTGAAATTGTCAGGATATCCGGTTACATACCCGCTGCTATATAGGTCAGGACCCACTCCCGCCTTTTGGGCTTCATGGAACATAGGCCAGGAATCGTCCCCTAAAACCCGCATCGACACTTTAATACCCTTTTGCCGACCGGTAGTATTATTAAAATTATTGATTAATTCTTTGATAAGGTCCGACATATGGCGTTGATGAGTCCATATAGTAATTGTTACAGTAGAATTTGCTGCAGATATAATACTATAGCCAACAATATTTATCAGCAATAACCAAAAAAACATACAAAAAAGTCTTTTGGCAGTTTGATTACTTGAAAGAGACATCAATTTCCGGCCGAATATACCCATCATCTACACTTCCCAAGTAATATTTAATCCACAAATGCCGCACTAATAAAGATTAACGCCGCATTATAATCAATCGCCGGTTCATTTGAAGAATAAGAAAGCTGAAAATCAACATAACTAAATGGCCCTTGCCCTGGTTGCTCTATACCCGATTCCGCCAAATTGTTTGGGCCGCCCGCTAATGCTCCGGGAATCGATTTGCCGGCCGCTGCAGCGAATCGATGATGTAAATCTGTTACAGTATTCGTTCCCAAACCGGAAACAAAACATTTTGATAAGGGATTAAAGCCTAGGATAAAATCAAGCTGAGCTAAGGCATTCTGACGATATTGCGGATCCGGTTGCAAAAGGTCCGCCATTAACAGTACAGCCCCTCGTGATAAACCTTCTTTATTGGAAGCCCATAAAAACTCTTGAAAATTCAAAGTATAATGATAGCCGCTGGCCCGGGCGACAGTAAGATATTGTCCTGCTAAAGAAACCACTTTATGAACTGCTATTTTTCGCCACTCCGGCTCAGCATAAGCGGAACGGGCGTAATCGAATAATCCGATTACGCCGGAACTGGACCAACCGATAGCTTGTGGTTGATAATCTTTGAATTGGGAAATAAATTTTTCAAGGAATTTATTTTGGAGCTTAAGTGTTGATAATTCCAAGGCAGCCCATAAGCGATCCTCAGAATCATTGGATATGCTGTAAGCACCTGAACCTTGATCATCCGATTTATGATGATCCCATAAAAATTGATGGCTTTCCAAAAAGCTCCAAGCCTTAAAGGCGGCTTTGCTTGCACGTTCTGCTAATTGCGGGTCACATTTATCTAAAGCCCTGGCAGCGATGGCCATAGTGGCTGTAAACTTTGCGGTATCCGCAGTTGAAATGCCATATACAAAACGTTTTTGAATATCCTGATCCGGACTTTCAAAACCAGCCCAAAATTGTCCACCAATTTTATGATAAACCGCTCCATCCGAGCGCTGCATGGTAAAAAGCCACTCAAGGCCATACCTAGCTTCATCCAATATATCGGGAATTCCATTACCGCTTTCGGGTATACGCAACTGGCCATCGGAAAACTTCCGGGGCCATAATTCAAAGGCCAATAACATATGAGCAACCGTAATCGTAGTAGTTGTAACATATTTGCCATAATCGCCCGCGTCATGCCAACCACCAACACTTGAGAATAAATCATCCTGCTGATTAAACAAGTCCTGACGGGCGATATATCCATCTTTGCAATGACAAGCCGGATGACATAAACCGGATTCCTGATCATTTAAATTAATTCCGCATCGTTGTAAATAAAAAAAACGGGTTCCAAGTTCAAAAACTTTATTATATATACCCGTTGCAATGGAAAAGGGATAAGAACATCCAACGCCGGGAACTTCAATCCGATAAGTCCCGGGTGTATGCAGACCGGTGAATTCGCCACGCCAGATTTGCCGTTTTGATGTTGGGTCAAAAACGGGAGACAGCTTACCAAAGTATACTTTTCCCAAGGTTTGTTCATTAACAAGTGTGAATTTATCGGCTTTTCTTGTGGCTACCACCCACTTGGGCATTTCCGGAAGATAACCGTTTTGATTGATAATAACTTCTTTTCCCACCGCAGAATCCGCAGCACTAACCGGATAAATCCATATAAATAATATTAACCAAAAAATCAATATTATCAACAGCCAAGAAGAATGAAAATGAAAACCCATAAACATCGCCACACCTTACTATTTACTATAGTTCGTGCTTTCTTCTCATTATCCTGTCTTATTGTTTAGATTAATTGTAAAGTCAATTAGCCGCAGCAACACGATTATTGAATAGGCTAACGCTTAACAAACGCGTTAGCCTATTCATAAAAACATATGGATAGTGATTAATTAAATTACTTTCATCGAAAAAGTAATTAACAAATAGTTCCTTACTTTTTCTGTGCTAACCAAGCATTCAATTGTTTTTGAGCTTCGGCTTGGATCTTGTCAAGGCCGGCAGCTTTGAACTTGGCGATAACATCCGGTAGAGTCTGAGGATCAACAGCACCGCAATTTAATGGGGCAACACTATTTACCCATACGGTCTGACAAGCGGCCATTTCGTTTTTAACCGGCTCGGCATCGAAATTGAAACCCAAACTCTTGGCAGAAACAGAAGAATCATTAAATTTCTTGAAGGCGTCCCACTTCTTAGTATTTTCGCCCTTCCAGAAATAATTAATGTATTGATTTCCGAACATCCAGCAAGTACCCGGTTTATAACCCGAGCTCTCTGCAGTTACACCCTTCGGATAATCAATTATATTGTCGCCAACTTTTACCCAATGTTTGTTTTCAACACCATAGTTAATGAGATTATTAAGATATTTATCAGTGTTGAACAATTCAAGAAATTTAAGAGCCATAACCGGATTTTTGCTGCTCTTGGAAATAGCTTGCATGGAACCTGTGCAGTCACGGGTTTGAACAACCGGTTGAGTTAAATTAACATCGACAATGGGAACACCCCAAGCGGCAGTTCTTTCTTCATCATGATACGGTTTCCCGGACTCGATCTTGCAGAATACTTTACCCGCTTTCATATCGGTAGTGAATTCAGAGGTCGTAGCCGCGTCGGCAGGAACATAACCGAGTTGGAAATATTTACGGGCAAGTGCAAGATAATCCTTGTATTCTTTGGTCTCTAAAAAATTAAATACTTTCATGTCTTTACTGTTATTGTAAAGAGCAAGCGGAACATAATCGTCGCAAATCCGGTCATAGTCAAGTACTCGGACAGCGTTCTCATTAAAAAGATTTTGGAAGGCCCAAACACCGGGTTCTTTCTCATGGACCACCTTTAACATCGGCTCTAAATCTTCTAATGTTTTAACTTTGGATAAATCGAATTTATATTTATCAACATAATTTTTATTAAAGCTTACACACCATTGATGAGCCAATTCTTTATTGGCCGGGATCGCATAATTGTGTCCGTCGATAGCGGAACCGCCGATAAATGAAGGATGCAGTTGTTTCCAAGCCTTTGGCATATATTTGGGTGCCAGCTTGGTGATGTCCACAAATGCGCCTTTAGCCACATTCACTTTGTAAAGGTTAGCCCAAGAAGCAGTAAAGCAAATGTCGAAAGGGTCGCCGGAAGCAATAATCATCCGCATCCGGTTGTCATATTCATCGCCCCAAGTGTAGCATTGCAACTTCAACGTGGCATTGAGCCCTTTACTTTGGATGTACTTGCTGGCGGCGGCCTCAACCAGTTTCACATCGGGTTGCTGGCCGTTACCGACGAAATACCATTTGATTTCATAGGGAGCGGCTGCATAAGTACTCATTCCAAGCAGAAATACGCCAACCAACAATAACAAAACCGTAATTCTCTTGATGTTTTTCATTCATACTCCTCCTTAATTAATTTAATTTATTGCTTAACCGGAGACTGTTACAAAATAAATTTTATCGATACCGATATACAATATATAAATTTTTACACGTTTGTTTTTGCTATATGTTGTATATCTCATTGATTTTAAATAGTTTTGCAACAGCCTCCGGGATCAGCCTTTAATTGCACCAACCGTCAAACCTTTGACAAAATATTTTTGGAAGAAAGGGAAGGTAAGAATAATTGGTCCGACTCCGATAACCACCATTGCCATACGGGCCGACTCCGACGGCATCTTTGCAAGCACGTCTCCTGCCCGACCTCCGATATTGCCGGAGTTTTGCAGTAAATATTGCATCGAAGTCTGAAGTTGATATAACAAATATTGTAAAGGCGCCAAATTTGGATTGTTAATATATAATGATGCCAAAAACCAGTCGTTCCAATATTGCACCATTGCGAATAAAGCAATTGTAGCAATGCCGGGCAGTGCAAGCGGGAAAACGATTTTAAAGAAAGTGGTGAATTCGCTGGCGCCATCTATTTTGGCCGCTTCAATCAGAGAATCCGGGATATTGATTTTATAAAACGTCCGCAGAATGATCACCCAAAAAGCATTCATTAAATACGGGAAAATTAGTCCCCATAAATTATCCTTAAAATGAAGTACATTAACTCCGATTAAATATGTTGAAACCATACCGCCGTTAAACAGCATTGTGAAGACAAGAATAAACGTAAAAAAGCCTTTATACTTAAAATCTTGCCGGGAAATTGGAAATGCATACAAGGCCATAACTAATACACCCAAAATGGTTCCGACTAGAGTAATCAGAATCGTAATTCCATACGCGGTGAAAACTTGTGGAGTATTGGTAATAATATATTTATAAGCAAAGGCGGTAAATACTGAAGGAATGAACTTATAACCTTTTATTGCCAATAATTTTTCATCGGTAAGAGAGGCTGAAATCATCAATATTAGCGGCACTATGCAAAGAAAGCTGTACACACCCAAAATAATATTTAGAATTACATTGGATTTTGTTGAAATGTTATTTAACTTGTTAAAATCAACTATATTTCTTTTTCCCATAATTTTTCTCCTAACTGCTTTATGTATTCTTTTATCAAGCTCCTAAAGTCGTTCTCAACCTCACATATTCATTTCCCGATGTCAATACTTTTCATCGCTCTCCTCACCACATTCCGGCGTCCTTATCAATTTTTTTCACAGCAAAATTTGCGGCTAAAATTGTAACAAAACCCACCACGGATTGGAAAAGGGCTGCGGCCGAAGACATTCCAATGTCCCCATTTCGTAACAAGGTATTATATACATATACATCGAGCGTCCAAGTTACCGGCGCCAATGCACCGGCGCCTCTGGGGATTAGCTGGAATAAGCCAAGGTCGGTATTAAAAATTCTACCTACGAAAATTAGGGTCATTACAATAATTACCGGCGTAATTTGTGGTAAGGTAATATTTATTATTTGTTGCCACCTGCTTGCCCCATCAATACGGGCTGCTTCATACATTTCCTGATCAATCCCAATAATGGAAGCTAGAAAAATAATACAGTTATTACCTACCCAATGCCAGGCATTTACAATTAATATAATCCAAGGCCAATACTTTAATTCGGAATACCAAAACACCGGTTTGATTCCCAAAAACTTAAAAATCGTCATGTTGAAATAACCTTTATCCGGGCTTATAAAAGAATAAACCAAGTAGCTAAAAACAATCCATGAAAGAAAATAGGGTAAAAACATAGCGCTTTGATATAATTTCGACAACTTCCGGCTGTAAATCTCATTGAGCATTATGGCAAAGGCAATAGCGATAATGGTGCAAGAAATGATAAAAGCCAGATTATAAAGTAGAGTATTCCGGATAAAAACAAAAGCATCCGGAGAGGCAAACATGTATTTGAAGTTTCCAAAACCCGTCCATTCACTTTTAAACAGGCTGGAAAAAAAGCTGCCGTCAGAAAAACGAAAATCCTTAAAAGCTACAATAATACCGAACATCGGTAAATAGTTATTAAATAAAAGCACTAAAAAGCCAGGTAACAGCATTAAAAATAAAGCCCTATTTTTCACAATTTCGTACCAAAACCTATGGGCCGGTTTGATATCGATGTCATTTATTCTTACAGCTCCCGATAAATTTTTGCTCATCATCAATCTCCTTTTCATGCAGCTATAATTACAGATGAAATTTACAATAAATACAGCTTGAACTTTATATTAAACAAATAAGAAAATTTAATTACATTTTTATTATCCCAGTTTATTGCACGAACGACTAGGCCGACTTTTCCTAAACGATAATGCCAATTTTTCCCATATATTTGAACATGTGTTGACATTTCCTCGACAACGTAAAACGATCTCCACTGTAGTCCCTACCCCGGACTTGCTGCTTAAGTTAATAAAGCCTCGGTGACTTTTAATTACACGGTGACAATAAGTTAATCCTAAACCCCAATTGCTTTTCGAAGGTTTGGTGGTAAAAAAAGGACGAAAAACCTTATGGAGATTTTCTTTGGAAATACCGACCCCATTATCGATAATTCGAATATAACCCCACTCATATTCAAGACCAATTACAATCACCAGCTTTGGGGATTCTTTATTCTCACTATGATCAATCATTGCATCTTTGGCATTATTGAATAAATTTTCCAATACCGTTATTAAATGTTCTCGATCACCGAGTACTAAAATTTCACTATTCAAATATCGCTTTGTTATGATGACTCCGGACAAATCCAAACTACAACTTTGCAATGCTTCTTCAACCAATTCTTGTAAATCGAGCCAGTGCGGATTCACATTAAATTGTTTGGCTTGGGAATGTAATTTGTCCAAACTTGCTAAAGCTTCGCCGCAAACATCAAGGGCCGACTTTATTTGAACCATTGCCCGTTCTACTTTTTCTCCTTGCAAACCCTCTAATTGAAATGTGGCCATGTTCATCGCCATCTGCGCAGCCAAAAATCGATTTTTAAATGAATGAAGGGCTAAACGAACTGCTTGATTGGCTACATTAATTTGTTGCTCTAATTTTTTGGTTCCGTTCCGCGATGTTCCCAAAAAGCCATAACGGAAAATAGCCAATAAAACCATACTACCTGCGACAATAGTCACCAAAGGAGCAGCTATACCATAGAAAGAATTAAAAACCGGATATTTTGTGCCGAGCGGTAAAAGTGAAGTAGCCATCGTATAGGCATTCAGTACATTGCTTCGTCCGAGACAAAATAATAAAATAAAAAAAATGGCTAGAAGCAGACTTCCTGTTCCAACACATAATGCTTGTACTCGTTTTTGAAGAATGTTTGAATTTGCAAAAACCATAAAAATTCTGCGTACTGACCAAAAGAGCATAATGATGATTAAACCCAGGGCAATTCCATCTTTAATATAAAGCTGTTGTTCATAGCGGGCATGTTCGATTGAATTGCCCAGTAATGTTGTGCCTTTGATGTACAGGCTAAAAAGATATTGAGGATCATAACTTTTGATTAAATAGATGTCAATCACTGATAATATTCCAATCAGTGCTATATCGGAGATTTTCCAATACTGAAACGAATAAGAATACGCAAACCCGGCCAATGCTGTTCCGAATCCAATGGCAGACCACAACCGAAAGCGCATAAAATCATATAACGATAAATTTCCTACTATCCGCCAAGCCCAGCCGGGTTGATCGAGCGGTAAAGCAAGAATTACATTGAATTCATAATTTCCGAAACGTGGAATTAAGCCGGCGAGTCCAATAATACAACATCCAAACGTAATAAGAATAAAGCCCAACCAGATGGCGGGATATCCTCGGAAGACACGAACCATAACAAATAAAGCAAATATTAGGAAGACCATCGCTACGAACAACAAACCGACTCCTCCTTTTACGCTTATGCATGAAAACTCACTTATCAATATCTTTATGCCAAATATTTTCAACATTCTTCCTTGATTTTTGAATAGTTCTTTACAAAAAATTCAAATCCTTTGCCTGTCATGAAATCAAAATAAATTTCAACAATAAATTAAGACCCGCTGAAAAAGGGGCCTTAATTTAGCACATGGTCGGAGGAAAGTTCCTACCACAAACTGCCTTTTTGACACCGATGTCATTTATGATAAATATACTTCCTTCACAGTTTATTATAGCCGCCTAATCTATTTTAACATTCTATACGTCAAATAAACCAGGCAGAGATCTATTCCATTTTATTGCCTAGCAGACGGCGCCCACACCGGACTATAATCACCCGCTGCAGTCAGCTTCGTTACTACTCCACCGCCCCTTAAATTAACCAGAAATAATCCTGATTTTTGAAACGAATTATTTTTGGCGGCAAAAATAATCTTTTGACCATCCGGAGACCATTGTATCGAACTAAGCACAATTGCGGCGGCATCCATATGAATCTGGTTCTCAACTTTACTTTTTAAATTCCATACATGCAACTCTGAATCGGAAAGAAAGGCTACCTGTGTTGAGTCCGATGACCAAACAGGATTGGCGCGTTTGGAGCCGGTTGTCCCCAGTTGATTCTCATCGCTATTGCCATCTGTGGCGATAACATAGGTACCATAAGTAAAACGAAAGATAGGTCTACCTCCATCCGAAACATCTGCATCAATATTCGCCACTTTAGTAAATGCGATCTGTTTACCATCCGGCGACCAGTAAAAATCATCATCAAAATCGATGTCATCAGTTTTCTGACTAACCTTTGCCATTGGCTGAATATTACTACCGTCGGCGTTCATTACATATAGTTTACTCTCAAGGCCCAAAAATTTTTGCTTTTTAAAAATATAGGCGATTTTTCGCCCATCCGGTGACCAAACCGGAGTAAGACACGTCCCGGAATCCTTCATTATTTTCTGCAAGCCTGTTCCATCCGGGTTAATCAAATTTATCGACATGTCATCTTTAAGTCTTTGAAGAAACATGATTTTAGAACCGTCCCACGACCACGAAGGCGCAAAAGCTTCCGAACCTATTGCCGATAAACGAGCTAAACCTCCACCATCGCTGTTCACTACGAAAGCTGCCTTTTTTGACTGATATTTAGCGGTAAAGACAATTTTAGAACCATCCGGGGACCATAAAGGAGGATAATCGTCCATACACTCGTCAAAAAATTTTATCTGCCCGCTGCCATCGCTATTAATCATCCATAATTGATATCGGCTGCCCTTTTTCAGCAAATAGAGCAGTTTGCTTCCATCCGGCGACCAGCACGGCATCGATTTGTCGCCCTTATTGGCAGTGAGTTTTTTTAATTCCGCGCCATTGTCATTGATGGTATAAATCTCGGGGCCGCCATCCCGTTTGGACACAAAAGCAATCTTTTGAGAATTGCCCTGAATGACCGGGTCATTTCCAACATTACTATCGGTTTGAGCAGTGATAACTGGAATGGCGATCAACAATAGCAGTAGCAATAATAAAACTGAATACTTCAATTTCATGATGAACCTCCCTTAGTGAGCAGGTTAATATTGAGTTTATTACATAACATATCTCTGGATGTCAAAAAAGATCTCGAATATCACATTATCATTGTACCATATATTCAGCAAATTTATAAATCTCATTTTAAATATAATACTCTTATTTATTTCACTTTCAGGAATAATAAGGGGCGCCTCATCAGAGGCAACCCCTTGGATTATCCTTTCAGGCAATCCTACCAGAAATTAGCATAAACGCTGGCGAAAACATAATTATCTTTGCCCTCGTCTTTGCCGTGACTACCAGCGCCAATTCTGGTTTCAAAAATACCGTATTTATAGCCGATATAGGCGGTGCTGAAATCGCCGCTTTCGAGATTACCCCGGGTGCCGGTGGCGTCAATATCCTTGTCAGCAACCATTGCTTTATAAACCAGCGAAAGCTTGCCGTCGCAAAAACCGCTGTACCGGACTTGATAACCTTTACCGCCATCGTTTTGGAAATGATATTCTGCATCGTTAATCAAGGTAACATCGAATTTCAAATCGTCAAAGGAAATATTGAGCTGAGTAACGTCACCGCCGTCATATGGGCAGTCAATCCATTTTCCGGTCGCTTCATTAGCCTCTGTGACAGAATTATATGCAAGATCTTGCCTTTTGTCCATGTCCAATTTAAGATAATCAAGCTTAGTGGTTATGGAGCCCATCTTAAATGCTGTGCCGACGTTGTACTCAGTGGATTTATAATTTCCAGTAACCTTATCTTCAGAATCTCCACCTGTGGGAGTGAACGTACCATAAGATGTATCGCCTTTATAATAACCGGCATGGACATCGCCGCCGTCAAACTTATAAGTAGCGGCAAGAAAGATTCGGTTTTCATCGATACTCTCTGTTTTATTGGGCTCAAAGATGGCGCTAAGAACCGCATTATCACCCTTATAATCAATAGTAATGCAATGATTGGCATCGCGGTCAAACACGTTATCCTCATTAAACTGGGTCGGATATACGTTATAGATTCTGCCCTGGCCGATATTGGTGGTTTCAGATTCCCAGCTGCTGTACCAAATGTTAATCTTGGAACCGCCAATATTGTTCCAACCAAAATCATAAATACTATGGACACCCAAAGTATTGTCGCCATCATTGCTGCCGTTAGCGCTAGCATAGATTTCATTAGGCCAGCCATCAATTTTGGCGCCGATATTGGCCCAAGTTCCTGTTGCCTCATCAGAAAGTGATTCCCGAAGCAACAATTTTATACCGCCGTGATTGAGAGTTACCGGATTATCTTTCAGATCATCCGTAGCGTCCGAATTGATATAGGACCAAACAACCCTGCCGCCGCAAAACGGGTTAAAGGTTGACGCCGACGCAGTTATTGTTAATGCTAAAATTAATACCACGGCTAAAGAAAAAAATACTAACTTTTTCAACACTAAATCCTCCTTTTATATTAGAAATTGAGCCATCATTTGGATCTGCAATAAACTGATCTGGTTTCGTTTATTGCGCTCCCAATCCTACGATCAAATAAAAGTAAGATTTCACCTCCTTTCTCTGTCGGATCCGCTTAAAGGTTTTATGGCTATAAACCCTCTCGGGCTAAACAGCATATATGTCAGCGATGTCATATTTTAAATTTTACAATTATCACTTTTTAACGTTTGGACTTAATTGCCATAAATACTGTCTGTTTTATTATTCTTATAGAAGTCTTTAAAAGCTTAGCCCAACGAACTTGCAAAAATTGCTAATATTCAGAATCCAGCTATTATTACCATTCAGAACTTATCCGGTCATCGATGTCATCCAAATACTAACAAATAATTTTCTTAATGCTATTAATTTATACGATATTACGTATATCAGCCTTTATTTGTCTTTGATGGATATATTACCCAGCTGTTACTTTTCTATATTATCACTGTTATGCCACCGATGTCAATTATAAATTTACAAATTTGTATTGCAATGTTTTCATTTCCTTAACAGTGTGTTTTGCCCTTAATTATCAAGCTTTTTATTAAAAGTAGTTTCAAGTCGGCAGGACGATCAAGCAATTTAAAACTTTTTACTTGGATAATCCTGTCTTTCTTTTATTTCGAATTTCCATTAATACACCCCAATTATTGACAAATTTTTTTTTACCAGCTATAATGACTTCGATGTCTTTATCTAAATTATGCTAATTTAACTCAATGAAAAGGATGAACTGAAATGAAATTCGGACACTTTGACGACACTCGGCAAGAATATGTAATTACCAATCCTAAAACTCCGGCTCCCTGGATTAATTACCTGGGAACACAGGATTTTTTCGGCATGATTTCCAATACCGGCGGAGGTTATTGTTTTTATAAGGATGCCAGACTACGGCGAATTACCCGTTACCGCTATAATAACATTCCTTTTGATACCAACGGCCGATATTTCTATATCCGCGACAACCAAAATATATGGTCCCCATCCTGGCAGCCGGTTCAAACCGAGCTGGACTTCTATGAATGCCGTCATGGTATGGGATATACCAAAATTTGCGGCATTAAAAACGAAATTAAAGCCGAAGTCACCTATTTTATTCCGGTGGGACAAAATTGCGAAATCCACCGGGTAACTCTATCCAATCAAAGTCATCAGACTCAAAACTTCAAACTATTTTCTTTTGTTGAGTTTTGTTTATGGAACGCCTACGATGACATGACCAACTTTCAACGGAATTTCAACACCGGCGAAGTAGAAATTGAAGGAAATGTCATTTATCACAAAACCGAATACCGGGAACGCCGCAACCATTACTCTTTTTATAGCGTCAATCAACCGATGGCCGGATTTGATACGGATCGTGAAGCATTTGTCGGATTATATAACGGTCTCCATAACCCGCAAACGGTTACAGCAGGAAAATCTAATAATTCGGTAGCTAACGGCTGGTCTCCAATTGCTTCCCATTGTCTGGAAATAACTCTTGAACCGGGTTCCAGCAAAGATTATATATTTGTGTTGGGTTACATCGAAGTACCTGTAGCTCAGAAATGGCAACTACCGGGTATAATTAATAAGAAACCGGCTCAAGAAATAATCGAGAAATTTGCCACATCCCAACAAGTTGACAAAGCACTGGCAGACTTAAAAGAATATTGGACAAATTTGCTTTCCGTTTATCAAATTGAAAGCAATGAACCCCAGCTAAACCGGATGGTCAATATTTGGAATCCTTATCAGACCATGGTTACATTTAATCTCTCCCGTAGCGCTTCTTATTTTGAGTCCGGGATAGGGCGCGGTATGGGCTTTAGAGATTCGAACCAGGATTTGCTGGGTTTTGTCGGTATGGTCCCTCAAAGAGCCAAAGCGAGGATTTTAGATTTGGCTGCTACTCAAATGCCGGACGGTAGTGCTTATCATCAGTACCAACCTCTTACAAAAAAGGGTAATTCCGATATCGGCAGCGGCTTCAACGACGATCCCTTATGGCTTGTCTATGCGGTTGTCGGATATATTAAAGAAACCGGCGACTATACAATTTTGGACGAAAAAGTACCGTTCGACAACGATTTAGCTCTTGCCGACAGTTTAATGGAACATCTGCGCCGGTCGATCCGATATACCGCCGATAATGTCGGACCCCACGGATTACCGCTCATCGGCCATGCCGACTGGAACGATTGTCTGAACTTAAATTGTTATTCCGAAACACCGGATGAATCATTCCAAGTATCGACCAGTAAAGATGGAAAAGTCGCTGAATCCGTTTTTATTGCCGGAATGTTTGTCCATATCGGACCGGAATATGCTGATCTGTGCCGCCGTCAAGGCTTTTCTGAAGAAGCGACCACCGTATTAGGCATGGTTAAAAATATACAGCAAAGTATCCTCCATGACGGTTATGACGGCGAATGGTTTTTACGGGCCTATGATAACGCCGGGCATAAAGTAGGAAGCCACGAAAACCAAGAAGGTCAGATTTATATTGAGCCGCAGGGGATGTGTGTCATGGCCGGTATTGGCCTTGAAAACGGTTTAGCTCTCAAGGCCTTAAATTCTGTTAAGAAACATCTGGATACCGCCCATGGTGTTCGGCTGTTGAACCCTCCCTATACCGAATATCATCTGGAACTAGGTGAAATTAGTTCATATCCCCCGGGATATAAAGAAAATGCCGGAATTTTCTGTCATAACAACTCTTGGATCATGATCGCCGAGACAGTTCTCGGTCGAGCGGAACAAGCCTTTGAATACTACCAGAAAATCGCTCCTGCTTATCGTGAAGAAATCAGTGATTTGCATCGTATGGAGCCCTATGTATACTCCCAAATGATAGCCGGCAGTGATGCCAAGCTTTATGGTCAGGCCAAGAATTCCTGGCTTACCGGAACCGCCGCGTGGAATTATGTAGCCATCACACAGTATATTTTGGGGATTCGACCGGAATTTGACGGGTTGAGGGTTGATCCTTGCATCCCTTCAAGATTTCAAGAAATTCACATCAACCGCAAATTTAGGGGGGTACTCTATAAAATCCATATTAAAAATAACCGTTCCGGTAATTATCTTCTTCAGATGAATGGAGCGAATTTACCCGGAAAAATTATACCGGCAGGTAATAAAGCCGGTGTTGTTGAAGTATACTGTGAAACGTAACTTTCCATTTCCGTTATTACTATTTCGTTCTATTCACAATGAATGAACCTCCGATTATCTAATATCAATTCATGGATATCGCAAAGTCCTGATTCGTGATTTAAAGTTACGACTTTCTATGATACTAAAAATAAAGCGAGTGAATCAACCATGGCAACTCTTTACGATGTTGCAAGATTAGCTGCCGTTTCTCCCAAAACAGTTTCCCGGGTTATCAATGAACCGAACCGGGTTACGGAAGAAACCCGGGCGCGAGTGACTTCTGTCATCAAAAAATTAGACTACCACCCGAATGCGATCGCTGCTAGTTTAAAAAGACAGTGTACCGATATTATCGGCTTTGTAGTTCCCTACGGTTCGGATTTTGTTTTCCAAGATCCCAACATGATGGAACAGCTACGCGGAGCTCATGATTTATTGACCACAGAGGGCTATGAAATTTTAATTTCGGCTCCGGTTTACAAAAAGGATACCTTGAATGAGATTAACCGATTGGTAAAACACAGAAACGTTGATGGGGTAATTCTTTACCCCTCCTTTGGAGTCGATCAGGTTGTCCAGGAGTTTAGCGAGAAAAATTTCTATTATGTCACCTTGGGATTGTGTTTTGAAGATCAGCAAACCAATTTTATTGATATTAATTTGACTCCGGGAGTGTATGCCGCTGCAAAATATTTGATATCGCTCGGCCATCACCATATTGGATTGATTAATAAACCGTCAAACTTTTTTATGCTCGGCAAAGATGATTGCTTACGCGGGTATCAAACCGCCTTGCAAGAGGCAGGCATTGATTATCAAAATAATTTGGTTTTTGAAGGTGATTTCACATTTGAAGGGGGTTATCAAGCTTTTCAGCGCCTTAAAGAATTGAATCCGGATTTATCCGCTGTTATTTGTTCAAGCGATCCGATGGCTTATGGCGCTATAAAAGCGGTCGCCGACGCCGGCCTAAAAATTAACCGTGATATCGATGTAATTTCCGGCGATAACTTGCCGCTTACCCATAAATTATATCCCTATTTAAGCAGTATTCATAACCCGTCCTATGAGCAAGGCAAACAAGCCGGAAAGATGATTATGGAAGTTATCCGTTCCGGCCAGAAAATACCCGGAGTCACTCTCAATGCCGAATTTGTAATCCGTGGAAAACTATTATGAAGGCAGGACATTTTATGGAAAAGGGCAATTACGGATATTTTGACGACAAATTGAATGAATATGTGATTACATCTCCCAAAACGCCCACCCCCTGGATCAATTATTTGGGTGGAGGCGACTACGGCGGTATCGTTTCCAATACCGGCGGCGGTTATAGTTTTGACCGCGATCCCCGTTACAAACGGATATTGCGCTATCGTTATAACTCGATTCCGGAAGATCAACCCGGACGTTACATCTATATTCGGGATAATGATAATCAAGAATACTGGTCTGCCACCTGGCAGCCGGTCAAGGCGGCGTATGATCATTACCAATGCCGTCATGGCCTGGGATATACGACTATTAGCCATATCCGGTCAGAAATCGCCAGCGAACTCACCTATTTCGTGCCTTTAGATAAGAAAATTGAACTATGGTGGCTTAAATTACGGAATCAATCTCAGAGAGTGAGACATATCAGCCTTTTTAGTTATGCAGAGTTTTGTTTCTTCGATGCGGCCAAAGATCAGCAGAATGTCGACTGGGTTCAGCAGATACAACAAGGAAGCTTTGAAAACGGTTGTATCTTTTGGAATGCTTTCATGAAAACCTGGGAATATATTTTTTTTACCGCCAGCATTGCTCCGCATTCATTCGATACCAGCCGGGATCAATTTATCGGCAAATACCGCGACCTGGCAAATCCTCAGGCAGTTGAAACCGGACAATGTGGAAACAGCATCGCTCATCGCGGTAACGGGGTGGGTTCCTTTTGTCATCAGTTTGAGCTGGCCCCGGGTGCTGAGATTGAACTTGTCTATGCATTAGGTACCAGCCCCGATAAGAATGAAACGCCGGCGATGATTCAAAGTTTAATCGCTCCTGCTTCAGTTAAGAATTTATTTCTTCAATTAAAAAATTATTGGAATGACTATCTGGCTTCATTTCAAGTGGAAACACCCGATACTTGTCTCAACTTGATGTTAAACACCTGGAATCCTTATCAATGCAAGACCACCTTCAATTGGTCGCGCTTCGTCTCCTTATATCAACTGGGGATTGATCGCGGAATGGGCTTACGGGACAGCGCCCAAGACATTTTGGGAATCGTCCATGCCATTCCGGTAAAAGCCCGTGAGCTGTTATTGAAATTAATTCACTGCCAGTTTAAAGATGGTCATACCTACCATCTCTTTTATCCGCTGACCGGAGAAGGCACCATGGGCGAAGCCCAAGGCGGTAAATATAACTGGTATTCCGATGATCATTTATGGTTAATTGAAGCCGTGGTTTCCTATTTAAAAGAAACCGGGGATTTCAGCCTACTTACAGAAAAAGTTACGTTTGCCGAAAGCAATCAACCCGCTACTGTCCTGTGCCATTTGGAGCAATCCATCCTATTCACCAAACGGCATTTGGGTCCTCACGGTATTCCTTTAAATGGTTTCGCCGACTGGAATGATCCGCTCAATTTAGACCGGGGCAAAGGAAAAGCCGAATCGGTATGGACCGGAATGTTTTTCTGCCGGGCGCTCAACTTAATGGCTGAACTCGCCGCCTATCTGGGCAAAAAAGCTGTTGCCAAGGGCTATCAAAAATTATACGCCAAGATTCAATCCGCCATCAATCAATATGGTTGGGACGGCGACTGGTACTTGCAAGCTTTTGATGATGAAGGTTTAAAAGTGGGTTCTAAGACTTCCATCGAGGAGCAGATTTTTTTAAACCCCCAATCCTGGGCGGTCTTATCCGGAGTAGCCGATCCACTGCGAGCCAAGACGGCCTTAAAAAAAGCCGTCGAACTTCTGGATACCGATTTTGGTCTAGTAATGCTCTTCCCGGCCTATAAAGAATTCCGCGATGATCGCGGCGGTATCTCAACCTATCCTCCCGGTGCCAAAGAAAACGCCGGCATCTTTACCCATACCAACCCTTGGTTTATCATTGCCGAATTACTGAGCGGAAATAACGACGATGCTTACCGGCATTATTCTAAAATTATTCCGATCTATAAAAATGCGATCGCCGATCGCCATGAAGTCGAACCCTATGTATATTGCCAAAACATTCTTGGTAAAGAGCACCCGCAGTACGGCTTGGGACGTAATTCCTGGTTAACCGGCACGGCCTCCTGGGCATATGTAGCCGGGACTCAATATTTGCTCGGCATTCGCCCCCATTATGACGGTCTTTGGATCGAACCCCATATACCCAGCGATTGGAAGGAGTTTAAAGTCGAACGGTATTTCCGGGGCATTAAGCTTACCATTTCATGCAGCCGTTCCTATCCAAGCGGAATTTATTTAAACGGCGTATTATTAGAGTCGGCAAACCTGGTGCCCTTTCAAAAACTAAACAAAGAGACGCCTAATTTTATTGAAGTCGGCATCTCCGAGTAATTTAAGCTGTCTCTATATAGGGGCTACTGAAAAAGTTGCAATTTGATTTAATGAACTCATCCTTACCTTCTCTTGCCTACAAGAGAAGGTAAGGATGCTTCGCAGCCTATATTAACAGAGGGTTTGAATTGTTTGTTTTCCAATCCTGACAGCACCTTTTTTCCCTCTATTTCAGTATCGAAAGAGAGGGAAAACA
>WSSedL1CaDRAFT_10000393_pt1 | contig 31087 bp, 27 predicted proteins | sample WetSurSL1Cattail_FD_9464 | JGI IMG/M metagenome (IMG submission 9464)
GTGCTGCTCAGGCAGGCACGGCCGACATTCGTGACCGACATGGTTTTGAAGCGGCTTTCCGAGGAAGACCGCCGGCGCGTCAAGGAAGCGGGCGTTGGCGCGCAAATCTTGCTCGACCTCGGCATTCAGAACATGATCCTTCTCACCGATACCCCCGAAAAGAAAGTGGTGGCACTCGATGGTTACGGCCTCAACGTCGTCGGCACACATCCGATCCGTGGACGCGACTGATCTCAAGCCCAACATCCTAATTGTTGAGGCGACGTTTTATCCCGAGATTTCGCGGCTGCTGATCGATGGCGCGACGGCGGCGCTCGAACGCGGCGGAGCGTATTTCGATTGCGTATCCGTTCCCGGCGCGCTCGAAATTCCGCCGACGATCCATTTCGCCATGAAGGGCGGCGAGCACGGCGGCAAGCATTATGACGGTTACGTCGCGCTCGGCTGCGTTATCCGCGGCGAGACTTATCACTTCGAAATCGTGGCTGGACAATCGGGCCGCGCCTTGGTCGATCTTGGAATCAACTACGGCCTGTGCATCGGCAACGGCATCCTGACCGTCGAGAATGAGGAACAAGCGTTGATGCGCGCCGATCGCGAACAGGCCGACAAAGGTGGTGACGCCGCGCGTGCATGCCTGGCGCTGGTCGGATTGCGCCAGCGTCTCGGGATGCGTAAATGACCGACGCTGTGCCTGAATCCCGTCACGCGGCGCGTTTGGCCGCCGTGCAGGCGCTTTATCAGATGGAAATGTCCGGCGACGGCGCTGACGACGTGACGGCGGAGTTCGTCGAATTCCGCTTCGGCCGCGAGGCCGAAGTGACGCCCGGCGATCCCGACCAGGAACTCTTTGCCGACATCGTGCGCGGCGTCCCGGAGCGGCAGAAAGAGATCGACGCCGCCATCACCAAGTGTCTTGCCAAGAACTGGCGGCTTTCCCGCGTGGATTCGCTGATGCGCGCAATCCTGCGCGCCGGCGCCTACGAGCTGCTCGCCCGTCCCGACGTGCCGGCGAAAGTGGTGATCGATGAATACGTCAACCTGACCCATGCCTTTGAAGCCGAAGGCGATACCCCCTTCATCAACGCTGCCCTCGACAAACTGGCGCACATCAAACGCGCGGAAGAATTTGGCGAAACGCCGCCGGAAGGCGAATTCTGACCATCCTGCCGGCAAGCTGCTGCGGTGTGTTGCCCAGAAAAAGTGCAATCGATTGCATTTGTACTCCGGACAGTATAGCATTCCAGCTGTCGTCTAGGATGGCATCCCGCCTTCCTGCGCCCTTAACGCACGAATTCGGTTGCGGTCGGCTCGCGGCCACATCCGGATCGCGCCATGTCTGTTGCAGGTGCCCCGATGAAAACTGTGTTCGCCGCTCTCTGCGCTGTCTTGATGCTGGCCAGCGCTTCCGCCGCTCCCACCCCCGCCAAGGTTTTTAAGGCTGGTGCGGCCAAAGTCGATATCACCCCCGCGGCCGATAAGTTGCCCAAGGGCGTCGAAGGCATCAACGATCACGTCTTCGTGCGCGCCATCGTCGTCGAAAATGGTGCGACCAAAGCCGCCCTGATCACGGCCGATGTCGGAATCGTTTCATCGCAGACCTGGAAGAACGTTTCTGCCCGTGCCGAAAAGGAACTGCGGATCCCGGCCAGGAATGTCCTCATCACGGCTACGCATACGCACAGCATGCCGATGCTGATGGGGCCGGAATTCGAAAACCAAATCATGGCGGCGATCCACGAAGCTGCCAAGCGCGCCGAACCCGCCGTGATGGCCTACGGAACCGGCGTTTCGTATATCAACGTCAACCGCAACATCATTGATCCGGTCACCCACCGCTGGTGGGAAGGCGCCAATTACGACGGCCCCTCCGACAAGACCGTGGCGGTCGTCCGGTTCGCCACGCTGGCCGGAAAGCCGATCGCAGTCTACTACAATTACGCCGTCCACGGCGTCGTGACCGGGCAGCTCGATCAGATCAGCGGTGACATTCAGGGTGCGACGTCGGACTACATCGAGGAATCTCTCGGCAAGGATGCCGTGGCCGTCTATTCCAATGGCGCCGCAGGTGACCAGGACCCGATCTATTTCCAGCAGACCTATGACCTGCGTGATATCCGCATCAAAGATTTCGCCAAGCGCGGTGAGGACATCTCCAATGCCATGCCGTCGGGCGGGCATGGCCTGAACAAGGCCGATCCGCGCGTCGTCACGTTGATGAACCAGCAGCGCCGCATGTCCCAATCGATGGGCCAGATGCTCGGCGAAGAAGTGCTGCATGTGATGCGGGCAGGGCTCGAACGCCCGACCGACTCCACCGTCATCGCCGGTGCCGAGGCGTCGGCCACCTGTCCCGGCCGCAACCGTACCAACAGCGGGCGTGCCGGTTTTGCCGGCACCTATGTTGATGGTGCACCGGTGGTTCTGCACCTCAGTGCACTGCGGATCGGCGATGTTTATATCGGCGGCGTCGACGGCGAAGTATTCAGCCTCATCGCCCAGCGGCTCAAGCACGAGTCGCCCTTCAAGCACACGATGATGACCACTTTGACCAACGGTGCGGCTTGGTCCCCCGACGGTAAGGGCCCGGCCGGTTACATTCCCAACGATGCAGCGTTTGGCTACGAGACCTTCGAGGTTCTTTCGACCCATCTGAAGCCCGGTTGTGCCGAGACGGCGATCGTCGACGGCCTGCTGAATCTCATGGGATCCGTTTCGCGGCCGTAAGCGGACCGTGCTGCAGCCATTTTGGAGCATTTCATCGTTTCCATGAAACGGTGAAATGCTCTTTTTTTGGTTTGGCGCGCTTTCGGACGGGAACCCGCCCGAGACGCTGGCGCTAAGGGCCCACATTTTCCTGAAAGCGCTCTAAGACCGCGCGGACGTGCCTGCGATCAGTAGGTCCAGACGCCGAAGATCTGCATCAGCATCATGCCGGAGACGATTCCCATTGGGAGCAGTCCGAGCGCGCTCACGACGACCGTGCGGACAACGCCGCCTTCGGCGTATTGACGGTGGTTGGTGGCGGGACGGGACATGGCTCTCTCCAAGGGATTCAGTTCACTTAAGTCGTAACGCAGCGGCGTTGTGTCGTGTTGCATGGGAATGTGGTCGCCGGCCTGGGCATTTTCGTGGCAAAATCGGGGTCGGCGGGCGGCGCTTTGATCATCCTTTTGTGCCGTTTACGATGGTTATGAAATAGGATCAAAAAAACGGACTTCAAGCTTTGGCGGATGCACTTTCTGAATTTGGTTTGATCGCCAAACATTTTGCGCCTTTGGCGACACACTGCGGTGCGCTGGCGCTGACCGATGACGCCTGTGTGCTGCCACAGGAGGCTGGGCGCGAGACGGTCGTGACGGCCGACGCGTTGACCGCAGGCGTTCACTTTCTCGCCAGCGATCCGCCGAATCTGATTGCGTCCAAAGCGTTGCGCGTGAACCTGTCGGATTTGGCGGCGAAAGGTGCGGAGCCGGTGGGATATCTGCTTGCCTTGGCTTTGCCACAATCGATCGATGAGGCGTGGCTTGCTGAATTCGCGCGCGGGCTTGGCGAGGATCAGCAGGTGTTTGGCGTTTCGCTGCTCGGCGGAGACACCACCGCGACGCCGGGGCCGCTCACCATTGCAATCACGGCATTGGGAACGGTTCCAGCGGGCGCGATGATTCGCCGCTCGGGCGCGTGCGCTGGCGATCACGTCTTTGTCAGCGGCACTATCGGCGATGCCGGCGCGGGGCTGAAGCTGCTGCAAGACGGCAAGGCTGACGATGCCTATTTGGTCGGGCGCTACCAGCAGCCGATGCCGCGGCTCCGGTTAGGGCTGGCGCTGCGCGGTGTCGCCACGGCATCGTTGGATGTCTCCGACGGGCTGCTCGCCGATCTCGGCCACATCGCTGAGGTGTCGGGCGTGCGAATCGTTGTGGCGGCGGATGCGGTTCCGCGCTCGGCGGCGCTGCGCCGGATCGATCCCGATGGCGTGGTGCGCGCTGTTACCGCAGGTGACGATTACGAAATTGCGTTCACGGCGCTGTCACCCAAGGCGGTTGAATCGGCGGCTGCAGCCGCTCAAACCCCCGTGACCAGAATCGGGCGCATCGAGCCGGGGCAAGGCGTCGCGCTGATTGATGGCCAGGGCCGGGAAATTCCCGTCACCCGCGCCGGTTTCACACATTTCTGAAGTGAATAACCTCTCCACGTAAGGAGGTAATGTTTTCTTAGCCCTGATGCGCGAGGCTCTGACCATGCTCCGCCGCCTCAGCCTCATTTTCTTCGCCTGTTGCCTAGCCAATGCCGCCTGGGCTGGCGAGGGCGGCAAGAAGCCAGCCAAGCCTGAGCCCGGGACCAGCGTGGAAATGCCGTTCCTGATGGCGCCGATGTCCCAGGACGGAAACCTGCTGGGCTACTCCTATATTGCCAGCAAATTGATCTGTTCCTCGCCCACCGCTTGCAATTTGGTGCGCCAAAAACTGGCCTTCATTCAGGACGCTTTCGTCCGCGAGGTGAATCTGAAGCCGGTCGCACTCGCCAGCGACCCCAAGGTGGTCGACAAGGATCTGCTCAATGCACGGTTGACGGCAGCCGCCAAACGGATCGTCGGCGCCGATAAGGTTCAGAACATGACCTTCATGGCGATCAAGTTTTCGCCGTTGCACCGCCCTGATTCGACCGCCCCGGAAGCCCCGGCGGAGCCGGCTCCGGCCACCACCCCTGCGACAGGGGCAGGAAATGGTGACGGCAAGGGTGGCGAGACCGCCAAAACTGCCTCTTCTGCAGGCGCGACATCGAAACCTGCGTCAGGACCCGCGCACTAAGTTGCGTCTCCGTTGGCCATTTGGCATACACCCATAGCCTTCTGCCCAGCAGGTTTCCGGCCTGTACTGGACTTAACAGGCCGCCCTACGGTCGGTCGAAAATTCGGAAGCAAGGGGAAACCATGGAACTTTATATCGTCTTGGCATGCGGCCTAGCGGCGTTGGTCTACGGCGGACTGACGGTGCGCTCGGTGCTCTCAAAGAGCGCCGGTACGGCTCGTATGCAGGAAATCTCGGCCGCCATTCAGGAAGGCGCTCGCGCCTACCTCAATCGTCAGTACACCACCATCGCCATCGTCGGCGTGGTGATCCTCGTGATCGCATTCTTCGTGCTGGGCTGGCAGAGCGCTGTCGGCTTCCTGATCGGTTCGGTGCTGTCAGGCGCCGCCGGTTATGCCGGCATGAACGTGTCGGTGCGCGCCAATGTGCGGACCGCCGAAGCTTCCCGCCAGGGTCTGGCGGCGGGCCTCAGCATGGCGTTCCGGTCCGGCGCGGTCACCGGCCTTCTGGTCGTTGGTCTCGGCCTGATCGCCGTTGCCGGCTACTATCTGGTGCTGACCCAGTTCCTCGGCCTCAGCACGGACGATCCGCAGCAGGCCCGTACGATCCAGAACTCGCTCGTGTCTCTGGGCTTTGGCGCTTCGCTGATCTCGATCTTCGCCCGTCTCGGCGGCGGCATCTTCACCAAGGGTGCGGACGTCGGCGGTGACATGGTCGGCAAAGTCGAAGCCGGTATTCCGGAAGACGACCCGCGCAACCCGGCCACCATTGCGGACAACGTCGGCGACAACGTCGGCGACTGCGCCGGTATGGCTGCCGACTTGTTTGAAACCTATGCGGTGACCACGGTTGCCACCATGGTTCTGGCCTCGATCTACTTCGTCGGCGAGCAGAAGTCCGCCTTCATGCTTCTGCCGCTGGCGATCAACGGCATGTCGATCCTGACCTCGATTGTCGGTACGTTCTTCGTTCGCCTGGGCAAGAGCCAGTCGATCATGGGCGCCATGTACAAGGGCGTCGTCGTCACCGGCTTGTTGTCGCTGGTCGGTCTCTACTTCCTCATCGACAAGCTGATCCCGGGCGGTGGTATCGCCGCGGCTCTCACGATTGGTGACAAGTCGTTCACCGGTCTGGACCTGTTCTGGTGCGGCCTGATCGGTCTGGCCGTCACCTTCGCACTGGTCGTGATCACCGAGTACTACACCGGCACCGGCAAGCGTCCGGTGAACGTGATTGCCAAGGCCTCCGTTACCGGCCACGGCACCAACGTCATTCAGGGTCTGGCGATTTCGATGGAATCGACCGCTCTGCCGGCGATCGTGATCTGCATCGGCATCATTTCCACCTTCCTGCTGGCAGGCCTGTTCGGCATCGCGATCGCGGTGTCTACCATGCTGTCGCTGGCGGGCATGATCATTGCGCTCGACGCTTTCGGTCCGGTCACCGACAATGCCGGTGGCATTGCCGAAATGGCCGGTTTGGAAGGCGACGTTCGCAAGACGACTGACGCCCTCGACGCGGTGGGCAACACCACCAAGGCCGTGACCAAGGGCTATGCCATCGGTTCGGCTGGCCTCGGCGCGCTGGTGCTGTTTGCGGCGTACACGCAAGACCTCAAATACTTCGTGGCGCACAGCGATACCTTCACCTACTTCAAGGACGTGACGATTCCGACCTTCGGTCTCGACAATCCGTGGGTGGTGGTCGGCCTGTTCCTCGGCGGCCTGTTGCCATATCTGTTCGGTGGCATCGCGATGACCGCGGTGGGTCGTGCAGCCGGTGCGGTGGTCGAAGAAGTCCGTCGCCAGTTCAAGGCAATGCCGGGCATCATGCTGGGCACCCAGAAGCCTGACTACGGCCGTGCCGTCGACATGCTGACCAAGGCCGCGATCAAGGAGATGTTGATCCCGTCGCTGTTGCCGGTGCTGTCCCCGATCGTGCTGTACTTCGTGGTGTTCTTCATCACCGGTAACAAGGTGGATGCGTTCAATGCCGTCGGCGCGATGCTGCTCGGCGTGATCGTCACCGGCCTGTTCGTCGCCATCTCGATGACCTCGGGCGGCGGTGCGTGGGACAATGCCAAGAAGTACATCGAAGACGGCCATTACGGCGGCAAGGGCTCCGACGCCCACAAGGCCGCTGTGACGGGCGATACCGTCGGCGATCCCTACAAGGATACCGCTGGTCCTGCCGTCAACCCGATGATCAAGATCACCAACATCGTCGCGCTGCTGCTGTTGGCCGCGCTGGCGAACCTGAGCTGATCCTCATCGGTTCCTAAGCGTAACGAAAGGCGCCGGGTTCACCCCTGGCGCCTTTTGCTATGGAGTTTATATTGAGCGGGCGCGTCAGGTAGGGTAGCTGCGGGCCATGACACGACGGATCCTCGCAGGTTTTATCGGTATCGCGCTGGCGCTGGCGGCGGCGGATGCCGACACGCCGGAAGACTGGTCGTTGCACGGCCAGGCGACCTTCGTTGATCAATACCATCCGGCGTTCCGTTCGCTTGTACGAGGTGCGAACAGCCTTGATCCCGGCAGCCGTGGCAACGAGACCTTCGACGCGACGGTCTTCGCCGGTGTGCGCTTGTGGGACGGTGGTGAACTCTACGCCAATCCGGAGATCGACCAGGGCTTCGGCGTCAGCAATACGCTGGGCGTCGCCGGGTTTGTCAGCGGCGAGGCTTACAAGGTCGGCAAATCGGCGCCTTACGGCCGGCTGCAGCGCTTGTTCCTGCGCCAGAGCTTCGATTTCGGCGGCGCGGCAGTGGACGTTGCGGCCGATGCCAATCAACTTGCCGGAACCCGCACGGCCGACAATCTGGTGCTGACAGTCGGGAAATTCTCGGTGACCGACGTCTTCGATACCAATGCCTACGCTCATGATCCCAAGAGCGATTTCCTCAACTGGTCGCTGATCGACAGCGGCGCGTTCGATTATGCCGCCGATGCCTGGGGCTATAGCTATAGCGCCACGGCGGAGGCGACGGTCGATTGGTGGACGCTGCGGCTTGGCGTGTTCGATCTGTCGCGGCTGCCCAACGACACGGCGCTGCAGCGCGGCCTCGCCCAATTTGAGCTGGTGGCGGAGGGCGAGGGGCGGTTTTTCGTAGGGGGCCAGCCGGGAAAACTGAAGCTGCTTGGGTTTCTCAACCGCGCGCGCATGGGCTCGTATCGCGATGCCCTGAAATTGGTGCCGACCGCAATGGAGGCGGTCCGCCATTATGGTTCGAAGGCCGGTGGCGCGATCAATCTTGAACAGCAGGTGAGCGACGACGCCGGACTGTTCGTACGCTTAAGTCTCAACGACGGCAGCAAGGAAGCTTACGAATTCACTGAGATCAACAATTCTCTGGCTCTTGGCGTTTCGCTGAAAGGCTCGGCGTGGGGCAGGGGAGATGACGAGACCGGTGTGGCGTTCGTCACCAACGGCATTGCCCGTCCGGCGCGCGACTTTCTCGCTGCCGGGGGAATAGGGATCCTGATCGGCGACGGCAGCCTAGCTCGTTACGATCGCGAAAACATTGTGGAAGCTTATTACAGTGTGCCGCTGACGGTGTGGCTACACGCCAGTCTCGATTATCAGCTCGCCGTCAATCCCGCCTACAATCGCGACCGCGGACCGGTGTCGCTGTTCGCGTTCCGGCTGCATGTGGCGGAGTAAGGTTCATACCAAAACGGCCCGCGATCGCTCGCAGGCCGTTCGTGCATTCTTCCAAACCCAAGAAAATCAGTGGCCGGGGCCGCCGCCGCCGCCGGGGTTCTGTTCCTGTTGCTGGTTGGCGCCCGGCATGCCCGGGGTGGCGTTGAAGAGCTGCTGCAGGAATGTCATTTCGCGGCCGCGGGTCGGCGTGGTGCGCGATTCGAACGCCACCACGTTGCCGTCTTCCAGGCTGTAGTGCTTCATGTCGCTGACTTTGCCTTCCTTGTCGAAATAGATCGCAAGGATGTGACGGCTTTCGATGGTCGCGTCGAAGAACGCCACCTGCCGTTCGATCTGGCTGATGTAGTACCAAGCGTCGGTGCCGAAAGCGGCTTGCACGGACGGATCGCCGAGCTTGGTTTCAATCGTGGTTTTGGTGTCGACACCGGCGGCAATGCCGGCTTCGGCATCGGAGTTCTCAATGAAACCACGGCTGCTGATCACCGGCGTGCAACCCGCCAGCGCGACACTCGCCGCAACAAAAAGCACGAGCTTGTTCATACTCTTGGGCCCTCGTCCGAGGTGAATGTGCTAGCCTTGCCAGCCGCCGCTTGCAAGGGCACCGGGTATTAAGGCTGTATCATGCTGAACGTCATCACCAGGAGCAAGGAGCACCGGCATGCGGCGGAACGCCTTTATGCCGCCGTGGTCACGCGATCCCGCGAACCTGNCTTTTTCGCAAGGTTGGCGGTGCCCGATACGCTCGACGGGCGCTTCGATCTTCTCACCTTGCACGCTTGGCTGGTACTCANGCGTTATCAGCCCNATGCGGCGCTGGCNCAGGCCTTTGTCGACCGNGTTTTTGTNGGTTTCGACGAGGCGTTGCGCGAGATGGGGGCGGGCGACATGGGCCTGGGCCGGCGCATGAAGACATTCGCTGACGCCTTCTACGGCCGTCTCGAGGCCTACGAGGCGGCAGCTGATGTGGCTGCAATGGCCGGCGCCTTGGTACGCAATCTCTACCGCGGCAACGCGACGCCGGCGGCTGCTATTGTCGCAACCTATGTTATGCGGGCACAGGAGCATTTAAGGACCATCGGGGAGGGGGACGTCGATTTCGGACCTCTGCCGGGTGAGGATCAGGCATGAAACACAACGAACCGCCGTTACAGCACATCTTCGATCTGGGGGGCCTGTCGCAAGCGGGCGCCGAGGTGACCGTCAAGGCCAAGGCCGAGGAGTTACCGGGACTGGCCGAATGGGCCGGGGTCGATTCGGTCAAACGGTTTATGGCGACGGTCAGCCTGCGGCGGTTGTCGCAATCGCGTTTCAGTTTCGAGGCGGAACTGACCGCGGACGTTGTCCAGGCCTGCGTCGTGACCCTTGAGCCGGTCGAAAGCCGCATTTCCCGGCATATTACTCGGGAATTGCAGCTCGCGCCCCGGTTGCCGCCCGAGGCGGGGGAACTGACCCTTTCGGCAGGGGACGATGACGTCCCGGAGACCATCGCCAGCGTCGATTACGACCTGGCGGCACCGTTGCTCGAAGAATATGTCCTGGCCATAGACCCTTACCCCCGCAAGGCGGGTGCGGCGTACAACCCGCCGACTGAGCCCGAAGCGTCTCAGTCAAGCCCGTTTGCCGTGCTTAAGGCCCTGAAGGACCGCGGCTAATTCCGCTCGATTGGGGCCGTATTGGAGCTTGAATCCTCCTAGGGTTTCCTGCTACCTCCCGCCCCTGCTTTTGATGTACGCGGCCGGACCCCTCTGGCCTTGAAGGAGTAGGATTCCGCCATGGCGGTCCCAAAGAGAAAAAAGTCGCCGTCAGCGCGCAATATGCGCCGGTCGCACCATGCGCTGGCGCCCACGACCCATAACGAGTGCCCGAATTGTGGCGAGCAGAAGCGCCCGCATCACGTTTGCGGGGCCTGCGGCCATTACGACGGTCGCGATGTCGTGGCTGAGGCGAAGGCCTGAGCACCGTGACTGCCCATTTTGGCGGTTGCTAGGACAGGTGGAGCTGTGGCCGGCGAATTGACAGTATCGATTGATGCGATGGGCGGCGATGCCGGTCCAGCGGTCGTCGTATCGGCATTGGTGCGTTCGATCCAACGTCACCCGGCGGTGAAGTATATCCTGCACGGCGACGAGACGGTGCTGAACCAGCTCCTTGCCAAGCGGAAGTCCAAGTTCGCCGGACGTGTCAGCGTGCGCCATGCCGCCTCGCGCGTGGCGATGGACGACAAGCCCAGCTTTGCGCTGCGCCGTCGCCGCGATTCCAGTTTGTGGCACGCCATCGAGTCGGTGAAGTCCGGCGAAGCGGAATGCGTCGTTTCGGCCGGCAATACCGGCGCGTTGATGGCGATGGGTATGTTCCAGCTTGGTGTCATCAACGGCATTTCGCGCCCCGCCATCGCCTCGGTGTGGCCAACCCAGCGCGGCCAGGTCGTCGTGCTCGACTGCGGCGCCAACATCGAATGCGATGCCGAACTTCTGGTCGACTTCGCCATCATGGGCGAGGCTTTGGCGCGTGCTGTGTTCGGCTTGCCGCGGCCCCGCGTCGGTCTCGTCAATGTTGGATCGGAAGAAATGAAGGGCCATGACGCGGTGAAGGGCGCAGCCCAGATCCTGCGCCAGTCCAATCTGCCGATGGAATTTTGCGGCTTCATCGAAGGCAACAACATTACCGAAGGCGTGGTCGATGTCGCGGTAATGGACGGCTTTACCGGCAACGTTGTGCTGAAGACGCTGGAAGGCACCGCCAAGCTGATTGCGTTCTTCCTCAAAGGTTCGCTGAAGCGCTCCTTCCTGTCGCGTCTGGGTGCCATTCTCGCCTCGGGTGCGTTGCTGGCCTTGCGGCGCAAGCTAGATCCGCGCGCCTATGGCGGTGGCCTGATGCTCGGGCTCAACGGCATCGTGGTGAAGGCGCACGGCGGTACCGACGCCATTGGTTTTGCATATGCCCTCGACACCGCCATCGAAATGGTTTTGGGCGGCGTCAACAATTCCATCGTGGCCGACCGCGCGGGCGTCAAGCCCGAGGCGGTTGCGTCATGACAGGTCCCGTGCTCCGGTCCCACGTGATCGGCTGCGGCTCCTATCTGCCGGAAAACATCGTCACCAACGCCGAACTCGCCGCCAAAGTGGACACCAGCGACGAGTGGATCCGTACCCGCACCGGCATCCGCCAGCGCCACATCGCAGCGCCGGGCGAGAAAACATCCGACCTCGCGGTCAAGGCGGCTCTGGCCGCGCTCGCCAACGCTGGGGCCACGGCAGACGACATCGACATGGTGGTGGTCGCCACGACCACGCCGGACCTGACCTTCCCGTCGGTTGGCACCATCGTGCAGCGGAAGCTCGGCATGACCCGCGGCTTTGCCTTCGATGTGCAGGCGGTGTGCGCCGGCTTTATCTACGCCATGAGCGTGGCCGACAACTTCATCAAAGCCGGGCAGGCGAAAAGTGCCCTCGTAATCGGGGCCGACACGATGTCGCGCATCCTGGACTGGACCGACCGCACCACTTGCGTCCTCTTCGGCGACGGTGCCGGGGCGGTCGTGTTAAACGCAGGCGAGGGGGGGGGCACGTCCGAAGATCGCGGCGTGCTCAACACCGTGCTGTTCTCCGACGGGCGGCTGCACGATCTGCTGTATGTCGACAGCGGGCCTTCCACCAACCAATCCGTTGGTTTCATCCGGATGCAAGGCAAGGAAGTCTTCAAGCACGCGGTGACCAATATTGCCGCCTCGGTGGAGGCTTCGGCCGCCGCCGCAGGGGTGCCCGTGAGCGCAATTGACTGGTTTGTGCCCCACCAGGCCAACCAGCGCATCCTGGACGGCACCGCCAAAAAGCTGAAGGTCGACGCCTCGCGCGTGGTCTCCACCGTGGCACTGCACGGCAACACTTCGGCCGCTTCGGTGCCGTTGGCACTGTCTACTGCTGTGGCGGACGGCCGCATCCAACGGGGCCAATTGGTGCTGATGGAGGCCCTCGGCGCGGGCATGACCTGGGGTGCTTGCCTCCTACGTTGGTAATCAGTCTCAAAGCGCTGCCCTATCCCTTTGATGTTGACGGTAAATCCCTGTTTCGCATACTTTTACGCGAGCACCAGGGAGTCGTTTTACCGCCATGACCACGACGACACTGACACGCGCCGACTTAACCGAAGCGGTATTCCAGGCTGTAGGCCTGTCCCGTAATGAATCGGCACAAATGGTCGAGGACATACTGGAAGAACTGTGCGCGGCCCTCGCGCGCGGGGAAACGGTGAAGCTCTCCTCGTTCGGTACCTTTGCGGTTCGGCAGAAGTCGCAACGCATGGGCCGCAATCCCAAGACTGGTGATGAAGTTCCGATCGCGCCGCGCCGTGTTCTGGTGTTTCGCCCTTCGCATGTGTTGAAGGCCGTCATCAACGGACAGACGCCGCCTGACGGTATGGATGAGGACGATTGATGTCGTACTCGGCGTTAGCGCAGTTTCCCTTGCACACAAAATCACCGGAAGCGTTTCGCACCATCAGTGAGGTCGCTGTTGAGCTGGATGTACCGCAGCATGTGTTGCGGTTCTGGGAAAGCCGTTTTGCGCAGGTGAAGCCGACCAAACGCGCTGGCGGCCGGCGCTATTATCGTCCCGAAGACGTTGATCTTCTGCGCGGCATCCGCACGCTGCTGTATTCCGACGGTTACACCATTAAAGGCGTGCAGAAAGTTCTGAAGGACAAAAGCACGCGCTATGTCGCCGAGATCGGCCGCGAGAGCGTTCAGGAGCCGCCGCAAGATCATATGCCGGCGCATGACGATCATGCCGTGGTACCGTTCGGCCGTCGCGGTGTTGCGCTTGGCGAAGAAGAACGCGAGGCGCTGGAAATCCTCCTCGCCGAACTGGTGCAATTGAAAGCGCGGATGCGCGCCGCACCACGGCTGATTTAGAGCGCCGCATCCCGGCGCAACGGACGCGGGTTTGGCGGAAAGGGGAGCCGCCGCAGAAAGACGGAAAACCCGGGACATTGCCGCAGCTTGAGCGGTTGCCCTTCCGGGGGCAGGCAACTATAGTCCGCGGCCCTTAGGGTTCGCCCTAGGAACCAATCCCCCGGCGGCCGCGAGGCCGCTGCAAATCGACCGGCGCATCGGGTCGGTACAAGTGTCGGAGCGTGGCGCAGTCTGGTTAGCGCACCTGTCTGGGGGACAGGGGGTCGGAGGTTCGAATCCTCTCGCTCCGACCATTTGTTCTTTTTGACTTCAGCCTGTCACAAGTTCCCAAGGGACACCCGCTCAGTGGTATTTCTTACGCGCTCGTAGCGCCGAACGCCGCTTTCGTACCGGCTATTTGCCTGCTCTCTCCAAACTTCTGACGGCTCCATTGGCGGCGCTGGTCGTGAGAAGAGCGTAGGCACGCAGCGCGGCAGACACGACCCGGTTGCGCGCTTTGGGGTGCCAAGCCTTGTCGCCTTTGGCTGCCATCGCGGTGCGGCGCGCGGTGAGTACGCTGTCGGGCACGTCTACGCGGATCACGCGGCCGGGAATATCGACCGTGATCGTGTCGCCGTCTTCGACCAGCGCGATCATGCCGCCTTCGGCTGCTTCCGGCGAGACATGTCCGATCGACAGGCCGGAGGTGCCGCCGGAAAAACGACCGTCGGTCAGAAGGGCGCAGGATTTTCCGAGGCCTTTTGATTTCAAATAGCTCGTCGGATAAAGCATTTCCTGCATGCCGGGGCCGCCTTTCGGTCCCTCATAGCGGATGACGACGAAATCGCCAGACTTCACCTTGCCATCCAAGATACCCGCAACGGCATCTTCCTGACTTTCAAAGACGCGCGCCGGACCGGAGAACTTGAGTGAGGACGGATCAACGCCCGCGGTCTTCACGATGCAGCCGTCCTCGGCCAGATTGCCGTAAAGCACGGCCAAGCCACCGTCCTTGCTATAGGCATGATCAAAATCGCGAATCACACCTTGTTTGCGGTCCTGATCGAGTTCGCCATAGCGCAGCGACTGGCTGAAGGCTTCCGTGGTGCGGATGCCGCCGGGGCCGGCGCGATAAAAATTCGTCACGGCGGGATCGTTCGTACGCTGAACATCACATTGGTCGATCGCGTTGCCCAAGCTTGCACTATGGACAGTGGGAACGGCGCGGTTCACCAGACTCTCGCGATCGAGTTCGCCGAGAATCCCCATCACGCCGCCGGCGCGGTGCACGTCTTCGAGATGGACGTCGGAACGCGACGGCGCGACTTTGCACAGATGCGGCACCTTGCGCGACAAGCGGTCGATATCCTTCATCGTGAAGGGAACCTCGGCTTCCCGCGCGGCCGCCAGAAGGTGGAGCACCGTATTGGTCGAGCCGCCCATCGCGATGTCGAGCGTCATGGCGTTCTCGAACGCGGCAAAGCTGGCAATCGAACGCGGCAGAACGTTTTCGTCGTTCTGCTCGTAATAGCGCTTGGTGATCTCGACGATCAGGCGGCCCGTCTTCAGAAATAGTTCGCGGCGATCGGCGTGGGTGGCGACCAGCGTGCCGTTGCCGGGCAGCGCCAAGCCCAGCGCCTCCGTCAGGCAGTTCATCGAGTTGGCTGTGAACATGCCCGAGCACGAGCCGCAGGTGGGGCAAGCCGAACGCTCGATCATCGTAACGTCTTCGTCGGTGACCTTGTCGTCGGCGGCCATCACCATCGCATCAATCAGGTCGAGCGATTTGGCTTGGCCCTGATAGACGGTCTTGCCCGCTTCCATCGGTCCGCCCGATACGAAGATGGCTGGAATGTTGAGGCGCAGCGCGGCCATCAGCATGCCGGGCGTGATCTTGTCGCAATTGGAGATGCACACCAGCGCGTCGGCGCAATGCGCGTTGACCATGTATTCGACGGAGTCCGCAATCAGTTCGCGTGAGGGCAGAGAATAGAGCATACCGCCGTGCCCCATGGCGATGCCGTCGTCGATGGCGATGGTATTGAATTCTTTGGCGACGCCGCCTGCGCGTTCGATCTCGCGCGCGACAAGTTGTCCAAGGTTCTGAAGGTGGACGTGGCCGGGTACAAATTGCGTGAACGAATTGGCGATGGCAATGATGGGTTTGCCGAAATCCTCATCCTTCATGCCGGTCGCACGCCATAATCCTCTGGCGCCGGCCATGTTGCGTCCGTGTGTTGTCGTTCTCGACCGATATGCAGGCATTCATCTCATCCTGGTAATTGCAATTGGGGTGATTATGCATTCAAGCGCCCGCTTTCCAAGGTGGTGAATTGGGCAGTCGACGTTTTCCACCGATTGAAGCCTTTTCGGCTGTCTCGTCCAGGCGCAGCTGGCAATCCAACGACCGGGTTATCAGCGCGTGACGGCGATTATGCCCTTCGCAACAACGTAAATGCCAACCACGGCTACGACGCAGATGAAGACGACCGACAAAGCGCTGGCCGCAACGGCCACGGCACTGGTGCCGATTGCGACATGTGGCGAGGACAGGCCGACCACGTAGACCATCAGCGGAACGGCCAAGACGGAACCGCCGCCGCCGATGACGCCGAGCGAGCCCTACAAGCACACCAGAGGCGAGGGCTGCCAGGATTTCAGGTGTCGCCATTGTCGCGCTATATGAACAGCGTCGTGGCCGACTCCTGCGCCTCGGCGAGAAAAGCCGCCACGCCGCCGAGTTCGACGCCGTCGATTAGTTCCTCGTGACGAATGCCCATCACGTCCATCGACATTTGGCAGGCGATGAGCTGGGCGCCACCTTTGATCAACTCGCCGAGCAGTTCGTTCGGTGTGGCGACGTTCTTTCCAGCCATGACGTGCTTCATCAGCGGTGCGCCCAGGCCAGCGAAATTCATCTTGGACAGCGAGCTCAACTTGGCAGCGCCCTTGGGGAGCATCATGCCAAAGGCGGATTCGATTAGGGTTTTCTTCAGCCTTGGTGCATCGGGACGGCGCAACACGTTCAGGCCCCAGAAGGTAAAGAACAGGCTGACGGGTTTTCCCATCGCCATCGCGCCATTGGCAATGATCAGCGCCGCCATGACTTTGTCGAGATCGCCCGAGAATACCACCAGCGTGGTCTTCTCCCGCGCCGGCGCTGCGGCTGTAACGCATGGCATCGGCGCCTGGTTCTTGCGCAAGAGCACGGTGATAAGACCTTTGGCACTGTCGACGCTCAGAACGTCGTTGCCGGTCTTCTTGGCCCAAGCGCGGATGTCGCGGCCAAACGCGGGATCGGAGGCGGTGACCTCTAGAAGCTCGCCCGCCTGCATCGCCTCCATGGCGCGATAGGTCTTCATGATGGGGCCTGGGCATTGCAGGCCAACGGCATTGAGCGCGTGCCGCCCGCTGCCGGGCGTCAGAGCGCAGGACGGGGTCTCGGATTCGATTTCCGCCTGACTGCGGCGCTTGATGTCCTCGTAATCGAAAATATCAGGATTGGACTGTTTCTCCGTGGCCCAATTGTAAGTCTTGATGCCGCCGGTGAGGTTGCGGACATTCTTGAACCCGTTCTGCTTCAAGACGCGATAGGCCAGATACCCGCGCATGCCGATTTGGCAAAACAAGATGGTGGGCTTGGCGGGATCAAGTTCGTTGATCCGTTCACGTAAGGCGTCCAGCGGAATATTACGCGCGCCGGGCAGGGTGACGATCTCGAATTCTTCTGCCGTGCGGACGTCGATAAGCTGCAAATCCTCGGGGGTGGTGGCCAGAAGATCGCGCAATTCGCGCCAGTCGATGACCTCTTGATAGCCCTTCAGCACGTTGCTGGCGACGTAGCCGGCGATATTGACCGGGTCCTTCGCCGAACCAAACGGTGGGGCATAAGAGAGTTCGAGATCGCAAAGGTCCTGGACCTTCAGACCGGCTTTGATTGCGGTGGCGATCACATCGATGCGTTTGTCGGCACCATCTGCACCCACCGCCTGGGCGCCGAGGATTTGTCCTTCGGGCGTATAGACCAGCTTGAGGCTAAGCAGCTTGCTGCCGGGGTAATACGAGGCGTGCGAGCCTGAATGCGTGATGGTGGCGCGATAGGGAAGGCCAAGCGCTTTGGCTTGCGTCTCATTGAGGCCGGTACAGGCGGCCGCAAGGTCGAACGCCTTTAGGATCGCCGTGCCGAGCGTGCCTTTATAGGCGCTGCGGCTGTCGTTACTCGCTGCCAGCATGTTGTCGGCCGCCATGCGGCCTTGGCGGTTGGCGGGTCCTGCCAGTGGGATCAGCGCCTCGCGGCCGCTGATGGTTTGGATCACTTCGACCGCATCGCCCACCGCGTAGATGTCGGGGTCGGAGGTCTGCAGGTAAGCATTGACCTTGATGCCGCCGGTCTTGCCGAGCTCAAGTCCGGCAGAGCGAGCGAGGGTGGTTTCCGGTTTGACGCCGATGGCCAGCACAACGATATCGGCCTGGATGCGCTTCCCGGAGGCGAGGAACACGACGGTGTGGTCGGTCTTGTCCTCGAAATGCTCGATTTTGTCGGCGAGATAAAGCTCGATGTGCTTGTCGCGCAGATGGGAATGCACAATCGCAGCCATCTCATCGTCGAACGGCGCTAGGATGTGCGGTGCGCCTTCCACCATCGTGGTGAACAGCCCACGCTCGTGCAGATTTTCGGCCATCTCGATTCCGATGTAGCCGCCGCCGATCACCACGGCGCGCCGCGGATTCTCGTTTTCAAGATGGGCCATGATGCGGTCGAGGTCGGGAATATTGCGTAGTGTGAAAACACGGCGCGAGTCGATGCCAGGCAGACGGGGCCGAACCGGGTCCGCGCCGGGCGACAGCAGTAACCGGTCGTAATTCTCTTCGGTTTCGCTGCCGGTTTCGAGATTGCGCAGCAGAACCGTCTTGTTGGCACGGTCGATGGCCACCGCCTCGGTGCGGCTCCGTACATCGACGCGATAGCGTGCCTCGAAATTGGCTTCGGAGGTGACGAGAAGTTGATCGCGTTCCGGGATGGCGCCCGAGATGTGATAGGGCAGGCCGCAATTGGCAAAGCTGATATAGGGCCCGCGCTCGACCAGCACGATTTCAGCGCGCTCGTCGTTCCGCCGCAGCCGGGCTGCCGCTGTTGCTCCGCCTGCCACGCCACCGATGATGACAATCTTCATATCTCATATTCTCGTATATACGCAAATATGAATATAATAGCGCCAAGCCCGGATGTCATTGGAAAACACGGCACTGCGACAGTTTGGGAGATGCCCAGCTGGTCCTTTGTCAAGACGCCTATTCGGGTGTGACCGGATTCCGCTTCGATGACCTTCGGCACAACCTTGCGACCAAACTCTTACGGCAGACGGGCAACCTCAAACTGGTGCAACGCGCCCTGAATCACGACGATCTCAAAACGACCCTGCGTTATGCGCATGTGCTCGATACCGAAGTCGCCGAGGCGCTCGAACACGCCACAGAGTCCTGAAAATACTCCCGAACGCCCAACAAAAAACTTCATAACATACTGAAATAAATAACAAATATTGAATAGCGTGGAACTGACGGGGGGCAGGGCGGTGGCGGTTCAATTCCTCTCGCTCCGACCATTTTTCCCGTCCATTTGCTTTTCGGCAGCGATTTCGTGCCGTAATTGCCGCTGAGGCCGCGTGAGGTGCACGGCGGCTGCGCTCCTGCCCGCTCTTTACCGCCTTGTTGTGGGGCAGATAAGTTCCCATATCTGGAGTACGCCTTCGCACACCCGTACGGCAGAACACCATGATCAAAAAAAACAAGTCGGCGCCCCCCGCCAAATCAGAAGTCAAAAAAATTCACCAGCAAGCCATCGAGGTGGCGGTGCCGCCGGTGGCTCTCATCAAGCGGCGCGAGCCGCTACCCGAAGAGATTCCAAAGCACCCGGCCGAAGACCCCGGCGCGCCCGCACGCATCAAGGCGATCCTCGACAATCCGTCGAGCCGGCGCTCCGATCAGGATCTCGATTTTCTGTCGTCGAGCTCGGTGCGCGGCATTCGCATCGGGCTCGATTACCTGAAACCCGAACTGGGGCTGCAGGACCACGGCATCGGCGCCACCGTTGTGGTGTTCGGTTCGACGCGCATCTGCGAACCGGCCGCGGCGCACCGCACCATGCATACGCTGAAAGCGGCGCTGGCCGACGATCCGCGCGACAAGGAACTCAAGCGCCGTCTCAAGGTGGCGGAACGCATTCTCGACAAGTCGCGCTATTACGACGTGGCGCGCGCGTTCGGGCGGCTGGTGAGCGAGGCGGCGAAGAAGCCGGGCGGGCCCCAATGCACGGTCATCACCGGTGGCGGGCCGGGTATCATGGAATCGGCCAATCGCGGCGCTTATGACGCGGGGGCCAAGACGGTCGGCCTCAACATCAGCCTGCCGCACGAGCAGTTCCCCAACCCCTACATCACGCCAGGTCTATGCTTCAATTTCCACTACTTCGCGATGCGCAAGATGCATTTCCTGCAGCGCGCCAAGGCGCTGGTGGCATTTCCTGGCGGCTTCGGCACCTTCGATGAACTGTTCGAGGCGCTGACCCTGGTGCAGACGCGCAAGATGAAGCCCATTCCGGTGGTGCTGGTGGGGCAGTCCTATTGGCGCAGCGCCGTCAATTTCGATTTCCTGGTCGCCGAAGGCGTCGTGGCGCCGGAAGACCTTGAGCTGTTCTGGTTTGCCGAAACCGCCAAGGAAATCTGGGACGGCATCCTGCATTGGTACGACAAGAGCGGCGCACCGCTCAGCGCAGTATAAGAGAGGACACGCTCGTGAAACTGTCGTTCAACGGCGCCGACCGTGGCGTCACCGGTTCCTGCCATATGATTGAAGCGGCGGGAAAGCGCATTCTGATCGATTGCGGGCTTTACCAGGGCGGCAAGGAACTGAATGAGGAAAACGAGGAGCCGTTCGGATTCGATGCCGCGGCGATCGATCTTGTGCTCTTGACCCACGCCCATCTCGATCATTGCGGGCGATTGCCGCTACTGGTCAAGCGCGGCTTCAAGGGCGAAATCATCTCCACCTCGGCGACCGCCGAACTGGCGCGCCTTGTGATGGTCGATGCCGCAAACCTGCAGGAAGAAGATGCGCGCTTCCGGGCCAAGAAAAACCGCGCCCACTTCCGCACCGTCGATGCCAAGCCGCCACTGTATTCGCTGATCGATGCCTTGAACGCGACGTCGCGGTTCGGCCGCACGGCCCATTACGGCGAGGTGGTCGAACTGGCGCCGGGGCTGACGGCGATCTTCGTCGATGCCGGGCATATCCTCGGCTCCGCCAGCGTGCTGTTGAAATCGAAAAGCGGAGCGAACTCGACCGAAATCCTGTTCTCCGGCGATCTCGGCAACCCGCATGGGCCGTTGCTTACCGATCCGCCGCCGCCGATGGAAGTGGCGAATGTGGTGATGGAAACCACTTACGGCGACCGCAATCACAAAGACCTCAATCCCTCGGTTGCGGAATTCTACGACGTGGTGATCAAAACCTTCCAGCGCGGCGGCAATGTCGTGATCCCGACCTTCGCGATCGAACGCGCCCAGGAACTGCTTTATATGGTGTGCCGCGGCATGATCGAAAACCATCTGCCGCCGCAGACGCAACTTTACCTCGATTCACCGATGGCGATCTCGGTGACCGAGGTAATGGGCCGCAATCTCGATGCGCTGAAACCCGAAATCGCCGACGCGATCCGCAAGGGTTACGATCCCTTCCATTTCGACGGCGTCCATATGGTGCGCGAGCACATGGCCTCGGAGAAGATCAACGACGTCAAACATGGCGCCATCATCATGGCGGGATCGGGCATGTGCACCGGCGGGCGCATTCGCCATCACTTCGTGCAGAATCTGCCGCGCAAGGAGTCAAGTGTGGTGTTCGTCGGGTTCGCCGCCGGCGGCACGCTGGCGCGGCGCATCATCGACGGCGCCAAGGAAGTCACCATCTTCGGCGAGCGTATCAAGGTCGAGGCGGAAGTTCACACCATCAACGGCTTTTCGGCCCACGCCGGACGCGATCAACTGTTCGCCTGGCACGCCAAAACCAAAGCCGCGCGCACTTTCCTGGTTCACGGCGAAGAAACCGCGATGCAAAGCTTCGGCGCGGCATTGACCAGCACCAAGGTCGAAATGCCCGTGTTGCACCAGAGTGTTGAGCTGTAGTACCTCGTTGCCGCCGTGATTGCCCGAGAGTGTGAAATGACTTATCCCAAGCCGCGCAGCGCCCAGATGCTGGCCGAATTGGCGGATTACGTGATCACCGAGCCGTTTCCGTTCGTGGTCGATCTCGCAAAGTGCCGCGGCATCAAGATGGTCACGGTCGACGGAGATACCATCACCGATTGGGGCGGCATCTATGGTTCGAAGCTGATCGGCTACAACCACCCGCGGATGATGACGGACGAATACGCGCGCGAGGTGCTGATCGCAGCCAACACCAAGATGGCCAATCCCGACATCCTGACGCCGCAGTGCCTCGCCTATTACCGCTTGTTGCACAAGCTGCGGCCGAAATGCATGCGCAATGACAGAGTAGAGGTCTACGCCGTGAACTCGGGCGCTGAAGCGGTCGAGAACATGATGAAGTATTTCATCAACCTGTTTCATCACCGCCAGGCGGAGAAGCAGCGCCCGGTTATCAATCCACGTTTCATCTATTTTGATCAGGCGTTCCACGGCCGCACGGTTTTTGCGCTCAACGTCACCACGCTGAAGAACGATCCCATTGCCACGCGCGATTTCCAGGGCATTATCACCGGTAATCTTCAGGTCCAGTTCCCGGCGCTGCACACCCGGTTGTCGGCGGAAGAAAATGACGAGAAGGTCACCGCCTCGCTGCAATCGCTGGAGACGCTGTTCAACACCTATCACGATGAAATCGCTGGCGTGATCCTGGAGCCGCTGCAAGGGGCGGGCGGGCATCGCTTGGCGCCGCCGCGCTTTTATACCGGCCTGTCGGAGTTGTGCCAGAAATACGACGTGCCGTGGGGTCTTGACGAAGTGCAGACCTCGGGCGGTCAGACCGGCGAAGTGTTTTGCATCGACCTGTTCGATGTTCCGTATCCGCCGCAAGCCGTCGCCAGCGCCAAGAAGTTCGGCAACGGCGTCGTTTACATGCGCCAGTCGATGCAAGACGTCGGCGTGCTCGACTCCACTTGGGGCGGATCGCTTAGTGACATGGTGCGCTTCGTGCACGAATGGCAGATCGTCGAAGACGAAAAGCTGATCGAGCAGGTGTCGGCCAAGACCGAACGGCTGGTCGCCGGCCTCCATGCGCTGGAAGAGCGTTTCCCGGCGAAGATGTGCAATGTGCGCGGCCTCGGGCTGTATCAAGGCTTCAACGTGCTGGGGCCGAGGGGCAAGGGCCGGCTGATCGAAATGGCCTTGCAGGAAGAAAACTATCTTCTGCTCGGCGCCGGGACCTATAGTGTGCGCCTGCGCCCGCCGCTGGACGTGACCGAAGCGGACATCGACGCCCTGATTGCGATGCTAGGGCGGGTGCTGGAAAAGCTCTGACGGCTTCGTGGACTGCGGCAGATCAACTCATCGGTGTGGGCGTGGCCCGCATCGGCTGCCGTCATCGTCGCCAAAACATCCGTTATCTTAGAGGCTTAGTGGCTTTCCTGCGCCAAGCGGTGGTTTGATAACATTTTACGTCGTTTGGTGTTGAAATTAAATAACTACTTTTCAAGTAGACATTATAGGAACAATGTACACCTCAAGACGTTGGTAGAGGGGATGTACATGACAAAATTGCATTATCTAATTCTCGCCGTCGCTTTTGTGGCTACCGCGACTGTACCGGCCGTTGCTGGTCCCTATGAGGCGGGCACGATCCTGTTGCGCGTGCGGGCGGTGGAGATCGTTCCGGATGTTTCGTCGACTGTCAGCATTGGCGGCAAGGTGTCGATCACCGACACCACCATTCCGGAAGCCGACATCACCTATTTCCTGACCGAGCACTGGTCGGTGGAAGCCATCGCCGGTACCGACAAGCACGCCATCTATTACAATGGCTCGACCAAGCTGGCGAATGTCTGGCTGCTGCCGCCGACCGTTACGGTGCAATACCATTTCGACCAGATTGGCCCGTTCAAGCCTTACGTCGGTGCCGGTCCGAACTTCACGCTCTTCTATGACCGTTCGACCGGCCCGCTGGGCAAGCTGCGCAGCACCGACAATTGGGGCTTTGCGCTGCAGATCGGCACCGATATTCCGCTTACGGAAGATGGCAAATACTTCTTCAATATCGACGTCAAGCGGCTGTTCCTGTCGACCAACGCATCGTTCAGCGCTTCGCCAGTGACGGCTTCGGTCAATATCAATCCGTGGCTGATCGGCACCGGCGTTGGCATCCGGTTCTAGAGTCCTGAACCGTCATATCATGGAAAACGACAATGGTATGGTTCTTCAAGAAGTCTAAGAAAAAGGGGAAGGGCGGATCGGATATTAGGGGGTCTTCCTCTGCCTCCGGCGCAGCGGACGCTGCAGCACCAACCGAATCGTCATCGAATAAAGGAGCAGAAAAAGTGGCCGAACCTGGCTTTGCGACACGCAGCATTCACGCGGGTGCCAAACCCGATCCCACGACCCAAGCGCGGACGACGCCGATCTATCAGACGGCATCCTACGTCTTCGACAACACCGATCAGGCCGCCAACCGTTTCGGTCTCAAGGAATTCGGCAATATCTATACGCGTATTGGCAATCCCACCAACGCGGTTCTGGAAGACCGCGTGGCGTCGCTGGAAGGCGGTGTCGCTGCGCTGGCGGTTGCTTCGGGGCATGCGGCACAGCTTTTGGCGCTCTATCCGCTGCTCGACGTGGGTGACGACGTCGTCGCCGGGCGGCAGCTCTACGGCGGCACGGTCAATCAGCTCAATCACGCCTTCAAGAAGTTCGGTTGGGGCGTGAAGTGGGCGGATTCGACCAAGCCGGAGACGTTTAAAGCGCAGATCGGGCCGAAGACCAAGGCGCTGTGGGTCGAGAGCATCGCCAATCCGGGCGGCGTCATCACCGACCTGGAGCCGATCGCCAAAATTGCCCACGACGCCGGCATCCCGTTGATCGTCGACAACACCTTGGCGACGCCTTATCTCATCCGCCCCTTCGAATGGGGTGCCGACGTCATCGTGCATTCCGCCACCAAGTTCCTCGGCGGCCACGGCAACTCGATTGCCGGCGTCATTGTCGACTCGGGCAAGTTCCCCTGGAACAACGGCAAGTTCCCGACGCTGACCGAACCGAACGGGTCGTATCACGGCCTCAAGTTCTGGGAGACGTTCGGCAACATCTCCTACATTATAGCCGCGCGCACGCTCGGCCTGCGCGATTTGGGGCCGGCACTGTCGCCGTTCAATGCGTTCCTGATACTGACCGGCATCGAAACGCTGCCGCTCCGCGTCCAAAAGCACTCCGACAATGCGCTCACGGTCGCCACTTGGCTGAAGAAGCATCCGCAAGTGTCGTGGGTGAATTACGCCGGTCTCGAAGGCGACGAAAACTATGCCCGATTCAAGAAATACACTCCGAAAGGCGCGGGCAGCGTCTTCACCTTCGGCGTCAAGGGTGGCTTCGAAGCCGGCAAGAAGCTGGTAAACTCGGCGAAGCTGTTCAGCCATCTCGCCAACATCGGCGATACCCGCAGCCTCATCATTCATCCGGCCTCGACCACGCACAGCCAGCTTTCGAAACAGGAACTCATCGAAGCGGGTGCGTCGGAAGACACGGTGCGGGTTTCGATCGGCCTCGAAGATGTCGCCGACATCATTGCGGATTTGGAGCAGGGCCTGGCGTAAGCGGAAAGTTTTCTCCGTTCTTCTCCTCGAGCATGGGTGCCCCCGCGCCCATGCTCTTTTTGTGACGGGGCAACCAGATCCGCGCCGCGAGGCTGTTCTACCGCAGCGGGCAGGTCCGCCGGAACGTAGGAATGAGTTGCAGCATACATCGCTTGCAGAAACGCAGATATTTCTGGTTATCCAGACATCTGTTTGAAACAATCGTATTGCTAATACATAACCGTTCGGTAGTATCGCGCCGGAGCCAGATTGGGGCAAACAAAATGCGGTTACGGGCGCAAATCATCGTCGACATCGATGCCGGCGACTATGTCGAGGCTGCCGAGCATCAGAACACGCTGCAGCACTATCTGCGCGATATCCAGGCGCAATATCCGGGCGCCAGTCTGACCATGCGTGAACGGCGCGAGCGGCGGCATGATGGCTTGGCGCATACGCCCGAACCGGCACCCGCCGGAATCCGATGACCAATCTCGGTTGAAGAGGCCATGATGGCTGCGGAACCGGGCCAATGTGCGCGCTTGCTGGCGCTGATCGAAGCGGTACGCCTGTCGAGCCGCGACGTGTCGTTGCCGGGCGTGGTGCTGTTCCTGCACATCTGCGAACGCGACGGCATTTCGATCAAGGATCTCGTTTATCTGTCGGGCTATAGCGAAAGCTTGGTGTCGCGCGCGGTCGATCGCTTGCGCGGCGAGGGGGGGGCCGGAAAACTCAAAGATCTCGGCGGCGCGTTGGTGACGGTCACCCGCCATCCCGAAGACGGCCGCCGGCGGCTGGTTTACCTGACTGAGGCGGGGCGGGTGCTGAAGGCGCGCATCACGCGCGCACTTTCCGGCAAGCCGGGTGAGGGCTGATTTTCCGGCCGCAGATTCCCGCCGTGCGCGGCTACTCCCAATTCATCAATTCCCGTCCAAGGCGTTCAGCAGTGGTTGCAGGTGCTTTTCGTAACGGCGCCACCGGCCCATCGAACTTTTGTAAAGTGGCTGCCGCACTTGGGCGAGGCTGGCCGTTCGTACGCTGCGATCTGTCTTGTGGAATTCAAGGCACCGCGGATCCCATTCGAGACCGCAGAATGCGACCAAGCGTCTGGCTTGCTCTTCAAGGTTTTCGACGATGTTTTCGTATTGCACTTCCAGCATGGCGGTTTGCGGAAGCACTGCCCGCCAATGTGCCATCAGCGTTTCGTAGGCGCGGTAATAACGTCCGAGTTCCGCGAGATCGTAGGTAAAACGGAATGTTGCGGGCGGGAACAGCGAGAAGCAGGAAACACAGGTGTCGCGCGGGTCGCGCTTGACGTGAATGATCCGCGCATTTGGCAACACCAAATGAATCAGCCCGGCAAAACGGAAATTTTCGGGTCGCTTGTCGGTGATGTGTCTGGCGTCGGGCGCCTTGGGTTGGACCCTGTCGACATAGATGCGGCCCAGGCGTTTCAGGTCTTCCGCCGAAAGGGCCGCAACATCGAACGGCAATGGTTCGGGATCGTAGCTCCCCACCACGCCGAAACCGAAATCCGTCAGTTCGTCGCCACCGAACACCTGCGGATGGCTGGCCAGGATCTGTTCGACCAGTGTCGTGCCGGAGCGCGGCATGCCGATGATGAAGATCGGCAGCGTCGACGATTCACCGAGCCCGGATTTTTCGCGGATTAATTCCGGCGTAAACACACGTGCCATTTCGCTGAGGACGCCGAGTTCCTTTTCTTCCTTGTAAGCGGCGATCGGGCGCCATTGCCGATTGCCTTCCAGAAGTTCGGCAAAGGCATCGTCATATTGCTTCAGATCCGATTTCACCTTTGAGCGGACGAAGTGCATGACCGCTTGCTGACCTTTGATCGTCGCGGCCATGTTGTTCACGAGGTCTTCGATCAGCGGAATCTGCGGATCGTCTTCGCGGAATGTTTTGACTTCGGAGAGATATCGATGGCACTCGATGGACCGTGGATCGAGCCTGAGGCCGTGTTCGAAATCCTCCTTCGCCTGATCGAGGTTGCCCAGGCACATCTTGGAGTATCCGGCGCCGATGATGGCGGTCACGGAATCGGGTTCGATGGCAAGGGCGCGCGCGAAGACCTTCAGCGCTTCTTCCGACCGGCCCAGAAAGTTCAGCGAATTGCCGAGATTGCAGTATGTCAGCACCATCGTGCCGTCCAGCGCGAGGGCCGTTTCGTAATGCGTGATCGCCTCTTCATGCCGGGCGAGAAGTGCGAGTAGCAGGCCGTAGTTGTTGTGTACCACGGGGGATTTTGGTGCGCTCTTCAGGGCTTGTTCATAGAGATGCAGCGCTTCCTGTTTGCGATCGGCCGCGGCCAGTACATTACACAGCGCATAGAGCACGTTTAAGTCGGCAGGGTTGTGCTTATAGACTGCGGTGAAATCGGCGATGGCCTCTTCGTGGCGTTCGAGTTCCATCAGCGACAGGCCGCGCTGGTAATGAGCCTGTCCGTGCCCAGGATTCAATATGATCGCTTTGTCGAAGGCCGAGACGGCCTCCTGATGCCGGCCGAGTTCCCGGAATGCCATGCCCGTATTGAAATGAGCGGTGGCGTAATCGGGGTTGATCGCGATGGCCTTGGCGAAGGCGGCAATGGCGTCTTCGTGGCGCTTAAGCCGGAGCAGGGCAAAGCCGAGATTGCTCAGGATCGCGACGTTATCAGAGGCCGCATGCGCCGCTTGCTCCAGAAGGTCAGCAGCTTTCTGGGGATGATCGGTCTGGAGGTACAAGAGTCCAAGTCCGTGCAGGGAGTCGACATGCCGGGGATCGGCCTTGAGTGAGGCGAGATAGTGTACCTCAGCTTCTTTGAAACGGCCTTGTCCGTGCAGCGCTTGGGCGGCCTGTGAGTGCATCGCGGCAGCTTTGGCGGACTGCGGGTTGATCTCAACGGTCTTCTGCATAAGCACGGTTCCTTGCCTGCTGTTGGGCGGCAGGCACTCTAGCGATATTGCCGTCGCCGGCGAGGGGTGTGTGGCCGCAGGAACGGACAAAAGAAAAGGGCCGCAGATTTCTCTGCGGCCCGTTCCCACAATGTCAAGAGACTTAGAGCTTCGCCTTCAGCTTCAGGAAGAAGTAGCGGCCGACGAAGTCGTACTGATTGGAGACCGTCTGGACGTAGCCGTCGTTGGCCACGGGCGGATCTTTGTCGAACACGTTGTCGATGCCGAAGATGGCTTGGTAGTTCTTGTACGGAACTACGATCGACAGGCTGGAGAAGAACAGAGCCGGGATGCGATGGCCAACTGCCGTCGCGCCAAGGGTGTCAACGGTCTGACCGACGAACTGTTCATCCCAGGTGAACGAGAACAGATCGGGGATGTCCAACGTCGTGCTCAAGAAACCCTTCCATTTCGGCAGGGCCGTCGAGATGGCACCGGTGGTCCACAGGCCGGCATATTGCTGGCCATCCTGGATGTTGCTGTTCATGAACGTCGTACGCAGGTTTGTGGACAGTGTCGAGCCGTCAGGCAAACCCAGCGGCGCGGCGATCGCATCGGTCGCGTAGTTCACCGCAAAGTCGACGCCGTCAGTCGTGTACACACCCAGATTGACGAACGGCTCATAGTAGCCGGTCAACTGGCCGGTTGACGAACGCGTCGTGAACAGGGTGCAAGAGGCCGCATCACCCGACGAGTAGCAATCATCCAGGCCCTGATCCACGGTCTTTTGCGAAATGACGTTCTTGATCTTGATGTTGTAGTAATCAACCGTGAACGCCAAGTTCGGAATCAGATCATCCGGCGTCAGCACCATGCCGAGGTTGTACTGGATGGAGGTTTCCGGCTTCAGGTCCGGATTGCCCTGCCAGATTGCCGTCAACTGCGGCAGCTTCTGAGTAAAGGTCGACGAATTATAGGTCAAGCCAGCGGCCGCAAAGGTGGACTGGCACTTTGCCAGGACGCTTCCGGTCGGCGTGCCCGAAGCAGCAGCGTCGCACGGATCGGTGAAGCCGTCCGCCGAAGCTGTATCGCCGAGATACATTTCATGGCCGACCTGCGGTGCGCGGAAGCCCGTGCCGAAGTCGCCACGGAAGCGGAGCCAATCGTTCACTGCCCAGTTGGCGCTGCCCTTATAGACGAACGCATCGCCGAAGTTGTTGTAGTGCGAATAGCGCGCTGCGATATCCAGCGACAAGTCCTTCGCCAGAAGAGCATTCTTGACCAGCGGAATCTTTGCTTCCGCATACACTTCATTCATGTGGTACTGGCCGCTGGTTTCTTTCGAATTGCTTTCTGCATTGTCACCAGCCTGCGAAATCGCATCCGGGACATTCAGCACGGCCTCACTGCGCCAGTTGTAACCGATGGCGACGCCGATATTACCGGCGCCGAACAGATCGGCAGGTAATTCACCGGCGAGATCCGCATACGCAATCTGCTGCGTGTACCTGGACATGGCGCTCGAGGTGAAGCGGACGTAAGCGGCTTGGTCGGCCGTTAGCGAATCCGTGCCGAATAAAGTCACGCTGCCGCAACCGGCCGGGGCACCCGAACCGCACGGCAGCGAGCCGACCAGTTCGTGCACGTGGGTGATATTGACAGCGTTGTGCTCGTAGTCGTTGCCGTCGGATTCGCCGTACATGTAGGCGGCATCCCACGTCCAATCGCCGAACACTTTTCCCTTGAAGCCGAAACGTTCCTGATAGGTGTTGACGTTGTCGCCGAAAATGCGGTCGCCGACTTCAAACAACCGCTTGTACATGACCAGGTCTTCGCCGTACGGGTTGTTTACGTTGGTCGAAGGAATGCTGGTACCGGTGAGGTACTTGGCGGTCGTATAGAACGTGCCGATCGGCTCCGGATTCAAACGCGCCGACGACTTACGGTTAGTGAAATAGGATTCCGCGAAAACCGTGATGTCGCTGGTGAGATTGTACTCCGCCGTGAGGTTGGCGTTGAGGACCGAGCGGCCCTGGATCAGATCCGGCTCTGTGCCGGTGTTGAACGTGTTACCGTCCCAGTCCGTCAATGCGCCAGCCGAGCCCATCTTGTAGCCGCTGGAGCCGCTTGCCGTGTAGAATAGGCCTTGCGGGATCGCATAGGAGATCGAGTATTTGCCGTGTGCCCAGCTACGCGAGGACTGACGGACCGGATCTTCCGAATAGTATTCGAGGCCGATCAGGACGTTGCCCTTGTCGCTGGCGAGGCCGAGCGTTGTCGACAGTTGCTTTGTGAAGTGGTCGCCCTTGCCCGAGATGCCGACGCCGCCGGTCACTTCGAGACCGTTGAAGTCCTTGCGCGTGATGATGTTGATCACGCCGCCGATCGCGTCGGCGCCGTAGATCGGCGAGGCGCCGTCCTTCAGCACTTCAAGGCGTTCGATCATCGACATCGGAACGTTCGACAAATCCTGGCCCTGGCCGCCGTTGACGAAGGTTTCGACCATGCGCTGGCCGTTGATCAGGATGAGGGTACGGTTTGAACCCAGAGCGCGAAGGTCAACCGTCGAAATGCCGCCGGGAGAGATTGAGTTCTGGTCGTTCGAACCCTGCTGACCCATTTCCGGCAGCTTGTTCAGGGCCTGCTCAAGCGTGACGGTCTTGCTCTTGGTGATGTCTTCCGAGGAAATGATCGACAGCGGCGCCGCCGATAAAGCCTCGGAGGCGGATGTCGCGATACGCGACCCGGTCACGACGACGGTTTCCGTATTCTGGGCGGATGCTGCCGACGACAGCGCCAAGGCAGTCGCCGCGGCACCGAGGAGCACTGCCCGCAGGCTATTAATGGAGTTTCTGTGGTTTTGGTTTTTCGTTGACACTGGTTTTTACCCCCTTGTTCGCAACGGCAAAACCCTTGGCCTGACGCAGCAGTACACCGCAAAGTGCCGTCAGCGCAGGCAAGGACGGATGTTGAGCAAGACTGCCCGAAGGGGTGACTGACCGGGCTAAAGTCGTTTGCGTAAAAGCAATGAAAT
>WSSedL1CaDRAFT_10000394_pt1 | contig 31033 bp, 24 predicted proteins | sample WetSurSL1Cattail_FD_9464 | JGI IMG/M metagenome (IMG submission 9464)
ATTATGTTGAGTTTGTAAAAGAATTCAATATTCAACTTGAAGATTTTGAGGTTAGTAGAGTTTTTATTACTTGTAAACATATAACTACATTCCATGACGGTGGAGCAGCGTTAAAAAAATATGGTTTACTTAATTTAAAAGAAGTATTTGAAAAGGATACACCGTTAAAAATCTTTCTGGCAGAACGCATGATTAGCATTGATGTTGATAATCGGAAGTTAATCTTTGATGGACAATACTACCCTCTATTCAGCCGGGAGGAAAAGTGTCCAGTTTGTTTTGATAACAATGACGCCCATGGAAACTCTATACATTCTATTTATGAATATCACGAGGCTATGATACTTCTTAATAATAAACTTAGTTACGATAAGGGTGAAATAGAAGTTTTCATAGGTAATTATAGGGGGCCTATTGAAGAATATTCTTGTGTAAAAAAGCATTCCGAAATCTTAAATGATATTGATCATATTATTGGGGCCATAAGTGGTACCACAAGATTATCTAAAGAATGGGAGGAGCTTCAAAGGAGGACATATTATATTCTAGAATTTGATTTAAATATTAGTTCATTTGAAAATGTGAAGAACTATAAAGATCAACTAATATATTTAGGATATAAAATCGACTTTGAAAAAATATCTCAGGGATGCTTGTTTAATATATTTCTTATAAAAAATTCCATTAATGTAATTACAGATAGGGATAGGGAAGAATATGGGCAGATTCTACCAACTGTAAAAATTTCATATGACGATTTACATATAACTAAACGCACATGGATTAATGAGGAGTAGAAAAACATCTTTGAATCTGATACGCCAGCAGACGTAGCACATTGAGTATGTGACGAAGAAGGAGAGATGATAATGCTTTGGGGCATTGTTAGTTTGTTGGAAAGGATTAGTATGTTAAAAGAGTACCAATCAACCGACTAAGGTTGTAATGGAAAATCTTTTGGGTGTCTGAAAGGCTTGATGTACACGAAAAGGGAGCTCGCATTCCGCTCCCTTTATTATTTTTTTGGCTCTTCGATATCGAACCCACCTTTAAGAATGAACTCCTGAAGCAAATTGTGTACTTTGATGTTGATCTTAAATGGTGGTATTTTTGCGTTTTTCAGTTTTTCAAAGTATTCCTTTGTCTTGGCTTTGTCTACGGAAGCCTTCAAATCATCGAAGCGGCCAAACTCATTGATGCTTGCCTCAGTTACATTGGCAGCCATGAGATTGCGGAGTTTCTTTTCATCCACCCCCAAGAATTGTGAAATACGTTGGATCTGGTCATTCTTTGCCTTGGAGTGATATTCAGTGATGTAATCCCTGAAAGTTTTACCCCTTTCCATCATGGCATTTCCGCTTTCTACGTCGTGAAGGAAGATGTTTGCATACTTTTGTTCTTCCTGCGTCAACATGGCGAATGACTTATGCAAATCATCAAGGGTCTTCCGCTTTTCAGCTTCATCTACATCATCTTGTGTCAGGGTTTTCAGAAATTTTTCAAAGCGTGAGTTCATATAATCCGAGTCGATTTTCCCGGTATCAATCTCCGTTAGGTAACCATCAATTTCGAAAGGAACATCACCGCCGCCACCAACGCCGCTGCCGTCGAACAGCTCTTTATAACGCATCGCTAGAATCAAATAGGTATTTTCATCCAGTTTGATATCGACTTGAGTCCTTGGCTTACCACTGCCATGGCTGAACTCGTACGTTGACTGATTCCATGTAAAGCCTTGAATTTTTGCAGCTTCCAGATAGTCGTTGAATGATTTGAAGAGGGAGGCAAATCTTCCACACTCCGAACGGTCATCCGGAAGCTTTTCAAAGTTTGGAATCCCGGAACGAGTGAACAGCTCGCTGATGTCATCAAAAATTTCATTCAGCTTGTTTAGATTGTATTCAAGCTTTTCTACAAATAATCCAATCGGCTTATTCCCGGAGTAGAGCTTCACCGCTTTTTCGATGTTTTGCTCCATCGTATGCGGATACCTGTAATATCGTATGGTTCCGAAAGGCTTGTCCGGGCCAAACAGACGATTGGTACGGGAGAATGCCTGGATGATATTTTCATACCGAAGCACCTTATCCATGTAAAGCGTGTTAATCCACTTGGAATCGAAGCCTGTAAGCATCTGGTCAACTACAATCAGCAAATCGATCTGCTTTTCCGGCGTTCTTTCTATCAATTGATATGGCTTTTTGTGAGCAAGTCGCGTAGCAATGTCCTTTTTCAGCTTATCGTAACTCTTCAGACTAAACTCCTGTTCATATCGGGTATTGTAATCCGCGATGATTTCCACAAGACCGTCCTCTTTAAAAGCGACTCCGCCGTTATTGTCGATGCTTGGGTCAAACAGGCAGGTAACCTTTAATCTGGGCATGGCTTCTTTTATCATCCGATAATAACCGATCGCCTCCGGGATGCTGCTGGTAGCAAAGATTGCATGGAATTTGCTATTATGACTTAAAGTCACCCAGTTGTCGGCTATGTCCTGAACAACCATGTTCTCATGTTCTTCTCTTTGATATTGGGATGTGGGCAAATAGTCCTCGATACCTCTGACATACTTTCCGTTATTACCGTTATAACCCGCCATTTTTACCCCGGAAGAATCCATGTATTTATAAAAGACGGCGCTCTTTCTAGGGTTAGCAAGGGCTTCGCTAACGGTAGCCGCTTTAGCTCGCTCCAAAGCAACAGCCTGCCGAAGATCCTTATCTTTGTAGGTCAACACTTTGTAAGGATCAAATCCAAGGACATTCTTATCACGAATACCATCGGCAATGCTGTATCTGTGCAGCTCATCGCCGAAGATGGTCGAGGTGGTGTTCATTTTCTTTTGGTTTTCATCCTGAATCGGCGTTCCTGTAAATCCAAAGAAAACGGCAGACGGGAAAGTGTCCTTTATATCCCTGAGCATATCTCCAAAGGTTGAGCGATGCGCTTCATCGACAATAAAGACGATTCTCTTGGAACTCATCATCTTAATATCATGAGCATTTACGCCGCCCTCTTCGTCTTTGATATTGCTCATTTTCTGGATAGAAGTGACGATAAGCGTGTTTGCCGGGTCGTTACTTTTTAGTTTTGAAATTAAAGTAATGGTATCTTCCGTTGCCTGAACGGACTCATTTTCATCTGCAAAACCACGATACTCTTTCAAGGATTGCGTTCCGAGTTCAATTCTATCCATCAGGAAGATAACCTTATCGGCATCTTTCGAGTTGGCAATCAGCTGTGCCGACTTGAAACTGGTCATCGTCTTGCCGGAGCCTGTGGTATGCCAAACATATCCGCCAAGCCTGGTGCGACCATCCCAGTTGGTTTTGGAAACACGGTCAGAAATGGCGTTTGCTGCATAGTATTGATAGCTGCGCATGACTTTCAATACCCCATCGGTATCATCGGCGACCGTGTAAAAGCCGATCAGCTGGTGGGCCATGGGAATGGAAAGCAGTGAAGAAGCAATATCTTTCCAGTCATTGATAGGCTCGTTATTAAAGTCCGCCCAGTGAAAATAGAAATCCTTATTGAACTTTCCGTCCATTCCGGGATTGGCGAAATAAACCGTTTCCGACGGTTCCATAGCAACAAAAATCTGAATCAGCGCAAATATTCCGGTGAAAATCCCTTCAGCGGAATATTTTTCGATCTGGTTATAGCCTTGGCTGACCGAAACGCCGCTACGTTTCAGCTCGATGTGAATTACCGGCATACCGTTGATCAAGAGCATCAAATCACCGCGACGGTCATTTAATATTTTGGACTTGCTCTTAAATTTTGGCTGCTGTGCGATTTGATAGCGGCTTTGTCCAGCAGCAATTTCACGGCGGTCATAGATTTTGAGGCTGACCTCTTTTCCAAAGTGCAGCGTGTCATCGGGATTGTCGCGGATTACGGCTACAGTTCTCCCGTTGATAAAGCCGTTTAATTTTAAAGGCGTCCGCAGCGTGGTGATCTGCTCCATAATCTGTTGCATCTCGCCGCTTGTCAGAGGATGATCATTCAAACGGTCGATATCTCTGTTGTTTTCAAAGAGAATATCCGCCCAGTTTTTTAGCAAATCTTCTTCAGAGGGATATTTCAGTACCTTAGGTTCCCAGCCTTTATGGGAGAGTGCCTCAATCAAGGATTCTTCAAAATCTGATTCTTTGTCAAAGACCATTGTGCGTTCACACCTCCTGCACAAACATTTTTTCAAGCATGGATTTCTTGATATTTTTCAACTTTTCTAACTCGCGCTGATGAAGGGTGATAAAGTGGTCAAGATGCTCAAATAAACCGGCAATTTTTGTCTGCTCGTCATAACTCGGAAATATCACTAAACCTAATAATGCGTTATCATTGGTGACCTTCATATCATTTTTTGCTCCTTTATTCACCAACGGTTTTAGGTATCTATTTAAACGATAGTCCGACTCAAAATAATATTGGACAAAATTTGAATTTGTCATCTCTTTGGGATGATAAATAGCATATAGCGTTGACACTATGCCGGCTTTTCTTTTGTTTGTCTTGATGATTCCATAAGGATTCGCTTTTAGTGGAGACTTTGTATATACAATATCTCCGATATTTACTATTCCATAATTTGAAACTGAAACACCTGCAAAACTTCGCCCCTGAAATTCAATTTGATTTACTATTCCAAATTCTCCTGATACAGAAAGTACATCATTTTTAGTAAAACTATTTGATACATTTTTTTCATTGGATGTTTCAATATAATAATTAAGTTTATTTTGCTCCCATACTCCTGTAAATCCTTTGAAACGGATCTCCGGAACATTGGCTCCATCCTTAGGGAACATTTTTTCGAGCATGAATTTTTTGACGATTACCAGCTTGTCATACTTACGTTGATGAAGGGTGATAAGGTTGTCTAAGTTAATTAAAAAATCAGAAATATTTTTTTGTTCAATAATATCAGGAAAACTTCCTACTAATTTATAAAAAGATTTATGACTCAAATCAGGAATGGTTGAGCTTCCTGCACTATTTAATATTTTTTTTTGCATATTAGGAGTTGACAAATAATTACAAATAAAATACTTGTCATAATCTTTAGATTCATATTGGATTTTGAAAAAATTATTATGATAACATCCCTTAACATCTGTTACTACAATACCTGTATTGCCTGTTCTTGTCATTAAAATATCATTTTCATCACATAATACACTTTCAGGTGGATTGTAAATATAATACCTTTCATTGCTGTCGCTTTTCAAAAATTCATTAGTAATATAGAAATACATATTCTCACCGGGGTTAACAAATCTTTTACTTATTTCGATTTGCAGACCTTGAGATAAGTTGAAAATATCAGAAAACTCACGCGGTTCCCAAGCATCGGTAAATCCAGTGAAACGAATTTCTGGTTTTTTATCTTTTACAGCCATATCATTTACCCTTTAACAGCGTCTGGAACTCGCTGAAACCTTTCATATCATACTCGTTACAGACGAGTTCATCAATGAGTGCCGAGAGAGTAAATTCTGTTTTCTTTATCTCCGATTCGATTGCAGAGTATGTGACCGCGTATTTTTTAGAAAGGGTTTTTACTTTGTCTACCAGAACATGAATTACCACATTGGGGAGTTGCTTAATGCTCTCCGTAAGCGGAGAAATCCATTTTTGTTCAAGGAGTTCAAGCGCTTGTTCGTCGGAAAGTGATTCAATGGTTTCCTTTGTTTTTATATGCAATGCTCCGGCATCCGCTTTTACCTGTGCTTTTACTTCTTTTTCTTCGGTCATTAGCTTGCTAACTTTTACAATTTTTGCTTCAAAAGAATCTTCCGGGAATTCAAAAGCGGATTGAAGCTTTGCTAAATAGGCATTTACTGCATTTTTAGAATAGGTGCCATCATTACCCGCTTCCATATTGGACCATACTACATCGTCATGGGCGCTGATAAAGGCAAGTTTGTCGGCTTTCCTGGGAAGTGCGACATAAGCGTTCAGAGCCTTCATTTCCTGGGCGTCTACATCAGCATAGATTTCTTTGAGTTTATCACCGACTTCTTTTGCGACAAAAGCATCGCTGGAATCGTTTGTCACGCTTGAATTCTTTTCTTCTTCGGAAAGTGAGTCAAGTATTTCATCATATTCAGAGGAGATTTCGGCAAGGCGGCCCTCTTTTTGCTTAAGTGCTTCATATTCAGCCGAAAGCAGTGTCCGCTGCACAAGTTCAAACGGAATAACATGACCGATCCAACCGTCCTGCACCTCTTCCTCTTTGCCGTCCTTCTTTTTGATTACCATGTTGGGATTAACTTTTTTAACCGCATTGAAGCCCTCTGTCTGAATTACTTCCATATCAACAGATGTTTTTGCCCACTCGTCATCAAGCAATTGATACGCTTCATATCTGTTAATCAGCGGAAGGGAAGCAAGGCGGGCAAAAATATTAGCACTCAAAACAACCTCTTCTTTTGAAATATTGAGGCTCGCCATATTCGTTATTAACTCGCTTTTCAGGAAACCGTCGAAGTCTCCGAAAGCTCCACTAAAATTGGAAACAAACGCTTTTACAGCGGGATGCGCATTGACAGTCTGTTCAATATTGCCGATTGCCAACTCAGCATAAGGACCTACAACTTTTGTAAACAATGCTTCTTTTAATTCTGGGAAAGCACTCCAGTACTCGCTAAGTTCAGCAATTTCACTCATGGGAATGCCACCAAACATCGAAGCATAAATGTCCCATTTTTCTGCGTCTTCAGAGGAATCAATATATCTCGGAATATTCAAGTTGTATTCATTTCGGCGGATTTCTTCACGGCGGACTTTCCTTGAGAATTGGTCAATATCCGCTTTGGCAGTTACGGCATCAACGATTTTTTTAATATCAGATGCTCTGAGTTTATTGTCCTTGCCAACTTTAATAAAACCTTTGGAAGCATCAACAATCAAAATATCGGTATTCTCACGCTTTTGCTTCAAAACCATAATGATTGTCGAAATGCCTGTGCCAAAGAAAATATTGGCAGGTAGTCCGATGATAGTATCAATGTGATTGCCCTCAATTAGATTTCTACGAATCTCGCCATCTTCACCCCCACGGTATAAAACACCATTCGGAAGAACTATCGTCATGATGCCATCCGGCTTAAGATGGAACAAGTCGTGGAGCAGGAAGGCATAATCGGCTTTTGATTTCGGAGCAAGGCCAAAGCGTGCGTAGCGAGGGTCTGTTTCCTTATTACTCGGGTCCCAATGCTGAGAGTACGGAGGATTGGAAACTACTGCATCCACATAAAGCGGATTGTAAGTTTTAGCCGGGTCGGTTTCATCAAAGTACGGCCAATCAGCTTCCAAAGTGTCACCGTTGCGGGTTACGATATTATCCGGGAGGATGCCGCGCATAACTAAATTCATACGAGTGAGGTTGTATGTATTCTGCTTCAGCTCCTGTGCATAGTATTTGATGTTGTTTTCATCATCCATATGCTTTGCAACCGAACGACCGATATTGATCAAAAGGGAGCCCGAACCGCTGGTCGGGTCATAGATATTGATTTCCGTCCTATCCTTCAAATGGTCGGCCACAATTTCGGACATAAGAAGAGATACTTCATGCGGCGTGTAAAACTCACCTGCTTTTTTTCCAGCATTGGCTGCAAACATGCTAATTAGATATTCATAGATGAAGCCAAGAACATCGTAGTCCTGCTTGCCATCCATGGGAATATCTTTAATCAGATAAATCAGATCGCTGATAGCTTTGGTTCGAGATGCGGAGCTGTCACCGAGTTTGCTTAAACCGGTCTGCAAGGTATTAAATATACCCTCAAACACCTTCTTATGAGCGGGATTAATCAGACGGTTGAATGCTGACAAGGCATCCGTGACATTAGACACATCAAAATCCTTGCCCATTTTGAGCCAAGTTGAGAACAAATCCGTATAGGAAATAAAGTATCCGACATTTTCACGAACAAACTTTACGGTTTCGGCATCGTCTTCAGAAAGAGTCTCGATGTCTTCCTGAGTAAAGCTGTTTTCTTTCAGAAACTTTAACTCCTTGTCCGAAAGGTACTTGTAAAATATGAAGCCTAAAATGTAATCTTTATATTCGTTGGCCTCGATCTTTGAACGCATTTTATTAGCGGATTCCCATATTTTCGTGGCGAGCTGTTGCTTATTCATAAATTATATATATCCTCTCTGCATGTTTTTTCGATCAATTCTTTGGAAGCAAAGCCTTGTATATCAATGAAATATAAGTGATCTCAAAATTATTCTCTTTAACCTGCGATAATCCTGTTTTTATGTATCAAGTTTGTGATTTTGGATGAGTATAATAAGATTCTTTTAATAACCCAGGATTATATAAGTTATCGTTTATGCTAGTGAGGAAAAGTGGAAAAATCACTAGAAATGATACCCTAATGTAATCGCCAAATTGTTAAGAATTGGCGAAAAAAGGATTTTACGTAACTTTACAGAAAACATTACCATATATTTTAATTGTGTTTTTTGGGAGAAGTCAAATGAATTCTTTAGAAGCAGCATATTTAGTATTAAAAGAAGCCGCTCAACCGCTTCGGGCTGAAGAAATAACTAAAAGAATTATTGAGCAAAGATTATGGGAGACAGCAGGGAAGACACCGGTCGCGACTGTAGAGGCAAACTTAAATACCGATATTAAAGAGAAGGGAACTTCCTCCAGGTTTCTTCGTGTTGATAAAGGAACTTTCATCCTGAATGAATTAGCAGCCACAAATCAGCCAACAATTCAATCGCCCCCAAAGATACTTATAAATATTCCACCACAAACATCTGTTAAAACTCTTTCCTTCACCGACGCCGCCGAACATGTACTTGAGAAATACGGTAAAAAACAGCCGATGCATTATAAAACTATAACTGAAAAAGCAATCGAATTAGGCTTAATTGCTACTGCCGGACAAACTCCCGATTTAACGATGAATGCTCAAATATTAAATGAAATTCACAGAGTAACAAGACGGGGAGAACAGCCTCGGTTTGTTAAATGTGGAAAAGGTTATATTGGCCTTACCAGATGGAAGGCCAAAGGACTCACTTTTCAGATTGAGCAGCATAATAAAGAAATTCAAAAAAAGCTTCATGAATATATATGTGCAATTAAACCTAGTGAGTTTGAAGCACTTATTGGCCGCCTTTTAACAGCGATGGGTTTTGATCTTGTATCAGTCACCCCCTTAAATAATGATGGTGGTATCGATGTGCGGGGAACGTTAGTTGTTGGTGAGACAGTTCGTATCCGAATGGCAGTTCAAGTCAAACGATGGAAAGCAAATGTTCAATCTCCGGTAGTTCAGCAAGTAAGGGGCAGTCTTGGCGCGCATGAGCAAGGATTAATTATAACTACGAGTGACTTCAGTTCCGGGGCACGTGATGAAGCGGAAAGATCCGATGCAACTCCGGTGGCACTAATGAATGGGGAACAATTAGTCAATTTACTTATAGAGAATGATATTTGTATTCGAAGGACTAATCATGATTTAATTGAACTTGGGGAAGTGGAGGACGAGGCTTGAAATATGGCAAAAAGGACTTGACGACAATTAATATTTCTTCTCACCTAAAAAGACGTGGAGTGAAAACGAAATGAAACGCACAAATTGGTTAGTGTTTATACTTAATTTCTCTTTACTATGCATGTCGCCAGTTGCTTTTGGTCAAAGAGTATCCGAAGCAAACGGCAAGGTCGTAAAGCTTGAAGCCGAACAAGAAAAGCAACTTAATACTTTTTTTAGTAATTTTTCGGAAGTTCGTCTTCAGCCATTTCGAGAAGGGGAGATGAACGACGAGACACTTATCAGGTTTGGCATCTTGATTCTATGCATCGATCCGGTGGATTTATGGGAGCAAACATTCCATATCGGGGGAATTAGTAAGAAGGCCAGTATAAGAAGATCTATATACTTTGGACAATAGGGATTATATGATGGATCACCAACCAATTTTTAATGATTGAAAATAATCTGAATGCACAGTGTATCAGATTATAACGATGAAGAAGTCGCCCAACTATCGGAAGAGACCAGGGAACAGTTAAAGTTTCATTTGAGTTATTAAAGCACATCATAACGTAGACGGAGGTTATACCTATGGGGAAACGGATCTTTTTATTAATACTACCAATAATATTACTAATTGGAGGTTGTAAAACAGCATCTGTTCCTGAAGGTTTTTCGATGGAAGGCAATTGGGTTGTAGAAGCTGTCTATGAAAAAGGAAACCCCAAAGTTTATTCCATCGGTCAAATCGATAAAAAGAAATTTCAAATTATTAAAGAGAATGGACAGTATAAGGTTATTAACTACGGTTATTTATATTCCGCGAACCCCGAATACGTTTTTAAATCAGGCTCAATAGAGCTTTTACCGAGTGTTTTAAAAGCAAAAGGAATCATCAAAGGTAAAAGTAATTCAAGAGATATTATTTTAGAGTTTGAAGGTCAAATCGCCCAACAATCTGAAAAAGCTGAGAAAATTACAGGCAAGTTTAAAATTACATATAAGATAAACGGCCATGACATCAATGGTAGTGGTTCTTGTGTAGTATACAGGGATAATGAGATTGCAATTCATGAACTTATGGATGCTGTTAATAAAAAAGACTTGAGCAAAGTCGAAGAACTTATCAAAGATCCCAAGATCCTTAATTGTCATTATTACCATAATAAAAATTTACTGATGATTCAATTGTTTGAAAAGAATTGGCCACTGGCTTCTTTATTAATTGAAAGTGGAATTGATATTAATCATCAGGATTGGTCGCAAACTACGGCGCTAATGTATGCGTTGGAGAACAACAACTCCATTATTGCCGAAGCCTTAATTGATCGCGGGTGTAATATTGAAACACGCAATGAAAATGGTTGGAATCCCTTGCTTTATGCCCTATTCTATACTCAAGATGAGAAAATCTGTTTTAAGTTGATTGAAAAAGGAGCCAATATTGTAATCCAAGACCGGGAAGATTGGACTCCGCTTATGATGGCATTACGGTACGGGAAACCTAATGTTGCCAACACGCTTATCCAACAGTACAGTACCGATTCATTGAACGTAACCAATGCGGATGGGTGGTCGGCCCTGATGCTGGCAATCCGATACAAGCAATCTACAAATGCCCATTTAATGATTTCAAAAGGGGCCTTTATAAATCAAAAAAGTAAAACCGGTTGGACTCCGTTGATGCTTGCTTGTTTGGTTAACGATATTAAAATTACTAAAGAACTGTTGGAAAACGGAGCAGATATTACCATTAAAAATAATGAAGGTAAAACAGTAATGGATATTGCAAAAATAAATTCTTCGGCGATTTATTATTTACTTATCAACTATAAAAGCAACTTGCAATGACATCGAGTACGTCATCGGAGGTTCCGGCTATTTCTACCCGAAGCCGTAGGTTGTCAGAGTGGCAGGTTTTTGGCTATCCCTATTACTTATAGCATTTTAACCAGTCCGTTTTTCTTTAATGAGCCGGAATGGATTCCGGTCCCCGCAGATTGGAGTCCCAATATTGTGCAAGGCAAAACCTATAATACGGATACTTTAATGGGCCGTTCATTATGGAATCAGGTACAAGAACGTTTAAGTCGACAATCGCTAATTTTAAAAGATAAAAAAAGCCAAATAGCTGAGGAAGCTAATCGCTACGGCGAGGGTTATTTACTTCATCCCCGTCGCGGTCAAGGTGTTTTCCGGGTTATGGTAACTGAAGCTTATCAGAGGCGTTGCGCCATAACTGGAGAAAAAACTTTACCGGTTTTGAATGCGGCTCATATTAAACCATATGCTGAAGAAGGACCTCATGAGGTCCGGAATGGGTTGCTGTTGCGGGAAGATTTACATACATTGTTTGATCGGGGTTATATGACCGTTACTTCTGACTATCATGTGGAAGTCAGTGGACGAATTAAAGAAGATTACGGCAATGGGAAAGAGTATTATGCGTTTCACGGAAGGGAATTGCTGATATTACCGGAAAATTTTGAGGACAGGCCATCTAGAGAGTTTATTGAATGGCATAATGAGAAGGTGTATGTGTCGTAAATCACCTTAAACTATAGACTAAACACGGAATGGATAGCCTGAGCAATGTTAGAAAAAGATTTTAAGAAATCCAATAAATTTTTAATAAAGTATTGGGAACATTTGTTCGAATATGGTAAAGTATAGATTAATGAGGAGGTGCGCATCTATGATTGGACGAGTTGAAATTAAGCAGTTTCAGCAAATTAACCTTGACGATCTATTTTTTAATTCACTGAAGCAAGATTATCAGGAGTTCGGTGAATGGTTTCGTCGAAAAGCAGAAAAAGAAGCTTATGTAATTTACAACGATGATCACTCCTTAGATGCATTCCTTCATCTCAAGATTGAGGAAAATGAAAACGATTCTACGATTTTCCCACCCTTATCCAATGAGAAACGATTAAAATTAGCAACCCTAAAAGTAGCGGACACGGGCCAGGGAAATAAATATGGAGAAGGTTTGCTTAAGATTTCATTTGATATTGCAAGGCAAAGCCAGGTAAATTATATATATGTTACGGTATTTGCTAAACATGAATCATTAATCAATTTATTAGGACAGTTAGGGTATGAACACTATGGCCGTAAGATAACTCCAAACGGTGAGGAAGAAGTCTATATAAGACATATTCCCAAACATTACGATTTTCATGAACCAATAACCTCATATCCCTTTATTCCAAGTATTCCATCCACTCCAGTTCGCATAGTCCCAATCGAAGCCGAATATCATAGTTTGCTTTTTCCAGCCTCCGATTTACAAGGAGCCATTCATAAGGTTGATAATTATATACCGGCTTCGAATGCCATCCGAAAAATGTATTTGGCAAAAGGACAAAATGCCGAAATGATATCTTCTGGAGATTTATTATTTTTCTATCGAATAAAACATAGAGATGAGCCCGGATTTGCAAAGTATAAAAGTGCAATTACAACTTTAGGTATAGTGGAAAAAGTTTATCGAGAGAATGTCGATTATTTTGGCTATGATGGGTTTAACAAAATTGCAGGTAAACGGACAGCATTCTCTAGTCCGGAACTTTTAAAGCAATATAATCAAGGCCGTCGAATAATGATACAGTTTTTATATTTATTATCTTTTGGGAAAGGTAATAATGTTAATTACCAAACCCTACGTGAAAATCAGATCATATCGGAAAAAGGATATTGGAGCTTTCTCCCCATATCCAACGAGAATTATCAATTTATACTCAGGGAGGCCAAAGTAGATGACAGTTATTTTATCAATTAAGCCAGAATACGCATTGAAGATCTTTGATGGAGAAAAACAGGTTGAGTACCGGAGACGGCGCATTAAAAATGCCAGTAAGGTTATTGTTTATGTAACCAAACCGGTTGGGAAAGTATTGGGAGAATTTGAAGTTGACGATATTCTATGTGCTGACCCGGAGGATTTATGGGAGCAAACATCCCATATCGGGGGAATTAGTAAAAAGGCTTACTTCGAATATTTTAAAGATACAAACCGGGCTTTCGCACTGGAAATAAAAAACGTAAGGCGATATGAAAAAGAACGGGAATTAAAGGATTATGGACTTAAAATGGCACCGCAGTTTTTCTGTTATGTATGAGAGATAAAATGGAGAAAAGAGGCAGTTTCGAGAATTAATCGAAGCAACTCTAAGGAATGAACTTTTACCTTGCCGTCACCGACAACCAATGGTTTTTCTACCTCTCCCGCCTTTGCCCCGACGAAATCAATTTCTGGCAACCCGGCGGGAGCCAAGCTTTCTCTGCCATCGAACCCGGTGCGCCCTTTCTTTTTAAACTCCATAGTCCTCAGAACTTTATCGTTGGCGGTGGCTTTTTTGTCCGCCATTCATTCTTACCAACCACTCTTGCATGGGATTCCTTCGGTGAAAAGAACGGTACTGCCGATTTTCAAACATTTAAAGCGAAAATTATGAAGTATCGTTCCAAAAACGGTAAAACTGAAATTGATCCGGTTATTGGTTGTATCATTTTAACGAGTCCGTTTTTCTTTAATGATCCAGAATGGATTCCGGTCCCGGCGGATTGGAGCCCAATATCGTGCAAGGGAAAACATATAATACAGATACATTAATTAGCCGTTCATTATGGAATTAAGTGCAAGAACGTTTCAACCGAGAATCTGTAACTTCAAAAGAAAAAACGGCTCAAATAGCGGAAGAAGCTAATCGGTACGGTGAAGGTTATCTCATCCATCCCCGGCTCGGCCAAGGCGCTTTCCGGGTCATGGTCACCGAGCTTATCAAAGACGCTGCGCAACCACTGGAGAAAAAATTTTGCCGGTTTTGAATGCAGCTCATATCAAACTCTATGCCGAAGAAGGCCCTCATGAAGTTCAGAATGGATTGCTGTTGCGGGAAGATTTACATACTTTGTTTGATAGAGGTTATATGACTCATCACCAACCAATTTGCAATGATTTAAATTTATTTGAATGCAAATTGGTTTTCTGACTATCATGTAGAAGTCAGTGGACGAATTAAAGAAGATTACGGCAATGGGCGGGAATATTATGCGTTACATGGAAAGCAATTGTTGATATTGCCGGGTAATGTGGGGGACAGGCCGTCGAGGGAGTTTATTGAGTGGCATAATGAGAAGGTGTATGGAGCGTAAAAAGTTCGAATTGTGAAGTATAGAGTTTTGAAATAAAATGGGGTGGGAACCTTCAAGATGCCGATCAATAAATGACCGATAACTGTGGCCCACGGATTCCATCGGCCGTCCTACTTTTTGTGCGACCAAAAATGTAAGCTCAGCTCAGGATGAGCTGCAAGTCGCCGGGAACCTATGTTTCCCGGTCTCTCCATCATATCTCCGGCCATCCGGTTGCTGGAGTAGGAGATGATTTAACTGCCGCTGACCTCGTGTCAGCGTCTTCTGGGCTTTTTAAATTGCCGACGGCTGTTTTACGTCCTTGTAAAGAAGCCGCGTCGCCGACATCCCTGATCGGCGAGTATTGCCTTTTCGAGGCAGCCTTTAAATAAATCTTTCAAGCAGCCAAATTAGCCAAATATTTAAGCCCAAGTAGAAATAATATTTAACTCCGAAATGGTCAGCAAGGATGCTGACCAACGCGGCTTTGGTTAATGGATTAACCTAGCCGTCGGGGACAGCGAACCATATAGAAGGACGCCGTAATGGATGCGGCGGCGGGCAGAATCAAAAACTCCGCCTCCGACCTCGGATGGGAGGAGACATGAAGGGGTCCCGGGGATCAGCGGCATAGGCAGCATTGACAAAACTAGTTTCCCCTCGCCTTTTTTCAGGAGAGGGGAGAAAAGGGGAGAGGTCCGGTGGGATTCAACCGCGATGTGAACATCGCGCGGTGTGCCGGCCATTCCTTTGGCCTGGAAGGGTGCAGGAGGACGGGTGGTGCCTCCTGTTGGCATCAAAGCCATATTCATGTTAATAGGAAAAAATCTTTGCCAGTCGCTTTTAAAATAAATTTATTCTTTAGGGGCGAATGCTTTGCTTTCAAGCTGCGCAACGTGAGCTTCCACCTACAATATTTAATCTTCAATTTTTTGAACATACCGTAGTTGATCGTTTTTAAGGTCAATATACAATTTTCCATCTGAACCAAGCGAAGCGAAGATTACATCGGAAATTTTATTAATGTTCCGTTTCTTTAACTCCTGATAAAGCCAACTAAAGGAAAGGTTGTTCTGGTGTAAATTCTGCTCAATAATATCGCCGTCTTTAATGATCTCACTACTCATCCCTTTATAATTTGTAGGAAGATTTAGATCTTTAGGAGTCACTGGTAGATTCTGCGATTTTTTTAAAACACTTAATTGTCCGTGCGGTTCTAAAACTGCAAATTCTACCTCGTTAACATCAAATACCCCTTGTTCGCGCAACTGCATTTCCAAATCATCCAGATGATAGCGAAGCCTAACCAGGTTTTTTTCCAAGATCTTTCCATTTTGAATTACCACTACCGGTTCACCCTCAATTAACTTTCGTAACCGAAGGTTCTTTAATGTTATAAAACCCATCAAAAAAGTACAAATTGCTAAAATAATCGGGCTAAGTAATACCCATGACCCCTTTACCATTGCCACTACATAAGCTCCTCCGATTGTTCCAATGGTAATTCCAATCACAAAATCAAAATAGGTTATTTGGGAAAGTAATTTTTTCCCAATAAAACGGGTTAAGAGTAGTAATAGAAAAAAGATTAAAATTGATTTCCAAGTTACCAAGATTAGTTGATCCATAGAACCCCACCTAAAATCAAATAAAATGAGATAATTAGTATTACCGTATACTATAGTTTTAAGCTTCGGGGGGGTTATGAATGGCTCAATTTCCTAAACTCTACATCTTCTCGATGTCTCGTTGGCTTAATGCCTTTGCAAAGCCGGCAAGCAAGAAAATCTCCCAATTGACCACCCCCCACCCCGTAAGCTTCTGGAAATTTTAAAAATTTTATTTTTACCATGAAGGGAATGAAGGACATGAAGAAATAAAAAATCTGCGACGACAATAACTTCATGCTCTTCATGTTCTTCATGGTCAATATGCAATTATTCTCTGTGTTCTCTGTGCCTCTGTGGCGTAATGTCTTAGCAAAGTCAGTCCCCAATTGACCGACGAAAACTTAGGCTCTGTCTTAGAGGATTTGCAACAGCCGTTGGTTTTCAGCCCGCGGATTGAGAACGAAGCATAAATAAAAAGAACATAATTTTCTATGATAGAGCTAAAACTTAAAAGTCGCTCTTTTTACCTGCTATAACTCTCCGTTTCATTCCACCGCCATTCCCAATTCATTACGTAAATATCGACCAGTTGTTGATTTCCCCGCAATATCAAACAGTTCTCCGCATTGTTCTGTTCCGCGGCTTTGGTGAAATTAAAGGACCCGGTAATCACATCGGCCCGATCCACAATCATGATTTTATTATGCGCTATTGCAAAAGCCCTGTCGATATGCACCGGCACCCCGGCGTTCGTTAGATAGGTGGCCGACGAATATTTTTCGGTTTGTTGAGACTTGTCAAGAATCACCCTGACCATGACACCGCGTCGATTTGCGCCAACCAGAGCCGCCGCTATCGGAGCGCTTGTAAAACTATAGGCCTGGACTTCAATGGACTTCTTGGCTGCGTCAAGCTCTTTGATGATTAAGTCGGTAATGCCGCCGTTCGGAGAAAATCCAACCTCAATAAAACCGGTGGCCGGTATGCTTTGAGGCGTACTGATGGAACCGGGAGGAGATAGTTTTGAACTTACAAAGGTTGAAATGAAAGTAGTCATGACGGTTATCCGACCTGTAATGAAAAAGTTTCTTATTGAATAACCTATTCAATCTTCATTACGCTTTATGCAGAACTAACCGAAATAAGGCTCAAATCCGGTCCGGATGGCTGAACGGATGAATAAAATGGATCTGCTCTATGTTTTTTGGTACCGGTTTCATAGCGGCTAATGGCTGCTTTTTTTATTTTAAGGAGACCCTTTCGGGTATTAATCCGAGTGATTCAACCCATAAGGGCTATAAATTTGGAACCTGAAGGAGAAGACCAAAAAAAGGTGAATAATTACTAAGTAAGGTATGGAATTAACTGGGCTCTGCCCTATTTGGAATGAAATAGTAAGCGGAATTTTAGCCAAGGATGGCGGAGCCTTACAATCTATTCACCTCGATTCCGAAATTTTTCGTAAGGAGACTAAAACATATGGCAATGACACTTGCTGAAATCAAAAAAGACCCGGTGATCACCGCGTTTATTCAAAAAGCCGATGAACACCTGGGGGTAATGGGCTATACTGAGCATGGCTTTCGCCACGCCGGTTTGGTTTCAAACATCTCTCAAAATGTATTAATCCGGCTGGGTTATCCGGAACGCCAGGCTGAGTTGGCGGCCATCGCCGGATATATCCATGATATCGGCAATATCGTTAATCGTAAGGATCATGGACGGAGCGGCGCGATAATCGCTTTAAATTATTTGCTGGAGAAAGGGTTTGACCCGTTGGAGGCGGCTACCATGGTTGGCGCCATCGGAAACCATGAAGAAGAATGCGGTGAAGCGGTAAACCCCGTATCGGCGGCGCTGATCCTGGCGGATAAATCCGATGTCCACCGCAGCAGGGTACGCAATTCGGACCTGGCGACCTTTGATATCCATGACCGGGTAAATTATGCCGCAGTACACTCTTTCCTCAATGTTAATGAGGAGAAGCGCAGCATTACCCTGGAGATCAAGATTGAAAATTCCATTTGCCCGGTGATGGAGTACTTTGAGATATTTTTAGTGCGGATGATGATGTGCCGACGGGCGGCCATTTTTTTGGGGTGCCAGTTTAAGATCGAGATTAATGGAAATGTCCTATTGTAAGGATTAAGCCATTGGTATCTTTCGGACACCTTGTTTTCTTCAGTAATCCGTAAGAAAAACCATAGGCCAGACAAGTGGCGAATGCCAATACACCGGCGTCATTGACAAGATAGGCAGTGATACCGCAAGTCAGCAGAGCTTGCCACACCGGTTGATCTTCTGGGAGGATTAATTTTTGAGTGGTAACCGCCCGGTTAATGACTCCCAGGACCATCCCCAGTAAAATCAGACGGCTCCATGGGCTAACCATCGATAATTTCAAGTTCATCAGTAATTTGCGGATGATAATCTCTCCTACCTGTGAGAAATCCTTGCTGATAACTAGATGCACAAACCGGCCGATATGGGTTTGAAACTCCGGCGGGCGGCTGCTATCCCATAAACCGATGGCTAATAAAGCCAGTCCGCAGCCGGCTATCGCCAGCCACATTTTGCGATTATTAATTTTTACGTGGTATAAATGAAATAAGTAAAACCCAAAACCGACTACTCCGGCGATAATACCGCCAAATTTGGCGCCAAACTGCGGCCAGCTTAATATAAAGACTGTAATGGCTAAGATCATAATCGATGGCCAGCGTTTGGCGGTATAGTGGTAAATCAAATACGAACTTAAAAGGGATACCGCCAAAAAGATCCCCAAATATTCATTGCCCAACCCATAATATCTGGAACCGGACATGGCGTTGTATCCAAGAGCGGAGAAACGGATCAGCTGCCAACCGAGGATCTGGTCCCCGATCAAAATCAACCAGAGCAGACTGGCCTGGATTAAAATCCGCAAATGAATATCTTTGATTTGCAGGAATGCGATAGTCAGTAGTAGGGTTAGACCTGACAAACCCACGCTGTTCCAAAAAGTAACCGCGAACAACGGCAAGATGATCAAGGTCAGGGGTACGGTACAGACTCCGGTGAGCAGCCACTCTCCGATAAAATTTTTCCTTATATAAATACAAAATAGACCGAGGGTCCAGCCGAGGGCAATTAACCAGCGGTACCAATTCAGTAGTGAAGGTTGGCTGATGCTCATCATCATTAAGCGTTCGTTTAAACTTAGCAAAGCGGGAATTTTAGCGCTTGTAGCCGTTACTTTCATAACTTTGCCTGAAAATGGGCGGGTATGGTCTAAATGGGCCATGTGGACCAGGGTGGGCAATAAATCGATATTTGCCACTAAACCGCTCCATTTGGTAGTCCCGGAGGTCAGCAGGCCCTTTTGATAATCCGGACTGTAGATGATGAGGGGGGCTAACAGATTCTTTTTCATTACTCCCTCTTTGGAGATGGAAGGAGAGATCATCACCAGCGTGAAATCCGATGGAGCGCCGAGTGCGGCTATTTGTTTTACCAGAAGATCGAAACGTTTCCAGGTTGCGGCTTTGAGTTTCAGATAATGGGCTATATTCATCTGGTCGCGATTTAGGTCCAGCCGGGCGAAGTCGCCGAACTCAAGTAGGATAATTTTTCGATAGCCCAGTCTGGAATGGAGTTCACTAATCACTGCAGGGATGTTGGTACGGTAAAGATAAGGAAAGTCCGGGTCGGATTGAATGACCGAATTGGCGATGGCACCCTCATTAATAAGTCCTTGTTTATTCATGATCACTAAGCCGCCGGGACGGTTTTTCTGGATTTGACTGTCGATATTGCCGATCAGGCAGGTGCGCCAGTCATGATGTTGAAAAATGTCTCCCAAAAGGCCGGGGACGGTTTGGTGATCCTCTAAATGGGCCTGACACTTGAGCAGACCGATTTCCGGTACAGCCAGGTTTTGATCTGCTTTTGGATTGAGGGTGACTCCGAAGCTCCAATCAATATATGAAGCGGCATTACCGCCTATTAATGCATCCAATAATTCAAAGGCCCCAATCTGAGTCCCCACCACAGTGCTGCGGCTACCGGCGCCCAATGTTAGATATCCGCTGGGGGAATCGGTATATCCCATACTGTTGCGGATATTCATTAAACCGCATGCGCTGGAGTTTAGCAAGCGCTTGATCGAGGGGAGATTGCTATTCCATAAGTCAATGCTATCCAGCTTGTCAACCGAAAGAATTACAATCGGTCGTTCGGAAACAGAAACGGAAGCGGCCGGGCCGGATGGCCGGGGCAGTCCAAGACTAGTAACCGGAAAGATCAAAAAAGCAGTTAGAATAAGTAATAAACCGCTAAATACTTTATGCATCAATATTTTCCTCATCCAAATTTAAAGATAATCGGCACCATAAATTACTATACCATATATTTATCGCAAAATAAAACTCTTGTATAGTTTCCCCGTTGATCTCTAATATAATGTGGTTAAAAAAATGGACAAGGCGAAGGATTTGTCAGAAATTATAACAAGACCCAACTATTCTCACAGGGATAGGATTCCTTTGAATTGACAAGCCCATATGAAACCGATATAATTAAAAAGGCATTTTAGAGGCTTTCCGCTTATTTCGAGAGGATCTTGGTTAAGCGGATCTTTTTTCATTTATTATAAATATCAATAATTGGAGGGGACGCAGATGTTTCAGATCATTGTTGTAATTGTTGTGTTGGTTATTTTCGGTTTATTTGCATACGGCGCTTTCCGAGCGGAAAAGGCAGTTGCTGCTAAAGCCAAGGCCAACCGCGAAGCCCACACCAAAGTATCGGCGAAAGCTGCTAAGAAAAAATAATACGATTGAGGGCAAATCCTGTGCGACGAACCCAATTTCAATTTCCATTTGCATTTCCATTTTCAGGTTCATGGCGTTTTACCGTTGTGACCTTTTTATTGATTGTGTTTTTAGCCGGCACTCCAATTCTAAATGATATTGGGAGTTTATTTGCTTGGGTTACATTATCAGAAAGCCAAGTAACCCCTTTAGGAAAATCAGCCGGACAATTTGATAATAAAGGCTCAGCTTCGGATGCTCCAAATGATGTTGCATTTAGGGCTAATTTAATACCTGCGGTAAATAACGGCTTGACTACTCCACGGCCTAATCCGCCGGTTTGGGAGCAAATTGATGGAGCTAAACCGATTCGGGTTATAGCGGGGTTTTTCTTTGCCATTATGGTGATCTCGTTATTTTTTATGTTTTACCGTAATTCCCGTAATGGTTCAGGAGTTGATGATGATCACCTTGACATATGCTGTTTAGGTTTCGTAGCTGAAAATAAAATTTAAATAATAAAGGAGAGATAGAGTTGAGACAGGATTTACGCTGGAGAGCAGGAATAATCTTTATTGTAACAATTATCCTGGGTCTTATCATCAGCCCGATTGGGGCCGGTCTCTTTAAGACGGATCCCATCCGCTTGGGATTGGACTTAAAAGGAGGGGTCGAGTTATTATTATCACCGGATTACCGGGTCGGCTCCAATGTGCTTTTAAAACTGGGCGATGCATTTACCGCAAAACTGACTCAGGCCAATATTGCAGCGCCTCAAGTTGCTCCGTTGGGAGTCATGGACGGGGACCGCTACGACGGTTTAAAATTCACCTTCGCCAGCGCGGCTGACGCCCAAAGGGCCATGAATGTCGGCGCTTTTCCCGAACACTACTCATTTGAACAAATGGGCGAGACCAAGAATTTTAATTTAAGCCCCACAGTCAAAGTGAATGCGGTTGAGGTAAGAATATTGCAAGATGCCCGGGATTTCCCGGAGGACGCGCTGGAACGTTCGAAAGCCATTATCGAACACCGTATTAGTGAAGCCGCCTCGGGCATGGCTGAAGCCGATGTCCGTCTGGACGGTAAAGGACGTCTTAATGTGCAATTGCCGGGTTTAAAGACCCTCCAACAAGCCAGGGACATTATCGTAGCCACCGGCCGTTTAACCTTCCGGATCAATGACCAGATCGTGCTGGACGGCACCGATATGCAGGATATCCGCGTTTCTTACGAAGCCGGTAAAGGCTATGTGATTAACTTTATTTTCAAAGGCGAAGGCGCCAAACAGCTTGAAAAGATTACTACTGAGAACATCGGCAAGAAAATGGCGGTTTACCTGGATGAATCCATGCTGATGGACCCGGTGATCCAGGACGCTATCCCGGGCGGTTCGGGAGTTATCACTTTGGGCAGCGCCAGCAAAGATGAAGTTGAAAAAGACGCTCTGTTGATGAAGTCGGGCGCTTTGCCGGTATCGCTCAGGGTGGTCCAATCCACTCAAGTTGCTCCGACATTGGGCAAAGAGATCGTTAATCAAAGTGTGTTGGCGGCAGTCATCGGAGTTGCCGCGGTTGTCGCCTTCATGTTGATCTTCTACAGTCTGCCGGGTTTGTTGGCCGACTTTGCACTGATGATTTTCGTGGTTTTATTCTTGGGTGTGATGGCCATATTCCGCGGAGTTTTGACTCTGCCGGGGATCGCCGGTTTCATCCTCACAGTCGGTATGGCGGTTGATGCCAACGTGATCATTTTTGAGCGAATCAAAGACGAAATCCGGAGCGGCAAGCGGGTACGTCCCGCGATCCATGCCGGTTTTGACCGGGCGTTGATCGCGATTGTCGACTCCAATGTTACCACCCTTATCGCAGCTTTGGTGCTGTTCTTCTTCGGCACCGGTCCGGTACAGGGTTTTGCAATTACGTTAACCCTGGGTGTTCTGATCAGTATGGTGTCAGCGATCTTTGTCACCCGGACATTCCTGGAATGGAAAGTGGATAACGATCCCGATCATTATACGAAATATTTCGGGGCTAAGGAGGTACCCATCGAATGAATATTTTTAAATATCGTAACATCTACCTTGGTATCTTTATCACCACGATGATCCTGAGTGTGGTCTTTGTCTTTGTCAATCCCCATAATGGCTGGGGAACCAAACCCGGTTCGCCTTTAAACCTGGGTATCGACTTTACCGGCGGCACCAAGATTTATTTCCCGGTACCCCGGGCGGTCAGTTCCGACGAAGTGATGGCGGTATTAAAGAAGATTGATTTGCCGGACTTTAAAGTAAACCCGCCCCAACCGAATCAATATATTGATTCTACCGGGGTTACCCGTTATCAAGTACTGGTATATACCAGATTTTTAAATGATACCGAACAAGAAACAGTTGTTAAAGCACTGGAAGCCAAATTCGGCCCGGCAGGGACCGGACAAGGTTTGGATATATCCAGGGTTGACCCGCTGATTGGAAAGGAATTAGTGGAAAATGCCATGAAGGCAGTGGTGGTTGCCCTGGTTTTAATGCTGATTTATATCTGGTTCCGTTTCGAATTGATTTCCGGTGTTGCCGCTATTGTGGCCTTGTTTCATGACTGCCTTTTGGTTTTGGGAGTGTTCGGATTATTTGGGGTTGAGGTCAATTCCACTATTATTGCGGCGCTCTTGACCATTCTCGGTTATTCCATCAACGACACTATCGTAGTCTTTGACCGGATCCGGGAAAATGTCAAATATAAAACCAAGGATACGCCCTTTGTTGAGGTTGTCAATGATAGTATTTTACAGACCTTTCGCCGTTCTTTGAACACCAGTTTTACGACGGTCATCGCTATTTTGGCATTTTATTTGATCGTTCCCAATATCCAAGAATTATGTTTCGCTCTGATCGTGGGTATTACTTCGGGAACGTACTCCTCGATCTTTGTGGCAAGCCCGATCTGGGCCATCTATAAAGACTATCAGGAAAAGAAAGCTCTGACCCGTAAACCGGCAGCTGCAAGATAAAATGTCAAAATAAAATAGTTTTTTTAATGGGGCTGTCTCAGAGAAGTAAATAGAGACAGCCCCATTTCTTTCATAGATTGATTCACTTGATTTCATTTACATTTACGGTTATAGTAGAAATAAACAAGATAAAATGATAAAGTTAAAATAGCGAAATCGTAAAGTATTGAATAGTAAAATATTACAATATTAAAATATTGGAAAAATTAGGCTCTGTTCTAGAAGATTGTTGTTCTTTTGGTGCTTCGACCTCAAGCCATGGGTTAAAACCCATGGCTGATTATTAAAAGCATTCAAAAGCCCAGTTTTACTGGGCTCCGTAGTGCTTCGAAGCCGATTTTCTTGCAAAAGCAGCAAAGGATAACCGATCCCCAGAGGGGATTTAGAAAGATTTTAAATATACCTAGCCATGTGGTTTTAACCCGTGGCGGGCAGAAATTTTAACAATTGTCTTAAACAGAGCCAAAAATTAAAATATCGGAAGAAGAGGTACACGATGTTTGCTGTTGCCCGGCAACAAAAAATCAAAGAATTGTTGCTTAAACATAAACAGATTGATGTTACTACCCTAGCAGCTACTTTGGGAGTCACCGAGGTAACGGCTCGACGTGATTTGGATGTTCTTGAAAAGGAAGGTTTCGCCACCAAGACTCACGGTGGGGTGATCATTAATGAAGCGGTAATGGAAGAAAACCGTGAAACTCCGGATAATTGTGTTTCCCCGGAGATCAGGGAAATCGGTGAATCAGCGGCCTTATTGATTGATGACAAAGATGCTGTTTTTATCGGCGGTGGTTTAACCTGTCAGCAAATAGCGCTTAATTTGAAGAATAAACAACGGGTCATGGTCATGACCAATGATCTGATGGTGGCCCGGGAGTTGACCAATACCAACGGGGTTATCAGTGTTGTAACCGGAGGTAATACCCTTGCCGGGACCAATGTTCTTTTGGGAGATTTGGCATTACGGGCTTTGGAAGGCATTCATTTTAATAAAGTGATTATCAGCGTTGCCGGAGTCAGTTTTTCCCATGGGTTTACCACTGATACGGTGGAGGAAGCCCAGCTATATAAACAACTTTTTAGCATTAGTAACGAAACGATTATCGTGGCTGATTATAATAAATTTAATAAGATTGGTTTTGCGCATCTCACCGATCTGACCAGTATTCACAAACTGGTCACCAATAAGGAAGTGGACCCTCAGTTTAAAGAGTTTTTCTTTCAGCACAATATTAAAGTGTATACCCCCTTTGAAGTCGAGGAACTAACAACCTGGGGGGAATCGGCCGGTGAATGACTACCTTTTAGAATTGATCGATATCCAAAAGAGTTTCGGCAAACATAGTATTCTTAAAGGGATTAACCTGCGGATTAAACCGGGCGAGATCCATGGCTTAATTGGGAAAAACGGCGCCGGTAAAACTGTTTTGATGAAGATCGTAAATGGAGTGATTCCCAAAGATTCCGGTCGTATTATTTGGCGAGGTAAGGAGAGAGAGATCACTTCGGTAAAGCAGGCCCAGAGTTTGGGGTTTTCCATGGTCTATCAGGATCTGAGCCTTTTCCCTGATTTAACAGTGGCGGAAAATATTTTCGCGGGACATTTTGCCCAAAATGGCCTGGTAAAATGCGGGGTTATTGAGCTTGACGCATTATACCGGAAAGCGCAAAATGTATTGGACCGTTTGCATTTTACCATTAACGCCCGGACCAAATTAGCGTTGCTTGGTTTAGGACAGCAACAAATGGTGGAAATCGCCCGGGCGATTTCCCGAAAGGCTGAGCTTTTAATCCTGGACGAGCCGACGGCTGCCCTTAATGAACAGGAAGTCGGTCGTTTTTTCCAGATCCTTAAAGAGGTACAAGCCTTAGGGGTCACCATTATTTATATTTCGCATCGGATCCAAGAGATCAAAGAAATAGCCCAAAATATAACGATTATACGGGATGGTTTGGATGTTGCTTCCTTTCCAATCAATACGGTAGAAGGGGAAGACATTATTAAATTAATGGTGGGCGAGGAGGCGCTGGGTAGATATCCCAGGCTGGGCCTGGCAGCCCGTAAAGAATTGCTGCGGGTTGAAGGCTTATCCACTGCCAATGTGTTAAGTGACATCAGTTTTACCCTTCATGAACGAGAGATACTGGGTATAGCCGGACTGGCCGGTTCCGGCCGGACCGCATTGGTGGATGCCATCTTTGGAGTAAGAGCTTTTATCAAGGGGAAAATTTTTTTGCGCGGCCGGGAAATCAAGCTTAAATCCCCAAGGCAGGCAATTAAAATGGGATTTGCTTATCTGGCGGAGGATCGGGTCCATGCCGGCTTGTTTAATAATTTAACCATCAAAAATAATATTGTGGCTTCCGATTTAACCCGAGTAACCCAAAGAGGTTTTATCAACGCTAAACGGGAATGTTCCATCGCGCAGGGCCTGGTCAGAAGGCTTGGCATACTTATCCACAGTCTACAGCAAAGAGTATCAACCCTAAGCAGCGGCAATCAACAAAAGATCATGTTAGCCAAATGGCTGTTTAGCGGGGGTTATGTATATTTATTGGATGAACCCACCAATGGTTTGGATATTGCTTCCAAAGTCGATGTTTATAATATAATGAATAGCATTATTTGCGGCGGCTCCGGAGTCATCATGATCTCTTCCGACTTATCCGAATTAATCGGCATGTGTCACCGGGTATTGGTTATTTTTAAGGGTACCATTGTTGGAGAGTTGAAAGGATCGGAGATCTCCGAGGAAAAGATTTTAAAAATGGCTTCCGGACGCGGGTAGAGCCTAAACGGGGATAAATGAGAGTAATCAATAAGAGCCTTTAGAATAACGGCTCTTTTTGTTTGAATGAAGCGTGGGCTCATTTACCGATTCAGTTCCGCTTCAAATGGGGAATAATATTTTTTAAAAAAAGTAATCAGAAAATTAAATAATAAAAAGATATCAGCCACTCGTATTGAATATGTTACATATAAGTTAACTATTATTTACTGAAACGGATCACAGCAATAGAATGTTTTTTACGATGAGGTGTAACCAAGATTTTACCGGGGCGGCTTATTTTAAAGCCGATATCACTTAATTTAACGAAGGGAGAATACAATATGGGTATGGAGCTGAACGAAGCGGCAAAATCTACGGTGAAAGAGCAAAAAGAAAAAGGACTTCAACTTTTAAAAAAGTTATTGGCAATCCGAGAATTTTCTTTGATGCTCATCATTATTGGATTTGGCATTATTTTATCGTTCTTGTCCCCGTATTTCTTTTCAGTGGCCAATATTAGTACAACCGCAATTGGTTTGGCAGGTGACGGTATTATTGCGATTGGAATGACTATGGCATTGGTACTGGGGGGGTTTGACCTTTCGGTGGGTTCGGTGATGGCTTTAAGTGGAGTGATTGCGGGTGCACTATATTTAGCCGGAGTGGAAATCTGGTTAGCGGTTCTGGTGGCCTTGCTCGGAGGCATCTTTTGTGGTTTATTTAACGGCTATTTAATCGGCAAGGTGAAATTAAATCCGTTTATTACTACGTTGGGTATGATGAGCATCGCCCGAGGCGGTTCTTATGTATTAACGCAAGGTTCGCCGCTTTCCCTATCGGGATTGGCTAAAAGTTTTACTTTTTTCGGAAGTGGACAAGTATGCGGGTTTCCGATCATGGTGTTAATCTTTCTCCTGATGGCGGTATTTATGGACTTTGCCCTCCGCCGTTCAGCTCCAATGCGTCAGGTGTTTTATGTCGGCAGTAGTGAAAAAGCTGCAATTCTATCCGGTATTAATGTTCCGAGAGTTAAAATGGGAGTATTCTTTCTTACGGCATTGCTATCCGCCATCGCCGGGATCTTGACCTTATCCCGATTTACAGTGGCGCAGCCGAATGCCGGTACCGGATCGGAATTAAGGGCGATTGCCGCTTGCGTAATTGGCGGGGCTAGTTTAAACGGCGGTGAAGGAACTGTTTTAGGCGCCGTATTAGGGGTTGTATTATTGGCGTTGGTTAATAATGCCTTGATTTTGTTAAATGTTTCAGTATATTGGCAGGATTTACTGACCGGAATTATTTTGATTAGCGCGGTTTTGATTGATTTTATCACTCATCACCGCTCGGCGGGAACCAGGTAGTCATCTTTCCATTACCAAGGAGAGATGGATAGGCTTTGGGGCGGGATTTCATATGCTGCGGCCAAGATACCAATGTAAGGAGGAGATTGGATGAAAAAGAACCTTACTTTACTTATTATTTGTTTGCTGTCGGTCGTTGTGACCATCCCAGGTGTTGCAGCCATCAAGAATGCTTTTGCCGGTAACCCAAAAGAAGAATACTATATGGTCAGTTTTGTATCCGGTATTGAGTATTGGAAAGGTTGTTTTAAAGGGATGACAGATGCTGCAACTCTGTTAGGAGTTAAAGCCATTTATACCGGTGCTCCTCAAGCCGATGTGAACCAAGAGGCAACTGTTTTGGAACAAGTGATCGCCAAAAAACCCGCAGGGATAGCAATTACTTGTGCCAATCCGGATGGGCTAAAGGCTCCCATCAATAAAGCGATTGCCGCGGGTATCCCCGTGGTAACCTTTGATGCCGATTCACCGGCTAGTAACCGTTATTGTTACCTGGGCACCAGTAATTACAATGCCGGCGCCACGGCAGCGCGCTATTTGGCCAAATTAATAAACGGTTCCGGAGCAGTCGCTGTTTCTACAGTTACCGGTCAACTCAATCATGAACAACGAAAAGCCGGGTTTATAGAAACCTTGGCCGTTGAGTATCCCAATATTAAAGTGGTCGCTACCGGGAATGACAATAATGATCAAACGAAAGCCGCAACGTTGATTGCCGGGTTTATCCAGGGCCATCCCGGATTGAAGGGGGTTTTCTGTACTGATGCCTTGGGTGGAGTCGGTTCCGCCATTGCTGTTCGCGAGGCAAATCAAGTCGGTAAAGTTAAAATAGTGAGCTTCGATACGGACAGAGGCACTCTCGATTTGATTAAAGAAGGCGCGATCAGCGCTTCGATTGCCCAAGGGACTTGGAATATGGGTTACTGGTCTTTGATGTTTCTCTACAATACCGGTCACAACTTAGTTAAACCGGTAGACGGATGGAAGACCAAAGGAATTAATCCGCTTCCCGGTATAGTGGATACCGGTGCCAATGTTGTTACGAAGGCAAATGTAGATGCCTTTTATTCCAAATAAAAGACAAATCCAGCAGGTGAATAATTGATCCAATGGATGGAAAATAAATATTCTTTTGGTCGGATTTTATATCCAAAATGGTTAATCAAACCCAGGAGGAACGAAAGTGGAAACGGATCCCAAAATTAAAAAATCCTATGTAATCGATATGGATGGGGTTCGCGCCACCCAACTTATTGCCATGGGGATTCCTTTTATTGCAACCAATCCCGATGCGACAGGCCCTTCTGAAACAGGATTAATACCGGCATGCGGGGCGGTAGCCGCGCTGCTGGAGAAGGCCACCGGCTTTAAACCGTATTTTATAGGGAAACCGAATCCTTTGATTATGCGGTTGGCCCTGCGTTACCTGAACGAGCATTCTGAAAATGCGGTTATGGTGGGTGACAGTATGCTAACCGACATGCGGGTGGGTTTGGAATCCGGTATGGAAACCTTTTTAGTACTGTCGGGAATCTCCACCCGGGAATCCATTAAAAAGTTTCCATATCGTCCGATGCGCATCGTCAACTCCGTAGCCGAAATCGACCCATAATTTATTTTTTTAATAGTTTTATCGATTAATTCATTTTCCAGGTATCACTGCGATAACCCAAACGCAATGCTTCCAAGGCCATTGCTTCCGCCGGTGGAATATTGCCCAGATTGACATTGGGTCCAAACTCGTTGATCAACTTTGCCTGTTGGCTTTTGAGGGGCGCTTCCCAGATGACCCGTTCCAAAGGTAATCGGGAACTGAGTTTTTCAAGTTTCTCCGGGATAACCTGTCCTTTACCGTCATAGATCCCAATCCCTTGTCCCGACTCCCGGGCCTCAATAATTACCCAGACCGCACCGGCCTCTAAATCACTATATGCAGTTTGAATCAGAATTTCTTCATCCGGTTGCTGCACGTTGTCCTTCTTACCGACTTCGGTGATCACCCGTAATCCAGAGCAAAGCGCCCTTTTGATGGCATTTGCTCTTTGAGAGACCGGGATTTCCAAAGAACCGTCGGAAACTTCAACCCATTTAAAACCAAGATCCATCAATTTATCAAAATAGGCTTGCGATTGATCTTGCCAGAGCGCAATCTCAAAAAATGTTCCTCCGGGGTAAATCGGGATGCCATACGTTGCGGCCAGTTGAATTTTTCTAGTTAATATTTCTCCGGGGTATAGCGCCGTGGTGCCGAAGCTTAGTTTTAGCAGATCAACAAAGCCGGCATCCATCTCCAATAAATTGGCAGTTTCCTGCTCCGATAAACCCTTATCAATCAACATGGTTATCCCATAGGTACGAGGTTTCGCGATCCGCCCTTTCAGCGGAGGCGCTATTATGCCTTGCCAAACTTCCGCCATTTTTGCATCACTCCCGTTATATCATATGCCTGCGGCCAATAATTTGTGGCCCGGGAGACATGTTTCCAAAAGTGCGGGAATAAAGATGAAAAGGGAGTGAAGGGGATGTTTCAGGATAATTTATTGCTGATTATTATTTTGGCGTTGGGATTGGTGTTTAATAACAGTCTGGTGGCGGCAAGCGCCGGCAGTTTGTTGGTTTTAAAATTTATCAAGATGACTTCAATTTTACTATTATTGGAACGGCGAGCGGTCGATTTGGGGCTTTTATTTTTATTGGTAGCAGTACTCGCCCCATTTGCATTGGATAAGGTCAAAGTGGAGGATATTTGGAAGACCTTTCAAAGTATTCAGGGGATCGTTGCGGTCATTGGCGGGGTAGCGGCTGCCTATCTATGCGGACAGGGAATGGTTTTATTGCAAG